>Ga0315280_10000243_pt1 | contig 105213 bp, 82 predicted proteins | sample YL17G06_40_MG_FD_203697 | JGI IMG/M metagenome (GOLD analysis project Ga0315280, IMG submission 203697) | Sediment microbial communities from Yellowstone Lake, YNP, Wyoming, USA - YL17G06_40 | ecosystem: Environmental > Aquatic > Freshwater > Lake > Sediment | place: USA: Wyoming | collected...
GATGATCGCCGCCACGCCGCGGGGCTGATAGCGGTAGTCGTTGTACTCTCCGGGTACGGAGAGCAGTTGCTGGGGGCTGCCCAGGGCGGTCGCCTCGCGCGCGTAGTAATCCAGGTAGTCGATGGCCTCGCTGACGTCGGCGTCGGCCTCCCGCCAGGGCTTGGCTTCTTCCAGGATCTCGATGGCGGCCAGGTCATGGCGCTCGCGCCGCATGATGGCTACTGCGTCGAACAACACCTGTGCCCGCTCCCTTGCCGGCCGGTCTCGCCAGGCTGGGAACGCCTGTCTGGCAGCTTCAATCGCTTGACGTGTGAGGTCGATGTCCGCCAGTCCCACGTCGCAGATGACCTCGTCCGGGCGGGCTGGGTTCACGCTCGGCTGGCGCTGCGCACTGTTGACGTACTCGCCGCCCACGAGCGGGCCGCAGGTGTCGGGAAGGCGCGCCCTGAGCTGTTGGATGGCGGTGGCGAGGTCCTGCCACCCCCGAGCCGTGTGGAAGGGCGTATCGGGCACGTTGCGGAACGGGCCAGGGACGTCGGACAGCCGGACACGAGGGATGGTCGTTGAGGGCGGTCCCGCGGGCGGCGTCACGCCGGGCGCGGCCAGCAACTCGGAGGTGGGCGCTCTCTCCTCGAACATCTCGAAGAGCCAGGACTGGCTGGACGCATTCTCGAGCAGCCGTCGCACCAGGTAGCCCATGCCTGCCGTGAGCTCACCCACCGGCGTGTAGATGCGCAGCCGTTCGTAGGAGGCGATGGCCGTTTGTAGCGCCTCCGCCATCCCGTATAGAAGCTGGAACTCGAGGGCGCGGGGTGGCAGCCCCCGCTGCCGGGCGGACACCATCGCGTGGGCGACGGAGCGCGCGTTGTGCGTGCCGAACGCCGGGAGCAGGTGAGGGTAGGCGTCGAGCAGAGCCTCCGTGCAGCGCTCGAACATCGCATCTGTCTCCGCTTTGCTCTCGAACACCGGGATGGGCCAGCCGAACTGGGCGTTGACGATCCGTTCCTCAGCCCAATAGGCTCCTCTGACCAGCCGGATGGTCAGGGGAGTGCCGCGGTCTTTGGCGAACTGGGCCAGGCCGCGCAGGTCGTCGAGAGCCTCAAACAGGTAGGTCTGCAAGGCAATCCCGACATGCGGATAGGTTGCGAACTCCGGCTCCGCCAGCAGGTCGCGGAGGATGCGCAGTGTCAGGTCCTTGTGCCGGTACTGCTCCGTGTCCACATTGACGAAGGCCCCCGCCTCGATGGCGCGGCGCATGATCGGGCGCAGGCGGTCACGAACCCGCGCACTGGTGTCGTCGGGCGCGATCGCGCTGAACTGGGAGTAGAGCGATGTCAGCTTGATGGAGATGTTGATGCGGGGGACAGTACCCCAGGGCGCCTCGTCGAGCGCGGGGTTGGCGGGCCAGCCCGGCACAACCTCGTCGAGGGTGTCGAGGAGTTCGAGATAGCGGGCCTGGTATTCGTCCGCCTCGGCCTCGCCCACCGTGGCCTCTCCCAGCAGGTCTAGGGTGAAGCCGAGGCCGTCGCCGTGCAGTTTCTCCAGGATGGGCACGGCTTCCCGCGCCGTGCGGCCCGCTATGAAGCGCTGTCCCACTTCAAGGACGCTGCGCTGGACGAGACGGGCGAGGGCCTCCCCGGCCAGTGCGCTCGAGCTGAGGGTGGTGGCGAGGCGGCGGGGCAGCAGGCCGAGGTCCTCGCCGCCGAAGTAGTCGTGGAAGTGGCTGACCAGCGCCTCCTCGTCCTGGAGCGTGGGGAATACGTCGACGAAGCGCAGGACCTGCGTCTTAAGCGCTTCATCGGTCACCGCACGACGGAGGAGTTGCTCGTACCACCACTCGCCTTCCCAGAGGTGCGGGCGATGGCGGTCCATCACCTCGATCAGGTCGCGTCCCAGACGGTAGATCTCTTGCTCGGTCTCGTGGCTAGTCATCGCTCTGCCTCACCAAGAAATGGACATAAGGTATGTTCTTTCTTCACTTGGGCTGATTATACACTGTCTTTCCCGAACGCGCGATCTGGCAGCTCTGCCGAGACCATGGCCATCCCAGCGCTGGCCAATGCCATCGTGTGCGCTGTGGTGGCGATGGGAGGGTGTGGGGAGACAGCCTCACGGGCAGGCGGCAGTAGTAGTATGCTGGCCCCCACGGCTGGCAAGCTGAGTCAAGATCAGGGGCCACGATGCACGTCTTGTTCCCTTTGTACTTCACCTGGTGCTGGGCGGTACATGCCCTAGTGTGGGCGTGCCCTTCGACCGCTTCTGTGCTAGATTAGCACCCTGGGAGAGGCAGTGAGCAACGTCTCCGCCGTCTTGTGTGGGCAACAGGAGGTGCGAGGTTGAGCACGCAGGTGGACTACAAGGCCAGGTTGAACAAGATCCAGGCCAAGATGGCTGAGCAGGACATTGATGTGCTGATCGCCACCAGGCTAAGCACGGTGGGCTACGTCTTTGGTGCCTTCGTTCCTTGGCGGGGCGTGGCCGTCATTGCCCGCGAGGGTGAGCCGCAGCTATACGTGTTGGGGCTCGATAGCGAGCGGGTAAAGGACGACAGCTTCTTCAAGAATGTGACCGGTGTGGCTCCCCTGCCGGGGATGGCTATGTGGGACCAGATTCCTTCATATCTGAGAGCCAGGGGGCTGGAGAAAGGGCGAATAGGGGTCGAGCTGGGCCACTCACCCATCAGGATAGAGACCTTCCTGCTGGCCAGCGAGTACGAGGTCCTGAGGGATGCCTTCCCCCAGGCCACGTTTAAGAACGCCACCCACCTCCTGAATGAGGTGTTCATCATCAAGGATGAGGCCGAGATCGAATACTTCCGGCGGGCGGCGGAAATCTGCGACCTGGGGCTGGGGGTGGTCCTCAAGGAGCTACGGGTTGGTATGACGGAGACGGAGGTGGCGGGCATCGCTGAATACGCCATGAGGAAGGCGGGCAGCGAGCTCAATTGGACGTTCACCGGCGGCCAGGAGATAGCCTCGGGCTATAGAACCGCCTATTTCTGGGGAGGGTGCACTCCGCCGACCAGGAAACGGATCGAGCGCGGCGATAACGTCATCCTAGACCTGCACGCCATGTACAATCTCTACCTGGGCGACCTGGCCCGTAACGCCATAATGGGCCAGCCTACGCCCGAGCAGCGGGAGCTATCGGACGCTTTTGTCGCTGCCTGCAACCTGTTGCTGGAGAGCCTGAGGCCGGGGGCAACATATGGCGAGGTGGCGGACAAGATGGACGCCTTCATGGATAGAACGGGCTACAGGCAGTATGCCCTGCCGGGCTACGGTCACGGGATAGGCATACTGGGCAACGAATACTACCCCGTGGTGGTGAACTCCAGCGTGCCCTACGAATCGAAGGGAGATCTGATGCTTCAACCGAATATGATTGAGATTGCGGCCGTAGTGCTGAACAAGCCGGGCATAGGCGGAATGAGGATGGAGATGCCGGTGCTCATAACCAAGGACGGAAACGAGCCGTTGAACAAGGTGCCCTTCGAGCCGGCAATCATTGAGATCTAGCGGTAGCCATTAGCGTAGGCAGGAAGGGGGCGAGCCATGCGATTCGTCGTGCTGGGTGGGGCAGGTGACATGGGGAACCAGGCAGTGCGGACTTTGGCTAATCACCCAGGTGTGAGCGAGGTGATGGTGGCTGAGCTTAACCTGGCGGCGGCTCAGAAGCTGGCCGCGGAGCTGGGCGGCGTTGTGCGGGCCTGCCAAGTGGATGCTACTGACCACCCGGCGTTGGTGGAGACCATTCGCGGCTATGACGTGGCCGTTGGTTTTGTTGGCCCCTTTGTCTACTTTGAGGGGCCGGTGGCCCGCGCCGCCATCGAGGCTGGCGTGCACTACGTGAGCATCGCCGACGACTACGAGGCGGCACGGGAGGCCCTGGCGCTGGACGAAGCGGCCAAGAAAGCGGGGGTGGCGGTGCTAACCGGCCTGGGCAACTGCCCTGGTCTAACCAACTTGCTGGCAAAGAAGGGGGCATTGGCCATGAGCCAGCCTCGCCGCATCCACATCGCCTGGTTCGGTGGGGCTGACGATGCCGGCGGCTATGCTAACTACCGCCATGCGGTGCACATCTTCTGCGGGAAGGTGCCCTCGTTCCAGGGCGGGCAAGAGGTGCTGGTTCGCTCTGGCAGTGGCAGGGAGATAGCGCAGTTCCCGCCGCCCTGTGGTCGTCTGGCGGTCTACCACACTGGTCACGCCGAGCCGGTGACCATCCCCAAGAACATCGCTGGCCTGGAGACGGTAAGCCTCAAGGGGGGCATCTGGCCAGCCTGGCTCGCCCGGGCGGGCATCCTCCTGGAACGGGTGGGCCTGCTGCGCGGCGAGCGAAGCCAGAAATTCTGGGCCGACTTCTTCTATCGCGTCCTGCCGCGGCTTCCGCAGGGGAAGTGCACGGTATCCGGCTTTCGGGTGGACGTGTACGGAGAGCAGGACGGCCGCCAGGCGCATCGCTGGTACACCTGCGTAGGCCGGATGAAGAACATCACCAGCATCCCGGCCGCGCTGGGGGCGGTGATGCTGGCCCAAGGGGAGATCACCGCGCGGGGCGTCTTCGCCCCAGAGGCGGTTATCGATCCGGGGCCGTTCCTGGCCAAGCTGGAGCCGCTCGGCGTGAAGGTCGAGGAGCAGGAGGAGTAGAAGCGCGCTCGTTCATCCGCTGACCACCAGTCGGCAGGCTGCGCAGGCCCAAGAGCCGGCGGCAGGGGCAATGCCATCGATATCGCCAGGGCCCGCTACGCCCGCGGGGAGATCTCGCGCGAGGAGTTTGACCAGATCCGCCGTGATCTTGCCTAAGCTGTAGACTCTCCGCGGGGAGCGTAGTATGGCCGCTGCCGCTGTCTAGGGGGAGGCCTAGCCATGGGAAAGATCGCCAGTGACATCACCGAGCTCATAGGCAATACCCCGCTGGTCCGACTGAACAAGATGGCCGAGGGGCTGGAGGCCACGGTGGTGGCAAAGCTGGAATCCTTCAATCCCTGCGGCAGCGTCAAGGACAGGATCGGCGTCTCCATGATCGAGGCGGCCGAGAAGGATGGCCGTATCACCAAGGATACGGTGATCGTCGAGCCGACAAGCGGCAACACCGGCATAGCCCTGGCCTTCGTCTGCGCCGCCAAGGGCTACAGGCTTATCCTCACCATGCCCGACACCATGTCCATCGAGCGAAGGCAGCTTCTCGCCGTTTTCGGGGCAGAGCTTGTCCTCACTCCCGGGTCGGAGGGGATGGCAGGCGCCATAAGAAAGGCCGAGGAGATCGTCGCCAGCCATCCCCGCGCCTTCATGCCACAGCAGTTCAGGAATCCCGCTAACCCCATGATCCACCGTGAGACCACCGCCGAAGAGATATGGCGCGATACCGATGGTCAGGTGGACATCCTGGTAGCGGGGGTGGGGACGGGAGGAACGATCAGCGGGGTGGCCGAGGTCATCAAGAAGAGGAAACCACAGTTCAGGGCCATCGCTGTTGAACCGGCGGACTCGCCAGTCCTTTCCGGCGGCAAGGCAGGCCCCCACAAGATCCAGGGCATCGGGGCTGGCTTCGTGCCGGAAGTGCTGAGGCTGGACCTGGTCGATGAGATCATTAAGGTCAGCAGTGATGATGCCGGAGAGGTGGCCAGGCAGTTAGCCAGGCAAGAAGGGATACTGGCCGGCATATCGTCCGGGGCGGCGACCTGGGCAGCCCTGGAGGTGGCCAGGAGGCCGGAGAACAAGGGAACCTTGATCGTGACGGTTCTGCCCGATACCGGCGAACGCTATCTCAGCACCTGGCTGTTCCAGCAAGGCAATTTGGACACTCCGAGCTCTGGCTAGCGAACTTCGGCTTGAAGAGGATCTCCATTAGGGCGCCGAACTGCCCTTGGGGCGCTCGCGCCAGCTCTCCCGTCTACCAGCGCTGACCTGGTCGAGATCGTCTAGCGGATCGAGACGCTGGAGCAGGCAGCATGGAGCATCGGACGGGCTGAAAGCTCCAAGCGGATGGTCAAGGTATAGGGGTTGGCGCTGCGGGGGTCGCCGTCGGAGTTGGTGAGGTGGCTGCCCCCGTCGGGGGTGGGGGCACGGCCTTCGGCAGGATCAGAACCATCCCCTCGATGGCGTTATCGGGGGAGGTGAGGCCGTTGGGGACGAAGGCCAAGATGCTCTGGACGTCGATCTGGTAGAGGGCGGCGATGGCGGAGAGAGTGTCCCCGGGCTTGACGCGGTAGATGATGCCGTCGACGCTGGGGATCAGCAGTTCCTCACCCACCAGCAGGACGTTCGGGTCCTTGATGACGTCCGGGTTGTTCCAAAGGATGTAGTCCCGACTGATGCCGAAGACGCCGGCGATGGTGGAGACGGTATCCCCGGGCTGGACGGTATACAGGAAGTAGGCGGGCTGGAGCTCCGGTGTGGGCTCTGGGGTGGCTTCGGGAGTGGGTTCAGGCGCGGGTTCCGCTCGGTTCTCTGGCGTCACCGCAACGGCAGTGACGGTGGCCACGGCCACGGGGGACTTCAGATAGCCAGCCTGGCTCTGAGCGGGCGAGTCCTGGAGCGGTTCCGTGCGGCCGAGTCGCCCCGCTCCCGTGAGCCCACCGATGGCTGCGGCCAGGGCCAGGCCAAGGGTGAGGCTGTGTAGGGCGTAGCGCCGGTATCCAGTTGGGGCCGGCCTCGCTACCTGTAGGCCCTCGGAAGCGTGCGCCTCCACGGCGTCCCCCTCTTCGTCCGGCTCGGCGGCGAGATCGCGGGCACGCGGCGTTACATGCAGGCGGTGGCTGACACCCACCAGGTCGCTCAGGAGGTCCTGGATGGGGATGTCGCCCAGCCCTGGGGCCAGGGTGCTCTCCTGGGTCTCGTTCTTGGCGGCGCGGAAGACGTCTAGGAGGTTGGGGTCGAGGGAGTCGTCCCCTTGGGGTGAGCCGCCTGCGGTGTCGGTGGTGTCCTGGGCGGGGGCTTGCGCCTCGGCGTCCGTGTCCAGGACGAGCTCCTTCTCCGCTTCGCCGCTCTCCGGCTTGCGCCTCAGGCGAAAGAGCTTCACGGGTGCTACTTCCGGTCCTGGCCGGGCTCGGCGCGGGCCCGCGGCATTGCACGCAGGCGGTGGCTGACGCCAACCAGGTCGCTGAGGAGGTCCTGGGCGGGGATGTCCTCCAGCTCCGAGGCCAGGGTGCTCTCCTGGACCTCGTTCTTGGCGGCGCGGAAGATGTCCAGGAGGTCGGGGTCGAGGGAGTCGCCCGCCTGGGGTGAGCCGCCTTCGGTCTCGGGCGTCTCCTCTTCGGCCGCGATCTCGGCGTCGGCCTCGGCGCCTATCTGGGTCATGAGGTCACCCTCGGGCGCGAGGGCTTCCCCCTCGCTGGGGGTGTCCGCCTCCTCTTCGGCCTCGGGCGTGTCCTGGGCGAGGGCTTGCGGCTCGGCATCCGTATCCAGGACTAGTTCCTTTTCCTCTTCGCCGCTCTCCGGCTTACGTCTCAGACGAAAGAATCTCATGGGTAACACCTCCCGTTAACTCAGGGGCTGGGACAGGCTTTCCGAAAACATGCTGTTGGCTAGGGGCGGCACCAGGAGGAGGACGGCGCCGGTGGCGCAGAGAGTGAAGGCGCCGAACAGTGCCATCTTGAAACTGTGGCCTCCGGACGCTGCTCTGGGGGCGAAGGCGTTGACCACCGTCAGCGCTATGATGACGGCCAGGACCATGAACTTGATGAAGGCCGTATCGAACGCCTGGAAGGTGAGGGCGTTGGGGATGCCGATCTGCTCCGGGCTAATGGTGGTGGTGTGCTCGCTGCTGACGACGGCTTGGGCCTGCACGAGCTTGGTGTTGAAGGCGGAGACGACCTCGGTCATGAAGACGAGGATGCCGGCCAGGGCGATGTGCATGGGGACGACCACGTAGTTGAAGGTAGACGAGACGAGCTTCCGCTTGGCCCGGAGGAGGGAGACCCTGAGGGCCATGTCGGCCGAGAGGCGGCCAGCCGTATCCGGGTCGCCACCCAAGTTGACGGCGTCCCAGAAGGAGCGCACCACCCGGTGGACCAACTCGCTGCCGGTTTCGGCCATGAAGCGGAGCCAGGCGCGGCTGGTCTCTACGCCGACGGCGATACGGGCGAGCAGCCGCTTCAGCTCCGGCTCCAGGGAGCCGATGGCCCGGCGATCTATGTGACCGAGGCTGGCGATGACGGTGCTGCCTCGGGCGGCGGTGACACCCCCCAGGGAGCGGAGGAAGTCTGCGATGTCGCGGTCGCGGGCGTCAACTTTGCGCTCGAGGAGGAGGGTGACGACGCCCACCGGCAGGATCAGGATCCCGGCGAGGATAAGGGCCAGGCCTAGGCTCTGGAAGAGGAAGTAGGCCAGGAGGGCCACCAGGAGGGCGGCTGGGAAGAGGATGCGGGCCAGGAGGGACATGAGCTTCTGTTCTGGGGACTTGTCCCTTAGCTTGTGGACTACTGGGTCGAAGGGGGCGATGCGGTAGATGAGCCAGGCGCCCAGCCCGGCGCTGGCGATGGCGACCAGCTCCACCGTGACGATGAGGATAGAGCCCAGGGCGTAGATCATGTTGGAGATGAGGGCTACCAGGACCACCAGATTTGCCGATACCATGAGAGCGACGAAGGCGTCCGTCCACTTGCGTAGAGACTCCAAGTCCCTCTCGTATTTGTTGGTGTAGTCCTCCATCTGGACGTGGGTCTCCCGCTCCAGGAAGACGGACTCGGGCTCGCCGGAGGCGAGGGAGTTGCCGAACCGCAGGAGGAAATGGCGCATCACCTCGTCCTCGGCGGTCTCGGAGACCACCTGGCAGGCGGAGGTGAAGTCATGGCCGAGGCTGCTGACCAGGTTGGCAACCTGGGCGAAGTAGGGGGAGGGGCCATAGTTGAGATTGGCAGCGGCCTCGAAGAGCTGCTCACGGGTGACATTGGCGCTGGCGATGCACGAGAGGTAGGTGAGAACGGTGAGCAGGTCGTACTGGTTGGCGTCGGGGTCGAACAGCCAACCGCTCTTGATGCGGGCCAGGGCCGGATCCCTGCCGGGCGGGGGGGCCTCCTTAGAAGAGGCCTTCCCTCTTAGCCTTTCCCAAAACCTGATAAAGCTCATAGAAATCAGTCACTCCGGAGCGGTGGAGCTTCTCCAGCACCTTGGCGCGCCGCTCCAACTCCTGGTACATGACGCGACGTTTATTGGGGGCTATGCCCCGCTTGACGGCGATCTTGCTCTCCAGAAGATAGCTGTTCATGTAGCCGGTGAACTCGAAGGTGTCGGTCTCGGGGTCCCAGTGGAAGACCTCGGCGAAGGCGAAGGAGTCGGCGACGGGGTCGTAGCCGAAGAGCTCGTTGACCGAGAGGATGCGGCGAGCGGTCCTGCCGTTGGGCAGCTTAACGGCGCTGATGATGACGACAATGTTGAGGTTGTCCATGTAGGTCTTGGGGACGTTGATGGGGTTGCCAGTGATCCTCTGGATGAGCTTCTCGACGGAGGCAGCATGGAAGGTGGCCATGACCATGTGGCCGGTCTGCATGGCCTGGAAGGCGATGTTTCCTTCCTCGCCGCGGATCTCGCCCACCAAGATGGCGTTGGGCCTCTGCCGCAGGGCGGCCCTGAGCAGGTCGAACATGGTGACGGCGGCGCCGGTGCCCTCTTCCTGGCTGCCCCGGATCACCTCGCGGGTCCAGTTGGGGTGGGGGATCTGGAGCTCGGGGGTGTCCTCGATGGTGACGATCTTGGCGTCTGAAGAGAGGAAGGTGGTGAGGGTGTTGAGGAGGGTGGTCTTTCCGGAGGCCGTCTCTCCGGAGACAAAGAGGTTCATCCCCTCCTCGATGACGATGGAGAAGTAGGCGACCATGCGGTAGTTGAGGCAGCCGCCGGCGGCGATGTCGAGGACGCTCAGGGGTGTAGTGGCGAACTTGCGGATGGTGAAGTTGCTGCCCCGCCTGGAGACCTCGGCGCCGAAGACGATATTGATACGGGAGCCGTCCGGGAGGGTGGCATCAACGATCGGCCTGCGGTAGGTGACGGGCTTGTTGATCCGCTCTGAGATGCGGCGGAGGAAGTGGTCTAGGTCGTCGTCCTCGTCGAAGACGATGGCGGTCTTGAGGGCCTTGAAGACCTTGTGCTCGATAAAGATGGGGCCCAGGCCGCTGCAGCTTATGTCCTCGATGTTGGTGTCTAGGATGAGGGGCTCCAGGATGCCCATGTACACCTTGTCGCGCAGGAGGAGGTAGCGGATGGCCTCCAGTTCGGCCTCCGTGAGCTTCATCTTGTGGCTGCCTGGGAACTTGAGCATGGCGCGGCCGCCGGACTTGGCTTTGGCCCCGTTGGCGGAGCCGCCATCGCGATTGCCGCGCGTCGTGGTGGCGATCCGGCTCAGCGCCTGCAGCAGAACCTCCTTCTGCTCCTCGGGGCAGGAGGGCTGCCGGAGCTTATGCACCACGTCGACCAGGCGGTCCTCCACCACGTTGAACAGGGCACTATAATCGTTGCCGATGATGGGCTCCACAGGGATGTAGTAGTTGCGGGCGTCCTGGGGGTCCGGGAAGATGTGGGCGAAGGTGGCGTTGCCCACGGGGTAGATGATGTTGGGCTTCTCTATATCCCCCATCTTGCGCTCCACCTTCTCGTGGTACTGGGGGACACCGAACTCGTCCACGGGCACCATGTGCAGGTAGCGGAAGAGGTGGTAGTGCTCCTGGGCCTGCTCCCTGAGCGCGGGCGACAGGGCAGAGCAGACGGGGCAGTTGCCCTCGCTGTGGGCCTCCTGGGCCCGGTCCGTCTGGGGGAAGGGGAGGCGGAGGTACGGCATGGCCCGCCATTAGGCTCTGGTTTTGGAAATGGGGACGCTCTTCAGGCCCATCCCGGGCTGCACAGTGAAGCTCACAGCGTTGTCCGCCGTTTTCAGCGCTCCCCGTATCTTGGCCACCTCCAGGGTGTGCACTAGCTGCTTCCCCAGTTCCTCTATGCGCAGACGGAGGTGGGCGTCCACAATGGAGTCGGCCCTGAAGCGGAGGGCCTCGCCGATGGCGTAGGAGTGGAGGGTGACGATGATCGTCCGGCCTAGGTCCGCCAGGTTCTTGCAGTTGGCCAGGAAGGAGAGGACGTACCGCTCATCGAACTGAAAGAGGAGGGGTGTGATGGAGTCCACGACGAAGAGGTCGCGCTTGTCAGCGTCCTCGATGTGGCGGAGCAGCCGTCGCAGGATGTTGTCCGCTCTCTCCTGGCTCACCCGCAGGTCCCGCTGGTACACGGACAGCCGGCCTATCAGGTAGTAGTCGACGGAGGACATGCCGAGGCTGTCCATCTGGTCCAAGAATCGCCGGGGGCTGGACTCGGACAGGAAGAGGGCCGCGTTGAACCCCTCTTTGAGGGCGCCGAAGGTGAGCTGCTGGATGACGACGCTCTTGCCGGCAGCCGGGTCTCCCTCTACCAGGGTGAGGCTGCCCGCGGGCAGGCCGCCGCCGAGTCGCTTATCGATGTCCATCACCCCTACGGTGATGAGCCGCTGTTTCGCCTCCTCCTCCGGCTCTTCAATCGGGGCGGGCGACTCCTGCTCTTGCCGCTCGTTTTTCGGCTCTTCAACCGGAGCGGGCTGCTCCTCCTGTTGCGGCGTCCCCGCGATCCCCACTTCTGCTTCCATATACGTCGCTCCTCAGAAGTAGATGCTGTAGGCGATGCCCGCCTCCGTGGCGAGGACGAGCCACCGGTTGGGGCCCTCTTTGGTGGCCGGATTGAGGTGGATCTTGATGGTCATCTGCTCGCCGCCGTCAAAGATGCCGGGGTTGCGGTAGTCCCCGGAGATGCTGTCCACAGTCCACTGATTGTCGCCGGGGGGGTTGCTGTCGGTGTAGGGCAGCCAGAGCACGTAGCGCTCGTCGTCGGTGCCGTCGTAGTTGATGATCAGGTCCATGAGGGATGGCCGCTGAATGGCGGTGCGGCCTCGGTTGCTCAACACTACGGTCACGTCGGCGCCGCCGCCGGTCGCCTCCGTGGACACCACTGTCAGGTCAGTGCCCAGGCGTTCCTCGGATAGGGCCTCGATATCCCGCCAGGACTGGCCCATATTGTCGAGCGAGCTGTTGGTGACGCCGGCCAAGGTGACGCCGCCGATCACGATGAGGGCGGCGAGGACCAGGGCCGGGATGGCGTGCTCCATAGCTTCACCTACAGTGTGAATACCTTGCTGGCGACAAGGCCGTTGGGGAGGACGATGGTGCTCACGTAGTCCTTCCCCGTCTCAAGGTTATAGGTCAGATAGATGTTGATGCGGAGTGTGGCGTAGGGGGCCCACTCGCTGTCGTTCTCTAGGGCGTACTGCCAGCAGTTCTCCGTGCGCGGCGGCGATGCGGGGTTGGGGCAGGTGGGTTCTGGGTCGTAGCCGATGCGTTCGAAGTCGTCCGTCTCGCCAAAGAAGACATCGATCTTCTCCAGGGAGGGGATGGTGGAGGCGCCCACGTTCTTGGCCCATATCTGGACAAGGTCTTCCCCCACGACGCCCGCGGTCTCGACGATCCTGACGTCACTGCGCAGTCGGCTGCCCACCACGTCGCTGGCGGCGGCGATGTCGCTGCTGGTGCGCTGGATGCTGGGGAGGACAGCGTTGATCACCACCACCGTGGCTACGATCGCCGCGATGATGAGCATCATGGAGGTGATGACCTTATCCACGCTCTACCTCTTCTCCAAGATCTACCTCCCGTGTGGCCCCGCCCTGCGCCCCTCCTCAGGAGGAGGCCAGTTTCTCCATGTCTTGCATCACTTTGAGCCAGGCCGGCTCCGCATTCTGGGAGGAGCGGATGAGCCGCTGGAGGTGGGCCAGCGCATAGCTGATGTTGGGGGGTAGGGAGCCCCAGAGGCGGTGTATGGTGATCACGCGCTCCAGGTCCTGAGGTCCGATGACAGCCATGGCCTCGGTGACCCAGGCGGCGAGGCCGCCGGTGGCGCCTGTGGGCAGCAGGGAGGTTAGGTACATGGACGGTACCGTTTCAGGCTCAAGGGGGGCCTCCTTGGGCGCTTTGTTCTTGCGGGAGGCCTTGCCGTTGGCGGGTGGGCCACCGTCGCCGCTCTCGGGCTCTTCGGACGCGCTCTCCATGGGCTCTTCGCTCATCTCCTGCTCCACCGCCTCTTCCTCGGGAGGAAGGTCGGCAGAGACAGGGGTCTCGGGCTCTTGGTCCTTGTCCTGCTTGTCCTTTTCGCCCATCGCCTGCTCCATCACCTCGCGCGCCGCCCGGGCGGCCTCCTCGGCGGCGAGCGACCGTGCGGTGGTGTTCAGGTCCATGCGTAGGTAGGCGGGCTCCTGGTGCTCGGCCAGAGGGTTGGTGTTATCCAGGATAGCCTCACGGATGTCCAGCAAGACGTTGCGGATCTCCGCCTTCAGGACCTTGACTTCGTCCTCAAGCTCCTTGACCTTCGTGTCGACTTCCACTTGAGTCCAGCTCCTTCCCTTTCGCTGGTGCCCTGGGGAGGATCAGCCCCAGGGCGCGGCCGGAGAGGTCTAGTGCAGGTCCATCACATCGTCGATCGCCGGGGGCATGGTGCGGTTGATGAGGTTGGTGCCGCCGGAGGGCGGGATCACCTCCAGGGTGAAGATCTCGTTGGGAACAAGAGTGCTGCCGCTGGGGGGATTCACGGTGATCTCCGCCAGCTCGCCGACCTCCAGGAGGGTGTCACCGTCCTCCAGGATCCAGTTGACGCTGTAGGCGACGTCGGCCTCGCGGTTCTGCTGGTCGATGTAGTTGATGACGACACTGTTGGTGTAGGCGGCCGGGTCTAGGCTGATGGGGAAGCCGCCGGCGGCGAGGGCCACGTTGAACCTGATCTCGTCGGTGCTGTCGATGGTGCCGCTGGTGTCGACGTCGGTGACGGTGAGGGCGCCGCGGACCTCGAGGTTGCCGCGGGCCTTCTCGAGGCCGGCGAAGACGGTCTCCTTGCCACGCTCGGCGCTGAACAGACCCGTGCTCAGGACAACGAAGGCGAACACGGATGCTACGATGACGAAGGCAATGAGGATGATGGCCGTCTCGAGGCCCGTGATGCCTTCCTGCTTGTTGTGGAGGCTGCGGAACAGCCTTGCTAGTCTACCATGCATTCAGCATTCCTCCTTCAGGTGCCTTAGGTTGGGGTAGACGTTACCCAAGACCTACCGGTTGTTACCTTTCCTACCGGCCGGAGCGCCGGTCTACGAGTCGTCTGGTCTTCGTGCGACCACCTCCCTTCACGGGTCCTTCACGGTTTTCACTATCTCACTATCAATGGACGCTATTGATGTGCGGATGTTACATGCGGCGGTGCGAGTTCTTGAGGCAACGGGCCACGCGGGTGCATAGGCGGGGGCAGCCTGGGTCGTAGCTGCAGGGCTTCAGCCCTGCCTTGGGCTGGGGTGCACTGCAAGACGGTGAGGCGGGCCATCCATGCCGGCGCGGTGCCCTGCTTTCAACTTCTTGCCATCCAAGATGGGCACCGCTCCCGAGCAACGGCATGCTATCTTGAGGCTCTATCTCGTGTGAAGGTAGGATTCGCCGTAGGCTTCCAGCGAAGCGTGGGGGCCAGTGAGGTCGCACCAATTGGGCCACCACCGCCACTCTACGGTAACTGGTTCATGATTGGTGGGTTCTGGGCTCCTGGGTTCACACACAACCCCCGCCTGATGGTCATTGACCAAATGGTACGACGCTGCCGGTGGTTCCCTAGAGGCAGACCTAAAGGTCTGCAGCTACGAAATGGAGGGCAGCCAGGGTCGTAGCTGCAGGGCTTCAGCCCTGCCTTTTGTCGAGTTGTTCTGTTCATGACCATAAGGCGGGGGTCGAGAATCAAGCCACCAACGGCGAACCACCGCCACTCTACGGCCGGTCTTGACCCACTCCAGTCGCGAATCTACGTCCTACGGGCGAAGCTGGGTCGGTTCCTCACAAAAACTCTCGAAATCATATGTAACATCAGTATATCAATGGCGTCATATAGGCTGAGGCACAGCCTTGGAATCTGTCTTTATGCCCTTTCGAGTCGTCTCAGGCATCTTGCTCATCTTTCTCGTGCCTGGTCTTCCCTGGAGTTACGTGCTCTTTGGTCGGGGCAGGATATCCACAGTCGAGAGGCTAGGCATTAGCCTGGGCCTCAGCATCGCGTTGTGCCCGCTCGGCCTGTTTCTGCTCAACACTCTCTTGGGCATCCCCGTCGATGGCAAAACCACCCCAATGCTCGTACTCGGTTTGACTTTGGTGGGCACGTTGGCCGCGCTCAGGCGGAGACTGCTGCGAGCGCGGACTGCCACGAAGACGAAGCTGGATACTGCGGGGGATCTGGGAGCTTCGATTTCGACCGCAAGGAAGAGCGGCGCAGCAGAGCTTCTAGCCCTCGGGCTCATCATGGGCTTGGCGTTCTACATCGGCATGATCCCGCGGCTCGATTACGCCTATCCGCTACACTCGGACGAGTGGACGCACCTGGATGAGGCCCGCGCAATCGTTACGACGGGAGCGATCCCCTCCTCGGACCCGATCACAGGCGAGGCCAGGTCCGACCCCATCACAGGGGAGGCCAGGGGGTCTACTCACGAAGAGGTCGGTTACCACCTCTTCCTGGCCGAGTTCAAGCTTCTGACGGGGCTGCCCTGGTTGACCATCTTTCGGTTCCTTCCGTCGTCCGTCTTCGCGTTGACCGCGCTCTGCGCTCACGTTTTCGGGAAGAGACGCGGGTTCGGCCTTGAGGCTGCCCTGTTGGTCTGCCTTGTCCCCACCACCGTGCGCTTCCTCGGCCCGGCCTTCGCGGTGCCTGTGGCGCTTGGGTTGCTCTTTGTGCCCCTAATCCTTTTCCTGGTGAGCAATCTCTGGGCTTCCAGGGGCCTGCCGGTGGTCCTGCTGGTGCTTCTTTCCTTCCTCTTCATCACCCATGCCCCTACGGCGTTGTTTGTGAGTCTCATCACCGTCGTCCACGGCCTGTTCCAGACATTCCGTCCCGCGTCGACTGGGCGGCTTGTCGCACAGCGGGGATTGGCTCAGCTAGTCGCGGTGCTGGGAGTAATCGCGCTCTCCTCGCTGCTATTCCTCGTTCACAACCCCTGGATCGTAGGAACGGCGGCCGCTGAGAGGTCGCTCCCTGCTTCTCTACTTACGATCCCGGGAGGGATAATCTCTCGGCTCGGTTATATTCCTTATGGTCTTTTCGTCGTCGGGCTAGGGATGCTGGCCATCAGCGGCAGGCGCACCGATCGCGCACTGCTGGTGGCAACGCTTCTTGCAGTCCTCTTTGTGTTTCTGTATTACTGGTTCGGGGTTGGAAGCTGGGTCTTGTATAGCCGGGGTATCCTCTACCTCTCGATCTTGCTGCTGCTAATCGCGGGCCTGGCGGCGTCGCGAATTCGGACATGGCTTGCTAAGGCCCTCAGCCCCAGATGGGCAGGCGGAGCAGCATTCATCGCTACCGGGCTGGTGGTTGTTGGCCTTCTGCTACCATCGTTGGGGCTGGCCCTTCAGAGTCGGTACGACGAGGACTACTATCACCGCATCGACGATAATCAGTACAAGGACTTCGTGTGGATAGGTGACAATCTCTGCCGGGGCTATGAGCGGGCTCTCCTCGATCCCAAGTTTGGCACGCCGTTTGCGGCCATCACGGGGAGGCAGGTGTATGCGACGATTCCACTGACGGCTTATCCTGTAAGGCCGCCCGCTGTCGACGAGGCGAGGCAGGTGCTCCGGGAGGGTGTGCCAGACACCGCCTGGCTCCGGGAGCATGGCGTGAGCATCGTCTACAGCACGAGGCCCTTGTCAAACGAGGAGCTGGTGCAGGTGCGTGACGGGGTCTATGTGCTGCCACCGGCCGAGGTCTGCACGGGTGAGACGGGACACGTTGCGGCCACTCTTGACTCGTTACGTTGACCACTTCGCCGCTTATGGGTCAAGCTGGGCCGTTTCCTCAGGAAATTCGCGCAACCGCCTGTAACATCGCCACATCAATAGCGTCCATTTGACATGGGAAAAGACGTGAAGACACCTATGTGAGGTTGGCATTCTGCAATGAAGACGTTAGTGGTAGTCATCCCTGCCTATAACGAAGAAGCGACCGTTGGGAGAGTGGTGCGCGAGGTTCCGCGAGATATCCCCGGTGTGGACCGTGTGCTGGTCTTGGTCTTCGATGATGGTTCCACTGATCGGACAGCGGAGGCTGCTCGCACCGCGGGAGCTGACTTCGTTTTGGCCCACGAAAGGAATAGAGGGCTGGCGGCTACTTTCAGGGATGCCCTAGACGCCGCCCTTGCCCTGGGGGCGGACGTCATCGTCAACACAGACGCGGACAATCACTATGATCAAACGCGGATCCCGGAACTGGTGGCTCCCGTCATCTCTGGAAGCGCCGATGTCGTCGTAGGCTCTCGCGCTCTCAACGGGCTGAGGGAGATGAGTTTCGTTCGCAAGTGGGGGAACCGGATAGGCAATTCACTGTTCGTTCTGCTATATCGTTTGCCCAAGGGCACCGACGTATCGAGCGGGTTCCGAGCGTATTCACGGGAAGCGGCGCTGCGCCTTACCCTCACGTCCAACTATACCTATGCGCACGAGTCTTTGATAGCTGCCAGGGATCATAACCTGGCGATAGAGAACAAGGTGTTTCCGGCCAGGGATGTCACCAGGCCGTCTCGCCTAATGTCCAGTGTGGGGTCTCACATTTTTCGCGCCGGTAGCGTCGCTATCCTCAGCTACGCCGTCCACAGGCTGTTTCATATCCTCATAGGGCTTTCTGCCGTATTGACTCTGGCAGGAGCGGCAGCATTTCTGAGGTTTCTCTATTTCTTTATTACGTCTGGGGGGGGTGGCCACGTACAATCCCTGGTTATTGGGTCAGCCCTGCTTGTCGTGGGAATGCAGGTCATGGTGGGGAGCTTCTTTGGCTTAGCCCTGGCCAAGAACAGACACCTGATAGAGGAGATCATTTATCGGCAGCGGCGGGCGCTGTACGAACCGAGGCTGGCAATGCCGACTCACGCCGATGTCCCCAGCAATGTTGCGAGCATGGCAGATACGGTCTCAAGGGGGCAAAGAGCCGAAGTGGTGGTAGGAGAAAAGTAGAGAGCCGAGCGAAGTCGTGCATCCTGTTCGGTCACATAGCGGCGGGGAAAGCGCTATCACACAGGCGAAGAACAGGCCAGGAACGGTGATCGCGCCGCGGTCTCATGTGGACAGCGACTCCCAAGTGCGCACGCGAAAGGCGCTGAAGATCTCGAGCATCCTCCACGGGCTGGCGCCGCTCGCAGCGAGCAGGTCGGCCCTTGACGTTGGGTGCGGGGCCGGCTTCGTCGCGGGTCACCTTCATCGGCTTGGCTGGAGTGTGGTGGGGCTCGACATAGCTGACTATCGGGCGACGTCAGGGTTCGATTTCATTCTAGGGCGGGCTGAGACCCTGCCGTTCCCTTCGGAAAGCTTCTCCATCGTCGTCAGTAACCACGTGATCGAACACGTTGCCGACGCGGCGGCCCACCTGCGCGAGGTACGGCGGGTCCTGGCCTCGGGGGGATTCGCCTACGTGGCGACACCGAACCGGTTCGCGGTTCTAGAACCGCACTACAAACTCCCCTTTCTCTCCTGGCTCCCGCGTGGGCTGGCGGACGCCTATATGCGGCTGCTGCGGCGGGGAGAAGAATATGACGTCTTCCCCCTCAGCCGCGGTCGTTTGCTACGGGAGGCGGCGCGAGCGGGCTTGAGATGCGACGACGTCACGCCGCGGGTGGTCGCGGCGACGGCAGCGGTGGAGGGATCTCCGCTGGCCAGGCTTGGGAGCGCACTACCCGGTGGTGTGCTCCGTTGGTTGTCCTATCTGAGCCCAACATTCGTGTTCGTCATGCGCGGAGTGGAAATCGAGGGCTGAGTATGGCTAAGCTCCAAACCCAGCGGTCTCAACAACCGATGGTTGAGTTTCTTCCGTTGAGTACAGTGAGCTACAAGCCCGCGGAGTATTGGGAGAACCTGGCCCACGACCAGCTCGAGCAGGCTGAGGATCCCGGCCTTCTGGGGGCGGTGTGCTATGCTGGCGCCCCGCTGTGGCTGAACCAGTTCTTCGCTCACTTCCAGCGAAAGGCGATCACGGGTGCGCTGAGGCGGGTGGGGTGGCAGAGGGAGGGGGGAGTGATGCTGGAGATCGGCTGCGGCACAGGACGCTGGTGCCACTACCTGGCCGCGTCTGGCCGCGTGGTGGGCGTCGATATCTCGTCTTCCATGGTCAGGCGCGCCCGGGAGCTTGGCCGGGGCCCGCAGTTCTGCCTGAGCTTGGCCCAGGCTCTGCCCTTCGCCGACAACACGTTCGCGCTGGCCCTGTCAGTTGCCGTCCTGATTCACGTTCCCGACGAACTTAAGTCCGCTTGCGTGAAGGAACTGGCCAGGGTGCTCCAGCCCGGGGGAGCAGTGATTCTCTACGAACGCATCAGTCCTGGCCTCGGTGCCCAGGTACATCCCATCCCGATAGACGGCTGGGTCCGCCTGTTCAGCGAGCAGGGGATGCGGCTAAGCCGCTGCGAGGCTTACGAGTATGCGCCGCTTCTCAGGCTTCTGCATCTGGCCAGCACGATGCTGCCGGCGCGGGCGCGCACCTCACGCTTGGCAGCGGATCAGGTCAAGAGGCCGGCCGGCGGGCGCGCACCGATGACGGCTGCATCCCTCAACCGCCTTCCGTTACCCCTGCGGTTGGCCGCCCGGCTAGCGGTTGCTGTCTCTTATCCCCTCGAGTACCTGAGCGGCTGGCTGCTCGGGTCGAGGCTCGCCAACTCGGCCCTCCTGGTCTTCGAGAAGACCTAGGCGCCTGGCCCGGCTAACCAACTCGCTGTCCGTCTGAGCGTTGGAATCCTTTGGCTGGCCGACGGCCCTCAGGCCGAGAATCTGGGCGGAGAGGACCCCAAGGAAAAAGGGAACGCCCGTCGACAGGAGCCGGTCAAGCGCCGCCACGGCAATCGCGACATCCCGGTCGGCGCCTGCCTGGACGAAGAGGGCCACCAAGGTCGCATCGCGCACGCCCAGCCCCATCGGCAGGAAGGAGATGGAACCCAGGGTGAACGCAGCAGCGCTGATCCCCACCAGCTCCATCACGTTCAGCGAGCCGCCGAAGAGTTCGAAGGCGTAGAAGCAACGGACGCCGACGAAGACGAACATCGCCGCGTAGACACCGGCGGCCGTCGCCAGGGACGAGAGGGGCACGCCGCGCACGGCCGTCACGAAGCCACCGCCGGGGGCGAGCAGCCTGCGGGCGATCCGGGGCAGCGGCAGTCGGGCGACGGCACGATCATACGACCTGCTTCGGACGAAGGCGATAGCGGCTACCGTCACGGCGGTGCCTATGGCGACGAGGACCGGTATGGCCAGCTCTCCCTCCGGTAGCAGGAGCACCAGGACAAAGACCGAGATCACGGCCGGCACCAGCGTCCCCAGCACGAGTTCCAGTCCCATCAGGGCGCTCCCAGTTGCAGGGCCGATCCCCATGAAGCGCTTGTAGAGGTAGACACGCAGGGGGATCCCCGCCTTGAGCGGCGTCGAGTAGTTGGCGGCTAGGGACGCCATCACCACCAGGTAGAGCTGGCCGAACGAGCGGTTCCAGTCGATGCCTGCCAGAATGCAGTAGGGAGCGGCGACCGCGCTCAGTATCAAGAGCCCCGTGAGGACCACGATGAGGGCGATGGCCAGCGGGCTGGCGTTCTCCACTCTTGGCATGTCGTAGAAGCGAATGAGGAGGAAGATGCCGACGCCCAGGGTGAGAGGCAGCACCAGCCACGCCAGCAGCCTCATCTTGGGCCGCCGGAGGAGCGCGAAGATCATGTCGGCCACCGTGCGCATGCAGAAGCCATGCCTAGACGAGGGCACATTGTCAGTGTCTGGCCTCCCTCTGCAGATTCTCTGGAAGCGGCCTCGCCGGTTCGGACGACTCGATAGAGGGAGTAGCTGTACCCCGTGTAAACCTCCTCGACCAGTCCACTATCTTTGACTTTGACGTAATGCTGCGGGAGCTGGCCGGCCGCCTTCATTAGCCAGACGTGGTAGTCGCGCTCCCAGCGCTCTGCCGGGTGTAGGAGGATGACCCATCCGACGTTATTGCGTTCGAACATTTCCGCGACCGCCTCGTCCGACGGCCAGGAGAGATAGGTCACAAAGTCCTCTTCACTCAGGAAGTCTGTCGTGAGCAGCTCGTTTTCATGCTCATAGTATATGAGCCAATAGGGTCTGGACCCGATAACGGCCTTGCCATCGTCGATGAGTTCCGCTACCAGGGCAAGCTCGCTCTGGGCCGGCCGCGTCTGCAGCAAATCCGCCGTGTCCAGATCGTCCTGAACGTTCTGGAGGAAGAGCGTCCCCAGCAGGCCGAAGGCCACCGTAGCCCCGATGGCCGAAAGATAGGCCGTTCGACGATAAGAGGACAGCAGGTGAAGAAGACCGTGGAGTCCGTAGACCGACAGGAGGACCAGGCCCGGTAGAAGGACATAGACATATCGGTTGAAGGCCGCGGGCACTGCATAGACTAGGCCAGCGACGGGAATGCCCAGAGCAAGGAGGACAGCCGCTCGCCATGGCCAACTCGGCAGTCGGATCAGGCCGACGATGCCCAGAATGACCAGCGGGATGGCCAGCGCCCCGGAAGCATCCGCAAACATGCCTGGAAGCCTGCCCAGGAATTGGATGCGCGAGGCGCTGCCGGTGTCCCAGAACTCAGAGTTTCTTATGTTCAGATAGCCCCGATCTATGAACCAGGTTGTCTGCTGCCGGAAGAGTCCGTCGAATCCGTCTATGGCGAGGTGCCATACCAGCCACGGTGCCGCCAGGGCGAGAACGATGGCGTAGACCTGCGCCAGCCGGATCAGCGTCGGTCGACGTCGGTCGATGAGCAAGTAGAGAGGGGGCAGGGCGAGGAAGACGATGCCTATGCCGAAGGAGTAGAGAGCCGCCGGAAGCCCGAGCGCCGCTCCTACGAAAGCCATTCGCCCGCCGCCTCGGGCGTAGACAATCGCGGCGAAGGCGCCGCCGTAGCCAAAGAAGAGTGTCGGGGGGTAGAAGGGGAGACTTCTCGACTGGACAAGAAAGACCGGCAGGCAGGCAAGCATCAGAGCGGCGGCCAAGAAGGCCCAGAGCCCGCCGCCGCTGACCCGCTGGGCGATATAGCCCACCAGTAGCGCCAGCGCAGCCGAGAAGAGGAGGGGAACCAGCACCAGGGGCACGCCCCATCCAAACAGCGTAATCAAGGAGGCGTAGGTGGCGAATTGGAGCAGCGGAAGTTGTTGCTCTAGTATCCAGGCGCCGGGCTCTCGCAAGATATTGTTGGTAAACACAAGGGTGCGGGCGTCGTCGGGGCCGTCAGGCCGGTAGCCAGCAAGCTGAACCACAAACCAGACGGCCACGGCCAGCAGGAACAGGGCGAGCAGGCTAAGCGCCGCCTGGTAGGCCGCGCTGCTGAGGACGGCCACCCTCCTCTGAGGCGATGGTGCCAGAATGCGCTCGCCCGCAGAGCGCGCGGTCATCTGGGCTGCATTGAGAATGCTGCTCAGCCCTCCCTTTCGATCGAAGCTGGCCTCAGACGGCGTCTCAAGCATTGACGCTACTGTTCGACCCTCCGGCGCCATTGCCAGCGGCCACACGTTGGCCGCCCCGCGCCGCCTGGGTTAGCTTGTCGGCGTAGCGCTGGGCGACCTGGCGCCAGTCGAACTTCCGCCTCACCCAGCGCCGGGCGAGGGCTGCCATCCTCTCGGCCTCGGCGGGGGAGTCGAGCACCTGATTGATGGCCGCCGCCAGTGCAGTGGGGGACTCAGGCTCGACTAGTAGCCCCGTTCGGCCGTGGACAACCAGACCAGGAATGCCGCCGACGGTGGAGCCGACGACAGGACAGCCGGCGGCCATAGCCTCGGCGAAGACGAGCCCGAACGATTCGGTGTCGCCTGACCGCGCCACTACCGATGGCCCAACAAACAGGTGACTGCTGCGGTAGAAGCGTGGAAGCTCCGCCGGCGGCTGGGCGCCGGCGAAATGGACGCGGTCGGCTTGGCCCAGTTGGCGCGTCATGGCTTCCAACTCCGCACGACAGGGGCCATCGCCCACCAGAACTAGGCGGGCGTCTGGATGACGGGCGCGAACGTCGGGGAAGGCCCGGATCAGATATTCCACGCCCTTCTTCTTGGCCAGCCGGCCTACGAAGAGCACGGCCTGGTGTGAATCCCCTGAAGTCTCCGGTCCGGCAGCGAAACGCTGGCTGTCAATGCCCATGGGCATCACCTGAGGAGGCTCCCCTTTGCGCGATTTCACCCCAGGAAGCTTCCTCGCCATGTCTTGGCTCACGACAGTAACCGCCTCGCAGCGGGAAGCAAGGGCTGTGCGCAGGGCGTGCCATAGGCGGCCGCGGAGGCCATAGACGTCGGCCCCATGAGCGGTGATCACCACCGGGATCTTGAGGACTTGGCCGACGATAACGGCCACGATTCCCTGGGGGATGAACCAGTGGGCATGAATGACGGCGGGGCGCTTTGCCCTGGCCAATCGAAGGGCGGCGATCAGCTCGAAAAGGATCAAGAAGGGCACCTGAAGGTAGAGCCAGCGACTGCGGCCGAGGTTTTCGAGGATGGCGCCGTCGGCGAGGCGTTCCAGGGAGCGTGGCCAGAGGTAGTGGAATCGTTGCACGTTGACTCCCCGCAGAGTCTCCCTACGAGGCGCGTTCCTCACGGCAGGTGTGAGCACGGTCACATCGAAGTAAGGCAGAAGGTGGTTAGACAACTGGAGAACAAACGGCGGCGTGCTATCGTCAACGCCTTTTGGAAACGTGCTGGTGAGAGCCAACAGTGAGGGACGGGCAACATTGGGGAGCTTGGAGGAGGGGGAAGCCGGGTACGTGACAGTGGGGGCTACTGTCATCGACCGATGCCCAGGTAGGTGAAGCCCGCTTGCTCGATCGCTTGGGCGTCAAGGAAGTTCCTGGCGTCGACAACCGTCTTGCCCTTCATAGCCCTGGCCAGGTCAGGCCAGGGCAAGTGCTTGAACTCCGGCCAGCCGGTCATCAGCACCAGGGCGTCGCATCCTTCACTCAGTTCACTGGCGGTCGCGTGATACTCCAAGGGAAGGTGAGGATATTCGCGCATAGCTTTTGGCTCGGCAACGGGGTCGTAGCAGCGGAGGTGGGCACCGCTCTGAAGAAGAAGGGAAGCTACCTCCAGGGCTGGCGAATCGGTGAGGTCATCGGTGTTGGCCTTGAAGGCGAGGCCAAGGATGCCGATGGTTGTCCCCTGAAGGGAGCCGAGGGCTTGCTCCAATCTGTGGACGATGTGCTGACGCTGGCGGGAGTTCACGCTGAGGGCAGCGCTGAGCAGGGGCATCTCGCGCCCGTTGTCTGCGGCGAGACCCAATAGAGCCTGGACATCCTTGGCCAGACAAGGGCCGCCCCAGCCGACTCCGGCATCGAGATAGTGAGGGCCTATGCGGTGATCAAGACCTATGCCTTTGGCAACTCGAGTGATATCAGCGCCTAGCTGCTCGGCGAGGCCGGCGAGTTCGTTGATGAAAGAGAGCTTTGTGACGAGGAAGGCATTGGCGGCATATTTGATGAGTTCGGCATTGATGGGTCGAGTGGCGAGCACTGGGGCGGAGGAGCAGCCTGGCGGGCGTGGAGCGCCTTCAGGTGGGCAAAACTGCTGTTGAATTATGGGGCGGTAGAGGTTGAGGAGGCTCAGAAGTGAGGGGCGATCCGGTGTGCCTAGAACGATGCGGTCGGGGTAGAGCATGTCAGCCAGGGCTGATCCCTCGCGCAGGAATTCGGGGTTGCTGGCGGTAGTGACCCTGGCGGTGCAGTTGCGCCGCTGGAGCACTTGGTCGATGAGTTGTTGAAGGGCATCGGTAGTGCCGGGGGGCACCGTGGACTTGACGGCGACGATGACGTCCGCCTGGTCTGGCACGATTTCGGCCACTTGCTCGGCGACGGATCGCACCGCAGACGTATCGGCATGTCCGCCGGACAGTGTGGGAGTGCCGACTGTAGCGAACAAGATGTCGGCTGAAGCGGATGCGGGTGAGAGACGAGAGGTGATCTCAATACTGGAGGCATCCCAGAGCTCAGGGAGTACTGGCTCATAGAAGGGGAACTCACCGTTGAGGAGGCTTTCGACAAGCCCTCCGTCGCTATCGACGCAAGATACGTGGTGGCCAAGGTAGTGGAAGGCGATGGCGGTAGTGAGACCCACGCGGCCCGCCCCGATGATGGTTACTCGCATTGCGACCCTCCCTATGGCTGTCTAGCTGGCCGGCACCCGGCTTGAAACCGGCAGGCAAGCGCGGCGAGGGCGTTGCCGATTAGTTATTCATCAAATGGACGCTATTGACCTGTCGATGTTACAGAGTGATGCGGCGTTTTCGGAGTTGAAGCTGCGATTGGGCCCATACGGACGCCTGAGAGCCACACGTGACCCGGAGACGGCCAGGCGCATCGGCGGCTGTGCCAGGTTCAACGGGCTGACGCTCTGGCGGCGCATGGTCGGCCACCGATCTCGCTACCGCCGGTGCGCTCAGCCGGCCGCGGTGGACGGCCGGGGCCTGTAGATCGCCTACAGCCCTTGGCGATTGGGGGACTGCGCTGGGCTGCGGGCCACGCCGCGCACGCACGGCTTACGTCAGCGTGTGCCGCAGCCCAGCAAATCCGGTCTAGTGCAGGTCCATCACATCGTCGATCGCCGGGGGCATGGTGCGGTTGATGAGGTTGGTGCCGCCGGAGGGCGGGATCACCTCCAGGGTGAAGATCTCGTTGGGAATGAGGGTGCTGCCGCTGGGGGGATGGACGGTGATCTCCGCCAGCTCGCCGACCTCCAGGAGGTCGTCGCCGTCGTCCAGGATCCAGTTGACGCTGTAGGTGACGTCGGCCGTGCGGTTCTGCTGGTCGATGTAGTTGATGACGACACTGTTGGTGTAGGCGGCCGGGTCTAGGGCGATGGGGAAGCCGCCGGCGGCGAGGGCCACGTTGAACCTGATGTCGTCCGAGTCGTCGATGGTCTTGTCTTTGTCGACGTCGGTGACGGTGAGGGCGCCGCGGACCTCGAGGTTGCCGCGGGCCTTCTCGAGGCCGGCGAAGACGGTCTCCTTGCCGCGCTCGGCGCTGAACAGACCCGTGCTGAGGACAACGAAGGCGAACACGGATGCTACGATGACGAAGGCGATGAGGATGATGGCCGTCTCGAGGCCCGTGATGCCTTCCTGCTTGTTGTGGAGGCTGCGGAACAGCCTTGCTAGTCTACCATGCATTCAGCATTCCTCCTTCAGGTGCCTTAGGTTAGAGGTAGACGTTACCCAAGACCTACCGGTTGTTACCTTTCCTACCGGCCGGAGCGCCGGTCTACGAGTCGTCTGGTCTCCGTGCGACCACCTCCCTTCACGGCTCCTTGGCGTTTCCCACGTCAAGTTTGCGTTATTGATCTGTGGATACTTTCCATATCAAATTGACGTTATTGTTCAGTGAATGTTACATGCTATTGCCAGGGTTCCTGAGTAAATGGCCCCTTTTGGCCCATAAGAGGTAAAGTAGCGCCCGTAATGGGTCAAGTTAGCCGCTGGCAGCGGCCCCTGGGTTCAGGGGCGTTCTGAGGGGAGCTGGGCGCCGTGCCAGCAGTTGTCGCCGCCGCAGTCCTCCAGGGGTGTGCCCCCTATGACCAGGGGCTCGGGCACCTCGCGACACTCCTCCAGGCGGGCGAGACTGATGTGGAGGTGGCTGCAGCCGTCGTCTATCTGGGCGACGTTGCCCAGGAGGGCGCCCGCCTCCACCGGCACGGGACCGCCGTCCGGCCGCAGGTCGTCGGGGATGGTGGCGGGGTCGAGATGGGCGAGCCTGAGCCTCCTGGCCGTGCCGGAAGGGTCCTGGAAATCGATGGCGATGACGGCTCCTCCCTCCGGTCCCTGTTTCCACTCGCCGTCGCAGAAATAGGTGGCTGAGTCAGCGACGGCGATGATCTGGCCGTCCACGGGGGAGCGGACCGGCTGGCCCGCCGATTCCCCCTCGGCGGCGATGATGTCCAGGGCGAAGGTGGCGTTGTAGTCCTCGCTGTGCAGGCCGCAGCGGTAGCCGCAGGTGACCCACCACGTTCCCTCCACGGGCATGGTCATAGGTGGGGGAGTCGGCGTCGGTGTAACCGTTGGCGTCGGCGTGGGCGTCGGTGCGGACAGACAGACCAGGTCTACATCGTGGGGGCCTGGCGTGAAGGAGCGGTAGCCGCAGGCGACCCATCGCGCCCCCTCTTTCTCCTCTGCTGGCATGCAGGTGTAGCCATTGAGGGTGAAGAGGATGGTGCCGCTGCCGGGGAAGCAGGGGGGTGTTTGGGGAGAGTGCTGGGGTATGGTGATGGTGTAGCTGGCGTTGGCGATGGTGGTGGTAGCCCAAGGTTGGCCATTGATGGTGGCGGTGAGGGTGAGGGTGTCGGTGGGGGAGTGGTCGAGGAGGCGAAGGGTGCCGCTGTAGGTGGCAGGGAGAGCGGGTGGGCAGGAGGGCTTGGTGGGAGGGGGTGAGGAGGGTGGTGACGCCTGGGGGTAGGAAATGGTGGAGGCGGGGTCTTGGAGGTATGGGGCGTCCTGCGGGAGTGGGGTGAGGTAGTTGGCCTGGGCGGTCTCGACGAGGGCGAGCATGACGGCAGCGACGGCGAGGCCGGCCGTGACCACTGCCAGTGCGCACTGGACTGCGGTGGGGGGGTGTCCGCGGGGATGCCCGCCTGTGGTGTGGTTTGCCATTATCGATACTGCTATGGCTTGCCTTTACTATTTCGACGCGGGCGGCTGGGCCTTTGTTACGGCCGTTGCCGAGGCTTCCTGGACGGGGGCCATGAACCTGTCTGGCGGCAGGCAGGCCTGTCTACGAAGGGGAGCTGCTTAGGAGGGTGGGATGGTCAGCCTCGCCATAGAGAGAACGATAGACAGCATAGTTCTCCAGCACCAGTTTCACATAGCTGCGGGTCTCGGCGAAGTCTATGAGCTCGACGAAGAGGTCGATGTCTGAGATGGGAAGGCCTCCGCTCCAGCGCCTGGCATTGTCCGGGCCGGCATTGTAAGCAGCGAGAGCGAGGTAGAGGTTGCCGGCGGAGAGATCGAGCTGGCTGCGCAAGTAGTAGGCGCCGAAGCGGATGCTCACCTCTGGCCGCAGCAGGTCTGAGGTCGAGAAGCCCTCAAGGTTCAGTTTCCGCGCGATCTCCTCGGCGGTAGGCGGCATAACCTGGGTGAGGCCGATGGCGCCGGCAGGCGAGGCGGCCAGGGGGTCGAAGAAGCTCTCCTGGCGGATGATGGCCAGGAGGAGAAGGGGCGACAGGTCGTTTTCGGCAGCGGCCGCCTGGATGAGGGACAGGTAGGCTAGAGGGTAGACCAGTTGCACGAGGGCGCGAGGGGTCGGTTCCAGGGGGCTGCCAGCCTTCGCCAGCAAGCCAGCGGCGGCACGGGCGGCCAGATGGGGCATGCCCAGGTCGTCAAAGGCACGGGCCAGGCGGTAGAGGCTCCAGGGCTGCGAACTGCTCTGGTTGATGAGCGAGAGGAAGTTGTCGGTGGCCTCGCGCTCCAGGCCCAACTGGTGGAACTCCTGGCCCCGCTGCCAGTCCGTCAGGGCGAAGGGCGAGGGCCCAGCCGCCATTTCCTCCGGCCCCCAGAGGGAGGTCAGCCATCCTTCAACTGCATCCCAGTCAGGGGCGACAGGCGCCTGTATCGTGCCCTCGGCCGTGGGGAGAGAGGCAGCACCCTGGTCCGCGAGCCAGGCTTCGGCTCGCAGGGCATAGAAGCTGTGAGGGGCGGCCGCCATGGCTTGCTGGAGGTGAGCGGAAGCTTCCTCGCTGTCGCCCGGCGAGGCCAGGTCTATCTTTGCCAGCCAGAGATGGGCCTGAGCGCGCTGCTCAGGGCTGGGGAAAGCGTCGAGCATCTTCTCCCAGGCTGCCCTGGCCGCTGCCGCGTCGCCAGCCTGGTAAGGGATCAGACCGTTGAGGAAGGCGGCGCTGGCGGAGTCGGGCGGGGTCTGCCAAGGCTGTGGATAGGCTGTCGGCGCTTTCAGACGCGGATCCAGCTCGGCAACAACGAGGGCGGCGGCCCTGGCGGCATCATCTGGTGCGGGCGTCGGCGTCGGTGCGGGCAGACAGACCAGGTCTACATCGTGGGTGCCTGGCGTGAAAGAGCGGTAGCCGCAGGCGACCCAGCGTGCCCCCTCTTGCTCCTCTGCTGGCATGCAGGTGTAGCCGTCGAGGGTGAAGAGGATGGTGCCGCTGGCGGGGAAGCAGGGGGGTGTGTCGGGGGTGTGCTGGGGTATGGTGATGGTGTAGCTGGCGTTGGCGATGGTGGTGGTAGCCCAAGGTTGGCCATTGATGGTGGCGGTGAGGGTGAGGGGGTTGGTGGTGGTTTGGCCGAGGAGGCGGAGGGAGCCGCTGAAGGTGGCGGGGAGAGCTGGTGGGCAGGAGGGCTTGGCGGTAGGGGGAGCGGAGGGTGGCGCCGGCTGGGGCAGGGAGATGGTGGGGGTGGGTGCTTGGGGGTAGGGGGCGTCCTGTGGGAGTGGGGTGAGGTAGTTGGCCTGGGCGGTCTCGACGAGGGCGAGCATGACGGCAGCGACGGCGAGGCCGGCCGTCACTACAGCCAGTGCGCACTGAACTGCGGTGGGGGGGTGCCCGCGGGGACGCCCGCCAGTGGAGTGGTTTGCCATTATCGATACTGCTATGGCTTGCCTTTACTATTTCGACGCGGGCGGTGAGCCTTTGTTACGGCGGTGGCGGCGCCGTCTTCCCTCAGGGGCGAGGATGGGCAAGGAGAAAGCTACGGCCACCCCGTCGCGATTATGACCCACGCGATGGGGTGGCCGTCAGTAGCACGGCCAGTGCTCGACTAGGAGCGGCCGGTCAGAGCGTCAGAAGGGCCTACCTGATCCAGCGCCTCCTGGCATACCAGGCGCCGGCACTGAGAGCGACCAGCGCCGCAGCCCCAAGTCCAGCGAGGGCGACGTAGTTGGGGGACGAGGAGTCAGAGACATCGGCGAGTTCTGCCAAGCCACCAACGGCGCCGATGATCACTACCGGGCTCTCGATCCACGTCGCCGCGACGTCGCCGTTGGACACGGTGGGACTGAACCCCGTCGGCTCGCCCGGATCGGTGGTGTCCCCGTCGTTGTTCCAGTCGTTCTTGTCACAGGCGTCACCGATGCCGTCGTAATCCCCATCCGCCTGGTCTACGTTCGACACCAGCGGGCAGTTGTCCTGGAAGTTGGGGAAGGTGTCGCCGTCGGGGTCAGCCACACCGTCGCCGTCGTTGGGGTCGCAGGCATCGTCGAGGCCGTCGTTGTCAGCGTCGCCGCTCCACCGTACCCTTGGGTCGCACAGGTTAATGTCGGCGCAGGCAATGTGTGGACAGGTATCGAGCTTGTTGTCGATGTCGTCGCCGTCAGCGTCGGGGATGGAATTGGCCCAACAGCGGAAGGTGTAGGTGCCGGTGGTCGCTGGGTTGGTGCGCCAGGCGTAGCCCGCTTCGTTCGCGGCGGTGGCGGGGTTGTCCTGGGTCGGGGAGTAGTCGTAGGTGTCGGTGGACAGGGGCGGGCAAAGGTCAGTTATCTGGTTCGGGACTAGCGGGCCGGTAGGATCGTTGATGACCGACACCGAGAGGTAGCCGTAGCTAGCCGGGAAGTCGGGCACGCCAGGCAACGTTATGTCGGTGCCGGGCTCGAGGAGAAGGAAGTTCACCGACACGTTGACGCCGCTGGCGGCCTCGAAGGCGGCGAAGTGCTCCCTGGGCGTGATGCCGGGGTACATGGTCTTCAGGAAGTCGGGGTACTTGTCGCAGCCGTCAGGAATGCCGTTGGTGTTGGTGTCACCGAATTGCCCGGCGAAGTTCACCGTCACGGCCGTGTTTACGGAGCAATTCATCAGCGGGTCAAAATCGATGTGAAGGTCGCCGCCGTAGGCAGAGGCGCAGGGATTATTGAACCAGCCGACGGTGCTGTCACTTACCAGTTTCCCCACTATAGCCCCTATGGGAATATCGGTGGACTTTGTGGCACCCCAGGCCTGGGGAATAAAGGTGACCTGGTTTTGGTGGAAGGCGGCGGGCCAGGGGTCATCGCCTACGTTGTATACGTGGTGGAGTTCGGCTTTTTGATTAGCGGCGCTCGGGCTGACGCTAATGCTGTAGGTGGCGTTGAACGTTGGGGCGTCAGCCTTGGTGCCGCTATACAGGAGGAGCGGCGCCAGGATACCTAACGCTAGGGCGAGCGCAACCAGTACGCTTCTGGCCCGCCAATGCGACTTTGCAGCAGCTTTTCTCATTGGTCCCCTCCTGTTGGGCACTACCTATGTTGACCTCTTCGTGGGTGGGCACTGCTATGATACACATTTTCACGTTATTGTCAAGACAGGGGAGTTGTTTTGTGAGGGTCTAATGCAAGCAGACGTCAGTGCCACGGCCATGCCTCGCTCAGTAGGTAGGGGGCTGGTGGAGTCGCTCGCTAGCAGGAGGAGGGGCAGGCGGGCTATGGGGCGGCGGAGACAGGCTCTTCGGAAGGGTAGAGTCGGAGGACGCTCTCGTACGACGGGTCGGGCCCAAGCTCGGCCATGGTTTGGGTCACTGCCTCCTGTAGGGTGAGTTTGTCGTTCACTAGATGCTGGAGCAGCCGTTCGACGGCGGCGTCCGTGTGTTGGGGTGAGACCAGTCCATCCCAGGCCACAACGGCCTTCGCCCCTTTCTCGACGAAGGCCTCGGCCATACTATCGGACCTTAGCCCATCACAACCCATGATTATGATTGTCGTGCCCTGGAACTCGCCTTTCATGCTCGACTTGATGAAGCCTGGCATTATGCCAAAGTACTCCGGGCCGCCTTCGTAGTACGAGACCTTGCTTAGACGCTGCTTCGTCTGGTCCTTTCGGTACGATGTCTTGTCATACGAGTCGGATGTGAACAGGGTCACCCAGTCGGCCGGCCGGTCGCCAACTCTACCCAGCGCCGAGTGCACCCTGAGGATGATCAGCTCATGACCCCAGGCAGGGAGATTTCGGTAGAACTCCACCGTCGCTTGCTCGCCGGCGAAGTAGTCCACGGCATATCCAGCTTGCTCCAGCAGGTCGGTGGCTGCTTCGGTGAAGGCGGGATTAGGCTGGGTGAGGCTCAGATGGTCCACGATGGCTGCTCTAGGCCCAGCCGTAGAGTCAGCTATTGTTGGAGGTGGCGGCGGCGGCTTGCCTGACTCATCCGAGCGGTAGAAGGTGAGGAAGGTGAATACGACTAGGGGGATTATGATGGCGGCAGCGATAAGGATTGCGATCCTATCGCGCAGATCGCCGCTGCCCTTGGCGCGACTGGCGGCGTCCTCAGCGGGTGCATCATCCTGCCCCTTCGGGGCCGCTGGCTTCCTGAAGCGCCACTTGCCCTTGCTCTCGTCGCTCATGTCGAGGTCCCGCCAGCTTCAGGTAGCGTTTACCTGAGCCATCGCCTCCCAGCATACCACCCGCCTGCGCTGAGGGCGAGCAGGGCCACAGCCGTCACTGCGGCCGGAGCGGTGTAATTGGAGGACGCCGAATCAGAACGCGCGATGCCATCTCTCGCAGCGGCCTCGGAGCCTTGCGTCGGCCAGTGGCGTCGCGGCAACGATCCCAGGTTCAGATGTCTCTGTCAAGGCTGTGGGGCATCAGCAACTTTTGGGGTCTGCATAAGCAGTTCTCAGCAGACACCCGATGTTGACAAGTGTGCGGGACGTGATAGAACCTGGAGTCCTCCGGAGTCTGTCCCCGCTGCCAAGGGGGATGAGCCATCGAAATAGCGGCTAGCAAAAGAAACCGAAGGAGGTACTTGCCATGATCGACGACAGAATGCAGGAGGCCCTTAACAAGCAGCTCAACGCGGAGCTCTATTCGTCCTACCTTTACCTGTCGATGTCCGCTCACTTCCACTCGCTGAACCTGGGGGGCTTCGCGAACTGGATGCGTGTGCAGGCGCAAGAGGAGCTGATGCACGCGCTCAAGTTCTACGACTACGTCAACGAGCGTGGCGGCAGGGTCGTCCTGCACCCGGTGGAGGCCCCGCCCTCGGCGTGGGATTCGCCGCTGGCAGCGTTCGAGCACGTGTACCGGCACGAGCAGAAGGTCACCGGCATGATCAACAAGCTGGTCGACCTGGCGGTCGAAGCAAGAGACCATGCCACCAACAACTTCCTTCAGTGGTTTGTCTCTGAGCAGGTGGAGGAGGAAGCGTCTGCCAACGAAGTGGTGCAGAAGCTCAGGCTGGCGGGCGATGCCGCCAGCGCGCTGTTCATGATTGACCGCGAGCTGGCCCAGCGCGTATTCGTTCCGCCCGCTGCCACAGCGGAAGCAGGCGCAGGCTGAGCATCGGCCCCGGTTGCTCGCCATCAGCGAGCTAAGTCGAGGAGCGTGCTGCTGTTGCCTTACAGGCTTCGCTTCATCAGGTAGAAGTCGATCTTCTCGTAGTCCGACCGCTGGAGCTCCTCGACCTGCTCCTGGGTCAGGGGCGGCGGCACGATCACCTTCTCTCCGGGACGCCAGTCAGCCGGCGTAGCGACGTAGTGCTGATGGGTGGTCTGCAGGGCGTCGACGAGGCGCAGGATCTCATCGGTGCTCCTGCCGGTCTGCAGGGGATAGTAGGTGATGGCCTGAATGAACCCCTCCGGGTCGATGACGAACAGTGCCCGCACGGCGGCGGTGGTGCTGGCCTCCGGCTGGATCATCCCGAATTTGTTGGCAACTTTCATGCCCACATCGGCTATGACGGGGAAGGGGATCTTGACCCCTAGCTTCTCCTCGATATTCCTCAGCCAGGCGAGGTGAGAATGGATACTATCGACGCTCAGGCCCACCAGCTTCACATTGCGCTTGGCGAATTCCTCGGCGAGTCGAGCGAGGGCGACGAACTCGGTGGTGCAGACGGGCGTGAAGTCAGCGGGATGGGAGAAGAGAACCACCCACTCGCCTTTGAGGTCACTCATGCTGAGGGGACCATGCGTTGTCAGCGCCTGGAAATCCGGCGCCCGCTCACCGATCCTGGGCATGCCCGCTGTCTCTACTCCCTCTTCCGCTTCTGCCACTTCCGTTCCTCCTTCCTGTAGCTAAGACGATGCGGCCTCACTGGACTAGCAGCCCGTCCGGACATATTCTCGCTTGACAGCTTCTCTTTGGACAAGCTAGTATGCGGTCACTCTAATAACCTCGTTAGCTCCCAGAAGTTGCAGCGATGCGTTGCCCCCATTGCAGTGCAGACAATCCGGCTGATTCGACGTCCTGCATCTGGTGCGGCCGAAGCCTGACCCAGCCTCCTGTCGAAGGCACGGTCACCCTGTTGTTCACGGACATCGAAGGCTGGACTCGCCTCGCCCAGGGGCTGGGAGACCAGCGCGCGCACAGGGTTCTGCGGGGTCACGATCGCATTCTTAGGGAGCGCGTCGCTCGCCACAGCGGCACGACGGTCAAGCACATGGGCGACAGTCTCATGGCGGTCTTCCCAAGCGCCACCAGGGCCCTGCACTGCGCCGTGGATATCCAGAAGGCCTTCGCTGATTATAGCCGGAAGCACCCGGAGACCCCCATTAAGGTGAGGGTTGGCCTCAATAGCGGTGAGTCGATCCAGGATGGGGGCGATTACTTCGGCAAGGCTGTCACTGTGGCCGCTCGCATCGCTGACAAGGCGCGGGGTGGCCAGATCCTGGTGTCCACGGTGGTGCGCGACCTGGCTGGCTCCGTGGCCGAGGTGGAGTTCAGGGACGCCGGCCGCAGGCAGCTTAAGGGCATACCCGATAGGCAGCGGCTGTACGAGGTGGTGTGGTGACTTGTTCCCAGGGGCCGCAATCGCCCAAGGCTACACGTTTGCTTAGCGCGCTCCCCCTTTGCCGGCCATCTCGTCCACCTCGGCGGCACCCTCTGCCAGGAACTTGTCCTCATCGGCCGTCAGGATGCTAATCAGGCGGGCGAATTCGCCAGCATGAACCCGCTCCTCGTTGGCGATGTCAATGAGCACCTTCTTGGCCAGGGGATGATCGGTGGCCTCGGCGTGCGCCAGGTAGAGGTGAACCGCCTCATGCTCGGCGCAGAGGTCCAGACGGATGGCCCGGATCAGCTCTTCGACGGTGAGCTTGCGAGCGGGCACCATACCACTGAAGGGATTGAGAAACTCAGGCATTCTTCACCTCCTCAGGTCATTCTTCGTGTGGCATGATGATACCATAGCCTCCTAGGCCAGGCGGCTTTCCACGGCCTCTCGCTTGATGTTCTTGAAGAACGCCTCGATGTAGTCGGCCCGCTTCAGGCCGTAGTCGAGCATGAAGGCGTGCTCGAAGACGTCCATGACCAGGATGGGAAGACAGCCCGCCAGATGGCCGGTCTCGTGTTCGTTGATCCACTGGTTGAGCAGCTTTCCCGTCAGGTTGTCTTGGTAGAGTATGGCCCAGCCGATTCCCCGCATGGCGCCGGTGGCCTTGAAATCGGTCTGCCAGGCTTCGTAGCTGCCAAAGTCCCGGGCAAGCTTGTCACGCAGCTTGGCCGATTGGCCGAGGTCTCCCTTGCCGCCCAGGTTCTCGAAGTAGTACTCGTGCAGTCGCATGCCGTCGAACTCGAAGCCCATCCTTCGCTTCAGCTCGGCGTATTCGGGCGTGCCGATCCTTCCATCTTTTGCCATCTGGCCAAGAAGGTCGAGCAGCTTGTTGGTATTGGTGACGTAGCCCTGGTAGAGGGTGAAGTGGTTCCTCAGCAGCGTCTCGCTGAAGCCCTCCATCCCTATCAGGCGGCTGTAGTCCTTTGCCTCGTAGGCCATGGTCGAGACCTCCTTTCCCTTTGCCCAGGGGGTGGAGCGTGTTTGCCCTGAATGGCGACTGGTTCCGCGCGGCCTGAGGCCATGACGGGCATTGGGAAGCCAGCAGTGCGGGGCCATCGCTCGGAGAGAGGCTGGCAGGCAAAAGGGGGAAGGGCGGGGGCTCCGCCCTCCCCCGGCTCAGACACCCCTGGCGATTGGGCGACGCTCCTATTGTGCGAGGGTCAAGACCGCCTGCTTGCTGCTCAGGCTCAGCAGGTCGTTGACGTCCGTGCCGCGCCCCGGGAAGTATTTCAGCCACCCGTTGGTCGTGCGGTCGAGCGAGTAGGCGGCAACTATGGTGACGCCTGGGCAGGTGGCCAGGGCGTCACCAGTGGCCTTCCCGCTTGGGCCGTCCCACACCGATATCGCCCACTTACCCGCCAGCGGGCAGTCTCGGAGCACGCCCGGAGTGGGCGTTGGCGTCGGCGTCGGGGTGACCGTCGGCGTAGGTGTTCGCGTCGGGCTGGCCGTAGGCGTTGGAGTGGGGGTGGGCGTGGGAGTGGGAGTCGGCGTGGGCGTGGGCGTTGGTGACGGCGGAACGCCGCTGCATTCCATGCCGACCGCGACCAGACCGTATATCGGGCTGTACGTGCTATCGAGAATCAGGTCCTCGTCGATGCTGCCGTCCGTGTCGCTGTCCACGGTGGTACCCCAGTCGCGGGGCGGGTCGTAGATGTCGACGGCGGCGTTATCCTTCACGTGAATGGTGTTCAGACCCAGGGAGTAGATGCCTGGCAGGGCGCCCAGCGGCACCGTCAACGTGTAGCGGCCCAGCACGCCCTCGGTGTAGGTCGGACCGACCTCGGGTGTGCCCGCGTCGACTACCGAGGCGACGTAGATGCCGTTGGTGTCCGGCGGAACCTCGCTCGTATCAGTGAACGGGCCGCTAATGGCGGCCGCGGTGATGAGGTTCACGCCGTTGGTCGTGTGTTGCGCAGCGGTGATCTGCATGGGAGCGGGAGCGAGGGTATTCGGATAGGTGAGGTTGTAGCTGTAGCTGGCCAGGTTCTTGCCGGTGGGGATCACCTTCAGGAAGACGTCGATCACCTTGGCCTGGCCGGCGTCGATACGCACGCACCGGTCAATGGGGCTAAGGAAGGTCGCCGTGTTGCTGCCGGGGATCATATCGATGCCGACGGTGGTGACCGTAGCGGCCGCAGACGCCCCGTGGCTGCCGACCAGCCACACCCCGGCTAGCGCCAGCACCGCTGTCAGTCCAACGGCCAGGGCCAGGACGAGCGCTCCGCCCTGACGAAATGGCAATTGTTTCATGACTCTGACCTCCTACCACTAAACGGCCAAAAGGAGAAGCTGAACATACGATAGCTCAATCTTACGCCAAACGATTGGAATGTCAATAGCGGGACGCCCGATGACGATATCCGAGCGACCCCTGCCTTGCTCAGCTCGGCAGCACATAGATCGCCACCAGAGAGTAGTGCAGGGTACTGCCGAGGATCACGAGCAGATGGAAGATCTCATGGTAGCCCAGCACCCGCGGCCACGGGTTCGGCTTCCTGACCGCGTATACCAGGCCGCCCAGCGTATACAGCACCCCGCCCAGCACCAGCAGCAGCAGAGGGAAGGGCGCGAACCAGGCCAGCAGCTCCCGCGCCGGTATAAGCGCTAGCCAGCCCACTATCACGTACAGACTAACCCCAAGCCACTTCGGTGCCGTTGGCCAGGCGACCCTCAGAAGGACTCCGCCGCCGGCCACTCCCCAGATGACGGACAGCATAGTGATGCCCCAGGCCGCGTTCAACACCACCAGGCAGAAGGGCGTGTATGTGCCGGCGATGAGCACAAAGATCATCGAATGGTCCAGGCGCTTGATCAGGCGGCGCACCGTCGGTGTCCAGGTGATGCGGTGGTATGCCGTGCTGGTCCCGTAGAGGAGAACCAGGCTCGCCGCGAAGATGGCCCCGCCAACGTACGTCCTGGCGGAGTCCGCCACCAGCAGGAGCAAGGCTGCTCCCGCCACGGCAGCGATAGTCGCGTAGAGGTGGAAGACGCCCCTTAGGAGCGGCCGTTGCCTGGCGACGTCGTCAGTGACCGCTTGCATCTGCGGCTGACTACCCACCGCCGGCGGCCGGAGAGTCGGCGCTCGATCGGAACAGAGGCATGAACTAAATAAACCACTCCTGCGGATTGAAATCCGCAGCTTCCTCGAAGCTGAGGGTTTCTCCGCCAAAGGCGGAGTCCGCAAGGCGGACAACCCTCAGAGATGAATCTAAATAGTTTATAGCCATAAGGCTGCGGCATCCATGCCCCCCCGACCTGTCGGGGGGGTCGAAAGCGATTTCTGAAACTGGTTGTACCCGCCGGGAGCGACTACCAGCGGCGTCCTCCTCCCCCGCCGGGCCGACCACCGCCGGGGCGCCGACCCCCTCCTCCTCCCGGCCGACCACCTCCTCCTCCCCGCTGCTCTGGCGGACGCGCTTCGTCCACGCTGACCGTGCGCCCGTCCAGGCTCTTGCCGTTCAGCTCATCGATCGCCTTACGAGCGTCGGCCGCCGTGGCCATCTCCACGAATCCGAATCCGCGGGAGCGCCCGGAGAAGCGGTCCGTCACCACGGACGCTGAGTCCACCTTGCCAACCTGCTCGAAGAAGGTACGGAGACTCTCGTCGGTTGTGTCAAATGAGAGGCCGCCCACGTATAGCTTTGTCGCCACAAGTATCCTCCTGCTCCTCTCCGATCTGCCATCGGGGGCAAATCTCCCGCGCTTGGATAGCCTGCCTCTGCGTCGGGAGATGATCCGCAGGGGACAGCGACTCTTAGGAGTATACGCCCTTCCCCTAAGATTAGGGAAGCAATTAACTGACCAAGCCCCAGGGCGTCGCGCCTTTCCAGATGTCAGTCCTAATGGCTGCGGTCGATACATTGCAGCCTCTCTTCTTGGGGTGCCGCTCACCCTTCGACAAGCTCAGGATGAGCGGTTTGCGGTGGCAGGCTCAGGATGAGCGGGCGGTGGCAGTCCTTGGCGCTCGCTGGGCCGCCTGCTATCATCGTAGCGATGAAGCCGGGGGAACGCCTCAAGAGCCGTCGAGCCTTCCTGCGCTGGCTGGCGGGAGGCGCCGTGCTGGCCGGCGTGGGCGGCACCGCTATCGGCGCGGCGGCCTGGCAGATACTGACGCGCCTGGACTCAGGTCACGGCAGCGGGCCCACCGGCCTCAGCTTCGCCAGGCCCTCTCCGACGGCATGGCCCTCCCCCACCCCTCCTTCCGCTACCGCTGGCGCCCTCGCTCCCGTCATCAGCCAGGGCGATACCAGCAAGCCCCGCATCGCCCTCACCTTCGACGACGGCTTCTACCCAGAGGCCATCGAGTCCGTGCTGGATGTGTGCGCTCGCGAGGACATGCAGCTCACCTTCTTCCCCAAGGGTGCCCTGCTGGGGCGGCGACCGGACCTGTGGCGGCGGGCTGCGGACGAGGGCCACGAGATCGGTAACCACACCTTTGACCACACGCCCCTGACCTATTTCGCGCCGGACGATCCCGCCACTGAGGGCAAGATCCTCGACCAGATCGACCGCTGGCAGGAGGCCCTGGACGCGCTGCTGGGCTCGCCTCATCCGGCGCGCTACCTGCGTCCGCCCGGCGGCATGGTGAGCGACGTGGTGCGGGCGGCGGTGGCCAAGCGCGGTCTCCAGATCGTGCTCTGGACACTGGAGAGCGGCTCGGTGAGCGGTGCCGAGGCCGATCAGATCGTGGCCAACGTGACTGGCGGGGCCACGAACGGCGCCATCGTCCTCATGCACTTCGTCCCCAGCGACGCCGCCGCCCTGCCTGCCATCGTTAGCCGCCTGAAGGCCGGCGGCTTCACCCTCACCACCGTCAGCGGTGTGCTGTAGGAGTGGTGTGGAGGCGCAGGGGCGCACAGCACCACCTCCTGTCCTGAAACGCCACAGCCGTAGCTCCAATCCGCCATGGGCGCTACAATTGAGGCAGTCTGTAGCCATATCAGGAGATAGATGATGTCCTTCCCCTACCGCGATCCCAAGCAGGCGCAGCCGTTCGCTTTGGGTTACTTCGAGCGCCTGCGTGACAGCGACGATCTTCGCAGGACCTGGCTGGGGCTGGATGCGCTGGTTCAGGTGCGCATGCAAGAGCCGGACATCGCCATTTTCGTCGACACGCGCGGCGGCCGCGAGATGCGGGTCAGGCCGGGCGTTGCCGCCGAGAAGCCCGACCTGACCCTGACCCTCACCGCCGATAGCTTCCACGACATCTATACGGGCCAGCTCAACGTCTTCACGGCGTTTGCCACCCGCAGGATCAGGGCCGAGGGCAATGCCGCCCTCATCATGAAAACGGCCTGGACGCTGCCGCAGGCGATCCGGATCTACCACGAGCATTGCGCTTTGGCCGGGCTGCCGGAACAGAACGCTCCTAGGCCAGCGGCAACTGAAGCGGTGGCGGCGGTTCCCGTCGGCGATAGGGTAGATCGGCTGCGTGAGCGGTTTTTGCGCGGGCAGCGGGAAGTGTGTGTAGAGCGCGCCCGCTATCTCACCGAGTCGTACCGCCAGACGGAAGGGCAGCTCGCCGTTCTGCGCCAGGCTCGTGCCTTCGAGCACATTCTGGGCTGCATGAGCGTGCGCATCGAGCCAGACGAATTGTTGGTGGGCAACGTCACCGGCAAGCCGCTGGGCGCGGGAGTCTATCCGGAAGGCATCGCTGGGCGCATCCTGGGCGAACTGCCGAACCTCGCGCGGCGCGACTGCAACACGTTTGCCATCGCCCCAGACGACGAACGGGAGCTGGTCGAGAGCATCCTCCCCTACTGGCGGGGCAAGACAACCGAGGACCGGGCGCGGGAGCTCTGGTCGCCGGCGGTGACCGCCAACTTCGAGAAGGTGGCTCCGTTCATCTTCACCGAACTCGCTGGCATCGGACACATGCTGGTCAACCACCAGCGTGTGCTCGAACGGGGGCTGCTGGCGGTCATCGAAGAGGCAAGCAGGAAGAGGCAGGAGGCAAGGGACAAGGCGCAGCGCGATTTCTACGAGGCTGCGGAGATAGCCGGGCGGGCAGTGATCTCTTGGGCGAACCGCTACGCAGACGAGGCTCAGCGGCTAGCCAACACGGCAACGGATTCCCGCCGCGATGAACTTCTAGCCATCGCCGAGGCATGCCGCCGCGTACCCGCTCAGCCAGCGCGGACGTTCCAGGAGGCGCTACAGTCCATCCTGTTCATGCACTACGCCACCCAGATCGAATCGTGGGATTCGGCCATCTCCGTGGGCCGAATGGATCAGTTTCTCTATCCGGTCTACAGGGCGGAGATGGACGCAGGGCGGCTTTCGCGGGACCGCGCGCTAGAGCTGCTGGCCTGCTTCTACATCAAGCTCAGTCACGCCATTCCCCTGTTCGACGCCGACGTGACGCTCGCCTTCTCCGGGCTGACGAACTTTGCCAACACGGTGATCGGCGGCGTGGACGGGGAAGGCAATGACGCCACCAACGATCTCTCATACCTGATGCTGGAAGCCATGAAGCGCGTGCGGACGCCGCAACCCAACTTCGGCGTTCGCCTCCACAAGCAGGCCCCGCGAGCGTTCCGAGACGCCGTCGTCCAGGCTGTGGCCGACGGCATTGGCAATCTCCAGTTGTTCAATGATGAGGTGGTTATCGCCTCGCTGACCAATCGAGGCGTCCCCCTGCAAGAGGCGCGCGACTACGGAATCATTGGCTGCGTGGAACAGGCCGTGCCCGGCAAGAGCTTCACGTCCTCCGACGCAGCGCTGTTAAACCTGCCGTTGTGCCTGGAGCTGGCGCTGAACAACGGTCGCGGGCGACTATTCGCCGATCAGCTTGGCCTGCCCACCGGAGACTCGCGCAGCTTCACAGGCATTGAGGACGTTATCGGAGCCTTCCGGGCGCAGGTGGAATACCTCGTCGACCAGATGGTGGAAGCGCTGGCGGGGCTGGCGCAGGCCCACGCCGAGCGGCGGCCGTTGCCTCTGGCCTCATCGCTCACCGATGACTGCCTGACAGGGGGCCTCGATCTGACAGCAGGAGGCGCCCGCTACAACTTCACCGGTGTTCAGGGCGTGGGCGTGGCAACCGTCGCCGACAGTCTGGCGGCGATAGACCGGCTGGTGTTCGACCAGAAGCGCACCACCATGGCGGAGCTACTGGCCGCCCTCGACACGGACTTTGAAGGACGAGAATCGCTGCGACAGATGCTTCTGAACAAGGCGCCCAGGTATGGCAATGACGAGGATGATGCCGATCGATTCGCCCGCCTAGCGGCGGAGATATACTGTCGCGCCGTCGAGAAGCATCGGAACCAGCGTGGCGGCTGGTACTCACCCGGCTTGTACAGCGTGACGACGCACATAGCCTTCGGCCTGATGGTCGGCGCCACCCCTGATGGGCGCCAAGCGGGCCAGCCGCTCTCGCAAGGCGTCAGCCCGGCGCAGGGACGCGACAGGCGTGGACCTACTGCTGCCCTCAAGTCCGTTGCCAAGCTCGATCATACGCTGGTGTCCAACGGCCTGGCGCTGGTCCAGATGCTCAGCCTGGGCGCATCGGCGCGTAAGGACGCCACCGGTGTGTTGGGTGGCCTTCTGGAGGCGTATTTCGCCCTCGGCGGGCAGGAGCTGCAATGGAACCTAGTGGACCGAGCGACGCTGATCGCCGCTCAGCAGAACCCGGACGCATATCGGGGGCTGGTTGTGCGGGTGGCAGGCTATAGCGCTCTGTTCACTGACCTCAACCGCGTCGTTCAGGACGAACTCATCGCGCGGACAGAGCACGCCATCTGAGGAGCGCCACAGAGCCACGAGGCCGGTGCTCAGCGCTCGTAGGCGCCGATGTCGGGCGCGGCGTCCCGAGGGCGGCCTTCGGCATCGTCGGAGGGGGCAGCACAGGTACAGCCAGCGTTGACAGCGGGGCTGCTCGCCTGCAGGTGCAGGTCCACCTCTGACCAGCCAGACACAAAGAACGGGTCGGCCGTCACGTCCCCCTGACCCTGGCCGGTGACAGCAGTCCACGTGCCATCGGCGATCTCGGCGCGGGTGAACGAGGGATCACGCCCGCTCACGAACTCGGCCACAATCTCGCCGTCTTCTCGGCTCCAGTAGAGGTTGTGGTGCTCCGTTAGCTGCACCCTTTCTCCGAGGTACAGGCTGGTCGGTGAGCCTTGCTCCGGGCCGGTGTTGAAGGCGAAGATGTTGTTCACCAACGTAAGTTGAATCGCCGCGGAGGTGCCGTTCTCGGGGTAGGCAGCGATGAACGCATAGTCTCGGGCGCCGTAGTCAGGGCTGTACATATTGTAGGCGATGGTGTTGTTGACTACCTGGTAGGCGCCGGGGTACACGCCCACCAGCGCCGGGTTGATCCCCTGTCCCCAGACGATGTTGTTCTCCATCCGTCCTCCGGCCCAGAGCTTGATGCCCTGCAGATGGTTGCGCACGACTCTGTTGCGGCTCACGACAATGCCGGGGACATGGCCAGCGGAATCGCGCGAGTTCAGGTCAATGCCGTCGCCGCCGTTGTCATGGATGTAGGAGTCCTCTACCAGGATGTCCTGCCCCCGCGCCACCGACAGCCCGTCGCCCCCAAAATCGGCTCCCGGCGCTGTCCCTGCCCCGTAGATTTCCAGCCGCCGGAAGGTCATCCGGTCGCAGGGGCCGGGGGTGCAGTCCACCGCCTCGTAACCGCAGTCGTGCAGGATGCTGTCCTCCACGACCACGTCGCTCACCGGCCCGTGCTCAGGGGCTTCCTCGGAGTAGCCCACGGTGAAGCGGACGCTGGCCTCGCCGCCGGCCACATCCAGGTGCGAAAGGAGAACGTGGTGGTTATCGCCCTCCAGGGTGACGCCCCAGACGGGGAAGCCTAGGACGGCAAAGCCGATCAGGTTCAGGTGGGAAGTGCCTGGGGCGAGGGTCAGGCTGCCCTGGACGGTGGCCGTCTCGTCAGGAGCGGCGGCGAAGGTGATGGCGGCGTCGGCGGTGCCAGAGCGGGAAAAGGTCACATCCTCCGAGTAGCTACCGGTGCCGACGCAGACGGTGTCGCCGGGCTGAGCCGCATCGGCGGCGTGCTGAATGGTGTGCCAGGGAGCATCGGCGGTGCCGGGGTTGTCGTCGTTGCCGTTGAGAGCAACGTGGTGGGTGCAGACTAGTGTGGGGATTGGAGTAGGCTGCGCTTGCTCCCCGCCGAAGGCAATGATCGCCTGCATGTGGTTCAGGCTCGTCAGGGTGTTGATGTCGTGCTGGCCGGGGAACCAGCTCTGCCACGCCTGGGTCTGCGGGTCGATCCAGTAGGCCGCCGCCACCGTCGCCCCTGTGCAGCTCGCGACGGCCCGGTCGATGGCCGTGCCGTCGGCGCCGCCCCAAACCGATATGGCCCACTTGCCGGCCTGGGGACAGTTGTGCATCGTGTTATCGAGCGCCTGAGACGACCCAGGGTCTACGGACCAGGCCAGGGCCCGCGCTTCCGGCGTGGGCGTGGGCGTAGGCGTGGGTGTGGGTATGCTGGTCGGCGTAGGCAGCGGGACGCCGCTGTCGTCGTAGTCGCCGAAGTCCACCGTCCAGAACCAGCCGTACAGCGACTGGGGGTTGTAGGCCTTGCCCACGCCGGCCACGACAAAGCCATCGGTGAGCATGACGGCGTTGTGCCCCGGCGAGCTGCGCCAGCCTTCGAAGGCGCCCTGCGGCGTGCCGCTACCGGCTCGGATGATCTCGCCCCACAGGCTGGCCTGCGTATAGCCGAAGGCTGCCAAGCGCTCCGACGGGCTGCGGCCCAGGGAGTCGGTGTGGTTCATGCGGTCGTGCTCTGCCATGTCCTCGCTCATCCAGCGGGCGGCGGCGCTGAGCGTCGGCGATACCTTGAGCGTCGGCAGACCATGCTCCGAGCGGTAGTCGTTGATCAAGGCCAGCAGGGCGGCCTCGTCCTCGCTCAGGAGCGGCGTCTGACCGCGAACGTGGGCCTGGCCTACCACCAGAAGCGATGCGAAGGCCGCAACTGCCAGCGCGGCTCCAACAGCGAGAAGGAGAGGGAGGCGTCTGGACTTTCGCATACCTGACCCATGCTACTCGCAGATGCGGCAGTGGGCAAGGGGGGAGCCGGTCAGCGGGCCCTCGCCTCAGCGAGGCCTCTCCTTTTCTGAGCTTGGTCAGTCTCGTTCGCCTAGGAGCTGCACAATGACGGTCCGCTGGCGCTTCCGATTATCGAAGTCAACAAATAGTAGCTGTTGCCACGTTCCCAGCGCCAGCCTTCCGCCTACCACCGGCACGACCGCCGAGGCGCCCATCAGGGCGGCGCGAATGTGGGAGAAGCCGTTCCCATCGCCCCAGCGCCGGTCATGCTCGTAGGGGATGTTCCGGGGCACCAGGCGCTCCATCAGTTGCTCGAAGTCGTGCACCAGCCCGTCCTCGAACTCTATCGTGAGCACGGCGCCGGTCGACCCTGGGACGAAGACGACGGCCAGTCCTTGGGTCATGCCGGACTGCCGCACCCTTTCCTGGGTCATTGCCGTGATGTCGACCAGATGGCAAAAGCCTTCCGTCCTGAGCGAGATGGTCTCCGTGTTCACGAGCATCGTCATCGCCTCCTGCGCCTCGCTTCCTTGGCCGTCAGCGTTTTTCGGACTCTTTGGGGTGATGCTTCAAGAGGCGGGCGTCCCTCTGGGGATACCCTCCCTACAGGTGCGGGCCCACTGGGTCCGCACGTCCGGCGGCGGTCGCTGCTCAGCGGGCCTTCGCCTCGGCGAGGCCTCTCCTGAAGGCCTTCAGATTGAGGTTGAGCCTGTCGGGTGGCAGGCTTTTCTGGAGTTCCAGCTCGAACTCTTGCGCTGCCAGGGGCAGCACGCCGGCCCCTACGAGCGCTCCTACCATGACGATATTGGCGAGAATGGGCGCTCCCAGGTCGAGAGCAACGTCCGTGGCGTTGATCAGCCAGGCCCTGCTGCATAACTCTTCCAGGGCCTTCACTATTTCCTCGACGCTGGGGTAGTGGGCAGTGCCGATGGCCACGGCCAACGGGTATACGGGCCTGGAATTGGTGATAGCCGTCACGCCTGGATTGCCATATTGCCCCAGCACCCGCAGGGTCTCCACCGGCTCCAGGCCCAGGATGACGTCGGCTTGGCCTTGAGGGATGAGGGGGCCATACTGGGCTTGGCGCGAGATTCGCAGGTGGCTCATCACCGGCCCTCCCCTTTGGGAGGCGCCGTAGGTTTCGCCGATGGTCACGTGATAGCCAGCCCGCACCAGAGCTCTGCCCATGAGCTGTGAGATGAGCACGTTGCCCTGGCCGCCGACGCCGGTGACGATGACGTTGAGGGGGTCGTTTCCTTCCATGATCAGGCTACCTCTCTGATGATGGCCGAGGCGGGACAGATGTCGGCGCACACCCCGCAGCCGCTACAGATGACCTCATCGATCCTGGCTGTCTGACTGTCACTGTCCCAGACAAGGCCGGGGCACTGAAATACGCGCGTGCACAGGCGGGCACAGCCGCAGCTCTCCCCCAAACACTTCTCGCTGTCCACCCGAACCTTGTATGCCGCCTTCTCCTCCCTGGCCCTGACCAAGGCGCACTTTCTCCTGGAAATGAGCACCCGCACGCCGCCGTCGTCTTGGATCAGGTCTAGGAGCTTGTGGGTGGTGTCCTGGAGGTCAAAGGGGTCCGCCACCTCCACCCGTACACCCAGCGAGCCACACAGCCCTTCCAGATCCACTTTGGGCGCTGGCTCTCCCAGGGCGCTGGCGCCCGTTCCCGGGTGAGGCTGGAAGCCGGTCATGGCAGTGGCACTGTTATCAAGGATGATCAAGGTGAAGTTGGATTGGTTGTAGACGCCATTGATCAGGGCCGGGATGGCGGCATGGAAGAAAGTGGAGTCGCCGCACACTGCCAACACGGGCTGGCTGAAACCCAGCTTGCCCAGCTTGCCAAAGCCGCAGGCCAGGCCAGTGCCCGAGCCCATGGCCTGCACCGTCTTGAGCTGAAAGAAGCCGGTGGGCCCCAGGCCCATGGTATAGCAGCCAATGTCTCCGGTGACGAAACCGCCGCGTCCGTCCAGCTTCAGGGCATTCTTCACCGACCACAGGGTGGCTCGGTGGGGGCAACCGGGACAGAAGCCGATCATCCTGGCCTGCACCAGGCCTCCTGTCAGCGCTTGCGCCTTCTTGGCGTAGTCGGGGTCGACGGCGACCCTCTCCCGGCCCAGAACGGAGCTTACGGCCCCCACCACCCGGTCCGGGTCCAGTTCGCCAAACGAGGGCAGGTGGCCACTACGCTTGCCGTAGAAGGTCAGGGGGCCCAGAGCAGAGAACGTATCGCCGACCAGCTCTTTGAGGTTGCCCTCCAGGAAGGGGTCGACCTCCTCCACCACCAGCACCTTATCGGTTCGGGCCAGGTGCTGCTGCACCAGCTTCTCGGGCAGGGGCCAGGTGGTGCCGAGCTTCAGAATGCCCACCGAGCTCTCCAGGCCGAGGGTCTTCACCGCCTCCAGGGAGTAGTACCAGCCGCTGCCGCAGGTAACTATTAGCAACTCCGGCTTCTCGGGGCCGGTGTACCAGTTGAAGGGGGACGACTCGAATATCTCCCTTGCCTTGTTCAGCTTCTGATGCAGGAGGCTATGCTTGGGGGGAACGAACATGGGGGTAAACTGGCCGAGCGTTGTGGGTGCAAACCTTGCCGCTCTGCTGGGGGGCATTGGCTCGCCGAGGCGCACGTCGCCGCGGGCGTGGGAGACGCGCGTCACGCTCCTGATCAGGCAGACATTCTTAATCTCTTCCGATAGTTCGAAGGCCCACTTGGTCATGTCCTTGGCTTCCTGAAAGGTGGCAGGCTCAAGGAGGGGGAGGTCGGCCCACTTAGCGATGAGCCGGGAGTCCTGCTCGTTGGTGCTGGACAAGGCAGCGGGGTCGTCGCAAAGCACCAGCACCAGGCCGGCGTTGGTCCCCGTTAGGTTGAGGGTCATCAGGAAATCGGAGGCTACGTTGAGGCCGTTTTGCTTCATGGCCACGATGGCCCGTACGCCGGCAAAGGAGGCTGCCGCGGCGGCCTCCAGGGCCACCTTCTCGTTCACAGACCACTCGACGTAGATGTCCATCTCCCTGGCCACCTCGGCCAGGCTGCCGATGATCTCCGAGGAGGGAGTGCCGGGATAGGCGCAGGCGAATCCCAGGCCCGCCTCCAGCGCCCCGCGGGCGATAGCTTCATTGCCCATTAGAAGCTGGCTGGCACCCGGCTCATATGCTGTGATGCTCGTCATGTTGGCAACCCCTTTCGAGCGTCGGGCCCGTGCGTCACCCTGAGTGCCATCGCTATGACAGAAATCCCTTCACTGCCTCGCTGGTCAGCTTGAGGTAGAGCAGGTCCTGGTCGCTGCCGGTGATCTCGATGACCTTCTTCAGCCCCCTTCTCTTCTTGAGGAGAGAGGCCTCTTTGAGATGGGCGAGATTCTGCTCTGGCAACGGGGCTGTCTCGATGACGCCCTTGGCGCGGGCCGCTTCCACCAGCTCTCTGCCGGCATTGCTCCTGATGATGAGCGTGTTCCAACCCTGGACGCCTTCGGCAGCGCCCACGGAGATGTCGGCGAATTCCGCCGTCATGTCGATGCAGACATCGCAGGCCGGCCTGATGAACGGTCGCACCTGGTCTAGAGGGATGTCAATGCGAGTGGAGTCAGTGAAGACCTGGAAGATATTGGCCGGAGGAGGAGGGATATCGAACCTGACTATCTGCCTAAGGGGCAGCTTGTCCGCCAGGAAGCGAGCAAAGTCCTCGTAGCGAAGGGCCCAGGTGCAGAAGAGGCCGATGACCAGCTTCAGCTTGTCGACATTGTTGCGGTTCTCCAGCGGCGAGGCTCTCATGTTGGCCAGGGCCAGCGTCTGGCAGGGGGTTGCCACCACGCCGATGCGCTGGACGTCTCTTCCTGACTCCCGGTTGAATGCCGCCAGCGTGGGGGCGGCCACGAAGTTCGACCCGGCGCAGGCGCGGATCTGGGCGGTGTTGTCGGCCAGGGTGCCGCTGGGAAGTGTGTTCTCATCGCTGGCAGTGAGGACCGCCGAATCGATCAGCCCTTGGTCCAGGGCGAAGCTGGCGAGGGCAGTGACAGTGCCCCCAAACTGGGCCTTCGACCTGATGCCTTCATCCCTGGCCCGGGCCATTGCTATCTCTTGCACTGTGCCCAGCTCATCGGCCGCGTAGGCGACGCCAAATACGGTGTGGCTGAGCAGGTCGAGGTCCAGCGAGGTGCGAGGGCAGAAGACGTAGCACCGTCCCTGGGGCAGATTGCACTCGTCCAGGGCAACCACCCTCCCCCGGTAGGCGACCAGGTAGGGGCACATGCCCACGCAGGCGCCGCACAGACTACAAAGGTCTCTGGCCAGCACCTCGCTTTGGAGCTCGCGGCAACCCTTTACCTCTAGGCTCATTTCCTGCTCCCTTCCGCCGCCCTGGTAGTCATTGGCCATCGGCCGGGCTAGGCGGCCTCATGCTAGCAGGGTATGACACGGTGCCATCGGGGTACGCAGCCAGGCTCGACGATGGGAACCCCGCCGCCTGAGCCACTACATAAATTATATGCTGCCAGCTACGTGTCAGGAAACCACATCCTGCGGGCTGGCAGGCGGCGCGGCTTTGACAATCTATCCGCTGCAGCCCCCTGGCGCGTGGGTGAACAGACGTGATCACCTGAGCGGCACCCGGCCGCCGCCAGGGGTTACACCCTACTCCTTGAACGGGATTATATCGCCGAAGTACTCCCACTTGCCCTTGCCGTCCACTACCGTAGCCTTCAGCATCCTCATGGCTTCGGTGGCCAGGTGGTCTGTCGGGCTGATATCCGTGGTGATGCCCGGCAAGGTGAGGGCACCCTGGTAGTCCTTGAAGATGGAGTGGACGGCGTCCATCACGCCCTGTCGCGTCAGGTTATCACAGCTCGCGCGCAGAACCTCGACGGTCAAGAACGCTGCGGCTTCGCCGACTATGGTGAAGTTACCGGCGGGGAAGTCGCCGTACTCCTTCATGATGCGGTGGTGCTCGGCAACCGCCGGGTCGTCAGTCCAGTCCGACAGCTTGTTGGCCTGAAGAGTGATGACCCCCTCCATGAGCTCCGGCGAGGCATAGAGGAACATGATGGGGTCAGAATTGACATAGTCGATGAAGAACTGGGGATGCCAGCCCTGGCGGTCGGCCTCCTTGATGAGCTGAGCAGATGTCGGTGGGTTAGAGGCGGCGACCACCACTTCTGCGCCAGCGCTCTTTAGGTTAGTGACCTGGGACCGGATGCTGACGGCGGTGAGCTCATAGCTCTGCTCGGACACGAACTCGTTCTTGTCGGGGTCGAGGCCATTCTTCAAGCCTTTCAGCATGTCCTCGCCCCAGTCGTCGTTCTGGCGGAGGATGCCGACCTTCTTGCCGGGCATATTCTCGGAGATGTACTTGCCGAAGATCGTCCCCTCGACATAGTAGTCCGGCAGGAGGGGAACCGACCAGGGGTACTTCTGGGGGTCCGCGGCCCACTTGTGGGCGCCGGACATGATCCACAGGTCGGGCACTCCTCTTTCGTTGAGGTCCTCCCAGACGGCCGAATGTGCGGCCGTCCCGATGCCGCCGATGATGGCGAAGACCTGGTCTCGGTCCAGCAGCTTCTTGACCGCCTCGACCGCACCGGACGGGAGGTACTGATCGTCCTCCACCTTGAGGATGATGTCGCGGCCGCAGGCGCCGCCTTCCTCCGCATTGACGTATTTGAAGTAGGCTTCGACGCCACCGATGACGGGGGCGTACGCTGCCCCCCAGGTGCCGCTAAGGGGGCCGTGCAGTCCCAGGATTATCTCTGTGTCGGTGATGCCGGGGACTTCGCCTGCGGCGGTAGGGCTGCCGGCTGGGGTGCCGGTGGCCGCAGCGGCAGGTGTGACAGTGGGGGTTTCCTCCTTTTCTTCCTCCTCGCAGGCCATTGTCAGCACCAGCAACAGCGCTGCCAGGGCGAGGAAGATCAGCGAGAAATTGGCTAGCTTGCGCACGGCTGCATCAGCCTCCTTTCCCGAGCATGCCCGGCCTGTTTCCTATGGCCGGGAGGTTGACAGTCCTAGCCTGCCGGAATGAACCCCCGACGGGGCAGCCCCATCCTACTCGCAGCCGTGGGGGTTGGCAAGGGAAGAAGGGGCGGCCACCTGCGCACGGATGTGGCGAGTAGCTAGACAACTGGCCTTTCGATGGAGTGGCTAGACGCGCTTGTCGCGCAGCGAGGCGATCTCGCGGATGACGGCCTCGCATTCGGCGTCGCTGTTCCAGAAGTGGGGGGCGATGCGGATGCCGATACCGGGCCGGCAGTCGACGATGAAGCTGCGCTGGCTGGGTGTGCCCCCTACGGCCTGCTGTCCGAGATACCCCCCGTGGGCCCGTTGCTAACCCGGCATCTGTCCCCTGAGCATGGAAATGTTCTGGTCGCCGAGGGGGGCGATCAGTTCGAAAATGATTCCGCCAGGCTGGCGGGTATCCAGGTAGGCGTAGGCCTGGCCGAAGGGATCCACCTGGAGCACCTCGAACCCCATGGCCTTGGCCTGCTCCAGCTTGGCTGGGAAGTCCTTGACAAAGAAGCCTATGTGGTGAATACCCTCCCCATGTTTGCGCAGGAATTCCAGGTGGAAGCTGTCGCCCTCGAGGATCTGGATCAGTTCGATCTCGACCTGGCCGACGGTGGCAAAGGCCAGCCGGGCCTTGATCGGCTTCTCCTTGCCGCGGTCCCAGACATTGGGCGCTCCCACCTCCCTTATATCCCACGGGCCCAGCCCGAAGGTGGACTGGTAGAAGGCTATCGTGCGATCGACATCTTCCACCACCACTCCGATCTGGCCCACGCCGGGCAACTGGAGCTGCTTCTTGATATCGTCTGCTGTCACTGCAAACCTCCTCCTCCGTCAGCAGGACGAAGTGCTCTCGCGCGGTCGTGCGGCACCCGCGCTGCCGCCGGCGGTCTCAGGCGAAGCTTTTCGCCAGCTCTGCGTAGCGGTCCAGGAAGGGCAGGACCTCCTCTCTCGGGGCGGGCGGGAGCCAGAAGAGGCAACGCTCCACCCCCAGCTCGGCGTAGTGCTGGATGACCTCGGGCCGGGACGGCGCGCCGTAGATGGAGACCGGGATGCGCTCGCGACCGGCCTCGGCCGCCAGGCGGTTGAGCTCGGCGATCCGCTCGGCCAGGGGCCGCTGGAGGACGACTGGGATGGGCATCCAGCCGTCGGCGTACTCCACCACCCGCTGAAGGGTGTGGGGGCCGTCGCCGCCCAGGAGGATCGGCGGGTGAGGCTTCTGGACAGGCTTCGGCCATGACCAGATGGGGTCGAAGTTGACGAACCGGCCGTCGAACTCAGCCTCGTCCTGGGTCCAGATGGCCTTCATGGCCAGGATCCGTTCCCGCAGCAGCTTCCAGCGCTGGGCGGGATTGGTGCCGTGGTTCTCCATCTCCTCCCGGTTCCAGCCGCCTCCGACGCCGAACAGGAACCGCCCGCCGGAGATGAAGTCCAGGCTGGCTACCTCCTTCGCGAGAGTGATGGGGTCGCGCTCGACCACCAGACAGACCCCGGTGCCGATGCGGAGGTGCTCTGTGGCCGTGGCCGCGGCGCTAAGGGCTATGAAGGGGTCGAGGGTGTGGGAGTACTCGCGGGGCAACTCACCCCCAGCCGGCCATGGGGTTCGCCGGCTGGTGGGAATGTGGGTGTGCTCCGGGAAGAAAAGCGACTCGAAGCCGCGCTCCTCCACGGCCCTGGCGAGCTCCGCGGGGCCGATGGAGTAGCCGGTGGGGAACATCGTGACGCCGAACTTCATGGACCTGACTACCTCTTTTCCCATATGAACTCGCAGATGGGGTCGCCCTTGGGGATCGCCTTGGTGAGGACCCACCTGTAGTTTGGATTGATGGCCTCGGCAATGCCGTCACATATGGGCTGGAAGGAGTAGCAAACATCAACAGGGAGGTTCTGCAACGGGCACCGCGTAACCTGTTTCACCACTCTGTCCGAGCTGGCGTCGGTGGGTTTGCCCTCAACCCCTAGCACCTGCTCCTCGAGCAGGTGGGTGAGGGCGGAGAGGGCCAGGGCATCGTTGCCGGTGATACCCAGCCCGGGTGCCAGGGAGGCCATTTCTTTTCCCATCCGCTTGAAGTACGGGTAGATGATCTTGTGGGTCTCCTCTGACCCAAACCTGTCCACCATGGCCTGCATCAGCATCGCGGCGGCCCGACCCAGAAGAGCCACCGCCTGCTGGTGTGCCACCTCTGGAGACAGCCGCGGCACCTGCACTTCGGCCATTGCCTCTCACATCCTTTCCCTGCTCCTTGTTGTCTCCACCCGCGCCCGGCATCGCTCGCTCATGGGCTGCCACGTCTTCCTCGCCCTCCGCCTGGATTCAATGCCCTATCGTAGCTTGGCCGGGTTGGCAAGTCAATCTGACCACTGGAGGGCTGGGCGGGATTCGCCCCCGCGGCCAGAAGAGGGGCGAAAAAGCCCCCAAAAACGCTGATACCATACACCCAAGACATCAGCCGGTGGTAGGATTACTGAGAAATCGAAATTCCAGCACCTGTGGGACGCTGCTAATCAATCAGGGATTGGAGTATTGGGCGAGTAGGCGAGCAATTCTTAAGCTGCCAGCCACCAAGGTTGATAGCTACTTTGAATCAAACGGGGGAACATCGTGGGGAAGTACTATAGAGATGCTGCTCATCTCTTCGAGATATATGGCTACTTTCTAGACCGGGTGCTGAAGGACGACAAGATAGGCGCCAAGATGTCCAAGGCAGGGGTTATCATCAAATTCATATATACCGACCCTGATTGTGAGATCACCATAGACCTGAAGAATCCGCCGGCAAAGCCAGGGTACTATGGAACCTTCTATCTGGGCCCGTGCGATGTCAAAGAGGATGTCTGGTCCAGGCAGTCGGCGGACTTTTCCCACAGTTTCTGGCATGGCTACGAAAATCCAATAGCGGCTGTAGCCAAAGGTAAGACAAAGCAGGGCGGCAATGTCATCGCCATGCTCAGACTTCTGCCGGTGGTTAAGCCTGCTTTCAAGATGTTCCCGATAGTTCTTGAGGAAATGGGCTATGGAGACCTTATCATCAGGAAGGAATAGGGCGCTGGTATCTCATCGATTTCAGGAGCAGGACAGTAAAATTGGGGGAGAGAGGAGGCTGGCATGAAGGTTAAGCATCTCGCCCGCATGTCGCGCCAGGCCTGGGGCCTGGCCATCGTGTCCTTGGCGTTTGTGGTACTGGTCGCCATGGCGGCCGGCTGTGGTGGGGAAGAGGAGGGGACCGCCGGCGGCACCGGCACACCGGCCGCTGCCGGCTCGCCCGGGGCGACGGTGGTGGGGACGGCCACGCCTCAAGGCACAACGATTCCATCGGGGGGAGCACCAGGGATCAGCGACACGGAGATCGTGCTGGGAGCGGAAGCGATCCTCAGCGGCGGCATGGGAGCGGTGTACGCCACGATCCCCAATACCGTCCAGGCCTACTTCAACTACATCAATGACACCGAAGGGGGCGTCTGCGGCCGCAAGATCGTCTACCGGCTCGAGGACAACTTCGACGATCCGGCCAAGGCAGTGGAGGCGGCGCGCAAGCTGGTGGAGAAAGACAAGGTGTTCGCGACGGTCTGTAACATAGGCGACGCGCCCCATGCCGCTTCCTGGGAGTACCTGAACCAGATGGGGGTGCCGGACATAATAGCTGCCGGCGGCCACCGATTCGGCACGGACCCGCAGGGGCACCCTTGGACCTTCCAGATGATCCCTAGCTACACCGTGGAAGGGACATTCTTCGGTCAGTACATCTCGGAAAACCTGCCGGGCAAGAAGGTGGCCGTCCTCTGGGAGACCAGCGCCGCGGGCGTCGACGGGCTGGCCGGCCTGAAGCGGGGACTGGACGCCAGCAAGAACCAGATCGTGGCCGACGAGTCCTACAACAACGGGGATGTCTCCATCAGCTCCCAGATGGCCAACCTGAGGAACTCCAACGCCGAGGTCGTCGTCCTCTTCAGCAGCCCTGGCTTCACCGCCCAGGCCATCACCACCGCGGACCGGGCGGGCTGGCATCCCCAGTGGCTGATGAGCTACATCAACTCGGATGACATGATGTTCCAGTTCGCACCCGCCGAGCTTCTGGAGGGTACGATCACGTTCCAGGCCCTCAAGCTAGCGGGCTGGCGCGACGACCCGGCGGTCGCCAGGCACTACGAACTCATGCAAAAGTACAACGGGCCCACCCCCACCAACTTCACCATTTTCGGTCAGACGGTGGCCGAGGTGGCGGTGGAAGCGCTCAAGAGGAGCTGCGATAACCTGACCCGCGACGGGCTGCTGGAGGCGCTGGAGTCCCTCCAGGACTTCCACAGCGACCTGATGCTGGACGATGTCAACGTGTCCTTCTCCGACAACGACCACATCGGCTTGCAGACCGGCCGCATGCTGAGGGTTAGCGTCGAGAACGGGAAGGGCAAGTTCGAGTACTTCGGACCGCTACTCGAGTTCAAGGAATGAGCGCAACATGGCCCGGCGGCGGACAAAAGCAGGGGATAACAATGGACTTTGAAGGAATAACATTGGTAACCGGTGCCGCCGGTTTCATGGGCAAATACGTTGTGGAGCACCTGGTGGCCCTTGGTGTCCGGGTGCGGGCAACGGCGCGGCCCCGGAAAGATACGTCATACTTCGATAACATGGGCGTGGAGTTCGTGGGCGCAGATCTCACGCAGCCGGAGACACTGCCTGCCCTGTTCGATGGAGGAGTGGACAGGATTTTTCACCTCGGCGCGATCTGTAACTTCTCTACCCCGTATGAAAAGCTTTATCCCACTAATGTGCTTGGAGTAGATCGCATCACCAAGCTGGCTCTCGATGCGGGAGTCAGGAGATACGTCCACGTCGGTTCGACCTGCGTTTATGGGCCCTACCGGGGAACGCCGTTTACGGAAGACGCTCCTCGTAATCCCCAGGATGATTACGGGAGAAGCAAAAGAGCCGGTGAAGATGTAGTTTGGCGGAGGATCGAGGAAGGGCTTGCCGCAATAATTACCCGCCCCTGCACTGTGTACGGCCGCGGGTGCAACGATGGCGCCGGCAAGGTTTTCTCGCGCCCAACGTCCACTATGGCCATTCCGGGAAACGGTAGGCAGCTTTTGTCCAACGTGCGGGCCGAGGATGTGGCGGCTGCGGTGGTGCACCTCTCGCATCTCGATGAAGCCGTTGGCAAAGCGTTCAACATCGCCGATGACAGCCATCCAACAGTCGAGGAAGCATTGACCATTGCAGCAAGGACCTTTGGAGCGAATCCCCCTAGACTACATCTGCCCCTAGCAATCATTAAGGCTTTCGCCCGTGTGGATGGATTCATTTCCAGGATGAAGGGGCGGATTCCAGACCTGGAATACGACGCGGTGCGCTACCTCAGCAGCGACTACGTAGTGGACAATACCGCGCTGAGAGCCACTGGTTACAAGTTCATCTATCCTGACTTCGAAGAATCGATGAGGCAGATGGGGGAATCGTACAAGAATAAGAGTTAAGGAGCGCAAATCATGCAGGCAGTGGTAATCACAGGGCTTGCCCAGGGGATCGGGCGCGAGGTTGCGAAGCTCTTGGCCGGGTCAAAGGTGCCGGTGGCTGGCTTTGATGTCGATGAAGATGGGATCGCCTCGCTCGAGAAGGAGTTCGAACAGGCGGGATGCGATCACCTGCTGGCGACGCTGGACATAGCCGATCGCCCTGGAATTCTCAAGTTCAGGGACATGGTGCTGGAAAAGTTCGGGCGAGTCGATGTTGTGCTTTCGAATGTCGGCATCGGTTTCTTCGGGCCCTTCGAGGAGGTGGACCTGGAGAAGGCCCTGAAATGTCTGGAGCTCAACGTTATTGGGACTGCCGCGATTTTCCAGGCATTTGTGCCTTCGATGCGGGAGAATCGCGGCGGAAAACTGATTGCCATGTCGTCTTTGGTCGGGCAGATTCCATTCCCGTTTGAATCGATCTACGTGGCGAGCAAGTTTGCCGTCGAGGGACTGGTTCTGTCCCTGCGCTACGAGGTGGAGCCTTTCGGCATAAAGGTTGCGTTGATCGAACCGGCGCAGGTATCAACCTCCTTCGCCGCCAAGATTCATAAGCTTCCAGTCGAGGGATCGCCTTACCGGGAGCGGGCTGGTAGGTTCATCAGAAGGGACGAAGAACTGATCAAGACGGCCCCAACCCCGCCCCAAGCGGCAGCGGCGGTCGTGAAGGTCATCAAATCCAAGAACCCCAAGCTCTATAGCCAAATTGACCTTAAGAGCAAGGTCTTCCTGTCGCTCAATAGGGTTTTGCCGCAACGGATGAGGGACGCGATACTGTTGCGCCAAATGGACATAAGAGTATGAGGCTTATCCAGAAGGTGGTTCGCCGAGCGCAGCTCACGCCGGTGATAGAATGCGAAGAGGAGCTTGCTCCACAAAGGTCTGCCCCCAGCCTAACGACTCAAGGAGCGAATTCAAATGTTGCCTAAGGAGAAAGTCGCGGGCAGGCGACACAGCAGCCGGGTTGAACGCCTGAGGCAGCGAATAATAGATGCGCCGCGCGAGGTGTGTATGGAGCGGGCGCGCTACCTGACTCAGTCGATGGCCGCGAATTGGCATCTGCATCCGCTTACTCGCATGAGCATGGCGCTGGAGCATGTTCTCGAGAACATGAGTGTTGTCATCAGAGACGATGAACTCATCGTGGGATGCCGGACCAGTAAACTCAAAGGGGCGCCGCTCTTTCCTGAGAATAAGTGGAAGTGGATAGAGGGGGACCTGGACACCTTTGGGCAGAGGGCACTTCAGGAAGTGCTGATCACTGAGGAGGAACAACGAGAACTCAGGCAAGACATCCTCCCCTTCTGGCGCGGCAGGGCGGTGGAGGATCGGCTGGAAGATCTGTTGCCCCCAGATGTGGCCAAGGACATGGACAAGTACATTTTCACCATGATCCTGGAAATCACCTACGGCGTCGGTCACTTCACGATGAACCATCCCAGGGTACTGAAACAGGGGCTTTCGGGGATTATTGCGGAGGCCGAGGAACGATACAACGCAATGACTGCTGAAGAGCGGCTGGGAGAGAAGGGGCTGTTCTATGATGCCGTGATCCGCTCATTGCGAGCTACCATACGTTTTGCCAATCGATACGCCGATTTGGCGGCGTCGCTGGCTGAGGATGAGGCCGATCCGGAGCGGGCCGAGGAGTTGAGGATCATAGCGCGGGTCTGCCGGCGGGTTCCGGAGCAGCCAGCGGAGACTTTCCACGAGGCGGTGCAATCTGCCTATCTCATTCATCTCGTCACCCAGATAGAGTCCGGCGGAAATTCGATCTCTCTGGGGCGGATAGACCAGATTCTCTATCCATACTACCTGGCCGACAGGCGATCGGGCCGGATCACGCCGGAGCAGGCCAGGGAGCTGCTTTCGTTGCTTTTCATCAAGACCAATGAAATATGGAATATTCTCGAGGAAGCGTTTATTCCCGGCGGCGAGGGTACGGAAGGAAAGACAACGCAGAACGTGACGGTCGGCGGTGTTGGCGTCGATGGTGAAGATGCCACCAACGAACTGAGCCACATCGGCCTGGACGCCTATGCTGACGTGCGGACGGTTCAGCCCAACTTCGGCGTCCGATTAAGCCCGAATGCACCCGCGGATTTTTTCCAGAGGGCGATCGAATACGCGAAGGACGGGGTTCTCCTGCACTTTTTCAATGATGAGGCGATCATCAAGTCCCTGCAGCGAGCGGGACATACCCTCGAGGATGCGCGCGATTACGGCGTTGTGGGATGTCTTGAGCCGAACGCGCAGGGCAAGACCTTCGGTTCGACCTTCGCCGTGCAGTTCAGCGGAGTCAAATGCCTCGAGTTTGCCTTAAGCAACGGCGTGGATAATATCTTCGGCCATCAGTCAGGCATAGAGAGCGGAGATCCCGCCACATTCACTTCCTTCGATGATGTATGGAATGCCTACCATGCTCAGGTGACCCATTTCATGGGGCAGATGGTTAGAGGTATGGCCGTGCTTGACCAGGTTATCGCGGAGCTGGTGCCGTCTCCGTTTGCATCGGCCATGATAGACGGGCCGATGGAGAAGGGCCTGGACCTTACCCGTGGCGGGGCCATATACAATTCCACCGGCGTTGAGCTCATCGGTTTCTCTAACGTGGTGGACAGTCTGTATGCGGTAAAGAAGGCGGTCTTCGAGGATGGGGCGATGTCGCTGGCGGAGCTGGCCGCCTGCCTGGCGGAGGATTGGGACGACGCCGAGGACAAAAGAGCGTACCTCTTGCACAAGGTTCCCAAATATGGAAACGACAACGATGAAGTGGATGCCATGGCGGCAAGAGTGCTGGAGCACTTCTGTGACGAGGTACTGAAGCACAGGAACTATCGGGGCGGTGCGTTTTGGCCGGGGGTGTTCACCGTTGGATTTCATATCGCCATGGGCGCGTTTGCCGGCGCGAGTGCGGACGGGCGCCATGCCGGTGATGTTCTCGGCAACGGAATTACCCCCACAAACGGGAGCGCCTTGAGCGGCCCCACGGCGGTGCTCAACTCGGTCACCAAACTGCCTCTCACTCGCATCCATAACGGCGCTAACCTCATCATGAGGTTTAACCCCAGCGGGCTCAAACCCGAAATCCTCAAGGCGCTCGTGCAAACGTACTTTCGGCAGGGGGGATGCCAGGTTCAGTTCAACATGGTCGACTCTGCCACCTTGAGGGAGGCCCAGGCGCAGCCGGAAAGGTATCGCGACCTGGTGGTGAGGGTGAGCGGATATTCAGCCCTGTTTACGGGGCTGAGCGAAACAGCCCAAAACGAGATCATAAGCCGCCTGGAATACAAGCTGTAGGCTGAAAGATGCTGAAGGGGTAATGCCTGATAGCATTGATTCCGTGGCGGCCCTCTGTGCTGTTCATGGTGAAATCCGTACCCGGCGACCGGAGGCAGGAGATGACAAAGGTTGTGACAATGAAAGAAGCGGTGGCGGAACATGTGAACGACGGCGACTTTCTCTTCATCGGTGGCTACATCTGCCGGACTCCCTTTGCCGCCATACACGAGATCATTCGGCAGGGGAAGAAGGACCTGACGATCACCAGGAGCAACGCGGCCGACGACTTCGATATGATGATCGGCGCGGGGGTGGTAAAACGGTTCATCGCCACTTTTCTCTCCCTTGGTTATTTCGGCCTAGGGCGCTGCTACCGGCGCTCCATCGAGCAGGGAATTCCCCACAAGATAGAGGTGGAGGAGTACACGAACCTATCGTTGCCCATGATGCTTATGGCCGGCGCCATGGGGATGCCATTTGTGCCCGTCAAAGACATGGCAGGCTCGGACCTGATGAACGTGAGGTCGTTTATGGGGGATGACAAATACAAGGTGATCAACTCCCCCTTTGACGGGAGCCTAACCATACTGGTGCCGGCGCTTCACCCCGATGTGGCGATAATTCACGTCCAGCAGGCGGACGAATCGGGAAACGCCCAAATATGGGGTATTGGCGGCGACTGCAAGGTGGGGGCCAACGCAGCGAAGAAGGTCATCGTAAGCTGTGAGAGGATCGTGAGCAGAGACGTCATCGGAAAGGACCCCTCCCGTACCATTGTTCCCGACTTCAGGGTCGTTGCGGTTGTGGAGGAACCTTTCGGTGCCCACCCCGGCTATACACCGGGTTTCTATGACGTGGATTTTTCCTTCGACTACCAATACCAACAGGCCTCCAGTACAGTCGAGGGTTTTCAGAAATTCATCGATGAATGGGTATTTGGTGTCAAGAATAGGACGGAGTACATTCAGCACTATATAGAAAGATTCGGGTACTCGGCTTTCAGCGATCTCCAGGCAGAGTTCGACTACGGGTACCCCGTCAGTTACGCGTATTGAGGCTACCCGAGATCGCCGAGAGGTTTGGGCGGGAGCATTGGCGATGCAGAGACACCCCGACGACTATTCAAAGCCCGAGCTCATGGCCTGCTGCGGCGCCAGGGAGATCAGGGACCATGATGTGGTTCTGGTCGGGACTGGTTTTCCTACGATGTGTGCCAACATAGCCAGTCATACCCACGCGCCGAACGCCAGGTTGATGCAGGAATCGGGGGTCTATGATGCGCAGCCGAAGAGACCGGCATTGTCCGTAGGCGACCCATGCCTGAATCCGGGGGCGGCCATGGTAGGCACTTTGCTGGACATAATGGGAATGTTCCTGCAGGCGGGCTGGGTGGATGTCGGCTTCCTTTCGGGCAGCCAGGTTGACAAGTACGGAAACATCAACACCACGGTCATCGGAGACTACGATAATCCGAAAAGCCGTCTTCCCGGCAGCGGCGGGGCAAATCCCATGGGCTCGTTGGCGAAAAGGGTGCTGATCATTGCCCTGCACGACACTCGTCGGCTGGCGGAAAGGGTGGACTTCATTACCACCCCGGGATACATCGACGGCCCAGGGGCGAGAAAGAGATGGGGGCTTCCAGCGGATACCGGCCCACAAGTCATCATAACGAACAAGGCCGTGATGCGCTTCGATGGGGCCACGAAAGAAGCCTATCTGGCAACCTACCATCCGGACACCTCGATAGACGAGGTCGTCAAGAATACGCCCTGGGACCTGAAAGTGGCCGATGACGTGCACGAAACGGAACCGCCGACGGAGGAGGAACTCAGGGTTCTGAGGGAGGTGCTTGACCCCAACCGGATGCTCTCGGCTTATGAGCGGCGTGGTTACGTGTGATGTCCCTCGTCTGATTCTCTGCTTCCATCGGCGAAAACGATGAGCGAAAAGATGGAGTACACACGAAAGCTGGCCGAGTTCTGCGCCGGGGTTTCTTTGGAGCGCCTTCCGGCCGAGGTGATTGACAAGGCGAAGCTTTGCATCCTGGACTTTTTCGCCAACGTTTATGGCTCACTGGAGCTGGGAGCGGTTTCGAGGGTAGTCTCCTACATACGTTCATTAGGCGGACCCGAAATCGCTACGGCTCTGGGTTGCGGATTCAAGACCGGAATCCACAATGCGGCATTTCTTAACGGCACCACCGCCGAGGCAATAGAAGGCCAAGACGGACTGCGGTTCGGAGGGAACCATCCCGGTACGGCCGTTATCCCCGCTGCCCTTGCCGTGGCAGAGAGTCTGGGCCTCGGCGGCAAAGAGGTTATCGAAGCAGTGGTGGCGGGCTACGAGGCTGCCGGCCGGCCCGCCGCGGCGATGCATCCCCACCATACGCTGGCGGGATTTCTGCCCACAGGCACTTGCGGCGCCTTCGGAGCCGCGGCCGCGGCTTCTAAGCTCATGGGCCATGATGCCGAAGGCATGCTCAACTCGTTGGGCAATGCGGGATATCTCCTACCCCTGTCGATGGCCGAACATCTGATGGGAGGGTATACATCAAAAATCGTGCAGGGGGGCCAGGCGGCAAGCGCAGGTCTGACGGCTGCGGGGCTGGCCGGCGCCGGTATCACCGGACCTCCCTACGTTCTCGAGGGCTCGCATTTGGGTGGAGGGTTCACCCAGATTACCACCCGGGGCGAGCCTGATTTGGACAAGATTGTTGAACAACTCGGTGAGCATTTCTCCATCATGGATATCTATTTCAAACCCTACACTGCCTGCAGACATACCCACGGCTCCGCACAGGCTGCGTTGGAACTGGCGCACAAAGAAGATTTCGGGCCGCAAGATATTGAAGCGGTGGATGTGTACACATACACCATTGCCTCTATTGCCGTCGGCAAAGGTGTGACCGCGGAAGGTAGCTTCGTCTCGGCACAGTTTTCATTGCCGTACGTCGTTTCCGCTTGTCTGGTCGACGGAGAAATGGGGCCGGCGCAATTGAAAGAGGATCGACTTTCCGATTCGGCCATCCTTGAGCTTTCCAGAAAGGTCAAAGTAAATGTAGACCCGGAACTGGCCATGGCCTATCCCGGCATGACCGCGAGCCGGCTGGAGATCAGGCTCAAGGGCGGACGGAAGCTGGTGAAACAGGTCGACATACCGAAGGGAGACCCGAGGGACCCGATGACCGCCGAGGACCTGGCTGACAAGGTAAAGCGTTTCGCCTCACGGAAGGACGAGAAGACTGTGGATAGGATAATCGGCTTATCGCTTGAACTGGAGAAAGTGGGAGACATCAGGGAACTGACATCAATCGTCTAGAGAATCAAGCGTCGCCGGGTGAGACGAGGGAGATCGCAACCAGCAGCGGCATAGGGGAGAAAGACATGGACTTTGATTTGAACGAAGAACAACGGATGCTTGTTGATACGCTCAGGACCATGGGAAAGCGGGAGGACTTTAAGAAACTCGCGGTGGAGATTGACAAGAGGGGGGAGTTTCCTACGCATTTGATGAAAAAGTACGCTGAGTTGGGCCTGCTGGGAATGACCCTATCGCCTGGGTATGGCGGCGGCGGTCAACCCGGCATAAATGCCGTACTGGCTATCGAGGAACTGGCGAAGTTCAGCCCTCTGATCGCCGCTCCGGTATTCGAGTCGAATGTGGGACCGGTAAGGGTCATCGACAGCTTCGGGAGTCCAGAGCAGAAGAGCGCCATCATATCCGGCGTATGCAAAGGTGAGCTGAGCGTCTCGGTTTGCATGACCGAGCCGGAGGCGGGATCGGATCTTACATCCCTGTCCACAAAGTTGGTGGAAGATGGGGATGGATATTCCCTCAACGGGCGCAAGACGTTCATCACAGGGGGAGGAGAGGCAAGCCACTATTTTGTCTATTGTCGTTTTGGAGACGTGCCGGGATATAAGGGCATCGGAGGCGTCATAGTCGAGAAGGGAACCCCAGGGTTTACATTCGGGAAGCAGGAGGAGTTCACGGGGCTGCGGGGCATGCCGTCATGCGACCTCATTTTCGAGGACGTGAGGGTTCCGAAGGAGAATGTAGTGATTGGGCCGGGGCAATTCAGGAACCTGATGACGACATTCGACCTCGAGCGGTGTGGCAATGCCGCGATGTGTCTTGGCGTTGCCGGTGGAGCCCTCGAAGAGGCAAAGACCTACGCGATTGAACGCAAAGCCTTCGGTCGGCCGATATGTGAGTTCCAGGACATACAGTTCATGATCGTCAATATGGCCATGAAGCTGGACGCCGCGCGTCTGCTCGTCTATCGAGCTGCCACTGGCGCCGGCAGGGGTTTCCCCTCGATGTATGAGTCTGCCATGGGTAAGTGTTTTGCCAATGAAATGGCGGTCGAGGTCACCAATGCAGCCATGCAAGTTTTCGGTGGCTATGGATACAGCAAGGAGTTCCCGGTGGAAAGAATGCACAGGGACGCACTCGCTTGGAGAGTTGCGGGCGGCACGGTTCAAATGCTGAGAATCACCATGGCAAGTATCCTTTTCGCCAGGCGCTTTGATCAAAGAGCGGAGGCGGGACTTCAATCGTAGGAAACAGGCGGAGAACCAGCTAGAATAGAGCTTGCAGGAGCGCCCAGCATGAGAGACGGAGAAGGACCAAGGAGGGTGGTCATTGAGGGCGTCCGCCCCGAGATCGACGGCGGGCGTTTCCCCATTAAGCGGGCCGTCGGCGAGAAGGTCGTCGTTGAGGCGAACGTTCTCGCGGACGGCCATGATGTGCTCTCCTGCGTACTGCTGTATCGCAAGGAAGGTGCCTTGAAGTGGAGCGAGGTGCCCATGAAGCCCCTGGTGAACGACCGCTGGCGCGGGGAGTTCATCGTCACGGAGCTCGGGCGCTACCGCTATACCTTGCAGGCCTGGGTCGATCGGTTCCAGTCCTGGCAGCGGGACCTGCAAAAAAGGATCGATGCTGGACAGGACGTTTCCGTCGATCTTCTGGTGGGAGGGGAGCTGGTGCAGGAGGCAAGCTGCCGCGCTTGCGGCGACGCCAAGAGAAGGCTGCAATCAGCGGCGACCACTCTGAGCCGCAAGGGGAACCTGGCCAGCAAGCTTCGCCTGGCCCTGGATGAGGGGCTGGCCAGGTTGGTGGGCTGCTACTGCAACAGGCGCTGCGCCAGCACCTACCATCGGGACCTGACGGTGGTGGTCGACCGCGAACGGGCCCGCTTCAGCACGTGGTACGAGATGTTCCCTCGCTCCTGCGCTCCTGAGCCCGGACGCCATGGCACGTTCAGGGACTGCGAGGAGCGTCTTCCCTGCATCGCGGGCATGGGGTTCGATGTGCTCTACCTGCCGCCCATCCACCCTGTGGGCCACACCCACCGAAAGGGAAAGAACAACTCCCCCACAGCAGGCCCGGACGACCCTGGCAGCCCCTGGGCCACCGGGTCGGAGGAGGGGGGGCATAAGGCCGTAAACCCGCTGCTGGGGACCCTCGCGGACTTCCAGCGGCTTGTCGAAAAGGCGAGGAGACACTCCATCGAGATCGCGCTGGAGATCGCCTTTCAGTGCTCGCCGGATCACCCCTACGTCAAGGAGCACCCCACTTGGTTTCGCTGGCGTCCAGATGGCAGCGTGCAGTACGCCGAAAACCCGCCCAAAAAGTACGAGGATACTTACCCCTTCGATTTCGAAACGGAGGACTGGCAGGAGCTGTGGGAGGAGCTAAAGAGCATCGTCTTGTTCTGGATCGAGCAAGGGGTCCGCATCTTTCGGGTGGACAACCCCCACACGAAGCCCTTCGCCTTCTGGGAGTGGCTGCTCGAGGAGGTCAAGCGGGACCATCCCGAAGTAATCCTCCTGTCGGAGGCGTTCACCCGCCCCAAGATCATGCACCATTTGGCCAAGCTTGGCTTCAGCCAGTCTTACACCTACTTTGCCTGGCGCAACACCAAATGGGAGCTCAGCCAGTACTTCAGGGAACTCAGCCAAACGGAAGTCCGCGAGTACTTCCGGCCCCACCTGTGGCCCAACACCCCGGATATCCTGACAGAATACCTCCAGTCCGGAGGACGCCCCGCCTTCATGACGCGCCTCGTACTCGCGGCCACCCTGGGAGCCAGTTACGGAATCTACGGACCGGCCTTCGAACGCTGCGAGAACCGCCCGAGGGAGCCCGGGAGCGAAGAGTATCTGGATTCAGAAAAGTACGAGATCAAGCAGTGGGATGTCGAGCGGCCGGACAGCCTGAGACATCTCATCGCTCGGGTGAACCGGATCCGTAGAGAAAACCCGGCCCTCCAGAGCGACTGGAGCCTGGCCTTCCATCACGTGGACAATGAGCAGCTCATCTGTTACAGCAAGGGGACCGAAGACCGCGAGAACATCATCGTGGTCGTGGTCAACTTGGAGCCCCAGTATACGCAGTCCGGCTGGGTTGAGCTCGACCTCGAGGCACTGGGACTCGATCCCCACCAACCGTACGAGGTGCATGACCTGCTGAGCGATGTCAGCTACGTCTGGCAGGGAGCGTGCAACTACGTTGAGCTGAACCCGCAAGTCGTGCCGGCGCACATCTTCCGCTTGCGGCGGCGGGTCGGCACGGAATAGGACTTGGGATACTAGATGGGACGAGTGAGGTAGGGGGAGATGCGCGGGGATCAGAGGGCCTACGCCTTAGGTGGCGATCCCTTTTGGTACAAGGACGCCATTATCTATGAGCTCCACGTTCGGGCGTTCTACGACAGCGATGGCGACGGAGTAGGGGACTTCCGGGGCTTGACAGAGAAGCTCGACTACCTTCAGGACCTGGGGGTCACGGCGGTCTGGTTGCTGCCTTTCTACCCCTCTCCGTTGAAGGACGATGGTTACGACATGTCGGATTACACCTGCGTCCACCCTGACTACGGCACCCTGAGAGACTTCCAGGCGTTCCTGCGGGAAGCGCATCGGAGGGGCCTGCGCGTTGTCAGCGAGCTTGTCCTGAACCACACGTCTGACCAACACTCCTGGTTCCAGCGGTCGCGCCGTGCTTCCCCCGGCAGCCGCCGGCGCGATTCGTACGTCTGGAGCGACAGCCCCGATAAGTACAGGGAGGCGCGGATAATATTCAAGGACTTCGAGACATCCAATTGGGCGTGGGACCCGCTGGCCAAGGCCTACTATTGGCATCGCTTTTACCAGCATCAGCCCGACCTCAACTACGACAATCCCGGCGTTCGGCGGGCCATGCTTGGGGTGGTGGACTTCTGGCTGCGCATGGGGGTGGATGGGCTTCGCCTCGATGCTGTGCCTTATCTGTACGAGCGGGAGGGCACGAGTTGCGAGAACTTGCCGGAGGCGCACGAGTTCCTGAAGGAGCTCCGGCGCCGTGTCGACGAGAAGTTCAGGAACCGCATGCTTCTGGCCGAGGCTAACCAATGGCCTGACGATGCCGTCGCGTACTTTGGGGACGGGGACGAGTGTCATATGGCGTTCCACTTCCCGCTCATGCCGCGGCTGTTCATGGCCATCCGCATGGAAGATCGTTTCCCCATCATCGAGATACTTGAGCAGACACCGGCAATCCCTGAGACCTGCCAATGGGCGCTGTTTCTGCGCAACCACGATGAGATGACCTTAGAGATGGTCACGGACGAAGAGCGAGACTACATGAACCGAGTCTACGCCTACGATCCGCAGATGCGGATCAACCTGGGGATCCGCCGCCGGCTGGCTCCCCTTCTGCGGAACAACCGGCGCCAGATCGAGCTCATGAACGCCCTGCTTTTCTCCATGCCGGGAACGCCTGTGATCTACTACGGGGACGAGATCGGCATGGGGGATAACATCTACCTGGGCGACCGCAATGGTGTGCGCACCCCCATGCAGTGGAGCGCCGACCGGAACGCGGGCTTCTCGCGGGCCAACCCGCAGAAGCTATATCTGCCCGTCATTATCGACCCCGAGTACCACTATGAGGCCGTCAACGTAGAGACCCAGCAGAACAACCCCCACAGGCTCCTGTGGTGGATGAAGCGCCTCATCGCTCTGAGGAAGCGCTACAAGGCCTTTGGCAGAGGGAGCATTGAGTTCCTCTACCCGGAGAATCGAAAGATCCTGGCCTTCGTCCGTCGCTATCAGCAAGAGCGCATCCTCATCGTGGCCAACCTATCCCGCTTCGTGCAGGGAGTGGAGCTGGAGCTGTCTGGCTTTAACGGCATGGTGCCGGTGGAGCTCTTCGGCCGCACGGCGTTCCCTCCCATTGAGGAGTCGCCGTACTTCCTGTCGCTAGGTCCTCACGCCTTCTACTGGTTCGCCCTGGAGCCGCAGCGCGTCGAAGCGCCACTGGCGGTCGCCGCTTCTGATGGCCAGGTGCCCACCCTTACGGTAGCGGGGTCCTGGGAGAGCACCTTCCAGGGCAGGGGAAAGGCAGCGCTCGAGGCTGTCCTGCCGTACTATCTGAAGCTGCGGCGCTGGTTCGGCGGCAAGGCACGGATAATCCGGTCTGTCAACATCATAGAGGCGATCCCGATCGCGCAGGTCCGCGAACGTCCGAAGTTCTATGTCACCCTCCTCAGGGTCGACTACTTCGAGGGCGAGGCCGAGACCTACGTGCTCCCCCTCGCCTTTGCCACGGGCGGGCGGGCCGATCAGGTGTTGAGTGAGTTCCCCCAGGCGGCCGTTGTCCGTCTGCAGGTGGAAGACGAAGAAGGACTGCTCTTTGATGCGCTCTGGGACGAGGGCTTTTGTGAAGCTCTTCTGCAGTCGATCGCCCGGCGGCGGCGCTTTGAGGGAACGGCAGGCGAGCTGACGGCCTGGTCAACAAGGGTATTGCGGCGCCTGCGGGGCGCGGCCGAGGAGCCCCTGACGCCCTCCGTCCTGAAAGCCGAGCAGAGCAACACCTCAGTCATCTACGGGGACAGGCTCATTCTGAAGCTTTTCCGGCGCCTTGATGAGGGAATCAACCCCGAGCTGGAGATTGGACGCTTTCTCACCGAGAAGACAACCCTGGCCCACGTCCCTCCTCTGGCTGGCTTCATCGAGTACCGCAGAGGCCGCCAGGAGCCCCTTACCCTGGCCATTCTTCAAGGGCTAGTGCCAAAGGAGGGAGACGCCTGGCAATACACCCTGGACGAGCTGGAACGCTACTTCGAACGCGTTCTGACGGGCCAACCGGCGGCGGAAGAGGTCGCTATACCGGCGAAGAGCCTGCTGGACCTGGCCGAGGAGGCGCCCCCGCGGCTGGCTACCGACCTGATCGGCCCCTATCTAGAATCGGCGCGGCTCCTGGGCGAGCGCACCGCTGATCTCCACGTCGCCCTCGCCTCCGCCCTGGATGACCCGGATTTTGTCCCGGAATCGCTCTCTCCCTTCTATCAGCGCTCACTTTACCAGTCCATGCGCAGCCTTACCGGCCAGGTCTTCCAACTGCTGCGCAAGCGCCTGCCGGAGATTCCGGAAGCGCTGCGGGACGACGCGGAGCAACTCCTTGGCCGCGAGGAGATGATCCTGAAACGCTTTCAGTCTATCCTTGACCGGAGGAGCACGGCCATGCTGATCCGCTGTCACGGTGACTATCACCTTGGCCAGCTCCTCTACACCGGCAAGGACTTCGTGATCATCGACTTCGAGGGGGAGCCGGCCCGCCCCCTGAGCGAGCGGCGGATCAAGCGCTGCGCCCTGCGCGATGTGGCCGGCATGCTCCGGTCGTTCCACTACGCCGCCTACGCTACCCTCTTCAACCACAGGATCAGTGTCACCGTCCGGCCCGAGGACATCGCCGCCCTGGAGCCATGGGCCCGCTTCTGGTATCTCTGGGTCAGCGCTGCCTTTCTCAACGCCTACCTCGCCGGGGCGAGCCTGGTTCCTTTTCTCCCCCAAGGACGGGATGAACTGCAAGTGCTGTTGGATGCCCACCTCTTGGAGAAGGCCATCTACGAGCTCGGCTATGAACTGAATAACCGCCCCGATTGGATCAGAATCCCTCTTCGGGGGATTCTAGATCTGGTCGGTGTGCAAGCGGAGCATGGCTAGAGCGCGTGTCCCCGGTCTCAGCACGCTGGCACGCATGTATGGCGTGCAGACCGCCTTCTACGACGTTGAAGATCGCCGCCAGCAGGCCTCGCCGGAGGCCGTGCTCCTTGTGCTGCGCGCCCTCGGCGTGCCCGTCGAAACCTTCGCCGACATTACCGATGCCCTGCGGGAGCGTCGCCGGGAGCTGTGGGCCCGCGGCGTTGAGCCCGTCACTGTCGCCTGGGACGGTCAGCCCGTCGGAATCGATCTGCGCCTCCCCGCCGGGTCGGCTGACGGCAGCGTGCGCTGCCATCTCGCCCTTGAGGCTGGGGATGGCCACGCTTGGAGCTGCGATGGCGGGGGGTTGCCTGTCGTTGACTCCGTTGTTGTTGAAGGCGTGCGCTACCTGACCAAGAGGCTATTGTTGCCGTTTCACCTGCCGCCGGGCTACCATCGGCTCACGTTGGAATGGGGTGCCAGGCAGTTCGAGACCTTGCTCATCTCCGCGCCGCTGAAGGCCCACACCTCCCGGGAGGAGCCTGAGAGCAGGTGCTGGGGCGTGTTCCTCCCGCTCTATGCTCTCCACTCGCGGAGGAGCTGGGGGGCCGGAGACCTCACTGATTTTGAATCCCTGCTGGAGTGGGTGGCTGGGTTAGGGGGCAGTGTGGTCGCGACACTTCCCTTGCTGGCCGCCTTTCTGGACGAGCCCCTGGAGCCGAGTCCGTATGCGGCGGTGAGTCGCCTATTCTGGAATGAGTTCTACATCGATGTCACCCGCGTACCGGAGCTGCAGAGATGCCCCTCAGCGCAGGCCATCGTGGGATCGCCCGAAGTCCAGCAGGAGCTTGAAGGGCTGCGTTCGGCGCCGTTGGTCGACTATCGCCGCCAGATGGGGCTCAAGCGGAGAGTTCTGGAAGAGCTGGCGCGGTGCTTGTTTGCTGAACGGTCGGAACGCTACACTGCCTTCGCGCGGTTCGTGGAGGCGCATCCGCCGTTGGAAGACTACGCTTGCTTCCGGGCCACGGTGGAGCGGAGGCGTGTGCCCTGGCCTGCGTGGCCGCAGCCGCTTCGGGATGGCGTCCTGAAAGCGGGAGATTATGATGAAGAGGTGAAGCGTTATCATCTCTACGTCCAGTGGGTGGCCCAAGAACAGATGCGGGCCCTTTCCGAAAGGATCCAGTCGGCGGGAGCGAGGCTGTACCTCGACCTCCCGCTCGGGGTGCATCCGGACGGCTATGACGTGTGGCGCGAGCGCAGCATGTTTGCCCTGGAGGCCGCGGCAGGGGCTCCTCCTGATGCCTTCTTTACCAAGGGGCAGAACTGGGGGTTCCCGCCCCTTCACCCTGAAGCGATGAGGGAGCAGGGCTACCGCTACCTCATCGCGTGCCTGCGTCATCACCTCCAGCATGCCGGCATACTCCGCGTCGACCACGTCATGGCCCTCCACCGCCTCTACTGGATAGCCAGGGGGATGGAGCCACGCGAGGGCGTCTATGTGCGTTACCCCTCGGAGGAGCTCTATGCCATCCTGAGCGTCGAGTCCCACAGGCACCGGGCGCTCATCGTGGGCGAGGACCTTGGGACGGTGCCTCGCTACGTCAGGTCGGCGATGGCCAGACACAATATCCAGCGGACCTATGCGGTGCAGTTCGAGCTCAGGCCCGAACGGGGACGCCCTGTGGGGGCCGTCCCTGCGGCTTCCGTGGCGAGTCTCAATACCCACGACATGCCGCCCTTCGCCGCTTTCTGGGTGAGGTTGGACATCGGAGGCCGTCTGGAGCACGGCCTTCAGGACGACGGAGGCGCTCGCGGTGAGCGGGAATCCTGCCAGGCGCTGAAGGGATCTCTCCTGACTTTGCTCAGGCGCCGGGGGCTGCCCAAAGAAGCAGATCGTAACGAGCGTGCGGTTCTCCGGGCCTGTCTGGCGTTCTTGAGCGCCAGCCCCGCCCGTGTGGTTCTCGTCAGCCTGGAGGATCTGTGGTTGGAGAGGCGGCCCCAGAATGTTCCCGGTACCTGGGAGGAGCAGCCCAATTGGCTGAGGAAGGCGCAATATAGCTTTGAGGCGTTTTGCCAGATGCCTGAAGTGCTCGCCGCACTTCAGGAAGTGGGCCGCCTCCGGAAGCGGGTGAGAGGCCTACAATGACGCAGGCGCTTGCCTTTTCTTTAGCGCTTCTTGGCCCGGGAGCTGTGCGTGCGTGGCCCCGACGACTTGGACGCTGCTTTGGAGCGGGGCGAGTTCCCACGCTTCTTGGCTGCCTCCTCCTTGTCCAGAATCGCCTTGGCAGTCAAGTAGTGGTGCACATCCCTGCCCTCGGGTCGTCCCTCCTCCTCCCAGAGGCCATGCGCCAGCTGCCTTATCTTTTCTTCCGTAGGCATACCTACCTCCCTAACGAGCAAGCTTATGAGGAAGGAGCGCTCCTGTCAAGCTTTTGTGCAGCTTTTGGAGCGATTTTCCTGCTGGCATGGAACTCCCAACTCAACGCTGCCGAAAGGTTTTGGTGTTCAACAGGGAAGGAAACTCTGCCAGTGGCGTGGTTAGCCGCTTAATGGCACAATGGTTGTGAACAGTTGCTGGGGAGGCAGCCGGTGACCTCTGACGTGACCCTTTTCACCCAAGACGATCTCTACCTCTTCAATGAGGGGACTCACTTCCATCTGTACGAGAAGATGGGCGCCCACCGGGTGACGGTGGACGGGAAGGAAGGGATGTACTTCGCAGTGTGGGCGCCCGACGCGAAGCAGGTCTTCGTCGTGGGGGACTTCAACGGCTGGGACAATGGAGGCTATCCCCTAAGGCCCAGAGGGCACTCCGGCATATGGGAGGGCTTCGTCCCGGGCGTGGGCAAGGGAGCGCTCTATAAGTACCATATCGCCTCGAGGTACAAGCGGTATCGGGTGGACAAGGCCGACCCTTTCGCCTTTTACAATGAAGTCTCCCCTAAGACAGCCTCGGTCGTCTGGGACCTGGACTACAGTTGGGGCGACCAGGACTGGATGGCGGGACGCAGGCGACATAACGCTCTGGGCGCTCCCATGGCTATCTACGAGGTCCACCTAGGCTCCTGGATGCGCGCGTCCGAGGATGGGGGCCCCTCCCTCTCATACCGGGAGATAGCCCCTAAGCTGGCGGACTACGTGAAGCGGATGGGCTTCACCCATGTGGAGTTCCTCCCCGTCATGGAGCACCCCTTCTATGGATCGTGGGGTTACCAGGTCACCGGATACTTCGCACCCACCAGCCGTTACGGCACACCTCAGGACTTCATGTACCTGGTGGACTATCTGCACCAGCAGGGGATAGGGGTGATCCTGGACTGGGTGCCCTCCCACTTCCCGACGGACGAGCACGGGCTCGGCTTCTTCGACGGAACGCATCTCTACGAGCACGCCTATCCGGAGAAGGGTCTGCACCCGGACTGGGACAGCTTCATCTTTAACTACGGCCGGAACGAGGTGCGCAGTTTCCTCCTCAGCAACGCCCTCTTCTGGCTGGACAAGTACCACGCCGACGGCCTGCGGGTCGACGCTGTCGCTTCGATGCTCTACCTGGACTACTCGCGCAACGAAGGGGAATGGATGCCGAACGAGTATGGAGGCCGCGAGAACCTAGAGGCCATCGGGTTTCTACACCGGTTCAACGAGGAGGTCTACAAGCATCATTCCGACGTGCAGACGATCGCCGAGGAGTCCACCGCCTGGCCGATGGTCTCACGGCCGACCCACGTAGGGGGCCTGGGATTCGGGCTCAAGTGGGATATGGGCTGGATGCATGACACGTTGCAGTATATGGGACGCGACCCCGTCCACCGCAAGTATCATCACAATGAGCTGACTTTCAGGATGATCTACGCGTTCCACGAGAACTTCGTGCTCCCGCTCTCGCACGACGAGGTCGTGCACGGTAAGGGGTCTCTGCTGGGCAGGATGCCTGGGGACGACTGGCAGAAGTTCGCCAACCTGAGGCTGCTGTTGGCCTACATGTACGCGCAGCCGGGGAAGAAGCTGCTGTTCATGGGAGGCGAGTTCGGTCAGTGGCGGGAATGGCACCACGATGAAAGCCTGGACTGGCGCCTGTCGCAATACGATCGCCATGCTGGCCTGCAGCGGTTGGTGGAGGACCTCAACCGGCTGTACAGGACTGAGCCAGCGCTGCACGAACTCGATTGCGACCCCACGGGCTTCGAGTGGATCGATGCCAACGACAGCCAGTCGAGCGTCCTCACCTTTATCCGGAAAGGGCGGTCAACGGACGACATCATAGTCATCGCCTGCAACTTCACGCCGGTTCCCCGTCACAACTACCAGGTGGGCGTCCCGCGGGGAGGCTTCTGGCAGCAGGTTCTGAACAGCGACCGCGAGGAGTACTGGGGCAGCGGCCTCGGGAACCTTGCAGGCGTCGAGGCCGTGCCGGTCTCCGTTCACGGCCGCCGTTACTCTCTCAGCCTCACTCTGCCGCCCTTGGGCGTCGTGTTTTTCAAGAGCGAGGGGCAGATGCAGTGAGCTGGAGCTGGGGCTTCAGCCTGGGCGCCAGCTTCTTGGAGGACGGTCGGGCCCGGTTCGTTGTCTGGGCGCCTCTGGCTCGCAAGGTAGAGGTGCACCTTCTGGCCCCCCGCGAAAGGCTTGTGCCGACGGAAGTGGGGGAGCGGGGTTACCATCATGCCGTGGTGGACGAGGTCGAGCCGGGAAGCCTCTACTTGTATCGGCTGGACGAAGGTAGGGAGCGGCCGGACCCTGCATCCAGGTTTCAGCCCCAGGGCGTCCACGGACCCTCACAGGTAGTGAGTTCCCATTTCAACTGGGAGGATGCCGGTTGGCTTGGCCGTCCGCTCCAGGACTACATTATTTACGAACTCCATGTTGGCACTTTCACGCCTGAGGGTACCTTTGACGCCCTGATCCTGCACCTCGACCAGCTAAAGGAACTGGGCATCACGGCCATAGAGCTAATGCCCGTTGCCCAGTTTCCGGGTGCCCGCAACTGGGGTTATGACGGCGTTTATCCCTTCGCGGTTCAGAACTCCTACGGCGGCCCGGACGGTCTGATGAGGCTGGTGAATGCCTGCCATAAGCTGGGCCTGGCCGTAGTCCTGGATGTTGTCTACAACCACCGGGGGCCGGAGGGTAACTACCTGGGCGAGTTTGGTCCTTGTTTCAGCGACGGGCACAAGACGCTGTGGGGGGCGGCCTTCAACTTTGACGGGCCGCACAGCGATGAGGTGCGGCGCTTCTTGATCGAGAACGCTCTGTACTGGGTCACAGAGTTTCATATCGACGCCCTCAGGCTGGACGCGGTTCACGCCATCGTGGACCATTCGATGGCGCCCTTTGTGGCGGAACTGGCGGAGGCCGTCCATCGGCGGGCGGAGGAGCTTAACCGCCGCGTCCACGTCATCGCCGAGAGCGACCTCAACGACCCTAGACTCGTCCGGCTGCCGGAGGTGGGGGGCTGCGGCCTGGATGCCCAGTGGAACGAGGACTTCCACCGCTCCCTGCATGCGCTGCTCACGGGGGAGCGGGCCGGCTATTACCAGGACTTCGGCGGGCTTGGGCAGCTGGCCAAGGCCTTCACCGAAGGCTTCGTCTTCTCTGGCCAGTACTCCCGATACCGCCGGCGGCGGCACGGCAGCTCCTCGCGCGATGTGCCTGCCTACAAGTTGGTGGTCTTCGCCCAGAACCACGACCAGGTGGGGAACCGTATGCTGGGCGAGCGGCTGAGCAAGCTTGTCCCTTTCGAGGGGCTCAAGCTGGCCGCCGCTGCGGTGCTCCTCTCGCCCTTCGTCCCGCTCCTGTTCATGGGCGAGGAGTATGGGGAGACGGCGCCGTTCCAGTACTTCATCAGCCACTCGGACGCAGAGCTGGTGGAGGCGGTTCGGCGGGGCCGCTGCCAAGAGTTTGAGGCCTTCGCATGGAAGGGCGCGCCGCCGGACCCGCAGGACGAAGGGGCTTTTCGGCGCTCCAGGCTGAACCAAGACCTCGGTCAACAGGGCCACCATCGGGCCCTGCGGGAATTCTACAAGGAATTGCTCAGGGTGCGGAAAGAGCTGCTCGCCTTAGCCTCCCTAAGCAAAGAGGAGATGGAGGTCTTCGGCTTCGAGGAAGAACGGGTGCTGTTCGTCAGGCGGTGGAGCGGGAACAGCGAGGTCTTCGCTGTCTTCAACTTTGGCGACGCTGAGGCGACTGTGGTCGTCAGTGTCCCTGGAGGTCGCTGGTGCAGACTCCTGGACTCGGCGGACGAACGGTGGCAGGGGAAGGGAAGCTCACTTCCTGAAATGCTGCGCTCGGAGGGAGAGGCCGCCCTTACGCTGGGTCCCAAAGCGCTCGCCCTCTTCGTGAAGGAGGATCCGCTCTAGATGTCACGTTACATCTGCGTTCACGGTCATTTCTACCAGCCGCCGCGGGAAAACCCCTGGCTGGAGGCCATAGAATCGCAGGACGCGGCTTATCCATACCACGATTGGAACGAGCGGATCACGGCGGAGTGCTACACGCCCAACGCGACCTCCCGCATCCTCGATGCCAACGGTCGGATCGTCCAGATCGTAAACAACTACGCAAAGATCAGTTTCAACTTCGGTCCGACGCTCCTGCCGTGGCTTGAAGAGAACGCGCCTGACGTTTACAGGGCGATCCTTGCGGCTGACCAGGAGAGCCAGCAGGCCTTTTCGGGCCACGGCTCGGCCCTGGCTCAGGCGTACAATCACATGATCCTGCCTCTGGCCAACAGGCGTGACAAATACACACAGGTGCTCTGGGGGATACGGGATTTCGAGCACCGCTTTGGCCGCAAACCGGAGGGGATGTGGCTCCCCGAAACGGCGGTGGACCTGGAGACCCTGGATATCATGGCCGAGCTAGGCATCCAGTTCACCATCCTCGCCCCCCATCAGGCCAGTCGCGTTCGCAGGATGGGCAGCCGGACGTGGTCCGATGTCAGCGGCGGGCGGGTTCACCTCACGAGGGCCTACACGCTGGATCTTCCGTCGGGCCGGCAGATCAACCTGTTCTTCTACGAGGGTCCCGTCTCGCGGGCTGTCGCCTTCGAGGGCTTGCTGGCGCGCGGCGAAGGCTTCGCCGAGCGGCTGTTGGGAGCGTTCTCCGAGACGGAGAGACGGCCGCAGATCATCCACATAGCGACCGATGGCGAGACCTACGGCCATCACCACCGCTTCGGCGACATGGCGCTCGCGTACGCCCTCCACTACATCCAGTCCAACAACCTGGCCCGCCTGACAAATTACGGGGAATACCTGGAGAGACACCCTCCCGCTGATCAGGTGGAGATTATCGAGAACACATCCTGGGCCTGCGCCCACGGGGTAGAGCGGTGGCGGAGCGACTGCGGTTGCAACACTGGGGGACGGCCGGGATGGAACCAGGCCTGGCGGGCTCCGCTGCGGCAGGCCATGGACTGGCTCCGCGACGCGCTGGTCCCGCGGTATGAGGACCATGCACGCCAGCTCCTGAGAGACCCCTGGGAGGCGAGGAACGACTACATCGACGTCATGCTCGACCGATCGCCGGAGAACGTCGAGCGGTTCTTGAGCCGACACGTTGTGCGCGCGTTGAGTGAGGATGAGAAGGTTACAGTGCTTAAGCTTCTGGAGCTTCAGCGCCACGCCATGCTCATGTACACGAGCTGCGGCTGGTTCTTCGATGACCTGGCGGGCATAGAGACCATCCAAGTGCTCCAGTACGCGGGACGCGCCGTCCAGCTGGCAGAGGAGCTTTTTGGCGACATACTGGAGCCCCGCTTCCTGGAGCCGCTTAGGGAGGCCAAGAGCAACGTGCGAGAGCACCGGGACGGCCGCCGCATCTACGAGAAGTGCGTGAAGCCAGCCATAGTAGACCTGCCCCAGGTAGCTGCCCACTACGCCGTAACCTCTCTGTTTGAACCCTATGGCAAGAGGGCGAAGGTCTACTGCTACGACGTCGACCGCGACGATTACCAGATGGTGGAGACCGGCACAACCAAGTTGGCCGTGGGACGCGCGCGGCTCACCTCGGAAATAACAGGGGAATCGGCGCTCCTGAGCTTTGGGGTCGTTCACTTCGGCGACCACAACCTAAGCGGCGGCGTGCGAGCCTTCCGCAGCGAGAAGGCCTACGGGCTGATGGTTGGCCAGGTAGCCGAGGCCTTCTCAAAGGGCGACCTTCCCGCGGTCATCCGGCTGCTTGACAAACACTTCCTGGAGCTTACCTACTCCCTGAGGTCGCTATTCCGAGACGAGCAGCGGAGGATCATGCACCTGATTCTGGAATCGACTCTGGCCGAGGCGGAGGCTGTCTACCGCCAGCTCTACGAACACCACGCCCTGCTGATGCGCTTCCTCGTCGAACTTGGAGTTCCCCTACCCAAGGCCTTCCAGGCAGCCGCCGAGTTTGTCCTGAACCTGGACCTGCGCCGGGCTTTCGAGGAAGAGGAGCCGGATCTGGGTGAGGTACGGGCCCATCTGGAGGCGGTGAGGGCTTGGCGCGTCGAGCTGGACACCGCCGGCCTCGGCTATGCCCTCGCGCAGACCATCGAGAGGCTGGCCGAGCAATTCCGCGCCCAGCCCGGCGAACTCGCCTCTGTCCAGAGGCTGGAGAAGGTGACAGGCCTGGCCCGCTCCCTGCCTTTCGAGGTAAGCCTCTGGACAGCCCAGAACGTCCATTTCGAGCTGCTGCAGACGCTCTATCCCAGGTTCAAGGAGCGGGCCGCGCAAGGCGATGAGACAGCCCAGGCTTGGATTGGCCACTTCGTTGCCCTGGGGGAAAAGCTCCGCGTACGTGTTGAATAGATGGCGGGCTCAGGGGGCTCCTGGTGTCACCTACCGCATCCAACTGAATCAGGGATTCCGTTTCCCCGTCGCCCTGCTCTCCGGCATTCCGATGGCGTAACTCCGGCGGCTTCACTCTGCGTAGCCTTTCGATGAAGCGCCGGGGAAAGGGCGGAAGGAGAATAGAGCAGGTGTCTATCTGGCAACGCTGGCTGCGGAACGGGCGCCCCGGTCCAAAGCGATGGAGCGCACATCCTCAAGCTGACTTCTCAGCCAGACGGACAGGTCGTTCCGCTCAATCGTCTGCCTGAGACGGTCAGCCCGGGCTCGCCTCTCCGCTTCGGGCATGGACAGGGCAGAAGCTAGGGCCTCAGCCGTGCCCTCGATATCAGTGGGATCGACTGATAGGGCATGCTCGCCCAACTCAGCGTGCGAACCGGCAGCGCGGGAGAGGACGAGGACGCCGTCGCGCTCGTTGACGATTGGCCCCTCTTTGGAGACAAGGTTCATGCCGTCGGCCAGGGAGTTGACCAGGAGGGCGTCGTAGAGGCTCATCGCGGCCAGGGCTTGAGGATAGTTGTTCTCATAGAGCAGCTCGATGGGCCGCCAGTCCGCCCGCTGATAGCGGGAGTTGATGTTGCGGATGGCCGCCAACACTTCCGCTGTATAGCGGCGGTATTCGGCGATGCCTGTGCGAGAGGGAACCAGGAGGGCCAGGAACTTCACTTGGCCTATTAGCTCCGGATGCCGCTGCAGCAGCAAGTCGAAAGCCTCGAAGCCGGCCACGATGTTTTTGCTGGGGTCCACCCGGTCTACCCGCACGATAGTGTATCTCCCGCGAAGAAATGAGAGCTTGTGGCTGTACGCCTCAACCTCTGGCGATGCCATTCGCCGCCTCAGGTCGGCGACGTCCACCGAGATAGGATGGTGACGCACCTTCGTCAGATGGCTGCCCAACCGGATGCTGGCTCCGTCAGGGTCGAGCCTGACCGCTGCTCCCGCGACGAAGCTCTCGCAGGTGGCGAGGAAGTTGTGGGCTGAATCCGGTGTCTGAAAGCTAACCACGTCATTGGCCAGCAGACCGCGGCAGATATCTTCAGTGATGTCCCAGGGGAGTCGCTGCCAGGTGTCAGGCGGGGGCCAGGGGATGTGAATGAAGTGGGTCAGGATCGCCTCCGGCGCTTGAGCCCGGACATGCAGGGGTGCCAGATAGAGATGGTAGTCGTGAAACATGACGCAGGGGGCGGTGTCGGCCATCTTCAGTTCGGCTAGCACTGCCTCGGCGAAGCGCCGATTCACCGGCACATAGCCTTGCTCCCAGTCTTCCTGGATGTCTTGCCGCAAACTGGGCCGTTCGAGTCGGCTCCAGAGAGAGTGCTGCAGGAACCACAGCACCGGATTGCTCATCAGGTTGTAGTAGCGCTCGTAGACGCCGCAGGGCATGACGACAAAGCGCACCCGCCAGGGATGCCCCTCGGAGTCGCCGCCAATAGTGTTGTCTTCGGACCTTTGGGCTACCTGGCGGTCGGCGTCGGTCATCGCGCTGGCCACCCAGGCCACGGGGGCGTAGCGAGCAGCCGCGGACAGGGCGACGGCTACACCGCCGCTCCCATAGCAGGCCTGACTCTCATGGCCATCGCCCCCGCCGGTGCGATACTCGATCGGCCCTCTATTGCTCACCAGGATGAGGCGCTTGTCTCCGAGGACTTGCTGGCAAAGCTCGCTCAGGTCCTGGGAGTCATTGGGGTAGGGATTGCGCATGACGATAGTCCACCTCACGTTGAACGCACCTATTGAACCGGCCTCGGGGGCGGTGTTCTCGCCCCCTGTTTGCGCCTCCTTGTGTTGGATGAGCGCCTTCGGGACTCTCTTGATCGCCAGTCATGGCATCGTGCTTGCCGCCTTCGGCAGCGCCCGAAAGAGGCGAACAAAGTAGGCCCGAGGCATAGCCTCGGGCCTACTCAGTACTAGCACTATGCCTCTTTCAGTGGCCTACGGGGTTAGCTGACGGGTTCGGGTTGAAAGAGCTACTACCCTACCTGCCTATCGGCAGGATTCACCCCAGAAGTTGGGTCCCCCGTTCCCCTGGCGGGAATTCAGCCGTAACCACTCGCTGTTCTAGTCGCGATAGCACCACCCTCGCCGGCTCGCTGAGCCGATCCTGCTCGGGCTTTGCCGTGCGAACTGGTGCTCCCTTTCCTCCTTCGTTTCTTGACCCACGTTCCACGACGTCGGCCAACCGGCTGCCCAACCGAAAGGTTGGACTTCTTTCGCCACACTAACACGCGGGCGGTTTGAACACCTCCCGACGAGCAAATAGTTTACGCCCTCGGCGAGAACTTGTCAAGTTGTGTGTGCTCTTTCAGGATATGTGAGACATCATAGGCCGCGGCGTTCCAGATGTCAGTCCTAATGGCTGCGCTCGATGCATTGCAGACTCACTTTTCGGGCCGCTCATGGTGAGCTTGTCGAACCATGATCCCCGCTCGTCCTTCGACAGGCTCAGGATGAGCGGCCCGAGGCCGTCTGACCCTCCGTCTCTCACCTAGACTGAAACACTACAAAAAAGTCAAATCCCACGTCGGCTGCCGTTTTTCGAAGCGCAGGGATCGCCTCTATCTTCTCGGACGGTAGGAGCTTCCAGCAGATGCCCGCTTGGCCCCCGAAAGTCGCTGGACGCCGAGCCGCCGCCCGCTCACGCCATCGCCCGCAGCAGGCGGATTCGCTCCTCCACAGGCGGGTGGGTAGAGAACAGGTTGTTGAGAAAGCTCTTGTGCTCGTGGAGGGGGTTGTTGATGTAGAGGTGGGCGGTCGCCTTGTTGGCCACCTCCAGCGGGTCAGGGTCGGCGGATATCTTCTCCAAAGCGCGGGCCAGGCCCTCCGGGTAGCGGGTGAGCAGCGCCGCGGAGGCGTCGGCCAGGAATTCCCGCTGGCGGGAGACGGCGAAGCGAATGAGCTGGGCGGCGATAGGGGTGAGGATGACGGCCACCAGGGCGACGGCGTAGATGATCAGCACCGCGGCGCCGCCACTGCGCTCCCGATTGCTGGACCGGCGTCCGGCGCCGAAGAAGGTAAGGCGCAGGGCAAAGTCAGCCATCAGCGCTGCCAGGCCGACCAGAACCACGACGATGGTCATCACGCGGATGTCGTAGTTGCCGATGTGGGAGAGCTCGTGGGCGATGACCCCCTCCAGCTCCAGTTTGTCAAGCTTCTGAAGGAGGCCGCGGGTGACGGCGATGGCCGCATGGTCGGGGTCGCGGCCGGTGGCGAAGGCGTTCGGGGAGCCGTCCTCGATGACGTACACCTTGGGCATCGGCAGGCCAGCGCCGATGCACAGGTTCTCCACCGTGCGGTACAGCTCCGGCTCGTCGTCCTTGGTCACCTCGTGCGCTTGGGAGATGGCCAGGGCCACCTGCGATGAACTGTAGTAGCTTATTAGGGCGATGATCAGGAAGGGGATGATGAGCAGCGGAGCGAGGGGGTACGGCAGCCCCAAGACGATTCCGATGGCGATGGATGCGCCTGCCAGCAGCGCCACGAAGACGAACAGCAGTAGGAATGTGGTTCTGCGATTGCCGTCGATGCGGTCGTAGATGAGGATGGGCCGTTCGGTATCAGCCAACGTGGCAACTCTCTACGCTCGAGGCGGCGCGGGTGGGTTGGTCGGCGGCGGCTCAGCAGGCGTCGGTGGCGTAGCGGGCGCGGCGGGCGCCGGCGGCGGTACGAAGCTGACCTCCGGAACCTCCCGTGCTTCCTCCTCCGCCTCGAAGAACTCGAACCGCTGGAAGGCGAACATGTTGGCTACTATCACGTTCGGGAAGGTCTGGATGCGGGCGTTGTAGTCCGAGGCGTTGCGGTTGTAGAACTGGCGGGCAAAGGCGATCTTCTCCTCGATGTCGGAGAGCTGCTTCTGGAGGTCGAGGAAGTTCTGGTTCGCCTTGAGCTCCGGGTAGTTCTCCGCCACGGCGAACAGGGAACGCAGCGTTTGAGTAAGAAAGTTGTTGGCCTGGGCCGCCTCCGCTGCCGTTCCCGCCTGCTGCAGCATCGCCCGGGCACGGGTCACGTTTTCGAAGGTCTGACGCTCGTGGGCGGCGTAGCCTCTCACCGTCTCGACGATGTTGGGGATCAAGTCGGCGCGTCGCTTCAGCTGGACGTCAATGCCCGACCAGGCCTCGCGTGTCCGAACCCGCGATCGGACGAGCCCGTTGTAGATGCCCGCGAGCACGAGCCCGATGAGCACGATGATGCCAACGATGACTCCGATGACGATTGCCGCTGCCATGTGGTCCTCCCTCGGCCGCCTGCCCAAATCGGGCCGCTCCAAGCCCTGTTAGTGCCTCAATTTTAGCATGCGGCACCAGTCTCAGTGATCCTCGCCGGATTTGGCACGCCGCTGGTGGTGCCGTTGGGGATGGGCTACGTGCTACAATATTAGTGTCAGGGGCAAGAAAGAGGTCTGGCTCTGGTCTTGCTGGCCGCCGGTGAAGCTAGCCACGGCGGCCAGTTTGAGCGTGAATGGTTGAGCCGCGCCCTTTACGTGGCTGGGCCGGTGGGGGAGCAGGTGGACGCGATGGCGGAAATGGCCGCCACGAAAGACCAGACGACATTCGACCGGGGGATGCCGATGAGCAAGAACGGACAACAGGTAGCAGTCGACGGCTATGGATTCGCGGAGGAGATCGCTTCCGAGCCCGGTGGCGAATGTATCCGTTGGTGCGTCCAGTGTGGTACGTGTTCGGCGTCGTGTCCCAACGTGCTGTGGATGGAGCATTCGCCGCGCAAGATCATCGCCCTGGTGCGGGCTGGCAAGCGGCAGGATGTCCTGAGCAGCAACTCTATGTGGTGTTGCGCCACCTGTCATCTCTGCACCGCACGCTGCCCCAAGGGTATCGACGTGCCTGAGCTGATGCATGTCTTGGAATGGATAGCCACCCGTGAGGGGCTGGCCAGCGGCAAGATATCTACGCCCGCCATGCACAGGACATTGGCTGACGCTGTGAGGAGGCAGGGCCGGATGCACGAGCTGGGGCTGATGGCCAGGTTCTTCCTGAGAACCAATCCTCTGGCTGCCCTCAAGCTGATCCCGGTGGGGCTGAAGCTGCTCCTGCGCAGGCGTTTGCCTTTCAGAGCTGAGAAGATAAAGGGAACCGATCAACTCAGGGCCATCGTGAAGGAAGCCCAGACGCTAGGAGGCGGGAAATGAAGCAGTACTCCTATTTTCCAGGCTGCTCCTTGAAAGCGAGCGCGGTCGCCTACGACCTGTCGGTGAGGGCCGTCAGCGCTGCTCTGGGCATAGAGCTGATCGAGCTGGAGGACTGGAACTGCTGTGGCACCACGGTCTATAGCGCCATCGACAGACTTGAGGCGATTTGCGTCCCCTGCCGGAATCTGGCTCTGGCCGAGAAGAAGGGGCTCGATCTGGTGACGCCCTGTAGCGCCTGCTTCCGTACCTTCGAAAGGGTGAATTCTTACCTCAGGCTCTACCCCCTCTTGAAGACGAAGGTGGACAAGGTCTTGGCAGCAGCCGGCTTGGAGTACCACGGAAAGGTGAGGGTGCGGCACCTGGTAGACGTCCTGCTCAACGATGTGGGCGTTGAGGCGATCGCGTCCAAGGTGGTGAATCCCCTTCACGGGCTAAAGGTGGCTCCCTATTACGGGTGCCTGCTGGTTCGCCCCGAAGTGGCCTTCGACGACCCGGAGAATCCTCAGTCCCTGGACCGACTCGTAGAAAGCCTGGGGGCGGAGGTCGTACCGTTTCCGGCCAAGAATCGCTGCTGTGGGGCCTCTTTGGTCATATCCAACCCCGATCTGGCTCTGGGCTTGATTCTGCGGATACTGGAGAGCGCTCACAGCAACGGCGCGGAGTGCATCGTCACTGCTTGTCCCTTGTGCCAGCTCAGCCTGGATGCTTATCAAGGGATGGTCAACCGCAAGTTCGGAACCAGATATGAGCTCCCCGTTGTGTTCCTCAGCCAGTTGATGGGTACGGCGCTTGGACTAGAGCCCAAGGCGTTGGGTTTCGACAGGGGCGTCGTGTCCCCGGAAAAGGTATTGGCGCGTCACTTGTAGGAGGGGACGTGCGATGAAACCAAGGATCGGCGTCTACATCTGCCACTGTGGGGCGAACATCGCCGACACTGTCGATGTTGAAGCGGTGACCGAGTTTGCCCAAGGGCTCGACTCGGTGGTTGTGGCCCGAAACTATAGGTTCATGTGCTCCGAGCCGGGGCAGAACGTGATCAAGGAGGATATAGAGAACCTCCAGCTCGACCGGGTTGTGGTGGCTGCCTGCTCGCCCCAGATGCACGAGTCTACCTTCCGCCGGGTCTGCGAGGAGGCAGGGGTCAACCGTTATCTCTTCCAGATGGCCAACATTCGCGAGCAGTGCTCGTGGGTGACCCATGACAAGGAGCAGGCTACCAAGAAGGCCAAGGCCTTGGTAGCTGCCGCCGTCAGGCGCGTTGCCCTCCAGGAACCGTTGGAGGTTAGGAAGGCGCCAGTTACCCCCTGTGCCCTAGTGGTAGGAGGGGGCATCGCCGGCATTCAGGCTGCTCTCGACATCGCCGAGGCTGGGCACAAGGTCTACCTGGTGGAGCGAGAGCCCTCCATCGGGGGGCACATGATGCAGCTAGACAAGACCTTCCCCACCCTGGACTGCTCGGCCTGCATTCTCACCCCCAGGATGGCTCAGGTTCGTTCCCATCCCAGCATCGAGCTCATGACCTACAGCGAGGTGGTGGGGGTTTCGGGTTACGTGGGGAACTTCAAGGCCAAGATCAGAAGGAAGCCCCGCTACGTGGACGAGAGCAAGTGCACCGGCTGCGGCGTCTGCAGCGAGAAGTGCCCCTGGACGGCCGACAGCGAGTTCGATATGGGCTTGGGCAAGCGCAAGGCCATCTATACCCCCTTCCCCCAGGCGGTGCCCAACGTCCCCGTGATCGACACGGAGCGGTGTGTCTACTTCCGGAAGGGCACCTGCCGGGCCTGCGAGAAGTTCTGTGAGGCCAAGGCCATCGATTTCGAACAGACCGAGAAGGTTGTCGAGGTGGAGGTCGGGGCCATAATCGTGGCCACGGGCTACGATTCGTTTGACCCCACGCCCATCTATCAGTACGGCTACAAGCGCCTGGACAACGTCATCACTGGCCTTGAGTTCGAGCGGCTGTGCAATGCCAGCGGGCCCACGGGCGGTCGGATCATATTGAGCAGCGGTAGGGAGCCCGAAAGCGTGGCGATCATACACTGCGTTGGCAGTCGCGACCGGAACTATCACGAGTACTGCTCCAAGGTTTGCTGCATGTACTCGATGAAGTTCGCTCACCTGATAAGGGAAAGCACGGCAGCAAAGGTCTACGAGTTCTACATCGACCTCAGGAGCGCTGGCAAGGGCTACGAAGAGTTCTACAACCGGGTCCTGGATGAAGGGGTCATCTTTGTTCGCAGTCATCCCCCCGAGGTGGTCTCTGAGGATGGAAAGCTGATCATCGAGTGCGAAGACACCTTGGCCGGCTGCCAGAGCCGCATCGCCGTGGACATGGTTATCCTGAGCACCGCCCTGGAGCCGCGGGCGGATGCGGGGGAGGTCGCCAGGCTGTTCTCCCTCAGCCGAAGCGCCGATGGCTTCTTCCTGGAGAAGCACCCCAAGCTGGCGCCGGTAGCCACCATGACCGACGGTATCTTCGTCGTTGGCTGTGCTCAGGGCCCCAAGGACATCCCCGAGACGGTGGCTCAAGCCTCGGCAGCGGCCGCCGCGGTTCTGGCCATGTTCGCCAGGGGCACAATCGAGATTGAGGCAGCAACTGCTGTTGTGGATCAGGAGCTTTGCTCCGGCTGCGGGATCTGCGTCGCCCTGTGCCCCTACAACGCCATCACCTTCCTGGAGGACAGGAAGGTGGCAGAGATCAACGACATCCTGTGCAAGGGCTGCGGGGTGTGCGTTGCTGCCTGCCCGGCGGGAGCCATCACCGGCCGCCACTTCACCGACAAGCAGATCTTGGCTGAGATCGAGGGACTGCTGGCGGACGTCAAGCCGCCCCTGGTGGCGATCTAAGGAAGCACCCCCGCCTGGCGCTCCTCCTGAACTTGCCCCACGTCAGACAGTATGTACTCTTGCCAGGAGTCGATGCACGCTGGCGAAGGGATCAGCCGGGGGCCTTCAGGACATTAGCCACCGGCAGCTCAACCGCGACAGTTGTGCCTTGATTTGGCTCCGAGCGAATATGGAAGCTGCCGCCTAGGAGCCGGGCACGCTCGTACATTCCCAGCAGCCCCAGCTTGCCCATCATGGCCTGGTCGCTGATATCCTTGGGCGGAGCGAAACCCTTCCCGTCGTCCGTCACCGGCATCTCCAGGCGAGGACTCGACCCGAGGCGGTCCAGACGTTGCGCGATGAGGAGCGAGGACTGGACGGTGTCGTCATGCAGCTCCCTGCCGCAGGCTGCCGCCGAGCTTCGGCATAGGAACGGCCTCGAGAGAGACTTTGTGGAACATACAGGCCTCTCCCGGGCTGCAATGGTTCTCACGCACGGGCCCGAAGTCGAAGGGCCTTTTGATTTCCTGGAGAGCGCGCTCATTAAGAGCGCGGATGTTAAGATATCCTTGGCGTCACTGATGCCACAAGGGAGTACGGCATGATAGCTTGGAGGTACACGCTGTGGAAATGATCAATCCGATGGTGGGTCGCCTCACGCGTGAAGCGAGCGAGGACCCCGATGGGTTCTGGGCTCAGGCGGCAGAGAAACTCCCGTGGTTCCAAAAGTGGGACCGCGTTTTTGAGTGGACGCCGCCGACCTTCCGTTGGTTCATCGGTGCCCAGACCAACATGTGCTACAACTGCCTCGACTATCACGTGGAAGGTGGACGAAGCGGACAGGCGGCTCTTATCGGCGAAGACGAGCGGGGCGAGGGGCAGGTCTACACTTACGCTCAACTGCTGCACGCGGTGAAGCAGGCCGCGGCGGCCCTGCGGGGCCTAGGCGTCAAGAAGGGCGACCGCGTCGCCATCTACATGCCCACGTGCCCGGAAGCGATCACGATAATGCTTGCCTGCGCCCGCATCGGGGCTATCCATGTGGTGATTTTCGCCGGGTTTGGGGCCAGCGCGCTCGCTGACCGGGTCATGCGGACGGGAGCGCGGGTGATCTTTGCAGCCGATGTCACCTGGCGGAAGGGGCGCGAAGTCCAGCTCAAGGGGATTGTCGATGGGTCGCTTGAAGAAGGGGCGAGCGAGACCGTGGAGCATGTGGTCGTCCTGCGTCGCGCGAGCACCGAGGTGCCGATGCAGGCGGGCCGGGATATCGGGTGGGATGACTTCCTTGCGCTGGCCGAGGGCCAGGATACTGGCTACGTGATTTTGGAGGCCAATGAGCCTTTGTTCATCCTGCCCACGTCGGGGACGACAGCCAAGCCCAAGCTGGTGGTGCACACCCATGGCGGCTATCAGGTTCACATCCGGAACATGGGTGACTGGGTCTTCGGCCTCAAGCCGAGCGATGTCTGGTGGTCCACCTCGGACATCGGCTGGATCGTCGGGCACAGCTACATTGTGTACGCGCCGCTCCTCTTTGGCTGCGCTACCGTTGCCTTCGAGGGGGCGCCTGACCATCCCGGGCCGGAGGCTTTCTACCGCATCATCGAGAGGAACCGGGTCAGCGGCATCTTCACCTCGCCGACACTGGTGCGGCTCCTGATGCGCTACGGCGAAGAGGTCGCCCGCCGCTTCGACCTGAGCTCGCTCGAGCGGGTAGTGTGCGCCGGTGAGGTGCTGAACGCGCCAGCCTGGGAATGGTTCCAGAAGCAGGTCTTCCAGGATCGGATCCCGGTCATTGACCACATGTGGGCGACGGAGACAAGCGGCCCAGTGGTGGGCAATCCCTACGGGGTTGCGCTGCTGCCGATCAAGCCTGGCTCCGCAGGCGTACCTCTGCCCGGGATCGAGGCTGCCATCATGACGGCCGAGGGGCAGCCGTGCGAGCCCGGTCAGAAGGGCATGTTCGTCATCAGGCGGCCGTTCCCCGGACTGACGGCGACGCTCTGGGGTGAGCCGGAGCGCTACGGGCCGGACTATTGGGGCCGAATCCCTCACGCCAACGTCTACACCACGGGCGACGCTGCCTCAATAGACGAAAACGGCTATGTCTGGTTCAGTGGCCGGGCCGACGAGGTCATCAAGATAGCTGCCCATCGCATCGGCACCATCGAGGTGGAGACTGCTTTCCTTCAGCACCCGGCGGTCACTGAGGTTGGCGTAACCGGCCGGCCGGACGAGCTCCGGGGCGAGGTCATATCAGCTTTCGTGGTGCTGAAGCAGGGGCACCAGCCGTCCGAGCAACTGAGGCAGGAGTTAGTGCAGACTGTGCGGCGGGAGCTTGGCCCCCTGGCGGTTATCGGGGACTTGAATTTCGTGGAAATGCTGCCGAAGACACGGAGCGGCAAGATCATGCGGCGGGTCCTGAAAGCAGTCGTCTCAGGCAGGGACCTCGATGACATCTCCACCATCGAGGACGAGGGCTCAGTGGAAGAAGCGCGCGAGGCCTGGCGGCAGATGAGGTCACAGGTCGCCGAGCAGAAAGGTGTACCAGCCTGAGCGGTGTCAGCCGCCTTCTGGCCGCTCATGGGTCGACGAACTCACCATGAGCGGGTTGGGCACCGCTCATCCTGAGCTTGTCGAAGGGTGAGCGGCCCCCAAGGGAGCAGGTCGGTCAGTCGGCGGCCACAGTCAGATTTCCCGATGATCCCTTCTTGTCTTACATGTCTTGAAACACCACACTGCTTGCACCAGCGGCGGATCGCCGCTATGATCGGTCGCAACATCCACTATTGGAGAGGAGGAACCGACGATGAGCCTATCCGCGGAAGACCTCCGCCAGCGACTGGAGGAGATGCGGCGGGAACTAGACCAGCTCAAGAGCAGCGCCAGCATCGAGGTGAGGGAGAAACTGGCCAACCCCGCCCCCCTCGGCCTAGCTGGCTTTGGCCTAACCACTCTCATCCTCAACATCGTCAACGCTGACCTGGTCCCCAAGGACAGCATCGGCATGGTGTTGCCGGTGGGCCTCTTCTACGGAGGGCTGGCCCAGTTTCTGGCCGGCATGTGGGAGATGAAGAAGAACAACACCTTCGGCTTCACCGCCTTCTCCTCCTTCGGCGCCTTCTGGATGGCATTTGCGGTCATGGTCCTCCTGAAGGACAATGAGGTGATAGCGCCGGTGTCCAAGAACGGCCTGAGCGTCTTCCTCTGCGCCTGGGGCCTGTTCACCGCCTACATGACCATCGGCACCCTGAAGATATCGCGCGCGCTCCAGGTGGTGTTCGCCACCTTGACCATCCTGTTCTTCCTGCTGGCCTGGGGCGAGCACAACGAGACGGTGATGAAGATCGCCGGTTGGGAAGGCATCTTCTGTGCCCTCTCGGCGCTCTATGCCTCGGCGGCGCAGGTGATCAACGAGACCTGGGGCCGCTACATGCTGCCCCTGGGCCTGGTCAAGTCTTAGAATGGCGGGGGCGAAGAGGGATCACAGCATGTCGTTGGCATTGTTAGACTTCTTCGCCCCTTTTCTAGTGGACACTTCGGGCGGCTTCGCGGTTCCTGACGGCTCGATGAGATTCTCTCCTGAGTGCTAGGGTTCGCTGGCCCGAAGGGCCTCGGGCCTGTGGTGGCAGCGGGGGCACCAATCATATAGGTGGGCGCAGGCAGCGCCAGACGGGGCAGGACTTGCTTGCGCGGCAGAGGCGAACACCGAGGCTAGGAAGAGCTCGGCCACCAACTGCTTGAGACGTTGGTTCTGCCGCTACAGGGCCTCCCCCTCAGCCTGCGTGGCATCGCGGGCCGTGTCTGGCCGCAGGCGGGCCTTTCCTGCCGCTTGACACTTCACACACTATCAGAGGGGGAGGCATACGGGAGGTGGTGGACTGTTACACACATTATGATATAGTGGCCGAGGAGAGGTGATATGAAAGGGCCTTCGTTACAGGGCAGGGAGCTGGCCGTTCTGGAGCGCGACGATCTGGAGCGGCTGCTTGATATTCTCGGCAAGAGGGGCTATCGGGTTCTGGGGCCAACGGTTCGCGACTGTGCCATCGTGTATGACGACTTAACCTCGCTTTCGGATGCGCCCATCGGGTGGACGGACGAGCAGGACGGCGGCACCTACCGTCTCAAGAGAGGCAACGACGGGGCGCTTTTTGACTACGTCGTCGGCCCCGACTCCTGGAAGAAGTTCCTCCACCCGCCGGCTGTGCGCTTGTGGCGAGCCAAGGCCGGCGGTAAGGGCTTTCAGGTTATGGAGGAGGACGGAGGAACAGCCAAGTTTGCGTTTATCGGCGTCCGGCCGTGCGAGATCCATGCCATCGCCATTCAGGACAAAGTCTTCTTGAACGGGCAATACAGCGACCCCTTCTACAAAGCACGGCGCCAGGATCTCTTCATAGTTGCGGTTAACTGCGGGCGGGCTGGCGGCACCTGTTTTTGCGCCTCCATGAACACCGGGCCGAAGGCCACGTTCGGGTTTGACCTTGCGCTGACAGAAGTGCTGGACGCCGGCCGCCACTACTTCGTGGTGGAGGTCGGCACAGAGCTGGGCGCAGAGATTCTCCGTGAGGTTCCCCATAAGGCAGCAAGTGGAGAGGAAAAGGCGACGGCCGAACGTATTGTGGCGAAAACTGCCGGCCAAATGGGACGGACCATGGACACGCGTGGCATCAAGGACTTGCTTTACCGCAACTACGAGAACCCGCGCTGGGACGATGTCGCTAAGCGCTGCCTGACATGCGGCAACTGCACGATGGTCTGTCCGACCTGTTTTTGCGTCACTGTGGAAGATCTGACGGACTTGACAGGCGAGCACGCCGAACGCTGGCGCAAGTGGGACTCTTGCTTCACCATGGACTTCTCGTACATTCACGGCGGCAGCGTCCGGGCTTCAGCGATGGCCCGCTATCGCCAGTGGATGACGCATAAACTGGCAACCTGGATTGACCAGTTTGGCACATCGGGCTGCGTGGGTTGCGGGCGCTGCATCACCTGGTGCCCGGTTGCGATCGACATCACGGAGGAAGCGAGCGCAATCCGCCAGAGTGAACAAAAAAGCTGACGGAGAGAGGGAGGACTGATCGCCATGGAGACCCTTGGGCGTATCCTGGCAGAGCACCCCTTCTTCAAGGGACTGGAGGAGCCTTACCTTCAACTTCTCGTTGGATGTGCATCCAACGTGCGCTTCGACGCCGGAGAGGTCATCTTCCGAGAGGGTGAAGAGGCCAACCGGTTCTATCTCATTCGCCAGGGCAAGGTAGCAGTGGAGACGTTCGCCCCCGGCCGCGGCCCTATCATCATTCAAACCCTTGGAGAGGGCGAACTCGTGGGGTGGTCGTGGCTCATTGCGCCCTACCGATGGCGGTTCGACGGTCGGGCGGTCGAACTGACACGGGCCATTGCCCTCGATGGGGAATGCCTTCGTGGCAAGTGCGAAGAGGATCACAACCTGGGCTACGAACTCATGAAGCGTGTTGCCCACGTCATGGAACAGCGGCTTGAGGCAACGCGATTGCAGCTTCTGGATGTCTATGGCGGCATTCGCTCTTCATAAGGTAGGTGATGATGGCAGGTCTCTGTGATCCGATGGTGCCAAGGCCAGTTCGCGTTCGAAGGGTGGGCAAGGAAACATACGACACGTTCACCCTTGAGTTCGAATCGGCAAACGGTGCCGGCGGGTTTCCATTTGCCCCCGGGCAGCTCAATATGCTCTATGTGTTTGGGATAGGCGAGGTGCCGATCTCCATCAGTGGCGACCCCACCAAACCTCAAACGCTCGTGCACACAGTGCGCTCGGTCGGGGCGGTGACGGAAGCGATATGCAAACTCAAGCGTGGGGATGTGCTGGGAGTGCGCGGCCCCTTCGGAAGCCACTGGCCGGTGGAGGAAGCGGCCGGAAGCGATGTGGTGATCGTGGCGGGCGGAATCGGGCTGGCACCGCTGCGGCCGGCGCTGTACCATCTCGTGTCAAACCGGGAGAAGTATGGCAGAATCGTTCTTCTCTACGGTGCGCGGACGTGCCAGGACCTGCTCTACACGTCTGAGCTGGAGAAATGGCGCGGCCAGTTCGACCTTGAAGTGGGAGTCACTGTGGATACTGCCACAGCCGGTTGGCGCGGCAATGTGGGGGTTGTGACGACGCTCATACCGAGAGCCCAGTTTGACCCCGCGCACGCAGTGGCCATGGTCTGTGGTCCCGAGGTGATGATCCGCTTCACAATGCGCGAACTGGAGGGGCGGGGTATAGGACCCGAAAACATCTTCATCTCGTTGGAGCGCAACATGAAATGCGCCATCGGTTTTTGCGGGCACTGTCAGTTTGGCCCCACCTTTGTCTGTAGGGACGGGCCGGTGTTCCGCTACGACCAGGTTCAGGCGTTTTTCGCAAAGCGGGAGATTTGATGGTGACCCAAGCACGCAAACCGAAACTTGCTGTCTGGAAATTCGCCTCCTGCGATGGCTGTCAGTTGAGCCTTCTTAACTGCGAGGACGAACTGCTGGCCGTGGCTGGCCAGGTCGAGATCGCATACTTTCCTGAGGCGTCGCGGGCCATGGCAAAGGGCCCCTACGAGCTTTCGCTCGTCGAAGGTTCCGTTACGACCCCCCACGATATTGAGCTGATTCAGCAGGTGCGGCGGGTGTCGAAGTGTCTGATTACCATCGGCGCTTGTGCCACCGCCGGCGGCGTTCAAGCGCTGCGCAACTTTAAGGACGTGCAAGAGTTCGTCGCCGCCGTATACGCCACGCCGAAATACATCAAGACGTTGGCCAGATCAACGCCCATTGGCGACCATGTCCAGGTTGATTTTGAGCTACGCGGCTGCCCCATCAGCAAGGAGCAGCTCGTTGAGGTCATCAGCGCCTTTCTCTATGGACGCAAGCCGAACGTTCCGCCGTATAGCGTCTGCATGGAGTGCAAGAGACGCGGAACCGTCTGTGTAATGGTTGCGCACGGCACGCCTTGCCTTGGACCGGTAACCCAAACGGGTTGTGGCGCCATCTGTCCGGCATATTATCGCGGTTGCTACGGGTGCTTCGGGCCGAAGGAGACGCCGAATACGGATTCGTTGAGCAAGTGGTGGAGCCACCTTGGGGTGAAGGAGCCAGACCTGGTGCGGGCGTTCCGCACATTCAATGCCTGGGCGGAAGCGTTTCGCGAGGAGAGTCTAGCCCATGAAAAGTAGGACAATAAAGGTGGACTACCTCGCCCGCGTCGAAGGCGAGGGCGCCCTGTATGTGAAGATCAGCGATAACACGGTGACGGACGTCAAGTTCAAGATTTGGGAGCCGCCACGCCTCTTCGAGGCCTTCCTGCGTGGCCGCAACTACAGCGAGGCCCCTGACATCACCGCCCGCATCTGCGGCATATGTCCTATCGCCTACCAGATGAGCTCGGCGCATGCGATGGAGGGTGCCTTTGGGGTAACTGTGGATAGACAGGTTCGCGCTCTGCGCCGGCTGATCTACTGCGGCGAATGGATCGAGAGCCATACCCTCCATGTGTATTTGCTTCATGCCCCCGACTTTCTCGGCTACGAGGATGCCATCCAGGCGGCGCAAGACCATCCCGAACTCGTCCAGCGGGGGCTGCAGTTGAAGAAGGTGGGCAATGACCTCATGGCCTTCCTTGGCGGCAGAGAGGTTCATCCCATCAACGTACGCGTGGGAGGCTTCTACAAGGTGCCGACCAAGCAGGAGCTTGCCCCTTTTGTGGAGAAGCTGAAGTGGGCGCGGGATGCCGCTCTTGAGACTGTGCGCTGGACGGCAACGCTGCCTTTCCCGGATTTTGAACAGGACTACGAGTTCGTCGCACTGCGCCACCCCGACGAATACGCCATCACCGAAGGGCGGCTCGTTTCCAACAAGGGGTTGGACATCGCCCTCAGCGAATACGATGACCACTTCGTCGAAGAGCACGTGGCGTACACTAATGCGTTGCGCTCCGTGATCAAGGAGCGCGGCGCCTACCTTGTCGGCCCGCTGGCTCGCTACAACGTGAACTTCGACAAGCTTTCCCCGCTGGCGCAACAGGCTGCACGCGATGCCGGACTCGGGCCCGTCTGTCGCAATCCGTTCAAGAGCATCATCGTGCGCAGTGTGGAAACGCTGTACGCGTGTGACGAGGGGCTACGCATCATCGATGAATACGAGATGCCGGAGAAACCGGCAGTGGAGGTTCAGCCGCGTGCTGCCACGGGCTACGGCTGCACCGAAGCGCCGCGTGGCATCTTGTACCATCGCTACCGTGTCGATGATCAGGGAGTGATTCTCGACGCGAAGATCGTTGCGCCGACCTCCCAGAATCAGAAGAGCGTCGAAAGCGACCTCTGGCAGTTCGTCCCGAAGTACATGGATCTGCCAACCGAGGAGCTTACGTGGCGGTGCGAGCAGGTGATACGCAACTACGACCCGTGCATCTCCTGCGCCACGCACTTCCTGAAACTCCGTATTGAGCGGGACTGAAAGAACCGCGATGCCGCCCGCCAAAGGGGGCAGCCTCATCATCGGCCTGGGCAATCAGTACCGGCGCGATGATGCAGTGGGACTCACCGTAGCCCGACGCCTGAAGGAAGCAGCACCGGCGCATGTCCGCGTGCTCGAGGAGAGCGGCGAGAGCACGGCATTGATGGATTCGTGGCAGGGTGCTGACACCGTCATCCTGATCGACGCGGTTCATTCCGGGGCAAAGCCGGGGTCACTTCACCGGCTCGATGCTCACAGGCAGCCCATCCCGACAAGGTTCTTCCACTACTCCACCCACGCCTTCGGCGCTGCTGAGGCCATTGAGCTGGCGCGGGCGCTCGGCCAGCTTCCGCCACGTCTGATCGTCTACGGCATCGAAGGGAAAACCTTTGAGGCGGGCCTAGGACTCTCTCCGGAAGTTGAGAAGGCAGCGCAGGAAGTGGTGGAGCGTGTGCTTGGAGACCTTTGCTATCCTGCCGCTACGGAGAAGATGTTGAATTCTTGACGTCTGCATTGGGTGCAGATACGTCTGGTTGGGAGAAGCTAGGTGACAGAAGCGCGGGTGTTCGCCATCGACGCCGGTGGAACCATGACCGATGCCTTTGTGGTGCTGGAAGACGGGAGGTTTGCCGTTGGGAAAGCGCAGACCACCCCGCACGATGAGTCCGAGGGCGTCCTGAGATCCTTTGAAGATGCCATGAGCAGCCTAGACGGGGACGCCGGGGCGGCTGCCAGGGGTCTGGCCGCCACCATCTACTCGGGCACGCTTATGCTGAACCGCCTGCTTCAGCGAGAGGGAGAAGGGGGCATAGGCGTCATCACGACCGCCGGCTTCGAGGACGTTTTGCGCTTTGGCCGAGGGTTCCAATCGTATGCCGGTTACCCATATAGTGAGCGGCTTCACGCCAGGTCCCATGGCTACCCCGAGCCTATTGTTCCCCGCAGCATGGTGCAGGGAGTGCGGGAGCGCATCCACCTCACTGGGCTGCAAATGATCCCCCTGTACGAGGAGGAAGCACGGGAGGCCATCGGCTACCTGCTGGATCGGGGAGTGAGGGCCATCTGCATCTGTTTCCTCTACTCATACCGAAACCCTAGCCACGAGCGGCGGATGGCCGAGATCGCGCGCGAGGTCATGAACGAGCGCGGCGTGGACATCCCTTTGTACCTATCAAGCGAGCAGAACCCCGTTCGAGGCGAACTGCCACGGCTGAACAGCTTGATCCTCGAGGTCTATGCCGCTCGGCCGTCGCGGCTCCAGCTCGTCCGGATGCGGGAGCGGCTGAGGGCGCTGGGGTCACCTGCTCCCTTCCGCATCCTTACCTCCTACGGAGGCACCGTCTCCCCAGAGCATGAGTGGCTGGTCTCCACCCTCGTCTCCGGCCCCATCGGTGGGATTATCGGGGGAAATCGCCTGGGGGATCACCTTGGGATCGCCAACCTGGTGTGCGCTGACATAGGCGGGACCAGCTTTGATGTCGGCCTCATCACCGAAGGCCACCATGCCATCCGCACCGAATGGGCGCTGGCCCAGTTCGTGCTCAACACCCCGATGATCGCCATGGACTCCATTGGGGCGGGCACAGGCACTTACGTTAGGCTCGACCCGGTGATCCGGCGCATCAACCTGGGGCCCGATTCCGCGGGCTATCGGGTGGGGGTGTGCTACGAGGCCGGCGGGGTGGATACCCCGACTGTGACCGATTGCCACGTGGTTCTGGGCTACGTGAACCCCGACTACTTCCTGGGCGGCGAGATTCGGCTAAGTGCGGAGCGGGCGCGGCAGGCGCTCAAGGAGAAGATCGCCCAGCCCCTGGGAATAGAGCCCGAGGAGGCGGCCTGGGGAATTATCCAGCTCCTGGAAACGCAGATGCGGGATCACCTGGCGGCGATGATCCTCGGCATCGGGTACTCGCCGGAGAACTACCACCTCCTCACGTACGGGGGTGGCGGGCCCCTGCATGTTGCTGCCCTGAGCCGGGGATTGCAGTTTGAGGGCGTTCTGGTGCCTTCGTGGGCAGCGGCTTTCTCCGCCTTCGGCTGCGCCTGTGCGGACTGCGCCTATCGCTACGACCGTACGGTCGACCAGCTTCTCCCGCCCGATGGCTCAGGTCACCAGGCGGTTGCAGGGCTGCTGCGCGCTGCCTGGGGTGAGATCCGCGAGCGCCTGGCTGAGGAACTGCGCCGCGACGGTCTCGACCCGGGCCGCATGGTCTTTCGGCCCTATGTGCGAATGCAGTACCGAGGCATGTTGGATGACCTGGAGATTCCTTCGCCTTCAGCGGAGCCCTCTCCCCAAGACCTGGATACCATCATCGCCGAGTACGAGCGTCTCTTCGAACGGATCTTCGCCCGGGCAGCGAAAAGCCGCGAGGCCGGCTACGTAGTCACCAAGGCCATCGGGGTTGGCGTCGTGCCCACGGAGAAGCCGCGCATTCCCGAGCTGCCCCTCCAGGGCCAACAGCCGGCCAAGGGTGCCATGAAGGGGCGCCGTCAGATCTTCTGGGATGGGTCTTGGACAACGGCGCAGCTCTTCGAGATGGATGAGCTTCAACCAGGAAACGTTGTGACAGGCCCCGCCGTTGTGGAGGCCCCGGCCACTACCCTTCTGGTGCCCCCGGGGTGGCGGGCCACCCTGGACGGGAACCTCATCTTTAGGGTCGAGGAGGTATAGGGTCATGGCTCTGGCAAAAGGCGAGGTGGGTGGCGCTCCCATCGGCTGGAACGGGAAGACCCTGTTGGAGATGCTGGAAGAGAGTGAGCGCTTGTTCCAGGAAACGGGTCGCTATCAAGGCATCGACCAGCTCGAACTCAAGGAAGGAGACCACTTCCAATACGAGCGGGCTTTTGCCAAGTTGCGCGGTGCCCTGGTGGCTGCCCGCGAGACCGCCCTGCATATATCGGCTTCCCCCATCGTGCGCAACATCGGCGAGCTGTGCTTCGCCCTCTACACCCCTGAGGGCGATTCCATCGCTGTCTCCACCGGCATCATTGTCCACGTTCACACCATGAGCGAGGCCCTCAAGTGGATGATTCGCAATGGCTACGAACGTGACCCCGGCATCCGGCCCGGCGACATATTCAGCAACAACGACCCCGCAGTGGGGAACGTCCACACGGCCGACGTGCACACGATGATTCCTATCTTCTGGGAGGATGAGCTTATCGGCTGGGCCAGCGGTGTAACCCACCAGGTAGACATCGGCGCCAATACCCCGGGCCACGACCCCGTCACGCCCACCAGTCGGTTTGAGGATGGCTTCCACCTCACCTGCGAGCGGATCGGGGAGAACGAGCACATCCGCCAGGATCACCGCCTCCGCTCGCAGCGGGCGGTGCGTTCGCCCTTGTACTGGGACCTGGACGAGAAGTGCCGGACGGCTGGCGCCTACCTGATCCGTGACGCCGTTCATCGTTTCATTGCTGAAGAAGGCATTGACTACTACAAGCGCTTCACGCGGGAGGTGGTGGAGGAGGGCCGGCGCATCTTTATGGCGCGAGTTCGAGAGCGGCTGCTGCCCGGCCGCTATCAGGCTGCAGCTTTCGTTGGCATTCCAATGAAGGATGAGGCGTGGCAGCCGCGGGCCCGTCAAGACTTCATCTGTCACGCCCCGATGGAGGTCGTCATTGGCCGGGACGGCGGCTTCTTTCTCAGCATGGAGGGAGCGAGCGCGCCGGGTGCTCATGCCTTCAACTGCGCCGAGGGACCCATGCAAGGAGCCATCTGGGTGATCCTCTCTCAGATGCTCGTCTACGACGGCAAGGTGAACGATGGGTCGTACTTGGCGCTTCGCCATTACTTCCCGCTGGGAACCTGGTGCAACGCCGGGGATCCCCAGCTGGCGTACTGCACATCCTGGGCCTTTCTCATCCCCGCCTTCACTGGGCTCTGCCGCTGTCTCTCCCGAGCGTTGTTTGCCCGTGGCTATCGGGAGGAGGTGGTCTGCGGCTATGGCTTCACCGGAGACGCCATCCAGGGGGGAGGCGTCCTGGCTTTCAACGGCGAATACTGGCCGGCTGCCAATTTCGAGATGAGCGCCGTTGGCCTAGGCGCCAGCGCCGTCCACGACGGTCTGGACTGGGGCTACGCCATGTGGAACCCAGAGTCGGACCAGGGCGATGCCGAACTCTGGGAGCTCCTAGAGATAGGCATTCCTTACCTGGCCCGGCGGGTCAAGGCAAACACGGCCGGCTACGGCAAGTACCGCGGCGGTTCGGGATGGGAAGCCGTGCGGGTGCTCGTAGGGAACCGCGACGCCGAACTCTACATGGCCCGGGGTGACGGGCTTACTTTTATGGGCTGCGGGATTTTCGGCGGCTATCCGCAGGCGACCAGCTACCGCCTCTGGAGCAGAGGCAGTGAGCTCATGAATCGGGCTTCCAAAGGGCAGCCCTACCCCCTGGGCGACGACCCAGACAGCGGAGAGTTCGAGGAACTGGTGGGCGGCGAGGTAACGCGGAGACCCACCGCGATGATGTTGCCTGAGATCTTCCATGACAGAGATGTGCTCCACTACGTTCTTTCCGGCGGGCCCGGCTGCGGTGACCCCTTGGAGCGACCTGGGCAGCGGGTGGTGGACGACATGAATGAGGGCATCTTCAGCGAGCGCATTGCGGGAGACGTGTTCGGCGTCGTGGCCAGCCGTGACGAAAAGCAGGGGAAGTGGATGTTGGACGAGGAAGCCACGGATGGGCGGCGGCGGGAGATCCGACGTCTGCGGGCCGAACGTTCCCTCCCCTACGAGGAGTTCTGGCGACAGGAGCGGCAACGCATCGAAGAGCGGCAGCTGGGCGAGCCCGTTCGCCGCATGTTTCGCGAAAGCATGAGCCTTTCGCAAGCTTGGGGGCAGGAGTTTCGAGCCTTCTGGAAGCTGCCCGAAGGCTTCGAGCCGTAGGAGGGGCGAGATGGATCGACGAACGGTCGAGGATCTAATCGACGGGCAGCTATCCTGGCCCCAGCTCAAAGAGATCATCTCGCACACCAAGGACCCTGACCGCTTCCGGGTGGTCATGGACGTGTTGCGAGAGCGCCTGGGCTGGCAAGAACCCGTTCTTCTCCCCCTGGCTGAGCACCTCTACGTGGTGCAGAAGGGAAGCGAGCGGGTGGTGCGCTGCGACTGCGGCTGCGAGTTCGGGGACTACCGCGAGAACTGGAAGACGAAGGCGCGGGTGTTTGTGCGCGACGACGAATCGCTGCTACGGGAGATCTACCCGCAAATGATGCATAGTGACCCCCAATGGATGGTGCTGCGGGAGTTCTACTGCCCAGGGTGCTTCACCCTGCTGGAGGTGGAGGCGGTGCCTCCCGGCTATCCAGTCCTGTTCGATTTTCAGCCTGACATTGATGGACTCTACGAATGGCTGGGGTTGCCGCTGCCCTCAAGCGCCAGCGAGTAGTGTTGGCACCCGGCATTGATCGCCGCCGTCTAGCGTGGCGTTAGCGCTCTCATTTGACACTGTCACGCCTGGAAGCCATCATATAGCTACCTGAATCTGTGCTGTGCTGATCTTCGGCAGGCTCGCACTACCTCCGCAGGCAAGGGACTGAGTACTTATGGAGACGATCGGCAGGAGAAGAAGGCGTCGCTGGCTTGTGGTCCTGGCTCTGCTCATTGCCGCTGCGGTGGGCGGGTTCTTCGTCTACCACTTCTGGTTGGCTGAAGGCGGCTCGGACGAGGCAGCCCTCAACACCTACAGGGTGACCACGGCCACTATTCGCTTCAGTGTCACTACCTCAGGCGAGGCGCAAGCGGTGAATGAGACGGTACTTAGCTTCGGCATAGCGGGGCGGGTGAGCTCCGTCGAGGTGAGGCTGAGCGATGAGGTCCAGGCGGGCCAGAAGCTGGCCAGCCTGGAATCGGACGCCCTGGAGAACCAGCTGGCTACCGCCGAGGCAAATCTTCTGTCGGCGCGCATACGCCTTCAGCAGATCCAGAAAGGGGCTTCCGAGGCTGACAAGGCGGCCGCCGAGAAGGCGGTGGTGAGCGCCCAAGTGGCAGTTGACACGGCTTCGAACGACCTCAAGGACCTGCAGGATGGAGCCTCTGATGCCGAGCTGGCTGCGGCGGAGGAGAGAGTAAGGAGCGCCGAATCAGCGCTCCTTGCCGCCCAGGATAACCTAAGGAAGCTACGGGAGGGCCCTTCGGAGGCCGACCTGGCAGCCGGCGAGGCGAATGTGGCGAGCGCCAAGGCGAACCTGACGAGCGCTAAGAGTCTCCAAACGAGCGCCAAGGCGGGCGTGCAGTCGGCGGAAGCGGCTCTCCAAGGCGCCGCCACGGCCTACTGCGACACCGAGGACCGCATCGACGGCATCTGCGACGATTTCTCCATCCCCCTCAGCAACAACCAAATCAGCGACCTCAACGATTCCATTAGTCCGGAGGAGAGCCCGGGTGCAGCCCTCACTGCGGCGACCAGCGCTCTCGTTCAAGCCAACTCCGCCTACTCCAGGGCACTGACAGCCGAAAAGGATGCCGGCGCAGCTGTCGGCGCTGCCGAGGCCGCCCTCGCATCCGCCCAGCAGGCTCTCGATGCGCTGAAAGCAGAGCCCGACCCAGAGGACGTTGCTACGGCGGAAGCAGCGGTGACAGCGGCCGAGCAGGCCCTGAAGGCGGCCCAACTACAACTGGACGAGCTTCGCGAGGGAGCGACAGAGTCCGCCATTGCCGCCGCTCAGGGCGCCGTCGACACCGCCCGCGCCAATTTGGCGGCAGCCATAGCGGCCAGGGATGATCTCCTTGCCGGAGCCAGTCAGGAGGACATCGACTTGCAGGTTCAGCAGGTGCAAGTCGCTGAGCTGGCAGTGAAGCAGGCTCGCGAGAACCTGGAGGACGCGACGCTGGTAGCGTCCTTCGATGGCACTGTCGCTGCCATTGCTATCGGCGTAGGCGATGTGGTGACCGCGGCCACTCCTGCCATCACTCTGCTCACCCCCGATGCCCTGGAGGTGGAGCTGACCCTTGGCGAGACGGACCTCCCCAGCGTCAAGGTTGGTCAAAAGGGGGTCATCATCTTCGATGCCATCCAGGAGAAGGCTTACCCGCTGACGGTAACGGAGATAGGCCTCGCTCCCACCACGCAGCAGGGCGTGGTCACCTATCTTGCCACCGCCCAGCTTACGGACTTCGATCCCAACGCTGACGTTCGGCCAGCTCCAGGCATGAGCGGATCAGCGGTTATTGTTACTCAGGAGAAGACCAATGTCTTGGCTGTGCCCAACCGGGCCATCAGGCGTCAGGGACAGAACCAGATCGTTGACGTAATGATCGACGGCAAGCTCGAGACAAGGGTCGTCCGGACAGGCATTAGTGACGTCGAGAAGACGGAGATCCTCAGCGGCCTGAAGGCTGGCGACCTGGTAGTGCTCCCAGGCGGCGCTGCGGCTGGGGAGGCAACGGAGGAAGGGGAGGGACTTCCCGGCGGCGTCCGCTAGGCAGTAATTCGCACCGTGGTCAAGCTGACCGATATCACCAAGGTCTACCGAGCTGGCGACGTGCCTGTACCCGCCCTGCGGGGAATCAACCTAGAAATACAGGAGGGCGAGTTCCTGGCCATTATGGGGCCTTCGGGGTCTGGCAAGTCCACCCTCCTGAATATCCTCGGCTGCCTGGACAACCCCACCTCAGGCACCTACGAACTCGATGGCCTGAAGGTCAGCGCCCTCGATGAGGAGCAACTGGCGGTGATCCGCAATCGCAAGGTCGGCTTCGTGTTCCAGAGCTTCAACCTCCTGCGCCGCCTACCAGCGGTCGAGCAGGTGGAGCTACCCCTGCTCTATCGCAAGGTGGCCAACCGGCGGCGCTTGGCGCTTCAGGCCCTTGTCGATCTGGGGCTGGGCGACCGCCTAGCGCACCGGCCCGTTCAGCTTTCGGGGGGTGAGCAGCAGCGAGTGGCCATCGCCCGCTGTCTTGTGACGAACCCCGCGCTGATCCTGGCCGATGAGCCGACAGGCGCCCTGGACACCGCCACCGGCCATGACATAATGCGAATCTTCCAGCGGCTGAACGTGGAACGGGGGATTACCATTGCCCTTGTGACGCACGAACGGGAAGTCGCCGCCTACGCTCACAGGACTGTGCACCTTCAGGATGGGCAAATCGTCAGCGACGAGGCGAACTCATCGCCGAAGCGCTCGTCAACGGCGGCCGAACGCCCGCTCGGCAGTGACGCTGGAAGTGAGGCTTCAACGCCATGAGCATCGTCGATACCATCCGTACTGCCATCAGCGCTCTCGCTGCCAACAAGTTGCGCTCGTCCCTGACCATGCTCGGCATCATCATCGGGGTGACCGCCGTCATCACCCTCATGGCGGTAGGCCAAGGTTCTCAAAAGGGCGTCACGGAGAGTATTCGGGGGCTGGGCAGCAATCTTCTCTTCATCAGGCCTGGTCAGTCTCAAGCATCGAATGTCGAAGCGGCGGTATACGGGGGCCAGGCGCTGACCTTGGTAGACACCGATGCGGAGGCCATCAGTGACCCCGAGAAGTTTCCCTATGTGGAGGGAGTGGCGCCCCAGATCGACTTCGAGGGCGCACTGATCGCCGGTGGCCAGAACACGCGCACCACCATCATCGGCACCACGCCCGACTACCAGTACGTACGTGACTTCTATGTGGGGAGAGGCCAGTTCATCAGTGACGACGACGTTTCCCGCAAAGGCCTTGTGGCTGTCCTGGGGCACAGGGTGGCCCAGACGCTCTTCGGTGACAGCGATCCCGTCGGCAAGTCGGTGCGCCTCGCGGTAGGCCCTGGCGGCATGATCACCTTCAACTTCCGGGTCATCGGCGTCATGGAGCCGAAAGGAGCCACGGCCACCGGCGATGAGGATGACCTGATGTTCATACCCCTGCCGACAATGCAGGCTCGTATTCCCATCCTGAGGAATCCTCAGGGGCTGAGCAACGTGTTCCAGATCTCGGTAAAGGTGAGGGACAGGGATGACTTCGACCGAGCGGAGAAGGAGATAGCAGTCTTGCTCCGCGAGCGTCACAACGTGGACAAGGATGACTTCGTGATTCTAAGCCAGACCGAGGTGGCCAACTTGAAGGCCGCCGAGACCGAGATATCCCAGACGCTGTGGGCGGCGATGGCGGCCATCGCCGGCATCTCCCTTGCGGTCGGCGGCATCGGCATCATGAACATCATGTTGGTCTCGGTCACGGAGCGCACCCGCGAGATAGGCGTCCGCAAGGCTATGGGAGCGACGCGGGGCGATATTCTCAGGCAGTTCCTGGTTGAAGCTCTGATGGTCACGATGACCGGTGGAGGCATCGGGGTTGTTCTCGGCGTTACCCTTTCGATGCTAGCGGACGGTCGCACCATCCTGGAGCAGAGCGTCCGGGCGGAGGTCTCAGCGGTGGCCATCATCCTGGCCTTTGGCGTGTCCGTGGTCATCGGCCTCTTCTTTGGCATCTATCCCGCCTTCAATGCCTCTCGCCTCAACCCCATCGAGGCCTTGCACCACGAATAAGGACGGCAAAGCCGCCTGCTACTGGAGTGCCTGGGCCAGCCGTTCATCCAGGGTGCGGATGATGTCCTCCACCTCCTGTCCCGGTGTGGCGCTGCCTATTGCACCCACGACTATGTGAGCGGTGGCTCGTCCTCGCCTAATAGCGACCATGTGAGCCACGAAGTCAACGTCAACGTTAACGGCCATATCCTGCGGCCGGAGTGTGCCTGTGAAACGAGCCGCCAGCGTCTCGTCGCCGATGCTGGGGAACGACATGGGCTCTCCCTCAATGGAGATCACGCCGGGGAAAAGGGCTATGCTCTGGCTGGGGTCGGCAGCTATTTCCCTGCCCCATTCCATGCCGGCCGCAGCTCCCTCAGAGGTTCGGAAGATATTCAGCGAAACGGTGACCATGGCGGTGCCGCCCTTGATAAATGTGCCCAGAGGGTCATTCGTCATGTAGGTGGCCTCATATCCCAGGAGGCGCCCCCACTCATTAAGGCGGTCAAGAGCCGCTTGCTTTCCTAGCGGATCGGTTTCGGCGGCTTCCTCGTTATCCGTAAATGCCTCTTCCTGCAGAACAAAGCCAGAGGGCAAATCCTCCAGTGTCAGGGCCATGCTCCTGAGCATGGCCTCCAGGGTTGGCCTGTCGGCCGGAACGGCTGTTGCCGAGGGTCCTCCCTCGCCACCTCCCCCGCAGCCAACCCCAACGACTGTCGGGGCCGCGACGAAAGCAAGGGCGACTGCGATGAGCCAAGTCTTCATAGTGACCTCCCACCGTGTTCGTGCGCCACGCTGTCCGCGAGCGACTCTGCTCAGCACCCCTGCCTGCTTCGTCGGCCGTGGCCGAGGGCAATGCGGATTGCCCGTTCGCCGAGGGCCATCTTGGAAGCCCCTGGCAGAGCGCACTGCGCTCGATTATAGCAGGCGAGGTGTCAGTAGTGCGCGGACAAGCAGGATGACTTTGCGCGAACC
>Ga0315280_10000244_pt1 | contig 104869 bp, 86 predicted proteins | sample YL17G06_40_MG_FD_203697 | JGI IMG/M metagenome (GOLD analysis project Ga0315280, IMG submission 203697) | Sediment microbial communities from Yellowstone Lake, YNP, Wyoming, USA - YL17G06_40 | ecosystem: Environmental > Aquatic > Freshwater > Lake > Sediment | place: USA: Wyoming | collected...
CGCGAGCTGCTCAAGGGGAGCACCGACCTGCTCATCCTGAGCATATTATCTCAGGGCCCGGCCTACGGGTATCACATCGCCAAGGAGACCAACGCGCGCACCGACGGCTTGCTGCGGCTCAAGGAGGGGTCGCTGTACCCGATGCTGCACAAGCTGGAGAGCCAGGGCCTGATCGTCGGCAAATGGGCCCCTTCCGAGCGCGGCCCGGCGCGCAAGTACTATCGCATGACTGCGCGGGGACGACGCGTGCTCGCAGCCAAGGCTTCCGAGTGGCGTCGCTTCGCGTCAGCGGTTACGGTCGCTCTCGAGGGGGCGGCGCATGGATAGCCTGCGGCGGCTCGTGAATGAGGCTTGCCGGGACCTGCCCGTCGGACTCCACAGGCTCGAAGACATCCGCTGGGAGCTAATGCATCATCTCGAGGATACGGTGCGAGAGCTGGAAGCCGCCGGCACGAGTCGCGGCGACGCGATAGAACAGGCGGCGACGCGTTTTGGCGATCCGGCGGAGGTCAGGGCACAACTTATCGAGAGCATACAAGGAGGGCCAGGAGCCATGTGGCGAAGGGTGATCGTGCCAGCGCTTCTGATCACAAGCGGGCTCTTGCTGTTACAGGTCGCGGGCTACGGCGTATCGGCTTTCAACAGATATTGGGTGGACAGCGGGCTCTACAAGAGCTGGCCCTTTCCGCTGATGGTCCCTTTGAGTTGGCTCCCAATACCCGTGGTTTTCGCCGGCTGCTGGCTCTGCGGCGCGAGGGGCGGCACACAAAAGGAGTGCATCATTGTTGGATTTAGTCCCTTGGTGGTGACTGCTCCTTTCGTGGCTTATCCCCTGATGACATTAGGCTTCGGCTCGACGGTCGGCGCGGCACTGGTAAGATCTGGGTACATCGGTGCCCTCTTCCAATTCATCGGCGAGTGCGGCGCTGGGACGGTCCTCTATCTCATCGCCTTCCATAGGCGGATGACTGCGTTGTCGCCAGCCCCACAGCTTTTCTCTCCGGCTGGCAAGGCGACAGACAGCGCAGCGGAGGCCAGTCCTACTTCACCCTGAAACGGGCCTTCGCTGTCTTGTCCGTGTATAAGTCAGTGGCGAGGATGGTCCAGACGCCGGTCGGGTCATTGCAGGCTATGGGCAGGGCTGCCGTCCCTCCCCTTTTGCCGACGACAACAACATGGTCGAACCATTCCGCGCTGGTTCCATCTGGCAGGCGGGCGCTCAAACGAACGGCGTGCAGGGCCGGGCTTTCGCCGCACGAGATCGCCGCCGTCAGCCTTTGCCCTGGCGCTATCTCGCTTCTACTTAGCTTGATACCCGGCTGAGGCAGCGCCCGCGTTGAGAGGGCGAAGAAAGTGGCCCGGTTCGGCATTTTATGGGCGGCAAAAGTTGCCCTTCGACCGAGGTAAGCTCGGTCGCGCAAATCGTAAGCATGTCTTGCCTGCGGCAGGCGCACCCGGACCTGCTCATCTTTCCCGCCGAAAAGCGCGACGAGATCCACGCCTGGCCCGCGCCAGCGAATCACCTCGGTGTCATGGACTCGCTTGCCGTCCGCATCCGTCACAATGACCACGGGCTTCACTCCTGCCGCAGCAAGAAGGGCCGCCATGAAATCGGCCGAGTCCGCAGACATCCGCTCGCCGCTGTCAGGCGAGAAGGACCTCATTGTGAAATTGAGGAGAATTGCGCGTCCTCTGCCCGCCTGGTTCGCGATGCAGACAGGCGCCGTCCCGCTGTGGCCCAGCGCAAGCCCGGTCGTGGTGCGCAGGCCCAGGTCCAATGCTGCGCCCACGACTGACGCATCAACCTCCGCGCCGCCAATGCGGCCCGCGACTTTGGCGTTTCCGACTGCCGCCTCGCCGGTCGCAGTTCGCTCCACTCCGAACAAGTCATCCAGGCATCCGGTCTTCAGGGGCTTGCAGTGGCCATCGTAGATTCCGGGCCGCACATCTGCGATGACTGTGCCGCCGCTGTGCGCGAATTGGCGGATAACCTCAGCCTCCGCCGGCCCGATGGCTTCAGTCTGCGGCAGAATTAGCGCCTTGAACCGCTTCGCCTGAAACTCGCCCTGACGCAGCATCCGGTCAGTGACATAACTGAATTGCAGGCCGAGTGACCGAAGTGCCCGGTGCCATGCCTTGTGGTCGTCCTCATATTTGCCATAAGACGGGCCAGCCTCGATCCTGTTTGCGAATGTGGACGGAAAAGAATACAGAATCGCGACGCCGTCGTCCTCTCGCTCGCACTTCGTCAGAATCGCGCCCAGCCCATCGCGGACAATCTGGGTGTCCCGCAGCATTTCCTTCACGGCCCGGTAGGGCGCCAGGTGCGGCGCCAGCAGGCCGCGATATGTTCCGAAGCCGTCCCAGCGCCACCACCACACGCTGTCGGCGCCGCGGGTGACCATGCGCCAGTAAGCGCGAAGCAGCGACTCAGCGTCCCTGTCGTAGCCCATCCAGTTTGACCGGATGAAATTGCGCGGGGCGATGGAGCGGATGACCTCGTCCGCTGTGCTCCCATAGGTGGTCCAGAAGCCGTTCGTGCGGCAGATCAGGTCAATGTCCGTGCCGTCGCTGAACCTTCCGGCTCCTTCAAAACCCGTCAAGGCCTGCGGGTCCAGCTCCTTGAACCGCTTCCCAAACCGCTCGCATAGCTTCGCGAAGTTGTAGGCCTTGAACGCCTGCCTGTCATACCATCTCGAATAGAGCTTCCGGCGCAGGGCTTCCGCCTCGTCATTGTCGCCCGCGACGAGCAGATTAACCTGGTCGAGGTTCTCATAGTCAGCGCCCCAGGATTCATTGAGCGCCGAGATTTCGCCGTATTCCTGCTTCAAGTATTTGCGGTAAGCCTGAAGACATGCCGGATGCACGCAGGAACCAGTCGTCGCAGTTTCGTCGCCAAGCGAATACACGAGGGCACCGTGCTCGCGCGATGCGACATACTTGCTGACTACGCTGTCCACCCACTTGTCAACAGCCGACTCGTCGTTCCAGCAAGTCGGCTTCATGTAGCCCTTCTCATCCGAGGCCGTCATTATGCGAGTGGTGTAAGGCACATGCGAGATATTCGCTGCGGCCAGCGTCAACGGCGGCTCGCCTGGGCCGAGCTGCGCCGTGCAGCCAAGCCGCGCCAACTGCTGCTCGACATATGGGGCGAGGGTGTCTTTGGGCCAGTCCCAGACAACGAAGTTGAACTGGCCCCGGTTCCGCCGCGTCACCCTGAAATAGGCTGACCCCGAGCAGACCTCTCCTTCGCCGTCAATCACAAGACCGCGCACCTCCAGCAGCATCGGCATCCAGGCTTCCACCGTGAACCCGAACTCGGCTGCCGAGTCTCTTATCGGTCGGTCCGCTTGCGCGAGGATCCGCCGCCGCGCATCCACAAGCTGGAAGCGGGCCCGCTCGCCGCGCATCGGACTTCCGCGCAGGTTCATCCTCGCTCGTGCCTTCTCGCCGACCTCTGCCCAGCCCCTCGACAGCGTGAGGCTCTGCACGCTGCGCGGCGCAGCGATCTCGAGGCCGGTCGTCGCCCATGCCTCGACGCCGTCCTTGCTGCGCGCGAAGACATCCAGATGGTATTGCCCTGCCGGATAAGCGCGCCGAAATCGGAAGATGCACGGCCTTTCGCGTGGCGCTGCTTGAACTCTCGGGCCCAGGTCGAAAGCCAGCCCATCAAACCGCCGCAGCCGCGCCTGCACCTCGACGCTCTTCGCTCGCCCGTCCCAGGTCAACCGAATGTTCACGCACCCGGCGGGGAGTTCTTCACGGTAGAGTGTGGCGGTGATGGGGTCAATGCGGAGATCGAGCCGCGGGGCCATGTTTGCCGCCCACAGCGTCGCCCGGCCAACCCGTTCGAGCCAGTAATCGTAATCAACCTCCCAGCCGGGATGGTAAGGTATCTGCCGCCGCGGCGGCAGACGAACCGCGCGGCCAGCCTTCACCCGATAAGCCTCGCGCACATAGTCGCGGGATAGAAAAGGCGGAAACTCCGCCATCTTGTTTGCGGCCTTGAGCGCGCCGTCTTCATCCACGCCGATCAGCACGAGGCCGGCGCCGGACTCCACCGCCTTCAACACTTTGCTCTCTGCCTCTGCCGGCAAGTAGTTGAGTGGGATGCCGTGAAAGACGAAGCAATCCCAGGGCTGCTCCAGAAGCCTCAGAATGCGCTCTTCGCCAAGCTCTCGCCCCTTGCTGTCTCGCCCTCTCCACCGTTCTTTCGAGCTGTCAACGATCCTGTGGTAGTAGGCGGCCTTCGCCTCGATATCGAAGCGCTGCATCAATTCGATTAAATCGCGCGCCTCGATGCCCCGACCATACGACCCCCACCCGAAGTACATCAATCGAACCTTCCCGAGCGCATAGGGCTGCGCCCAGTCGGTGTGGGGCGTCTCGAATTCCATCGAGAGCTCGTGGTCTTCTTCCAGTTCCTCACCCTCAGACGCAGCAAATGCGGGGCTCATGCCCGCCAGCGACGCGAGCAGACTGAAGACACCTGCCAGCATCCAGGCCAAAGAAAATTTGCACACGGCGATATCCCTCGATTTCCTGGAATTCCCGGGCCCACCAGCTCAAACGCCACTATTCTTCCGCCAGCTCCGTTCCCCTGCGAATACTGGCATCCGCCTCCGGGTGCGCTGACCTGCACTATTCATGAATTCGCGCCTTGGCTTTTCCGCGTAGGGCAGGAGCGCGTCTCCTGCCCGAAGATAGGCCCCATGACGGAGGATTGGGGCAGGACGCACGGTCCTGCCCTACGGTGTCGCGCGAGGCGAGAAACAAGCCCGTGGCCTGCATTATTCATGAATGTCGCGGCGGGATCTTGTGGCCTCCCCGGGTGCTGCCGTCCTCGCAACCCGCCGGCTGGCGGGTTGCGGCTACAACGGCTACGGTCGCTGCGGCCCACGAGCAGAGTCCCTATCAGCTCTCGCTCGTCCTGTGTCTAACAGGCATGTGATAAAGTCCACGACGATCACAAGCGCCTATGCTACGGGGCCTGGTGGCGTAGCATAGCCCTTTATGGGCGTCCAGCGACGGGTTTTTCACAAGTCTGCTAACGCCCTGTAACCGCCCAGAGCTTCCCCCCAGCGCGCGACATTTGGAGTCCGTTCCGGGATGTTCCGACAGCCACGTGCGCCCGGCTTACCGGGTCGTGAATAATACGGCTTAATTGGCGCAATTCCTTGTCTGTCAGGAAGACCGCTCTGGGATTTCGCAAGGGAAAAACGCAGCTAGTGGATAAGGAGCGAACGCGAGTCAAACAAGCCCGACCGAGGATCGAACGGGGGCGAGCTTTCAGGCGGGCCGCAGGAGCGAATAGTGAGCATCAGCCGATCGGCGCGCGGATATATCATTCTCACATTCTGCGTCGCGTTGATGACCCGAGGCCTCGCCGCCCATGGCGAAAGGAATCCGACAATGGCAAAGCCGTCTTTCCCAATGGTAGTGCTCGCCTACGACGGAACAGGCGACTTCGGCCCCGAGACGCCTGGCACGAAGACGGCTGGATGGCAGGAGGCCGTAAACTATTGCGTCGAGCACAAGCGCGACCTCTATATCAAAGGCGGCTGGGGAGGCAGGACAGCCATTTACCATGTCAGCGACACAATCCGTATTCCGGCGACCCAGGATTTCAGGATCGACGGCGGCGTCTATGTGCTCAACTGGACGGGGCCGGCGGACAGGGACCTGCTCGTTATTGATTCCGGCATGGACTGTCATTATACCTTCGGCATACTGGTTTATGGCGGACTGGGCGCAGCGCTCAGGGTGAAGCCGGAGACCCCGGTGCCCATCGATAAGTTTGCAGTGTTCACCGACTCGGACATCAGGGCTTCATCCATCGCCGATCCACATCCTTTCCACCGCGGGGAAAGAAAGGGCGGCGCCGGCGTGGTTTTTGATGCCAGCAAGGCGGCGATCGTGCACAATGATTTCCACTTCACCGCCGTCCTGAATTTCGCCACATGCATAGACACCCCGGCCTCGGGACATGTCTTTTCATATAATCGCATCGAGTGCCTTCACCTGCACACCAACGCGGACAACAGCACGCTCATGAGGCTGGGGAGCAAGAGCTCTCAGAATACGGTCAAGCTTGGAATCGGGGTTGACCAGGGCGCGACGGGGGTTAAGGGCGTTGACGCATTTGGTTCAGACAACAGCCTCGAAGTCACTACGCGCGGAGGTTTTCCAAAAGGCAACGACATCATCTTCGAGAAGCCATCGCAGGGCAACCAGGTGAACATAATTCACGGCAGAAAGCCTTTCGATCCGCTGGACATCATTACGGATGAGGCGGAAAAGCCCACGAATCAAATCACCTGGACGGGAGGCCCGGCGCCAGTCCGAACGATCGAGGCGAAACCAGGCGCCTTCATCTATACCCAGCGGCTGTTTCCAGCGACTGTGAGCGTTATCGGGGGCGAGGTGTCAGGCATCGTGTTCGTGCGCGGCGCTGACACGATAGATTGCAGCCGGCAAAACAGGCGACAGATATTGATGAGCGTTGGAGATCAATTGAAGCTCACGAGCAAGGCCGCGCCGACGCTGGAGATCGTGCCCCTGAAGGTCAGATAGCGCGTCTGTAGCTGCCGCGCGCAGGGCGCACCCGCCATGGTGTCTGGTGGACATTCCGACCGCCACGGGAAGGAGCGCATGTCATTCCGGTCGTATCGTATGGGCATGAATGGAGAGCGAAGGAGAGATGAATACGCTTCTTTCAATCCTGGGCTGCGTCATCCTGGCAGTGAGCGCGATGCTGAGCGCAAATGCGGATGACATGCGTCGTTCCAGCGACTCGATTTTTCCCGTGACAGACTACGGCGCGAAAGGCGACGGCGCGACCGACGACACTGCCGCGATCCAAAAGGCCATCACCGCCGCTGCAAAACTCGGGGGCGTCGTCGCGCTGCCCGCAGGAAAGTTTCTGGTTCGCGGCAGCCTCAATGTGCCCGCGGGCGTAACGGTGCGCGGCGTGAATGAGCGGCCGCTCTACATCGCGCCCCAGGTCGGCACCATCATCTTGGCGACTGGAGGGCGCGACGATGAGCAGGCGCCTTCGCTGTTCGAACTCAAATCCGGCGCCGTCGAAGGACTGACGATCTACTACCCTGAGCAGAAGCCCACCGACATTCACCCCTACCCATGGACCTTCCACTGCGCGGGCGGCGACGACACAATACAAGATGTGACGCTCATCAACTCCTACAACGGAATCAGCACTGGCCCGCAGCCGAATGTCCGCCACCTCATCCGCAATGTCTTCGGCACTGTGCTTCGACGCGGCATCTTCGTTGACTCGTGCAGCGACATCGGCCGCATCGAGAATGTTCAGTTCCACTGCCATTACTGGAGCGACAAGGCGTTCGGCGGCGAGTGGAATGCTGTGTATAAGTATATGTACGAACATCTGGAAGCATTCATCTTCGGCCGCACCGACTGGGAGTATGTTTTCAACACCTTTGTCTTTCCCACGCAAATTGGCTACCGGTTCATCAACACGAAGAGCGGGGCGTGCAACGGCCAGTTCTCTGGCATCGGCTCCGACGCGAGCGAGTATTGCGTTTTCGTGGACGAGATCCAGCCCATGGGGCTGCTCATCACTAACGGGCAGTTCGTCTCCTTCAACGGGCCAAACCCGGTCGAGATCGTGATCAACGAGAAGTGCAAGGGATCAGTGCGCCTGGCGAACTGCGCCTTCTGGGGCGACGCCAAGCACATAGCAGTGCTCAAGGGGCAGTCGTTCGTATCTTTTGACAACTGCTTCATCTGGGGCTGGGGCAAGCAGGACGAAACGGCGGCGGCCATAGACGCGCAGAGCGGCCGGCTCCAGGTGCGCGGCTGTTCATTTGTCGGCGACCGCCCTTCTGTCAGGATCGGGCCGCAGGTCAAGCACGCCGTCGCCGCCGAGAACAATGGCGACCACGGCGTTCGAATCATCAATGAGGCCGGCGACCGCGCCGTCCTGCGCGACAACGAGCCGCCTTCGTAACGAAAGCTGTCGAACAGCGTCGAAAAGGACCCCGGAATGGAACGCCAATTCAAGCCTCAGCGTCCAAATATCCTCATGGTCATCTGTCATGACCTCGGCTGTCGCCTCGGCTGTTACGGCCAACCAGTGCACACTCCCAATATTGACTCGGTCGCTGCCGATGGCGTGGTCTTCACGAAATATTTCTGCACGGCCGCCCAGTGCTCTCCAAGCCGGGGCAGCATTCTCACGGGCCGCTTTCCTCACAGGAATGGGTTGATGGGACTTGCCCACATCGGGTGGGAGCTGAACGAGGACGAAAAAACCCTGCCGATGTATCTGAATCAAGCTGGCTACTCGACCCATCTATTCGGTCTCCAGCATGAATCCGCCAATCCTCGCCGTCTGGGCTATCAGAACCTCCACCTGGGCGAGGCTTCAAGGTCTGCGAGGACGGCGGCCCAGGATGTGATTGCCTTTCTGCGCAAGGCAGCCACAGGCAAAAGCCAGCCGTTTTTTGCCAATGTCGGCACGGCCGAGCCCCATCGCCCCTACCATCGGCCTGGCTATCCGATGGATGACCCGCAGCGCGTTCGGCCGCTGCCTTATCTTCCCGACAGGCCAGGCATTCGCGAGGACCTGGCTGGCCTCAATGGGCTCATCATGGTGGTTGATGAAGCTGTCGGCCATATTGTCGCTGCCCTCGAAGAAACGGGCCTCGCGCAGAATACCCTGTTCATCTTCACCACCGACCACGGCATAGCGATGCCGCGAGCCAAAGGCACTTGCTATGACCCGGGCATCGAGACTGCTCTCATAATGCGCCTGCCAGAGCGGTTCGCGGGCGGCGTGCGGCGCGAGGAACTGCTGAGCAATGTTGACCTGCTTCCAACGCTGCTCGAATTCGCGGGCTGCAGGGTTCCGGACAACCTCGATGGCCGCAGCTTTCTGCCGCTGCTGGCTGGCGGGCCTTATGAGCGCACGGATCACATCTTCGTGGAGATGACCTGGCACGACAAGTATAACCCGATGCGCGGCGTGCGCACCGAATCATACAAATACATCCGCAACTTCGGCGACCGGCCGCTCGTCTTTTTGCCGCTGGACATTTATGTGGGCCGCGCGGGCGAGGAGACGCGCGGCGAGTTCTATGGCTCGTTGCGGCCCGAGGAAGAACTCTACGACCTGAAAGATGACCCCCTCGAGCAGCGCAGTCTTGCGGATCATCCTGCGCGCAGCAGCATCATCGAGGACCTGCGGCGGCGCGTCCAGGAATGGATGGAGGCGACGGAGGATCCTCTCCTGGCAGGTCCGGTTCCGCCGCCGCCCGTGCAGCGTGAGCGCCTCGCCAAAGGCGAACCCAACGACTGGCCGCGCGCAGCGTGATGCTGTTTTGTGTGATCCCCGCTCCGCTCGGTGCTTCGTAGGGGAGCAGCGCTGCTGCTCCCCAAGCGGGCGGAGCGGCGCTCCGCCCCTACGAGAATGGAACACCGGTCATGCAAGAAAGCACTAAGAGCCTATCCTAAAATTCCCGGCGCTGGCTTCCATGGTAGCATCATAGGATGTGGAACAGGCGCCCCCGCCTGTTCTGCCAGCCCAAGGGGCTGGCCCACAGCCGAGGCGGCTGTGCCACACCTGGTGCCACCCAGGAGGGTTTTTGGGATAGGCCCTAAGCAGGCTTTCTGAGCAATGCGAAAGGCTCGGGGCGCGGCCAGCTCGGGCCGAAACCAACTCAGTTCTTGCCGCGCTGACGGCCTACGCCGCTCAAGTGCAGCGCCGCCGCTACCGCCAACAGCAGGCCGCCCATAACCGCAAACGGCATTCGCAGGCCCAGCGCCGACGCTACCAGTCCGCCCAGCATCGGCCCGGTCGTCCAGCCTACCGACGAGGCTGTCGTGGTTAAGCCGTAGGCGCGCCCCAGGCTGTCGCGCGGTATCGCCGTCGCGACCATCGCGTTCATCGGCGGAACCATTCCCCCGGCGCAGAGGCCGAAGATTGCCCGCGCCGCCAGCAGTTCCCATACGCTGCGCGCGGCTGCCTGCGGAAAGCACATCAATGCTGACAGCGAAGTGCAGAGAACTAGCATGCGCTTGTGGCCCACTCTGTCGCTCATTCGCCCGACCGTTACCGCCGCCAGAGCCGAGGTGACCCCACTAACAGCCAGGATCAAGCCTGTCGCCGATGCCGCCCGCCCGGGCATCCCCATCACGTGCTCGACTAACAGCGGCAGTATCGGGCCCGCAAACGATCCACTCAGATTCAGCAGCATATACATCAGCATCAGGAGCGTCACCCCGGGCGTAACCAAGACCTGGCGCAGCGAGCCCGCGCGTCCTCCGCGTGCCGCCTCCGGCCGCACGAAGCGCTCCTTCGCGCCAAACAGAACCAGCAGCCCCGCCAGGAACAGCAGCGAGCCAGTCACTCCAAACGGCACACGATAGCCGAAACGCTGAGCGACAACCCCGCCCACATACGGCCCAATTGAGGAGCCGCTAAAGACAGCCATGTGCACAAGCCCAAGGCTGTAGCCGATCCGGTCCGTCGGGACAACGCTGGAGATGAGCGCCAGCGACGCTGGCACAGTGCCCGTGATCGCCCCCTGGAGCACCCGCAGCGCAAGCAACTGATAAACATTTTTCGCCAGCCCCATCAGCGACAGGATCACCGCGCCCCCGAACATAGCCCTCTGCACCATCAGCTTGCGGCCATGGCGGTCCGCAACCCAGCCCCACAGCGGCGCCGCCAGGCTCATCGCTACCCCGCTCCCGCTGACCAGCAGCCCAGCCCAGATCGGCAGCCAGCGGGGATCCGTTACTCCAAGCTCGCGGATATAAAACGGTATGAACGGCATCACAAAGGAGAACCCTATCATCGTGCACAACTGCGCTGCCCACACGCTGTACAACGTCGCCTGCCAGCGCGGACGACCGGCGGACTCGGGCTCGATCACGCCGACCCCGCGGTCTGAGGTCGGCGGCGCTGCCACTTGTATCTCGTGTTCGTCCATGCTTATGGCGAGTCGCTATCTCGTTCTCATCTACTCTCTTCGCCGAGAGCGCGATACTTCATGCTGCGCAGCAGCAAGCCTGGCAATCGCCTGCTCGAGGTTGACAGCTCGGTCTCCGCAAGCCGCCTGCGAAGACATCCAGCCGCCCGGCTGTAAATGCAGGCCCCGCCCTGGCGAGGCGAGCTGTGGCGCGCGAGTTCCACCTCCCGCCGATGCGCGCCCCAGAGATTTGGGACCGAGCCTGTGCGCCGCAGGGGCGAAGCGCCGCTTCGCCCTGTGAGCTTGCGCGCCGGAGCACAAGCCTGCCCGCCGTGGGACAGATAAAAGGGAGGCGCTGGCCGAATAGGGCGTGAGCGGGTGCAGCCTCTACACCGCGGCCTTATCGCCCGTGCGCGCCTGCCAGCGCTTGATGCGGTCTCGCAGTTGCGCGATCACCCGCTTGTAGCGGCCTGAGTAAAACAGATTCTCGGTCTCGCCCGGGTCGCGCGGCAGGTGGTAGAATTCGCACTTATCGGCCTCGCTCAGATTCAGTTTCCATCCGTCGGGGCTGATCACGCCGCGCGTCCTGGAGCCTGAAATCTTGCCTACTTCAGCTTGCGCCTTCTGGCCGACTTCGCTCAAGAGTTCGTTCGCGTCGCGGCCGTTCCACTCGATGAACACATGATCTTCTCGCGGCGCGCCTGCTCTTTCCAGAAGGGGCCTCAGGCTGTAACCTTCCAGCGACTCCGGGATGGGCTGGCCCATCAGGTCCAGCAGCGTCGGCGCCAGGTCCACCTGGCTTACAGGGCAGTCCACCCAACGGGGCGCTCTGCGCAACTGCGGAATTCGCATTATGAGCGGCACCTTTACCGCCTCCTCAAACATGACCGTCTTCGTCAGCAGGCGGTGACTGCCCATCATGTCGCCGTGATCGCTGGTGAAGACGACAATCGTTCGGCCCTCTAAGCCGCATTCGCCAAGTGTGCTCAGTATCCGGCCCACCGCCTCATCCACCAGGGTCACGAGCCCCCAATAGTTGGCTATCAGGCGCCTCCATCCCGACTCAACTGACAGGTCGTGGCCCCCGAAGCCCTGCGAACGAAAATGCTCCCGCATCAAGCGGCACCTCATCGGCTCATCGGGGTGCGGCGGCGCATTGAAGTTCGGCGGCAGCGTCACCTTCTCTGGGTCGTACAGGTTGTTGTATGGCCCGGTGAAGGGCATGTGCGGCTCGAGGAAGTTCACATACGCCGCGAAAGGCCGGTCGGCATTCTCCCGGATGAATTGCGAGGTCCGCTCCGCGAGAAAGGCCGGCTTGGAGAACTTGGCCGGCAAGCTTGCGGATTTCCCCCGGGAAAAGGCCGAGAACTCTCCATCATGCACATCCGGCTCGAAACCGCGCTCCTTGAGCCAGTGATAATGTGTGCAGTTCTGCATCCGGTCTCGCTGCGGGCGATAGTAGCGGCGGTATCCGTCCTCAATGCTCACCCAATGATCGAAACCATGCTGGGCGAAGATCTCATCGCCCAGATGCCACTTGCCGAGATAAGCGAACCGATAGCTGCGGTCAGAAAACAATTCCGCAATCGTGGGGACTTTCTCGTCAAGCGGAACATTGTTGGACGTGCACCCGCTCGTGTGTGGGTAGAGCCCCGTCATTATCGTCGCGCGCGATGGCGTGCACACTGGCTGGCTGACATAGGCGCGCCTGAACACGACGCCCTGTTTCGCCAGCTTATCGAGATTCGGCGTTCGAATCTGCCTGTTGCCGTAGGCCAACATGGTGTCCTGGCGCTGCTCATCCGTGAACAGAAAAAGAAGATTGGACTTGGGCATCTCTCTTCAACTCCCGTGTGCGGCGCTCCGCTGCTGAACCTGGCTGCGCATGCGCTCCGCGACGAGGGCGATTTCGGGCATCGCGTGAGCGAAGAACTTCTTGTGGGCCTCGCAGACGAAAGTTCGCGCGCGAGGGCCGCCGGCCAGCATTCGGTCTTTGGGGCAGCCGCCCCTGCAAAGCGACCACCACTCGCAGCCTGCGCAAGCCTCAGCGCTCGCCTCGCGCACGGCGAGGAATCTCTCCCGGCCTTCGCATCCCCACAGCGAAGCGAAATCTGACTGGTCCAGGCTTCCCAACCTCCACTCTTCTGCCACGAAGAAGTCGCACGGGTAAATGTCGCCGTTGTGCTCAACGACGAGGTAGTCACCGCACTTACCATCAAGCACGCACAAACCGCTGTTCCCGACCAGTTCGCGCTCGATCAGCGCGTCGAAGAAACGGATGGAAACTGCGCCGCGGCCGTCCTCGCGCCAGGCGTCGAACAATTCGCACAGGAAATCGCCGTAGGCCGAAGGTGAAATGGTATAGCCCGCAGCCTGCCCTTTCTCATCAGCCTCAACGCAAGGGATGAACTGTAGATAACGCAGGCCGTGGTCGCGGAAGAACCGATATATCTCGGCCGCTCGCCCCGCGCTTGCTGCGGTCACCAGGGCCAGGATGTTGAACTCGACCCCGGCGCCCCTGAGGTGGGCGATCCCGCGCATGACATCGTCGTAGCTGCCCCTCCCGCCGGAGTTTCGGCGGTAGTGGTCGTGAAGGTCTCGCGGGCCATCGAGACTCACTCCCACAAGCACCCGATATTCCGCGCACAGTTGCGCCCAGTCGGCGTCGAGCAGCACCGCATTGGTCTGCAAACTGTTGGCGACCGCCTGGCCTGCCCGCCCACGAAGCTTCATCAACCTGAAAGCCTCGCGGTAGAACTCGATGCCAGCCAGAGTTGGCTCGCCGCCCTGCCAGCAGAATACGGCCAGGTCGGGATAGGCAGCCTCCAAGGCGCCAGCGATCATGCGCTCCAGCGTCTCGCGAGTCATCAGGTGCGTGCGCGCTTCGGGATACAGCGCGCCAACCCGGCGATAGAAGCAGTATGGGCAGGCGAGGTTGCAGTCTGCTGAAACAGGCTTGATCAGAAGCTGGAGTATCTCGGAAACCTCCCGTGCTGCCAGGCGCCAGACCGCTTCGCGTCAACGCGCTTTGGCCTGCCGATTCTCAGAGCCCGGCAAAACGCATCGTCCGGTAGCCGCCCCGATTCGTCGGGGCCAGTAAACCAGCGCCCCGAAGCTCGGGGCGGCTACCAGGTGTCGTGCTTTTGGCAGGCGCTCTTATAGTATCACCTGAGCTCCGCCAAGCTCAAGTTGCACGCGCCGCAAACGCAGAGCCTCTCACACCAAGCAGGCTCGCGCGCGGAAACACCTCGCCTTGACACAGATACGGCAGGCCAATAGAATCCGGTGGCGAGGCGCGGAAGCGCCTGCAATCATCCCGAGAAAGGGGTTGCGCCATGGTTCGCGTCGGACTTGCAGGGTTGGGATTCATGGGCGGCACGCACGCGCAGTGCTACGCCGCGCTGCCGGACGCAGAGCTCGTCGCAGTGGCCGATGCGGAGGCGGATCGCCGCGAGAAGTTCGCGCAGACATATGGCGCGAAGCCCTGCGCGAGCGTCGAGCAGATGCTGTCCGAACCCATTGATATGGTTGACATCTGCCTGCCGACCTATCTGCACCGCGAAAGCGTAGAGGCAGCAGCCGCCGCGAAGAAGCACATCCTGTGCGAAAAGCCGATGGCGCTGACGCTGGCCGAGTGCGACGCCATGATCGAGGCCGCGAAAAAAGCCGGCGTGCAATTCATGGTGGGCCATGTGATCCGGTTCTGGCCGGAGTATATGGTCATCAAGGAAATTCTCGATTCCGGGCGCTTCGGGAAGGTCCGGTGGGCCAGCGCCAGCCGCCTATCGCCGGGGCCGGCCTGGTCGTGGGACAACTGGATTCTCGATCCCAGCCGAAGCGGCGGCGCAGTCCTGGACCTGCATATCCACGACCTGGATTTTCTTGCGTGGATCCTGGGCAAGCCGAAGGCTGTTTTTGCAGCCAGCGTCAAAGGGAAGCGAGGCGGCCTGGACAGCGTCTGGACGACAACGATTGGGCACCCGACCGGCGCGGTTGGCTTTGCCGAGGGATCATTGGAAATGGCGGCAGATGTCCCATTCATGATGGGGCTGAAGGTAAACCTGGAGGGCGGGACAATCGAGTTCAACTCCGGGCAGAGCCCGAGTCTGCTGGTAGCGCCTGCCGGCGGAGGCGTGGAGCACCCGGAGGTCCCGCAGCCCGAGGCGCCGAGCGCCGCGTCGGCTGGCACTGCGGGCAACATCGCAGCGTTGGGCGGCTACTTCATCGAGGTGCAGTATTTCGTCAATTGCCTCGAGCAGGGCAAAACCCCGGACCGGGTAACGCCGCAGGACGCGAGGCTCGCCGTCGAGCTCTGCCTGGCCGCCGCCAAATCAGCCGAGACCGGCCAGCCAGTGAGGCTCTGAGAGTTCTCGGACGCTGCATCAGAAGGCGCAGCTCTGCCCGCGGTTGCGTTACTCCGAACGCCTTCGCGCCCAGGTGGCTGCCGCCTGGCGCAAAAGCGATCAACCGCAACTGATGGGGCAGCCGCGCGCAGCGGGCGCGCTATTCGCGGCTGAACCGCAGCACACCTTTCGGATCGCGCACTGACAAGTAGAAGTCCCAGGTTGCGCCCCAGTTCTCGATCTTAAGGAGCAGACGATTCTCGCCGGCCTTCAAGGTGACTGGCACAAGCTCATCGTTTGGCGCGGCCCTGCGTCCCTTGTGCTTGGAGTAAATCAGCTTGTCGTTGAGCCAGACCCTGGCGCCGTCGTTCGTGCCAAGCCCAAGAGTGGTCTCCATCTCCTTTGGCGCTGTCACCTTGACCGCTGCGTAGGCGACTGCATTGTCGCACGGCGAAATCCAACGCCGCAGGTTCACTCGCCCCTTCGAATCGGCTTCGGCCGGCAGCCATTTGACTGGCCCCGCCATCCCGTCATACTGCGCCACAAAGTTCAGTTCGCGCTCCGGCGGATACGCCCGCGTGAAGCCCGGCGGGATGATGTCGTCGCTCTGCTTGACCATTCCCAGCGGGAATGGGCCGATCACTTTCCACTCGCGCACCCAGCGATATTCGCTGCTGGCCGCCGGGGGCGCAGGCGTTGAGACCTCGAACCATGTGGCCGTGCCGTCCTTCCTCACCCGCCGGCAGCTTGTCACAACGCGCGCTCCACTGAACTGGAACCTCACCTCCGCATTCCCAACCCTCGCGCCGATGACGCCGGGCTCGTCCAGCCGCTCGACCGATGGCAGGGCGTCAGTCTGGTCCCTGCGCCCGACGGTAATCACTGTGAGGAATCTGCGCGTCCCTGTGGCCGCGGGATGAGAGCAACTCACATGCCACTGGTCGGGCATGTTCTCGAATTCCGGCGGCTTCGTGAACTGGTCGGTCTGCGAGATCTCCACGGGGTGGCTGTCGAGGAAATGGATGCGCGCGTAAGCCGAGCCACTCGTGACGCTCAGAGTCCGCTTCGCCTCGTCAATCGTGGACTTGTTCAGCGCGTGCAGAAGGAACTGCACCGATGCGGGTTCTTCTGTCTCCACGTCGTCGAGGATGACGAACGCAGCCGGCTGCTCCACCGGTCGAATGAAAACGATATGCCGGACGAACCGCAGCACGCCCTCGTAATTGGCGTAATACTCCGGCATGATGTCGTTCCAGGCTTCGTAGTGATAAGCCTGGGCTGCATCGCCGGCCGTGTAGTCGAAGTCAGGAGAAGTGCTGAAACCGAGGATTCGCCCCGAGGCCTCAGCAAGCCCAGAGCCTTGCCCTTTCCCATTGAAAAGGAGCGTGTTGTGCGCGATTGTCTGGCGCGTCCAGGTGAGGTCGTGCGGGCTGCCCATCCACGGATAATAGCCGCTGTCAATGATTAGCGGCTGGCCGAATGCTTCGAGAATGAAAGAGTTCTGATCTGGATGGCTGTGTCCGGCTGAGCCGAATCGGCTGCTCTTGAACTGAAGCATCACGTTCCTGTCGCCGTCAGCGAGGTTGCTGTGCATCGCCACCCAGCCGATGTCCCACATGTGCGCCGCCTGCGGCAGATCGCGCGGCGCCTTCGCAGGAGGCGGCTCCTGCGCATCGAGCAGAATGCTCAAGAGGCTCTCATACCCACCGTAGAACGGCGCGCTGATCTGCTCGGCATACCACTGGTAGTAAGGGTCTCTCGTGGCAAGAGCGTAAACGAGCATCATCTGCCGGTGCAGGCCTTTCGGCCGGTTGTAGCCCGCGTCGCCGAAGCCGGGGCAGCGGCTGTTCGGCGGATGGAAATAGAGAAAGAACTTCCCGTTGTCGCGGAACCAGGGCACATCGAAGAAATTGACGCCTGCCGCCGCGCGCATCGCCTGCATCGCGCCGTGCATCGCCCAGTGCTCGCCGTAGCCGAACCCATGGCAGAATCCGCCGTCCTCGCCGGCCACGCTCGGCCACTGGGTGACGATGTAGCGCATGATGTCTCTCATCCAGGCCGGCGCGTCGTCCGCGTGATGGAAAAGCGCAAGCGAAGCGAATACGAGGGCGGTTGGCCCGTAGATGTAACTGTGGGGGTGGCGCGGGTTATCCATCGGGTTGCCAAGCTTGTAGAACTCGCGCGTGCGTCCGAGCAGCGCCTTCGCCGCCGCGTCTCTTTCCTCTGGCGTCAGGTCGTCCCAGAGGTAGTCGAGCGCCACCGCGAGCGCAGTTATTACGCTGTGGAAGCCGTGAGTGTTCGCGTAACCTGTCGCGGTGAGGTCGAGCCGGGCAAGCGCGGCAATCGCCTCCTTCGCCTTTTCCCTGTATGCTGCCTTGCCAGTCAGCCGATAGGCGAACGCGCACGAGCGCGCCGCGCTCATTGCCTCGCCGACAGGCTTCGACATCGCCCCGTTCTCTCTGATTCCTTCGATGCTGAGCGCATAGCGGCTGTCCCAAGGGCCAAGAGCCGGGTTATAGAAATCGCGCGGGAAATAGAAGTCTGGAAACGGCTTGCCGATTGCTTCGTCCGCTTGCTTCAGAATGGGCTCGCAGCACTCACGAAACGCCGGCTCTCGGATTCGCGCCGCGAGCCGCGCCCAATCCTCCTTGAGCAAGAAGATGCGCGGATGCTCTTTCGGTATGCGAGCGCGCAGCTCGTCGGCGCTGAGAATCAATCGGGTGCGCTCAGGCTCGGCTGCGCTGTCCTCCTTGTTCATCTGCCCGTTGGCTGGCATGGCATTCGTCCCCTTCGGCTGGCGGCCGGGCGAGACCTCCGCCGACAAGCAACTCCCGACTCCCGCCGCCGCGCACAGCGCCGCCAGGAACACCCACACCAGGATTCTTCTCGCGCGTTTCATCATGTTCTGGCTCCACTCAGGTTGCCCTCGCGCACCGGGCCCGGTCTATTGAGTCTCTCGGCGGGGGGCGGAGCCCCCGCCCTACACCGTGGGCCGTAAACCTGTCCTGCCAAAACGAATGATCACGCATGACAGACCCGCCGGGGCAGCGCGCTGTCCGTCTCAACAAGCCGCTCCATCAGACGAATCAATAGCTCCTTCTTGAGCGTTTGGCTTGCTGGATCGGCCCACAGATTGTGCAGCTCCCCAGGATCCTCTCTCAGGTCGAAAACCTCTCCATATTCCTGGCCAGGATAGGCCGTGATCTTGTGGCGCTCGGTTATCAGGGTCCGAAGGCGCAGCCCGAGATAGTCCTCATCATTCTCGACGACCACGCTGTTTTGCAGCGACTTCTTCTCTCCTCGCAGTTGCCGCGCCAGCGAAATTCCCGGCCACGGCGGCAACTGCTTCTCGGCCTCAGGCCGAGGCGGCGCCATGCCCTCAGGAATCGGAACGCCTGCGAGGTCCAGAATCGTGGGCGCGAAGTCGAGAAAGCTCGCAAGGCCCTCGGTCGCCACGGCTTGGGGGATGAGGCCCGGCCAGCTCCAGATGAACGGCGTTTGCAGCAGGCCGTTCATGTGAAATGGCCCCTTGTTCATCATCCAGTGGTCGCCCATCATGTCGCCGTGGTCTGAGAGGAAACACACCACCGTTTTCGCTCGCAGCCCCAGCCGCTCCAGCGAGTCAACGATTCGCCCCACATTTTGGTCTATGTGCGATATCATGCCGTAGGTCAGGGCGAGGATCTCGCGAAGCTGCTCGTCCTGCATCTTCGTGGGCTGGGCTCGGCCGCTCAGCCAGAATGCTCTTTCGTATATCCCCTTGTAGAAGGGCGGCAGCGTCTCCAGCTCGCCCTCGCGGCGCGTCGGCATCACGACATCCGCAGGGTCATACATGCTCGCCCACGGCTCCGGCGGGCAGTATGGATGATGCGGGTCCGGGAAAGAACACCAGGCGAAGAAAGGCATGCCCCTCGGGCAGGTTTCCAGGAATTCGATCGCGCGATCGGCAACCCAGGTGTTGTAGTGCAGTTCCTCAGGGATTGCGGAATGCCAGGCGTTCTCGGCGTGATGGGGAGTGGGTCTGCCGGCCTCGGCGGTCAAGAGCTTCTCGCCCTCCGGGTGCTTTTTGCGCAGCCATAGCCCGTAGCCCCCGGTCGCGCCCGCGCCATGACCAACGGTTATGTCAACGCTCTGAAGCCCGAAATACGGAGTCGGAACGGCTGTCAGAAGGCCCTTCTGCCAGAAGTAATGAGACTCCACCCAATCCTTGGGGTTCAGCGTCGCCGGGTCTATGCCTTTCGGTGTCCCATGCGGCAGGAGATGCAGTTTGCCCACCGAGTGGGTGCGGTAGCCGGCCTCGCTCAGCGCCTGGGCTATTGTCGGGAATCGGCGGTCGAGCGGGATCCCGTTTGTGCGCACTCCGTGAGCCCTGGGCGTCAGTCCCGTGAACAGGGTAGCGCGCGAGGGCATGCACAGCGGGTTGTTGACATACGCTCGCGTAAACCTCACGCCGCTGGCGGCCAGCCGATCGAGGTTCGGCGTCTCAATAACGGGACTCCCGGCGCAGCCCATGTGGTCTGCGCGCATCTGGTCGGTGATGATGCAGAGAAAGTTAGGGCGCTCGGTCATGTCAGCATCCACCTCGTGGTTCTCTTTCTGTGGCTTTCAAGCCCTCGCCTCTCAGATAGCGGAACTCGCTGGCATCGCGGCCAAAGGCGGGGGCTTCGCACAGGTCTCAGGCTCGTGAGTCCTCCAAGGTAGAGAACCAAGCCCTTGCACTTGTCGCGTCGCGGCCCGGGGGAAGAGACTTTCTCCGAAACTCGCAGATGGAATAGCGTGCCTGTGACATAGTGCCCGACGGCTGCACAAGCCTATATCACAGGGTCTCACCGCGCAGCATAGCCCTTTGTGGGCGTCCAACACCGGCTTCTTCACAAGTCCGTTAGAGCCTTACCGGCACGCCCCGCCCGCGCAAGTATTCTTTCACCTGGCGTATCGTGAATATCCCGAAGTGGAAGACTGACGCTGCGAGAACTGCCTGGGCGCGCCCTTCCGCCACAACTTCGTAGAAGTGCTCCAGCCTGCCCGCCCCGCCGCTCGCGATCACGGGTAGGCCAGTAGCGTCGGCGATGGCGCTCGTGAGTGCGATATCGTACCCTTCCTTTGTGCCATCGGTGGCCTTGCTCGTCGGCAGTATCTGGCCGACCCCGATGTCGCGCATCTCCTTGGCGAACTCCACTGCGTCGTTGCCAGTTGCCGTGCGCCCGCCGTCTATGTACACCTCCCGACCCGAAGGGCACGACTCGCTGGCGTCCGCATCAATCGCTACGATTATCTTCTCGGAGCCGAAGCGCTTCACCGCTTCTTTGACCATAGCGGGGTCGCGATAGGCTGCACTGGATATCGAGACGCAGGCTGCTCCCGATTCAAGCGCCTGCTCGATATCCTCGAGCGACTTTATGCCGCCCCCCACGGTCAGCGGCACTCGCACCACAGCGGCCACCCTCTCCAACACATCGAACATCGTCCGCCGCTTCTCAACCGTGGCGGTAATGTCGAGAAAGGCTATCTCGTCGGCGCCTCCTTCCGAATACGCCCGCGCAGCTTCCACGGGATCCGCCGCGTCGCGCAGATTGACAAAATGCACCCCTTTCACCACCCTGCCGCCCTTCATATCCAGGCATGGTATGATCCTGACAACATCCATTGATTCCGCTCTCCTGAACCCCTGATTCATCCCACTGCCGCCAGCCCCCTTCTCTCTGGAGCCTTTGGAGAGCCTGCCTGCGCTCAGCGGATGCGTCGGCCTCTCGGACAGGGCTGAAATGCCGCACAGCCGAAATAATGATGGTTCAGGAGGCAAGCATGCGCTACAAAGTCATACAGGTGGGAACTGGAGGATGGGGAGCGGCTTGGTGCTCACGATTTCTTCCGCCCAACATTGCAGACGGCCGCATAGAAGTGGTAGCCGCGGTGGACACAAACCCAGATGTGCTCGCGAACGCGCAGACGCATTTGGGCCTTTCGGCTGACAAATGCTACACGGATCTGGACAGGGCGCTGAGGGAGAGCCCGGCCGACTTCGTGACCGTGGTCGTGCCTCCCGCTTCGCACGAATCAATCATTCATGCTGCGCTGGAACATGGCCTGCATATCCTCTCGGAGAAGCCAATTGCCGACACCATGGAGGCGTCTGCGCGCATCCTGAAAGAGGCGGCGGCCGCCGGCAAGAAGATGGCGGTCACCATGAGTCACCGCTTCGACCAGGACAAGACCACCTTTCGAGAAATTCTCAACTCAGGCCGCCTTGGCCGGCTCGACTATGTTGTCACCCGCTTCACCTGCGCATTTCGAAAGTATGGCGCCTGGGGCGCTCCGTTTCGCCACGAGATGCCTGACCCGCTGATCGTGGAAGGCGCAATCCACCACCTGGACATTCTTCGCAGTTTCGCCCAATCCGACTGCATTCGCATCTACGCCCGCACCTGGAACGCGCCGTGGGGCGAATTTCGCGGCGACTCGAACGGCCTCGTCCTGATGGACATGGCCAACGGAACGAGATGCTTTTACGAAGGCGCAAAGACTAACGCGACAACTCTCAACGGGTGGGGGAGGGAGTATTTCCGCGCGGAATGCGAGGGCGGCACGCTCGTGCTCGACCAGCGGCAGATCACTCTCTTGCGCGAGGGCAGCGAGCCGGAGTCAATCGCGCTGCTCGAGCAGCCGAAGTGGAGCAACGCCTGGCTGATCGAGAAGTTCTGCAAATGGCTCGACGGCGGCGAGCCAATGGAGACTCGCGTAGAGGACAACATCCAGGCATCCGCGCTGGTTTTCTCTGCCATCGAGAGCAGCCGCACGGGGCAGCCGGTCGCGGTGCAGGAGTTCCTCGCCCGCTGTCTCTGAACGGCGCTGCCATAAGCGCAAGAACCGCTGGTCTTGCGCAGCGGGCGTCTCGCGCAAGTCGGCTGCGCGGCGCCATGGCCGCGGCTCTACCAGCTCGCCGCAAGCGCAACTTTCTGCCCGGCTGGCAATCTCAACGCCCTGTATCCAGGGCCATAGCCAGAATCGCGCACGGCTGCCTCAAGCGGCTCGACCTCAATGCGCGCGGGGACCACTGGGAACTTGACGGTTACTTCCTGTTCTTGCCTTGAAAGCAGCTCGGCCCGCAAGCGCTTTTCTTCCATGTCCCATTCGATTGAAAGAGCGATAGCGCCGCGGCAGAGCATTCCGCGAGCAGCGCCCTTCTTCCATTTTCTCGGCAGGGCGGGCAGGAGTTTCACGATGCCCGGCTTGGAGAACACGAGCATTTCCAGCACAGCCGCAGCGAGGCCGAAGTTGGCGTCAATCTGGAAGACCTCGGGCCTTCCGTATCCCCAGAACATCGTGATGCCCTGGGCTCTCCAGTCATTGTGATAGGTGAAAAGGTTAGGCCCAACGCAGGATCTGCAAAGGAGTTCGAGGCATTCGAGCGCGCGGTCGCCATCGCCGAGGCGAGCGTAGATATTTGCCATGTGCGCAAGCGACCAGCCTGTCTGTGAGTTCAGCCCGACCACGAGCCGCTTTTCGACAGCGATGCGCGATGCTTCGAACAGCGCGGGATTCTCCTCCTCGGTCGCCTCGAAGCCGGGAAACAATGGGTAGAGGTGCGATTGATGGCGGTGGTGATAATTGTCCGCAAGATCCGGGTGAATCCACTCCTTCAGAGCGCCGTCGGCGTTGATTTCATAGTCTGGAAGTTTCTCCAGCATCTTGCGCCAGCGCCTCACGCCGTCCTGTTCGATTCCGAGCGTTTCGCAGGCGGCACAAAGATTGGACAGCGCTTCCTTAGCAATGGCCACATCCATCGTTGCATTGACGCTGACGAGAGATGCCCCTGGAACGGCGGGAACATTCTCCGGCGACAGAGACGGCGAGAATGTGAGTTTGCCGCGCTCATCTTCGAAAAGAAAATCTTCGTAGAACAGGGCTGTCTCCCTGAGAAATGGGACCGCGCGCTTCTCGAGGAATTCGCGGTCGCCCGTGAAGAGCCAGTAATCATAGAACAGCGCGGCCAGCCATCCTGCGCCAGCAGTCCAGTTCAGCCACGGCCCGGTGTGCATCATGCCGTGTGTGCTCTGCGAAATGGGAGCGAGGATGCCCCGACAGCCGTAAACTGCCCTGGCGTTCTCGCGGTAGTCGGGGAGCGATGACTCATAATAATCAAAATACGGCAGCGCAGCTTCAGTCAAGTTCCCCGGCAGCGCCTGCCAATAGTTCATCTGGATATTTTCGTCGTTGTGGAAATCGCAGGCCCAGGGCGGGTCGTAGTCGCCGTTCCAGACGCCCTGGAGGCTGGCCGGCAAACCTTCCGGGCGCGAGCTGGAAACGAGCAGATACCTGCCGCAATCGAACATTCTTCCGATGAGCGCCGCGGACACATCGCCCTCGTATGCATCCATGAGCAGTTGCTCATTCGCCAGTTCTCTCTTCTCGCCCGGGTCGAGGTCAAGGGCCATGCGCGAGAACAATTCCCTGTGCACGGGCGCGTGTCGCCCCAAAAGCTGCGAATAGTCGGGGCTGAGGCTGCTGATTTCGGCGCGCAGGCGCTTCAGCGCTGCCTCACTTTTTTCGTTCGCGAAGAGCTTGGCAATCACGATTACTTCCTCGGCGTTCTCAACCTGCGCGCAATCTTGGAGCGTTTTTAGTTCGCCGCCCTTTGCGAACACGCGCGCGAGCCCTCCGAACTCGCTGCCATCGCGATACTCTGCGCACAGCTTCAGCCATTCTCCCTCGGCAGAAGATCTGAACGCCAAGGGGACATCGTCGAGGCTGCGATATTTGCCCGGAGTCATCTGCGCGTGAGGCCTCAGGCCAATGCGGCAGTTGACCATTCCGCGCCCATCGCTGCGAATGCTCGCTACGACCGCGTTGTCCGCGCTCGAAACGAACAGCCGCCGCTCGTAGGCCGTGCCTCCTTCTTTCCATGCCACCGTCACTTCGCCGGTCTCGAAATCAACGGAACGCTCATACCTCGAAAAGGCCGCCCTCGTGTCCATCTCGATGCTTATGTCGAGGGCAGGATGGTAGGGGTCAACTCTCTCGAATTCATAGTTCCTCTCGCGCAGCTCCTCGTGCAGGAACTTCTCAGCATCGCGGTAGCGGCCTTGCGCCAGCATCTTCCGCAGCTCCGGCAGGCGCTCGGACACCGATGGAATCGCTGGCTTCTTGCTCCGGAACCAGAGCGCCTCGTGGTTCAGCAATATCAACTCGTGGCGGATGTTCCCATATACGAGCGCGCCGATTGTTCCGTTGCCGCTGGGCAGCGCATCCTGCCAGCGCCTCGCAGGCTGCCGAGAGGTCATTCGATACGCACGGTTCGCCATTCTTCTCCTCCTGCTCTTCCTTGTCTGATCCGAGCGTCACTGCGCACCGCGATGCCGCACACAGGCCCGTTGCCTGGCTGGCTCCTGCATTGGCGCGCGTGCAGTTTTTCGCCTTTCGCCGGGCCAACCCCTCGCGCTCCCTCCCTGCGAGCCTCGCCAGCCGCAATGTGGCAGTCAACAGCGCAAGAGGGCGTTCGGCTCTCCGCGCAGAATGAGCCGCAGCAAAGCAAAGCGCAAAGGAGGAATCTCATGGTTGCCTACAAGATGGACCTGGTCAAGAGCGTGATCGGCAGGACCTCGTTTGGAATCTGGGACCTGCTCAACGCGGGCGCCGACCCGTTCGGGGCGGCGGTGCGCCCCAAATGGGAGGCCGAAGACGCCATCAGGCTGCTCGGCGAGCTCGGCGTGCCCCGGGTGTCGCTGCACGATATTGATGTGGGCCTTGACCCCTGGGTGCTTGCCGACGAGAGCGCCTTGCAGCCCCGCATCGCCGAGCTCAAGGCTTGCCTGAACGAGGCCAAGGTGCGCGTGTGGATGTATACGCCGTGCCTGTTCCACAACCCGCTGGTGCGCGCGGGATCGGTAACTTCCAACGATGCGCGCGTGCGCAGGATGGCGTTGCGCAAGATGCTGCTCGCGCTCGATGTGGCTCAGCAGTTCGGCGCCAATTGGGTTACATTCTGGCTGGGCCGCGATGGAGCAGAAGTGGATGCCCTGATTGATTCGAGGGTCGCCTACGAGCGCATCGCCGATGCTCTACACATCGGATGCGCCTATGTTCGCAAGCAGGGTTACAAGGTTAAGATCAGCATCGAGCCGAAGCCGAACGAGCCGCGCGGCGACATCTTCACGGCGACCGTCGGCACTGCGCTCGGCATCATCGGCATGCTGCCAGCGGAAGACCGTGATCTGGTAGCCATAAACCCTGAAGTGCTGCAACATGAGGGCATGGCAGGCCTGAACTGCTACCATGCCGTCGGGTTACTCGTCGCCGCCGGAAAGCTTGCCTTCCTGCATCTGGGCGGCCAGACGCCGCTGCGCTACGACCAGGACCATCCCTACCTCGGCGGCAACAGTTGCCTCAAGTCCAGTTTCTACATCGCGCTCGCCATTGCCAAGCACGCCCCCGATTGCGTTCTCGAGTTCGATTGCCACCCGCTGCGCACGGAAGCCGGCGACGTGGCTCGGGAAGAGTTCGTCATGGTCAATCTCGAAGCGCTCGGCATGATGATGGAGAAGGCGCAGGCCTTCTTGAAGCATCCGGAAGTGAAAGAGATACTTGGCGAGGCCGATTCGCGCGGGTTTGGGCTCTCCGCCACTCCCGACAAGGACCTGGACACTTTTATCAAGCAGCTTCGCGCCGAGTCGGATTATGCGGAGCGCGCCAACTCGGTGAGCGCGGCTCTCAATCCGCACGCCCAGGCCCTCGACCGGCTCGTCAACATGCATCTTCTGGGCCGCCTGTAAGCTGGAAACCGGATATGAGAGGTCCCCGCGATGATTGATGTTCATGTTCACCTGGGTCGAACTGCCAGCGGCAAAGAGCCGCCCGTAACGGAAGAAGAAATCCTGCGCCGCATGGACGAGCTGGGAATTGACCGCGCTGTGATCCTGCCGCTCGTCAGCCCCGAGGTCATGTATTCTCCCTTCACGACTGAAGATGTGCTGGAAGTCGTTGCCCGTCATCCCGACCGGCTGCTCGCGTTCTGCAATGTGGACCCTCGCAGCGGCACCAACTCGCCCGACATGGACTTTTCCTGGATGCTGCAAGAATACAAGGATGCCGGATGCCTGGGCCTCGGCGAGGCGACTGCCAACCTGTATTTCGACGAACCTCGCTGTCTAAATCTTTACCGGCACTGCGGCCAGGTGGGCTTTCCCGTGCTGTTTCACATGGCGACGCATGTGGGTTACGGACTCTACGGCTTGGCCGATGAGATAGGCTTGCCCCGTCTGGAGCGCGCGCTGCGAGAATGCCCGCAGACCATCTTCATTGGCCACGCCATGGCTTTCTGGGCGGAGATCTCCGCAGATGTGGACGAGCAGACCCGCGGCGGCTATCCCAAAGAGCCGATAAGAAAGTTCGGCCGCGTGCCCGAATTGCTGGCCAGGTATCCAAACCTGTGGGCTGACATCTCGGCCGGGAGTGGGTTCAACGCCCTCACCCGCGAGCCAGAATATGGCTGCCGCTTTCTGGAAGAGCACCAGGACAAGTTGCTTTTCGGCACGGACATCTGCCATGTGAACCAGGATGTGCCAATCGTGCCGTGGTTCAACGAGGCCCTGAGGAACGGCAAGATCTCGCAGACCTGCTATGAGAAGATCGCCCGAAAGAACGCCGAGCGGCTGCTCGGACTGGCCTGAGGCAGGCGAGCGAAAGGAAGGCCGGTGAGCGCGAGAAGAGATGTCCTGATTCCCATGAAGGATGGCGTCGGCATCGAGCAGGTGAACACTTGCTATCGGAGCCGCACTGGCGTTGGCCTATTTCAGGTACATGCGGAGACCGCTGGCAGCGACGCCTTCGGCGCCTTCTTCCAGCGCACCAGCGAGGACAACGGCCGCACTTGGTCGGCGCCCACTGTCCTGTTCGAGCCGGAGCAGACGCCTGACGGCGTCGTGCGTCTTGGCGAAAGCGCCCTCTTCCTCGACGAGGACAAGGACGCCGTCCTCCATTTCTACAATCACTCGCTCTACCCCGCCGGGCACTTCACTGGCGATGTGGAACGCTGCACCCGCATCTTCTTCCGCATCTCCTTCGACGGCGGCCAGACCTTCAGCAGCGGACAGCAGGTCATCCAGAAAGGTTATGACTCCGAGCACTGGGCCTCGGGGGTCATCTACAATCAGAACTCGATGCCGATTTCTTTCTGCGCACCCGTCAAGACCAGCCGGGGCCGCCTCATTCTTCCGGTGCAGCGCTGCCCTATCAGCTCCGATTTCCAGAATCCGTTTTCAATGAAGTGGGAAGCGGGCTGCCTTATCGGTCGCTGGGCTGGCCGCCAGATACAATGGGAACTTGGCGAGCTCGTCTCTGTTCCGGCGCATGTGTCATCCCGCGGGCTGTGCGAGCCTGCGATAGCCGAGCTTGCTGACGGCGCGCTGCTCATGATCTGCCGGGCCAGCAACGCCGGCTTGCGAGATGCGCCCGGCTACAAGTGGTGGTCACAATCGCGCGACGGCGGGCGCACATGGTCTGCGCCTGCTCCTCTCACTTACGCAGATGGGCGCCCCTTCTTCTCACCCGCCACTGGCTCTCGCCTTATCAGGCACAGCAATAATGGCAAACTCTGCTGGATCGGCAACATCGTTCCTTCCAATCCCGATGGCAACCGCCCGCGCTATCCGCTTCAGATTGCTGAGGTTGACGAGCACAAGCGAGCGCTCATCGCAGACACCGTTCGTGTGATCGAGGACAGAAGGGAGGGAGATTCTCCTGCCGTGCAGTTTTCGAACTTCAGGGTTTACGAGGACCGCGAGACGCACCAGTTTGCGCTCACCATGGCCAGGTTTCAGGAAAGGAGCGAGGACGACCTCAATTCGCCTGCCTATCAATACCGCATTCCGGTTGCCGGCTGACCGTTATTGATTCTCGCACAATTGGTTCACGAACGCATTTGTCATTGCGAGGCCGGTGGCTAAGCCCCGACATAGTCGGGGCCGCCATGGCGGCCGGAGGCCTAGCCAAGGCCGTGGCAATCTCGTTCCTGAGTGGGTTCTACGAGACTTGCCCGCCGGAGGCGGGTAAACTTCGCTGGCGCTCGCAATGACCCAAGTGAAGGTAACTTGCGAGAATCAATAGAGTTCTGTCCCGGTGACATCTGCGCGATGTTCCGGCGGGTTCGTAGGGGACCAGCCCGCCAGCCGGCGGACTTCGCCCCTACATTTCTCCGGACAGGGCAGCGAGAATGAGCAAGAATATCCGCGAGATGGCGCGCATCAGAGTAACCGTCAAACCGGCAAGCCGACGCAACGAAGTGCAGGTCGCGCGCGACGGATTGGTCATCCGCGTCACCGCCCCGCCCGTGGAAGGGAAGGCGAACGAGATGTGCCTCGCCCTGCTCGCCGAGTGGCTCGGAATCCCAAAGTCCCGGTTCACAATCCTGAGCGGAGCCCACAAGAGGCAGAAGACCATCGGCGTTGGCGGGCTTGACCAGGACGCAGTGGACAGCAGAATTCGAGCCGGCACAATGAGCGCCAGCCCGGAGTGACAGCCTGCCCGCGGGCGGCAACGCGCCTCGCCCTGTGGGAAGCCCTGCGGCTGCCAGCATATCGCGGGCTTTCTGCAAGCGCGGGGTCAGTTAGAATCAGCCGCCCTCGAACTGATCCTCGGGCGTGAATGGAGGGCTGCCAATCACCAGGCCGGTCACTTCTCCAACTGCGCGGTGCGCGACCATCGGCCCGATCATCACCAGAGTCCCAGGGCTCAGCGGCACCTTGTCGCCATTCAGTTCCAGGACCCCCTCCCCCTCAAGGCAGTAATAGAATTCCGTCGTGCGCTTGTGGTAGTGCTTTTGGGCATCGCTGAATTTCACGACTGAGAAACTGTTCTTATCTGTATCTTCGGCAGTGATGAGGCGCTTTCGGAAACCACAAGTGCTCCTGTCCTCTTCCACCTCCGAGAGCCTTCTGACCAGATAGGCCTGCCGCTGCGCCATTTCCTGGACCTCCCTGCAACGCGAGCTGAACTGCCCCGGCCGCCAAATCGTGAGCCGGATGCGCCAAGAAGGATACCAGGAAGAAGCGCGTCGTGAAACTCAGGCGGCGCAGGTTCGAGGCAACCATCGCCGAAATGAACCACGACGACGCATGGAACAAGGAGCGAATTCCATTGCCTGCTGATTTGCACGCGCACACCACCTCTTCGGATGGCCGGATGTCCGGCCCGCGCTTGGTCGAGATAGCGGCCGGTCTCGGCCTGACAGCAATCGCGATCGCCGACCACAACGCAGTCTCAGCGGTGCCTGGAGCTCAGTTTGCGGCGCCGAGATGGGGCGTCGAAGTCATCGCGGGGGCGGAGTTGGATGCCAATTGCCGCGACCTGGACTGCCACATCGTCGGCCTGTTCCTGGACCTCGAGCGTCCGGAGTTCCAGAAAGGTATGATCGCGGCGCAGAACGCGTGGCGCGATTGGGCGCGAGCCGTCCTGGAAGAGACGAGCCGGGCTGCGGGGCTGCGTCTCGGCTGGCAGGACATGTATTTCTGGGGCGACGAGCCGACAGGTGGCGACATTGTCGAGGCCCTGCGGCGCGCTGGATACGACGGCCCGCTCGCGCAAAAGGGCGGATTCCAATACGGGCCGCCAGATGTGCGCTATATCCCAATGCCGCTTTCGCCCGCGGATGTCTGCGACCTGATCCACCGGGGCGGAGGGGTCGCCATTCTGGCGCATCCCCTTGACAAGTTCGTGTCCACCGAGTTCACGCGGCCTGAAGATTTCAGAGAGTTCCTCGACGCTGGCATTGATGGATGGGAATGCTGGCGCTCCGGCTACGGTCCCGAGCAGACCGAATACCTGCTGCGCTGGGCCAAGCGCCTTGGGCTGCTGCCCTCGGGAGGTTCCGACATCCACGGGCCATACGCCCCAGGCTCTGAGAAAGCGCGGCGGGGCCTGGAGGGGTTGGGTCAGGCCATGGTGCCCGACGACGCCGTCGAGGCCCTGCGGGCCAGAGCCGCCGAATATGAGTAAAAGCCGTCAGTAAAACCGACGACTCGCTCGAGGGCATCCTCTGCTGTAGGGCGGCGGTTCCCCTGGCCGGGCAGGCACCCGCCGCCGACACTGGCTTGCACAAGAGAGCGATAGGCTTCGCTGGGCTCGACCTGCGCGCGAAACACCCGCTCCGATCACGCCCTCCGCAAAATCTCCGGGTTGATCTCGACGCCCAGCCCGGGCCCTTCGGGCACGGTCAGGCAGCCGTCTTTCACCTCAAGCACAGACTCGGTGAAAAACGAGTCGCGCAGGGGGTGGGGCTCGATGTTGTATTCCTGGAAGTAGCGGCAGTTGGGAGTGCTGGCCGCGAAATGCAGGTTTGCCACCGTCCCAAAAGGCTGGGTCTGGTGCGGCGTGCAAACGCAGCCGAAAGCCTCAGCCAGCGCCGCAACTTTCTTGCACACCGAGAAGCCTCCAGCCTTGATCAGATCGGGCTGCACAATGTCCACCGCTTCTTTTTGCAGCATCTCCTTGAAGCGCCGCAGCTCCCAATCTTGCTCGCCGCCGGCAATCGGCATATCCAGAGCTTTCGCCACCTTCGCGGTTGAGTCCAGGTCCCAGTAAGGGCATGGCTCCTCGAAGTGAAAGACGCGATAACGCTCCACCGCCCGCCCCAGCTCAATCGCTCGCGCCGCAGTGTAGCAGCTATTGCCATCAATCATGATCTCGATCTCATCGCCGAGGGCCGCGCGCACCTCCCTCACCAGCTCGACAGAGCGGCCAGGCCAGGCGTCCCTGTCGAAACCGAAGGTGCTGCCAACCCGGACTTTCACGGCTTTGAAGCCGTGCTTCTCAACCAGCTCTGCCAGGCGTTTCGCCTCGTCCACAGGCGCAATGTCGCGGCGCATGCTCGAAGCATACATCGGGATTTGCTTGCGGTAAGCGCCTCCGAGCAGCTTATAGATTGGCTGTCCCAAAGCCTTGCCCATGATGTCCCAGAGCGCAATCTCGATGCCGCTGATTGCCATCGCCATGCTCTGCCCGGCCAGCTTGTAGGTGGCGACGAACATCTTCTCGACGATAGCCTCCACATCGAACGGATCGAGCCCGACCACGAGCTGCCCAAGCGCATGCTCTATATGGGCCGCGACCAGCGGGCCGTTCATGGGGCTGCATTCGCCGCAGCCCGTGATGCCCTCATCCGTGTCCACGCGCACGAGGATGTTCGGCTTCACATGCAGCGGTTCCACGCGCGTGATCTTCACATTCAACCCTCCGCAGCGAGAACCCGTATCGGTTCGCAGATGCGAAGCGGGCTCTCTCTCACGGCGTCCCGCGGGCTTCCGCGGTCGCCGGCCCCTGCAGTGGTCCCACAGTGACGCCCTCCGGCCCGATGCGAAACATGCGCCAGCAGCCGCCGACCGAAGCGGCCGTCGCGACCCATTTTGTCCCGCCTGAGAACTCTCCCACGAAATCCCAGTGCCAGTGGCCAGACAAAAACGCCGAGACCCGGTCTTCACACAGGTAGCGCTGGAAGTGATACGACATGCCCGGCTCGTAGCGGTGGCTGAACAGAATGCGCCATCGGGTCGAAGGGCTGCCCCGCAGCGCATCGGCGACACCCAGCCACTGAGGATGCCTCTGCCAGTCAGTCCAGCGAAACTCCATGTCGCAAGCCACGAAGCGATCCTGTCCAACATCAAAGAAGTAGCTCGGCTCGCCGCAGTAATCCATATACACGCTGTCCAGCGTCCGGCTGTGGCGATCGTGGTTTCCCGCGCACACGAAGGTCGGCGCCTCGAAGCGGTTCAGCATGCGCAGAAATGTCTGGTATTCCTCCGCCTTGCCTCCATCAGTGATGTCGCCCGTGGTCAGAACTAACAACGGCTTGGCCTGATTTACCTGCTCCGTTACCGCTTCAAGCATCGGCGCCGCGCTGCGCGCCCATGAACCCACATGCGTATCGGTCACTTGAGCGACCGCATATTCTGTCGGGACCTTGTCAAAAACGAAGACCGATCGGCTGTTTCGGTCTGCGCGGCCCCGCAGTTGCACCTCCAAACTGTAGGCGCCTGCCTGCGCCTCTTTCGGGACGGTTGCGCGGAACCATTTCGCTCCGTCCGGCTCCTGTGTCCCCGCTGCGCGAAGGCTCAGCGGATACTGCGCCTCTCGCCGGAACAGCGCGCCAGAAATCTCGGATTCCCCCTCGGCGCCTCGCACCAGCACATCAATAGCGGCGCCCGGAATCGTCAGCGCCGGTCGGCAGTCATTGGGATAGACCAGCGCGGCCAGCTTCCACGATGCGTCGCGAGCCGCGCAAGGCAGTCCCGCGCATAGAAGGGCCAGAACCAGAAACGCACGCGTTCTCACTTTTCACCTCCCGCCGGCCGGAAGACGCCGCCATAGGCTCGCTCAAAGATTCGAGGTAAGACTGCCGCATCCTGTCCTTCGATCGTTGCGACATGGACGCTCCATTTGCCGCCGCGGTCGCTCGTGTAGGCTATCAGCTTCCCATCTGGCGACCACTGCGGATACCACTGATCCTCGTCCGGCGCAGGCCTGCGCCACAATCGCGCATTCGCTCGATTCACATCCAGCAGCAGGATGGCCCTCCGCCCATCGGAGAAAGTCTCGGCAAGCAACTGCTTTCCATCCGGGCTCCAGGTCGGGAACCAGATTAGCTTTCCGTTCGCGGCGATCTGGCTGGTCGCGTCAGAGAGGACGGCCACATCGCTTTCCCATCCGACCAGTCGCTCAGCCGCGAGAACCTTGCCAAAAGGCGCCGGCGCGCCGAGCCACTCGCCCTTCCCCGGCTCCCAGCGCCGCACTTCCTTGCCGTCGCGGTCAACCTGCACCAGCCGCGATGTGCAATTGCCAAGGTCTTCACCGAAGACGACCCCACCGCCGGGCGCTGGCGCAAGGTCGAAATACCGGCCCGGCCCCTTTATGGCTGTTGCGGGCCCGCCGTCGGCAGAAACCCTGTAAATGCGCTGCAAGGAAAGCCCCTCAGCGGCCATGGCTGCGGCTTGCCTGCGCTCAGGTGAGCCCACAGGCCAGGTGAAGCCGGCGAGATAATAGAGAGTTGCGCCATCCTCGTCCCAGCACGGCTCATTTGCGTCTTTCCCCGGCGGCGACACGCTTTGGCCGGCTCCGGAGGCCGCGCCAATCACCCAGAGTTCCAGCGCCTCCTTGTAGAGAATCGCGCACAGGCGGCGCCCGTCCGGAGACCAGCGCAGGTAAGCTCCCCAGGTCGCGCCCGCATCGCTCAACTTTCGCGGCTCGGGGGCTCCTACCGCCCAGGAATACACCTCCACCTGGCCATCGCGCTGCCCCAGGAAGGCAAGGGTTGGAGCCTCGCCCTGCACGGCCGCCAATGCGGGAGCGCACACCAGCGCCACCGCACAACACATCACGAAATGTCTCATTGTCTCCTCTCTCTCAACCGGTGTATGACGACAGAGCCTATGTCCTGCCGTGCGTCCGGTAGTATCTGAGGCCCTCTATCAAGGTCTGAATATTCTCCCATGGCACGCCGGGCGTCACCGAGCTCGAGCAGCCCAGGAAAAGGCCGGCCTTCGGTCCATTCTCAACCAGCCAAGCCATCTCCTCTTTTACATCGTCCGGCGTCCCCATTGGCAGTGTGCGCGTCACCGACACGCCGGCGATGATGATCAGATCCTCGCCCCCCTTCGTCTTCATTCGGCATATCCTCTCATAATTCATGCCGTCTTCATATTGAAATCCCTGAAATCCGCGGAGGCCCACCTCCAGAAGGCGCGGCACCATCTCCATCAGGTTGCCGTCGCAATGCCAGATCATGCGCACATCGGTCTTCAGCATCGGCTCCAGGCACCGGGCGAAATGAGGGAGCCAGATTCTCTCGAGCAGCTTGACATCAACGAGAATGCCTCGCGAACCCGCCATGTCGTGATCCAGGCGATTCAGCGGCGGCAGATTGCCCTCTGTATAGGCGCGCGCCGCGGCGCGATTGTTGAGCAGCCCCAGGTCCGCCTGAAGCGAGAAATGTTTCTCCATGACTTCCGGGTATAGTGCGAAGACCATGAAGTAGTTCTCATATCCGTACGTGCTGTATGCAAAATACGGAAAGCCGATGAAGCCGTAGCCGCTCTTCAATATTCCGGGGCCGAGTTTTTCCTGCGCAGCCGCCTCGCCTTCCAGTGTCTGCTTGACACGCGAATCCTCGTCAAACGCGGCAACGGCTTTGCGTATGGCCGGAAAGGCAAACCGCTCCATGTGCTCCACGACGGCCTCGGGAGAATCAATTGTGATGCCATCGAGGATGACCGTTTCACCTCCGGTGGTGGCGCCCTTTTGCGCGCCCTCGTAACCGCGCTCGCCTATGGTAAGAGGATTGTCCGGAATGAACTGGTCGAGAAGGCATGTTCCCATCGCCCACTGGCAAGCGAGATAGACTCGTTCGGGGTCCTTCCTGTAATCGCCCGGCTGAGCGCCGGCGACCCTCTCGATATGAGCGTGCTCCATGAGATGGACCAGCCACGAGGGGATGCCTCGCGTCGGCTTCTGAAGAATCGTGTCCAGCGCCAACTGCGCGCTCTCGCCGATCACACCTCGAGTCACACCGCCTCTCCTATCATCCTTCGTGGGGGCGAGCGGCGAGGATGTCTCACAATCCGCAGCCGCCCCCTCCGGGCCTCGCCCGGGGGTTTCCATCCTCCCCCCATTGCGCGGGAGGATTCAGGTGGGGGGCAACTTCGCCGCCCATACTGGGCACCCCCACGTGAGTTCCTCCCCCCATCGAGGGGGAGGAGAAATTCGTCGCTCTGCTCGCTTCAAAGCGGGGACCCAACTATGGGACAGCCACGGCCGTGCGCCCCTACAGCCCCTCGTATCCAATGCTCTTCCAGATCTTCCTCGCGTAGTTCAGCCCCTGTTGCGTTGGCTTGATCTCACCCAGTATGCTGGGCCGGGGCTGGCCTTTGCGCCGCTTGGCCGGATCGGGCGACCAATCATCGCCGGCGTATTTTCGCCGCACCGATTTCTTGCGGAAGTCCGGCACTTCGACAGTGTTCGAGTCTTGCAGCGCCGAGCGATACGCCAGGATGCCTACCAGCGACATCGCCGCACCGCGATAGACATCCAGGTAAGGCTGCTCACTCCTGCGAATCGCTTCCGCGAACTCATGAGTCATGAAGAAATCCCCACCGCCGTGACCGGCCTGCATCGCCTTCTCATGATGCTTGGGGAAATCGGGGAGGTAGATCCGCTCAACCGGGCTTGTGGGCTTCTCGTGATATTGCTCGCGTCGCAAACGAACCATATTCGTGTCGCCGTGTCGCAAGTTCTCCATCTGGCCTCGGCTGCCGTGAATGCGCACCCATATACCCTCGCCGCGAAGGGAAACCTGGAGCAGCTTCACCACGGCGCCATTGTCCATTCGCAGGGCTATCATCGAAGCAGCGTCGTTTCGCCTCGCGGCTCGCGCCGCCACCGGGTCGTCCTTTGCGTATGGCATGACAAAGCCGTTGACCTTCACCGGCCGAGTGTCGGTGATGAACATGATGGGCGCGAGCGAATGAGTGCAGTAATAGGTCGCGGGTATCCAGTTGCGCCAGTGATTCACGCCGGGCGAGATGCGGTTGATGAACTCGGCATCGGCAGGATGCACATATTCGCCCTCACCGTACATGAACTCGCCAATCTGGCCGGTCTGGAAGATCCGCCGCATTTCCTGGTTGAAAAGCATGTAAGGGTAGTTCTCAGCAAAAAAGTAGATCTTGCCGCTCTTTTCCACCTGCTCGATCAATGCGACCCCTTCAGCCGGTGTAAAGCAAGCGGTCGTCTCCGACATGACATGCTTGCGGGCCTTCAGAGCCTTGATCGCGAACGGCGCGTGTTGGTGAAAATAATTGGCCAGAATGACGGCGTCCAGGTCGTGCTCGAGAAAGCGGTCGTAATCAGTATATGTCGCCACTCTCATCCCGCAGCCGGAAAAGTAGCTGCCCGCCTGCGCAAGTGCGTCTTCCCTGTTGTCGCATAAGGCGACGACTTCCATTCCCTCCATGGCCGCCGCTGCCTGGGCGAATGACATTCCTCTCTCCATGCCTACTACTCCCACGCGAATCTTCCTCACGGTTCGTTTTCTCCTTTTCAGATGGCAGCTTGCTGCCGCAGAACCCCGCACACGCTCACTCCCCGGCAGCAACCGAACTCCACAGCTCGCAGCGCCCCACGATTTCTCAAAGCCCGCGTCGTGCGGCGCAAGACTAAACCTATGCAGAAGCGCCTTCGCCTATCCTCAGCATCAGACCCTTCTTTTACACATTGGCCGTCTCCTCTTAGGGCACTATTGCTGTGTCAACTTTGATTTGAATGGTTGCCGTAGGCCCGTAGGGCAGGAGCGTGCCTCCTGCCCAGGAGTTCAAGCGGCTTTACCCAAAGATTCAGGAGTAACTGAGCGCTAGCCCCAACGCTGTTCACTTATGGCCGCGCGATGTCATTCTCAGCCCGCCAGGCGGCGGGCGAAGAATCTCCTCCCTCCCTGCACTGCAGGTACGGGACGCTTCGCCTCGCTTAACATGACAAACTAACGCGTAAATGAACAGTGATGGCGCTACCCCGGTTGCAAAAGCCCGCGTTATATGAGCCCCCGTGTCATCGCGAGCCCCGACTCGTCGGGGCGTGGCGATCTCATCCTTTCAGGCGCGGTTTGGAGATTGCCACGGCCCGCCAAACAACTGGCGGACTCGCAATGACCGTCGAGGTCTATCGCCGTGCACATGGTCGCATCGCCGGGCTATAAGACTCACTCACGCAACTAAACATTCGAGCGCGGCGCAGGAAGCCCACGCGCGCTGGCGAAACCTGCACTCTGAATGCGCTGGCAGATATGTGCGCCGAGGGCTGGAGTTTTGTGTTTCGACCTTGCCGCATTCGCAGGGTTTGGCGCAGGCTGGAGCAATAGCCCATGACCGGAGAGCTGGCATGCGTGTAGGCGTCGAGGCCAGGCTTCTCTCATCTGCCAGACCCACGGGGATCGAGAACCATCTCCGCGAATTGCTCCGCGGGTTCTCCGAGCTCGACGACCCGCCCGAGCTCATTCTCTACACCCGCGAAGAAACCCCACCTGTCCCCTTCGGAGTCATCCGGCCAATTCGAGTTCCTTTTGGCTGGCTCAGCCTTGCGCTGCCCATCGTCGCCACTCTCGAGCGCTGCAATGCCCTGTATTTCCCCTACCCGGTGCTTCCTCCGATCACGCCGAGACCGACGGCCACCATCGTCTTCGATGTGTCCTTCCTGATAATGCCCCAGCTCTATCCGCCCGAAATGCTCTCAAACCTCGTCAGGCCCATCGAACTTGGGGTCCGCAGGGCCGATCGAGTCATAGCCATCTCGAAGCAGACGGCGCAGGACCTCCGAACTCACTACGATCTGCCATCTGAGAAAATCGCCCTCATATACCCTGGCGCGCCGTCGGGCTTTTCGCGCATCCCCGACGCCGATCGCATCGTGGCCGAAAGATTCTCGCTCACTGGGCCGTATATTCTCGGCGTTGGCACGATTCAGCCCCGCAAGAATTTCCGCCGACTCGTAGAAGCCTTCGCTCTGCTGGTGGAGAGAGAAGGCATTCAGCATCACGTTGTCATCGCGGGCCAGGAAGGGTGGGGATGGCAGGAAGTGAGCGAAGCAATCGGGAAGTATGGACTCTCATCGCGCGTGCACGTTCTGGGGTATGTTGATCGGGCTGCAATGGCTGCTCTATATTCGAGCGCCGAGCTGCTTGCTTTCCCTTCTCTCTACGAAGGGTTCGGGTTTCCAATACTTGAGGCAATGGCCTGCGGCGCCCCAGTGCTCACCTCATCTGTATCATCTATGCCAGAAGCAGCCGGCGACGTAGCCCTTTACGTGGATCCTCTCGAAGTCGAGAGCATCGCCCAGGGCATACTGAGGCTTATCACCGACGAATCGCTTCGAGCCGACCTCGTTCAGAAAGGCCTCGGGAGAACCGCGCTTTTCTCATGGCGCGAGTCAGCCAGGCAGACCGCCGACCTCTTTCGCCAGCTCGCTGGCCTCCAAAAGGAAAGCCAGGAGCGCTGAGGGTGCAAGATGCGTATCTTGCTGCTTTGCAGCCGTGAAGACCTGGGAGTGATCGGGGGCAAGAAGGTCCAGGTCGAGCAGACGCGCGCGGCGCTTCAAGAGGCCGGTATCGAGGTCGCCGTCGCCAGCAGGGCCCCGGAACGGTCGTCCTTCGACTTGGCTCACATATTTCGCAGCGAAGGCTGCGGTTACACTCTCGCCCAGTGCCTGGACTGCGTCGAGGCAGGACTCCCCATTGTCTTCTCGCCGATCTGGTGGGACTACCGGGAGCTGCTGCAATACCAGAACAGGATTCTCGGCCGCCCGGAAGATGCAGCCGATACCAACCCGGAAGTCCGCGCCTATGTGGCCATGTGGAGGGCGGTAGAGAAAGAGCTCTCTATCTGCTGCGCTCTGAGCAATCTTGTGCTCGCGAATTCGCGCGCCGAGGCGAGCCTCGTTTCCGAGATCACGGGCATCGCCAGCAGCAAAATCCACCAGGTCCCTAACGCCGTCGAGCCAGCGTTCGCGCAAGCTTCCTCCCACGATTTTGTGTCTCAACATGGCCTGAAGGATTTCATCCTCTGCGCTGCCCGCATTGAAGACATGAAAAACCAGCTCTCGCTGATAGAGGCGGCGCGAGACCTCCCGTCGGACCTGGTCCTCATAGGCGAGGAGCGTCAGACCTGGTACTCTTCTCTGTGCCGCGCTGCCGCATCCGCCCGAGTTCATTTCATGCCGTCTATGGATAGGCAGCGTCTTGCCTCCGCCTATGCGGCTGCGAAAGTGCACGCTCTGGTCTCGTGGTATGAGACAACCGGCCTGGCAAGCCTGGAGGCAGCTCTCGCTGGCTGCCGCATCGTGAGCACAAACCGGGGGGCGCCCCCCGAGTATCTCGGCGAGCACGCCTGGTATTGCAACCCCGCAGATGTCTCGTCTATTCGCGCAGCTCTGGAGGGCGCTCTCGCTGCCAGCGCGCCTCACCCTCTCAGCGAACGAATACTGTCGGAGTACAGCCCTGACAGAAGTGCTCGCGCGCTTCGCCAGGGTTACGAGCGCGCTCTGAGCATGGGCAAACCTCAGCAGCCATCCGCTTCTTCTTTAGCTCGCCTGGCAGAAAGCTGGGACGACCTCGAAGCTGCCCAGTGGCAGGCCGCTGAACACGGCCGCGCGTATCTTCGGGAACTGGAGGAATGGGTGAGGCAGCGAGACGAGGCAATCAGGTGGCATGCGGACAAGATCGCCGCCTTGCAAGTTCACCTCGAGGAGATGCGGAACCTCAGGGTTTTCAGGCTTTACGAGCGTTTCTCGAGAAGCTGGCTCTACAGGCTCTACTCCTTTTTTGCGCGCCCCAAGCGGCCTCGCTGAGGGCCAGGTGACAGGCCTATCTCCGTGACGTGTTCCGAAGTCGTAGGGCAGGAGTTCACCTCCTGCCCAAGGCCCTACGAGGTTACCGTGAATAACCCGCGTCAGACCGACCTGCCGGCTGGCGGGCTGCGACTTTCGGCGCAGGCCAGCTATTCCAGCCGAACCGGCGATTCGGTCCGCGCCCATGCCACAAAGAGTGCCCCTCCGACCGTGGTGGAAAGCGTCACCTTCTGCACCTGGCTGAAATCCCGGACAGCTACGTTAATATCTTGCCATCCCTTCTGATGCGATACCTCCAGCTCAGTTGCGCCGTTCAGCTTCACCGCCAGTGGCATCTCTGCGGTTGCCAGGCATCTTATTTGCACCTCGCATAGCTTAGCCAGCAGCGGCCCGGCAGCAGGAAGAAAGAGCGAAGCCATCCTCGCTGCCCTGCGCACGGGCATCCCGTCTCGCATCTGTCTCGGGTGCCAGCCAAAACCTAACTGTTCGTCTCCGCTGCCGTCAAACCGCACTTCGGCGCGCAGCTTCCTTCCGCCCAGTGAATCGTGGGGATCGTAGTCGGGGACCGGCCAATCTGCCTCGCCGACCTCCGCCAAAGCAGGCCATCGAGCGCGGACCTGCCCCTTGGAGGCCTTTCTGTCCCTGGCATACGCACGCGCCTGCGCGAGATTCCACAGCCACGCGCGCAGGGGCACGCTCCGAGGCATTCCGGCATTCCCGAACAGGTCTCTCGAGGCCGCCCGAAAAAGCTCTGCCCACATGATACGAGCCGGCGCCAGCTTCAAGAGCAGCCGCAGACGGTTCCTGTGAATCAGGTAGTCCTCACCGTCCCTCTCGAATGGCTTCCAGCACACCGCCTCATGCGCCAGGCGCGTTTTCCGACCTCGCCTGAGAGCCCTGATGCCGAAGTCAACTGTGTGGCCGTGGCGGAAATAGCCCTCATCAAAAAGCCCCAGGTCGCGAATAGCTTCCCTGCTGTACATGCACGCTGCTTCAGACGGCAGAAGTGCGTCCGCGCTCCCCGACGCTTCCTTTTCAGGAGCGCAGAAACCCAGGTCGGCCCATTCCCCTGAGCGGCTGATTCTCATGCCGAGGCTGTAGATGAAATCGCTGTCCTGTTCCATCAGAATCTTGGGCTGAGCGGCCGCGCAGCCTTCTTCTGCGCGCATCGCCTCGGCCAGAAGCGCTGGGCAGCGCTTCTCCACTCGAATGGGAGAGCGGACGGCAAGAACCAGCTCGCCTCTCGCCAATCTGAATCCAGCGTTGAGCGCCGCGGCCGCGCCGATATCGCTCCCGAGCTCAAGGGCCGTGAGCCCCGGGAACTCCTTGCGAAGCAGCGGGCCTTGACTGTTGGTATCGGTCACGATGACCTCATCCGGCGAAAGCGAGCACGCCAGCACGTCAGACACGGTCGCACAGGTGGCTTCGGGACGCGGCGCCGAACAGACTATCGCGCTCAAGGCCGGCCTCAATGACGCCTCCCGCGCGCTATCTTTTCATAGACTGTTTCTATGCGGCTCGCGACCGCATCCCAGGTGCAATGTTCAATCGTCTTTCTCCGTCCTCTGTCTCCCAGACGAAGTCTGAGAGAAGGCGATACAAGCAAGCGCAGAATTGCGTGAGCTAACTCCTCTCTGTCGCCTGGAGTCACCAGGAAGCCGTCCTCGCCGTCCTCGATAACTCCGGAAACTGCTCCGATCCGACAGCCCACAACGGGTTTCCCAAAAAGCCAGGATTCAAGAAAAGCTATGCCGAAAGATTCGTGAACGGACGGCAGCGCTACGACATCGGCCGCTGCCAGCAGGTCGGGCTTCTGGCTCTCGGGGAAGTCGAGGAGCCATAGCGTGCGTTCTCTCGCAGTCCTCGGTAGAGCGGAGGCTCGCGCTCTCATAGCATCTGTTTGTCGGGTCCGAGTTCCAGCTATAACGAGCCTTGCAGTGGGCAAAAGTTTCCACACCTCCAGCATTGCCTCCATCAGGAACCACACGCCCTTCGGCTCCTCCACTCGCCCGAGGAACACAACGACCGGATCTTCAACCAGCCCGTGGCTCTTTCTGAAAGCTCGCGGGTCCGTCTTGACACTGTCGAGCCGGTGAACTCCAGCGCCGATGGTGTGAATTTTTCCTTCCGGCACTCCCCTCGCGATCAAATACTGCTTCTCGTATGTAGTGAATGGCAGCACGGCGTCTGCCGCCTGCATGGCGGCTATTGGGAGTGCGCTGTTCGCCAGGCCAGTGTCCAGAGTGTGCAGGCAGGGTATGAGGGCAATCGCCGACCTGCTTCCGCGCCATCTGCGCGCCGCCCACGGGTAATACATGACAAAAGAAAGGAAGGGCATCGCCATTACCACCTCGGCGCGGTGGCGAGCGATGGCCTTCACGATTCCTGGCAGATGCGGACCGGCCCCGAATGCTGCAAGCGCCTGCCCCGGCAGCGGCCAAAAAGGCTGGACTCTTCCTGCCAAAGCTCTGGCCCAGGATGTCCAGCGATAGTCAATGGGGAAACGGCGCACCACCACTCCATTGACCCGCTCATCCCCAGCCGCAAGGGGCGGCGATGCGGCCGAGTATAAACTTGCCACATTCGAAGCGCACGAGGTGAAGACCGTTACCTCATGGCCTCGTTCTGCCAGCCGCTCGCTTATTGCCTGGCAATAAGCCTCTGCTCCGCCGACGACGGGCCAGTAAGCCTGAGGAATATGGAGAACGCGCATTGCTTTTCAGGAGAACTCGAGACGCTGAAGAGCGAAAGAAACGCGGCGCGGATATACATCCGGAGTCGTCCAGACTCTCGAACACCGAAACACCATTTCGTAATCGCCTGCTTCCAGACCCAGGTTCTGCGCAGTGAAAATCATGTGCTCCATACCCGGCCCTGCATCCCCCAACGGGCCCTCGATCTCGAAGTAAAGCGCTTCCCGGCTGTCCCTGTAAAGCGAGACCAGTATCTTCTCGCCGGCCAGCGCGCGAGGCATCATGAACCTCAGCCGCAGGGACGACTTCGTCTCGGCAAGAAGAAACCGCAAAACTGCAAGCTCTGACGCCCACCTCCATCCTTCTCCAAACATCGGGTCGCGCTCGTCAACATACCAGCCCTCGTCCAGATAGGCATCGTCGTTCTCGCCGGCGGTCATCTTTTCCACGGGCTGCGCCTCTCTGGCCGACGGAGGAAGCATTGGTGCTGTCCACGAGTAACGACCCTCGAGGAAGCGAGCGAAACGCTCCCTGTAGGGGAGTTGATGAGCGCTTCGAGCTCTATGGAGGACGATTGTGTGGAACGCGCGAAAGTTCGACGTGAAAGTCCTCAGAAAAGTCAGCCCGCCCCCGGGGCTAAGCCGTACCTCTCGCAGCTTCAACCGGAGCCACCGCAGAAGCTCCCTCAGAGAATAGTGTTTGAAAACGAAGCGGACCGAGTTACGCAGATCGTAGAACTGCAGCCCAAGGGTGCGCTTCGTATAGCTGTGCACATGCCTGACAGCCGCCTCCGGCACGGTCACCAGCTTCCATCCTGAATCCCACAGCACGACCCCGAGATCTGAGTCCTCGTGCCCCCACCTCAAGAATCCCTCGTCGAACCAGCCCACCTCGTCCAACGCCTGCCTGCGAATGATCACCCCTGTCCCCATCGCATATTGAACATGTCTGGGCACGGAGAATCGGCGCGGCCGACGATTGGACCCTATGTTGTACCCGTAGCCCAGGAACCCCATAACTGACCCTATGGAGTTTATTACCTGCGGATCGTGCATCGCCACGAGAAGCGGCGTGCACAGAGCGATCCTCCGATCTGCCTCCATGAGCGCCACTATCCTCTCCACCCAGTCGCGACCGGGGATGGCGTCGTTGTCCATAAAAGCCAGATACCGGCCCCTGCTCTGCCGCACGCCCAGATTCCGCGCAGCCGGTATGCCAAGCCGCCGCCGCGAGCATATCAGGCGCATCTTCGGATGCTCCCGGGCCAACTCGCGCAGCTTTTCGACGCTGTCATCCGTGGACGCATCGTCAACCACGAAAAACTCGATGTTGGGATAGCTCTGCCCGGTAATGCTCTGAACGCTCTCGCGGATGATGTCCATGATCTTCGAGCCGTTGCAGTTGAGCATGATAACCGAAACCAGCGGAGGGTTCATTGCTGGTTCCGGAAGCCCTTGCCTCCTCGGGCTGATGCGCCGCGCCAGGCCCCGCAGAATACACTGTCCCACCGCCATGCACGCGAACTGCACCGCGAACACGCCCAGAATCGAGGCCGGCGCCGCCATTCGAGCCAGCCTGAGCATAATGCCCCGCCCCATGCGGCCAACTTGCGCCGAAAGCTTGCCCACCGAGAAATCGAGCTCCCAGGCTCCGTCAGGCCTGCGCGCAAGCAGGGCCGACCTCGACGCCCCGCTCAGAAGAGCGATCATCATCGCTCTCTCGTGCGGCTCCCCGGGGACGACGGCCAAGTCGAATCGCTGCCGCCTCAGGCGCATTATCAGCTTCGAGTCGAGCGCGAAACCGTAAGTCCCCCTCACATCAACTTCGATCAACTCATCCGCCGCGCCGCGCCTGAGAAGAGAATCGCCCGTTCCGCGCTGTGCCAGAACCGTCACGCGTGCTTCCGCCATGTGCTCGCGCACCTGCCGCAGAGCCTCCAGCATGAAAGAAGTCGGCCCAGTGCGCAGAACGATAACCCGCTTTGCGGCCCCGTCCTCAGCCCCTTCCATCACATCCAATATTATCCCTCAAGCCACACCATTCGCGCCACAGCTTTTCCTGCCTCATTATTGAGGTTCGCACAACTGAGTGTCTCGCCCTGCTGTCATTGCGACCCCGACCAGTTGGGGGTGCCAATCTCAGGCCCGGCCGCCTCCTCAAGCCCCCCGCCTCGATGTCCCGTTGACCAGTTCTCGCGACAAACCTACAATGTCCGCCGGCTGGCCCATCCTTCACAAGAAGATGGTTATCCTCATTCAATGCGGCCTTTCCTCCTGCTACCACCGGCGAGGCGACTGGCGCCTCGCCAATCGCACCCTTTGCATGCTCAGGAACCAGGGCGCCGAGGTCGCAGCGACTCTCGCGCCCTGGCCTCCCCTTGCCCGCCCGGCCAGGGAAGGCCGTGCGGTCAGCCATATCTTCGCGGGCTCCGACTGGCCCGCAGCGCTCGAGCAGGTGGTGAACTCTCGAATCCAGAGCATTCCCGTCGTCATAACAGCCGCTTGCTGGCCCGGCGGACGGCCCGACACCTCGGTCCGCGCTTCGGACGAGCATGAAGCTGCTCGCATCGCATCAAGCATATCCGCACAGGCGGCCCTCTCGCTCGCCGATGTAGTCGTCACAATGTCCCGGGCCCAAGAGCAGCTCTTGAGAACCCCGGGCTGGTTAGACCCTTCATTCGGAACACCCGAGGTGCTGCCTCTCCTATTCCCTGTGAGTGGGACACGCGAAGTCCAGCCGCCAACACAGGACCGCCTGCCCGTCCAGGGACTGACCAGCCAGCGCTTTGTCCTCTGCCCTGGAACCGTAACCCCAGAGAATGGTCAGCTCCACCTGCTTTCAGCGTCCCGAAAGCTTGACGCGCCTTTGTGCTTCGTCGGCTCGACCACATTCGATCCTGACTACGCGGCGCAATGCAGCCAGCTTTTGCGGCCCGGAGATGTTCTGCTGGGCGCTGTTGGCGAAAGCGAGCTCGCGAGCCTTTACGCGGAGGCGGCAGCTTCGTGCCTGCTCGCGCACGACGAGCATGTGCGGCTGGAGGCCCTGGAAAGCTGCGCCGCCGGCATTCCCACCGTCTCGACGCCGCAGCAGAGCTTGCAGGAATATGTGGGCAACGCAGCGCTCTATGTCAACCACGCCGACCCGGAGGCTGTAGCGCAGACCCTCGCAAAGGCTCTCGAATCTGCTCGTTCAGCTCCTCACACTCTCGGCTCCGACCCTCAAACCCACGCCGCCAGGCTCCTCGACATCTACGCCGCTGCGGGCCCCGCAGGGCGGGGCGAGCTCAACATGGCTCTCGTGTGCAAGGCCCTCTCGTGGAGGCTTCAAACGGTCATCGCTTCGCTTCCTGACGGCGCCGCAGCGAAAGCCCGCTGCGAAGAGATGCTCAGGGCCGAAAAAGCCCGGGCCGACGACATCTATCGCAGATTCCGCCGGATTACTTCTCTGCCTGTCATACGCCAGTATCTGGCCTTCAGGCGCTGGCTGGCTTCACTTCGGGAAAGGTAGTATGCACACGAGGCCAAAGCAGAAGCTCATGGCAGGGCGAGCCGCTGCCAACAGCTGACGCGGGCGACATATTGAAATTCCCGGAATTGGCTGGGAGCCCGACGGCCTTGGCTTCGATGCAGCAGATGTAGCGTCCCGACCTGTCGGGACGGGCCTACGTTCCCCGATTCATCGGGGCTACATTGGGCGTCGACGGCGGCCTCGCCATCTGACCCATTCCACGAGCCTCATCAGCGGCCTGTGAGGCCAGCCTGCCCGCCGGTCACGCCTTGGGCGGATGCGCCTCGGGCGCAAAGTTAGGCTCCCGCCCCGCGCCTCTACCCTGCGAAGCCAAGACCTTGAAGAAGCTGGCGCGCTCGCTCTCCCCAGCTATTCTCTCTTGCGAACGCGCGCAGCGCCTCGCTGTCCGGCGGAGAATCGAGAGCTTCCTCTATGGCTTGCACAAACTGTTCCTTCCCCTCTGCGCACCACACCCCGGGACGGCCTTGCACCTCGGGCAGGTTGGCCGCCGCCACGGGTTTGCCGCCAGCAAGATACTCATAGACCTTTATCGGGTCAACTGCCGCGCTCAGGGCCCCTCGCCGAAAAGGCACGAGGCAAACATCGAACGCCGCCAGATATGCCGGAAGCTCCTGGATCTTCCTGGGCCCCAGGTAGTGAATGTTCCGGCGCTGAGAAGGCGTCTCGAACTTCTCCCTGGCAGGGCCAATGAGGTTCAGCTCCCATCCCGGCCGCTGGCTTGCGACATAGTCCAGCAATTCCCAGTCGAACCAGGGAGCGTAGCTCGGATCGAGCGAGCCCCAGTAGCCAAGCGTCGCCTGCCCGCTGAAAACATCCCCTGGAGGCGGCCCGCTCGCCTGGCCGAAAAGTCCGAAATCCCCTGCATTCGGCAGATGCTTCCCCCTCGCCGCGGCGAGCGCTCGCGAAGTGTAAAAGACCTTGTCGCAGCCCTCCAGAAGGGCCTTCTCCGTTGCCCTGTCATACCAGGTCGCGTGGTGAAATTCGCTCCACAGGTCAATTATGTCGTAAGCGGTAGTGAAACCCAGGCTCTTGGCGAGACTCAGCAACTTCTCGAAGCCTCGGCAGGGAAACTCGAAGACCGCTGCTTTCCCGGTCGCCGCCTGGCCAGCCGCTGCCAGCGCCGACTCGATGAACAAGTCGTCCTGCTGCGGCGAAAGCCCTGCGTCGGGGTAGGGGAGAAAGCCAAAGTATTGCAGGCCCTCCAGCCCGGGCTCCTCGTGCGATGCGGAGTTCGAGAAGAACAACACCTGGCACCCAAGCTCCAGCAGCGCCTTCGTCAACTGAACTGACCGCTGCCCGCCTCCCGTTTCCGACCACGCCACTCCGGCGAAGAACACGATGAGCCGCTTCCCTGGCCTCACCCATCCATCGCACGAAGGAAGGTGAAACGCCGCAGAAAAATGGCTCAGAAGCTTCCTGAGCGCCTGTGATTCTTTCAGCACTTTCCTCTGCCAGGCGTCGCTCGCGTATTGCGGCTGAGACGCCGAGGGCGCTCCAATATTGACGCCCCGCGAGGTTATGCTACCTGCCGGCCAGCGCACAGGTCAAGGGAGTCAGTTCGGCCCGCGCATTCCTCTCGCCACAACGGCCAGAACGCGATGCCAGACGTCTAACCTGGTTATCCACGAGCAATGGGGCGGCGGGTGCTGGATGGCGCGAGAGCGAAACAGCAGGCGGGATCTCGCAGCCCCCCCGGCCAGTCGGATTTGACGTCGTGTCAAGAGCAGCCCCGGCCTCTGCGGCGGCTGCAAACGTGTCCCGTAGGGCAGAACCTTGCGTCCTGCCCCAGGTAAGCCGGGCAGGCGACAATCCGGCGGCTGGCGGACCGCCTACGAGTAGGAGGTCCTCTTAGCCTGAACTATCATAGAAGCGGCTTGCCCTCGCTGTGAGGATTATTCATCAAGGTCGCGGCGAAATCTTGTAGCCGCCCCGACCTATCGGGGCGCGGGCTCCTGCTATCCTCGCAACCCGTCGGCTGGCGGGTTGCGGCTACAGTGGCTGCGGCCGGTGTGCTGCACGCCCACGGGCAATACCCGCTGGTGTCCGCCTTCCCTGCAACACTCTGTAACCGCGAAGCGCTTTCCCGCGACCGCCAACACTCCGGCTCCCCTCCCCAATCTCTCGACACCCATCAGCCCCTCTGCCGCGGGGGGCACGAATAATGCGGGTTAGGCTCCCTGGGCGGCCGCGGGGGGCCGCCCCTACCGGGCTGGTCGATCGCAAGGCGCAACGGCATTTACCACGGGCCTGCTAAAGAGCTTCTTGTATTACAGCAACGCACCTGGCGCCCCGGCCTGCCGGGGTCATACCTCGGCACCCTATCTCCGCCTCAGCTCGAAATATGTGTCCATGCAGAGAGCCACATTCTCGACGGGGATGCCTGCGGGGATGTGGTTGCCAACCGCGAAGAAGTATCCAGGGCAGTCGCGGCCCAGGTCAATGCAGCGCCTCACCTCGGCCCGGATTTCCTCCTTGTCGCCTCTCATCAGAACCCGGCAGTCGGCATTTCCGATAATCACATGGGTGCGGCCATAGTTTCGCACGACATAGGCCAGGTCGGTTATCGGCTCGAAGATGAAGCCGTCGGCGCCCGCCTCGGCCAGGTCGTCAACGAACTCAGTGAAGTTGCCGTCGGAGCAGAACAGCACCTTTATTCCGCGCTCTTTCAGGGGCCGCCACAGCTCCCTATACCGCGTGAAAATCAACTTTCTATAGTAGGTCGGCTGCATGAATGCCCCTTGCGCCCAGACCATGTCGTCGTGGCAGATGAAAGCCTCGATGTCGGTTTTCGCCCACGCGAGATAGTAGCTGCGCGATACCTCGAAGAATCGCTGGGCCAGCCACTCGAACCGCTTCGGGTTCGTGCCCGCCGCTTCCAGGAGCAGCTCCCAGCCGAAAGCGGCTATCATGAAGCTGACGAGGGTGCGGTATATGCCGCCGGGATAGAGGCAAAAGTGAAATGCCCCCGTCTGCGCGGCCTCGTATCGAGCCTGATATTCCTTCGCTTTCTGTTCGATATCCGCAAGCCCATATTCCTCGACCGGGTCGAAAGCCAGAACTTCGTTCACATCTTGGAAAGCGTTTCGGCGCGTATCTTGTGCCGGCCGCTTCTCGCCCCAGTAGTGAACTCCCAGGTCGGTGAGCCTGCCGCGCAGCTCGGGCGCGTCGGTTGTCCACACCAGGTCATAGTCAAGTTTCCTCATCGCCTCCAGCCCGAGGTCGGGGTCGTCCTCGCTCAGGCCCGTGATGTGAGCCATGTATTCGTAGTTCGACAGATACTGAACGTGAGGAATCTCCTCGGGCATCTGGAGCTGTATTGCTTTTCTTCCGCGCTCAAGACTCATGCCAGTTTCCCGTTCCTGTTTTGCAGAATTGCTGTTGGGCCATGGCCGCGGCCGTCGGAGAGGACTATGGACTGCGGCGGCTTGCCGCCGCCTTTCTCCAGCAGAAGGCGGGTGAAAGCGGGAGCGAGCAGGACGTTGCAAAAGTAATTTGCCATTACCAGGCAAGTTACCGAAAGACTACGCCAACTTGACGAAAACGACGCCACGGCCATTGAAAAAGACTGGCGATTCGATTTGCCAGACGGCCGGCAAGCGGACGGGCCGCTTTGTTAGCGGCCGCGGCTGCTTTCTGCAGGTAGGCCAGCAGGTTGTGAGCCATGCAAACCAGCCAGAACTCCGCACCGGCTCCGCCCACCCCCGCCAGCCCAAACCGGTTGAACCGCAGGTTCGCCTTGAGCTGGGCAATCACCCTCTCCACTGTCTGCTGACGCAGCCGGTACAGCACCTTCCCTTCCGGCGTCTTCAACCGCTGGCGCACCTGCTCCCGCTCCGCGAAGACCACGCTCACCTGCACGCTGCGGCCCCGCTTGCTCTTCACCCGCACGCATTCGGCGTAGAACGAACAGTCCCGACAATTCTCGGGAGTATAAACCCGGTAGTTCCCGCTGCTGCACCTGACTGCCCGGCGAAACGTCAACTCCCGGCCGGCAGGACAGATCAAAACGTCCCGCCCCTCATCTGGCAGAAAACACCTGCTGGCAAAAAGATCGTTGCGTTGGGCCTGCTGGGACTGCTCCTGCGGGGGGATCAGCGCCTCTTGCCCGGTTTGCGCCAGCCACTTGAAGGCGCCTTCATCGCTGTAGCCTGTATCGGCCAGCGCCACATCCGGCTGGCAGCCCACGTTCTCCGCCGCCTTGTCAAGCTGGCCTGCCAGTCCGCCAGCCGGCGGATGATCCGTCTCCTGCTGGGTAAGGTCGGCGGCCACGATCACCCCGCTGGCGGTGTCCACCGTCAGTTGGACATTGTAGGCCGGGCGCAGCCCCCCAGTGGTCTTCATCACCCGGCAGTCCTCTTCGCTGGCCGATACCCGGCTGCGCCCGCTCTCAGCCAGCCTCGCCGCGATCTCGGCCAGCTTCTCCCGCCGCCGCGTCGCATCGGCCAGTCGCTGGGGAAGTTTACCGTTAGCGCCCTGCCCGTAAAGCTCATCCTCCGCCTGGTCCGCCGCCTCCGCCTCCTCCAGAGCCCGGCTGCAGCGAATCCCCTTGCAATAGCCGTACACCAGCAGCTTGCACATCACCTTCGGCGGGTAGGCGGGGCGACCGGTGTCCGCACAGCTGGCTTCAAAGGCACGCCAGTCCAGCGCCTCCATCGCCTCCCCCAGCAGGCGCACATCACAATCTGCCGGCAGCGAATCCTCGACGCTGACTGGAAACATCACGATCTGGGACGGCGCCATCGGCATCTGCTTGAAATTCGGCATCCCGATCCCTCCGCCCCTACTCATTCGACAGGCAAGCGCCTCCTTCCTTCTAAAGCAATCAAGGAGGGACGACGAGTTTTGCAACAGCCTGCTCGCTCCCGCACTCCAAAAGTGGCCAGTCCGGCAGCACCCCCGCGGTAACTTTTGTTACATCCTCTAAGTGCCAGGCAGAGTTTTGTCGCAGGCTCTATTGAGTTTCGCACATCAGGGTGGACGGAGAAACCGCCATACAGAGCCATTTCGCGCTCCAAGGCAATAGGCGACGCTCAATAAAGCCTGCTGAGAAAGGCGGCGGTGAAGGCCACGCCGAGGCGAGCTTCCTGCACGACTCTGACAGGTAGCTGGAGCAGGTCTATGGCGAGGCGAGGATGCCAGATTTGCCATCGGGCGACGCGGGTACCGAGGTCCTGCCAATAAGACTCGAGAGCCAGGCGGCTTTTCGGAAGATGGTAGAAAGGCAGCGCAGGAGAAATCATCATCGCCGCGAGCCGACGCCGCAATCCCTCGAGCTTCATCCGCCAGCCGGCGGACTTCGGCGCGCGAAGGCCGAGGCCCGCTGCCGAGAGCCTTGGAAGGTCGAGCGAGCGCGGCTTTACGGAGGAAAGCTCCGGCACGTTTAGCTGAGGCATCTGAGGCATCTGAGGCATGTGGGGCATATGCCCTCTGAGCCACTGGTCTATCTGGGCGCGGCCGCGAGTGGCCAGCCACAGTTCTTCGAACATGAGGAACAGCCTGCCAAGTCCGCGAACGAGAGAAATAGAGTCTTTTAGTCTGCGGGCGGCATAGGCGAGTCTGCCCTCGCGCGGCAGCCCAGGTCGCCGCTCCGTTCTTCCCTTGAGCCGCAGGAAACCCGTGGCCATGGGAGGGGCTTCTTCGACAAGGAAGGAGTAGGCGTGCCAGAGGGCGTTGAGGAAGGCCTGGCGATATGCGGCGGGGTGAGCCTTGTTGAGGACGGCTTTCAGGTTTTCAATGGAGAAGAAATCGCGCCATGCCTTGTTGTAAGCTTCGAGCCACTGGCACGCGCTCATGTTGGGATGGCGGCTGACAGGATGGAAGGAGTCGTAGTTGTTGAAATCGGGGTCGAGCTGCGCGCCGCTGCGGACCAGGTTCTTGTGGTCTTCGGAGCCGGGAAGCGGCGTCATGATAAAGAAGCTGGCCAGGTCGGGCCTGACGTGCTCTCGGACGGTCCGCATGTCTCGCTCGATTGACTCGGGGGTGTCGAAGGGGAATCCGATTATGTAGCTTGTGTGAACCAGCGCGCCGGCGTCTCGCCAGGCCTGGACCATTTCCTGAAAGTCCTCCACCTTGTTGTGAAGCTTTCCTGAAGCTTGGAGGTTCGCGGGGTTGAGGCTCTCGAGGCCTATGAAGACCTGCCAGCAGCCGGCCTTCTTCGCCTCTTCCACAAAGCCCGGAATCTTGTAGGCCAAGGTGTCAACCTGCATCATGAAGTGAATATCCATCCCCTCATTGCGCAGTTGGGTGAGCCCGGCGAAGATTTCGCGCCAGAACTTGTTGCGGGCAAGGTTATCGTCGGTCAGGAAGTAGTAGCGCATTCCGCGCTCGTAGTTGCGCCTTACGGCTTCGACGATGTCGCGCGGGTCTCTTGACCTCGTGTAGTTGCCCTGGACATTGATTATCGTGCAGAAGGAGCAGCGCCACGGGCAGCCTCGAGAGGTGTCAATCGTGCCTGATTTCTGGGCAAAGTAGCGGCGCGCAAGGGTGGGATTGAGCAGAGGTATTGGCCAGGGCCGAGACAGGTCGGGAAGAGATGACAGGAAGTTGTAGAGCGGCTTCATCTCGCCGCGCAGCGCATCGCCAAGGACCTGGCGCCAGCGTCCCTCCGCTTCGCCCGCGAAAATGCTCACCCCATTGTCGAGCAGCTCCTGCAGCTCTGCGGTCACGCCGAGCATTTTCAGCGTGCCGCTGAGATGGAATCCTCCCATGATCACCTGGCAGCCTGCTTTTCGGAAGCGGCGAGCCAGGTCCGCGGCTCTCGGAAACTGGTTTGTCTGGACGCCCACAATTGCCGCGAGAATCATCGTGCGTCTGCCGCGGAAGGCTCTGACCAGCCTCTCGGGCACGACGAGCTCAACGGTCTCGTCAACGGCTCTCGCCGTCAGCGGGACCGGGAAATCTGCGGCAGCCTGAAGAGTCAGCGCATACATGCAGTGGAGGGTATTGCTTGTTAGAACTCCCTTCCAGTGGTGGACGACATAGCCGTCGTCATCATACCTGGAGGGCTTGACGAGAAGAACGACGAGCCGTCGAACGGATTCGTGATTCGCGCCGCCGCCCGCGTGGCCCTTATTCCTTGATGTGAGCCGAAGCCCGAAACGAGACACTGCCCGTTGACCTGCAAGAGCGCTGACAGCGCTGCGAAAGTATAACACGCAACGCATCATCCGGACAAGCCGCCCCTCGGCGCGAGCGGGTGGGCGGTAGAGTCACGGTCCGCCGGCTGGCGAACATGCGTTCCGCCCGGCGCGCGTCAATTCGATACTGCAATGAGGTTCCGACGATTGACTTCGACAGGCCCTCGAGGAAAAGATTGCCAGACCTATTGACTAAGGGAGATGGTGAGGTATAATATTCGTGAAGAATATCACAAGCGACATTTCGGCGGAGGAACCCCGTTGCATGAATTTGGCATGGCCGCGGAGCTTCTGGAGTTTGCCCTGGAAAGGGCGAGAAGCGAGAGCGGCAAGGACCGGAGGCAGTCGGAGCTCTTGAGCGGGGCAGCGACGGGCGGCGACGGAACGAGCGCGCCAGAGGCCTGCGGGGCGCAGGGGCAGCGCAGGGTGCACGCGATAGAGGGCCTCATATCCCCGCAACTGGGCATTGGGCCCGACGAGCTCTCGTTTGCTTTCGAGGTGCTTTCGAAAGGCACGGAAGCCGAAGGGGCGAGGCTGGATTTCACAGTGAGCCCAACTGCAATTCGCTGTCCTTCATGCGGCGCGCATACGGCTGCGAAGGACGGCGAAACCGACGCAGCAATGCCCTGCCCTGTCTGCGGCGCTGAGGCGAAGATCGAGGCTGTGCGCGGCCTCGAAGTTACCGGGTTCGAGACAGGGTTAGGATGGGGCGCGAGGCAGGAGGGCGGGGAGCACGAGAAGAACGCCAGAAAAAAACAGAGTGGAACCGGAGGAATAGATGGGCCGCGGGATGACGGTTAAAAGCAAAGCTACAGCGGAAGAGATCAGCCGCAGGGTGCGCTCGGTGCACGACGGCGAGAGAACGCTTCAGTGTCTTCAGTGTGGGACCTGCACGGCGAGTTGCCCCTTGAGTCATCTGATGGACTACCCTCCCCGACAGATTTTCGGCGCGCTTCGAACGGGAGAGATCGGCCTCGTCCTGGGCAGCAATACGCCGTGGCTGTGCGCATCCTGCTATTGCTGCCAGGTTCGCTGCCCGGTGAAGATTCCCATAACAGAAGTGATGTATGAGTTGAAGAGCATGGCCATCCGGGAAGGCTGCTATCCCAAGGGCGAGACGATGCCCCTTCTCGCGCGGACCTTTGCGGAGCAGGTGACGAAAGCTGGAAGGAATGCAGAGTTTGCGCTGATGAGAAGGTTCTACATCAGGGGTCGGCTTTTCGGGCAGGCGCTGAAGAACATGGGCGTGGCTCGAAAGCTTCTCGCAAAGGGGAGGCTGCCCTTGAGGTCGCGGAAAGTCAAGGGAGCGGAGCAAATCGCGAAGCTGCTTGAGGCGGCCGAGAGTATCCGAGAGAGAGGCTCGTGAGATGGCAGGAAAGTTTTATAGTTTCTACCCGGGGTGCTCGCTGGAGGCGACAGGGCGCAACTTCGACCTGTCCACACGGGCGGTATGCAGTGCGCTGGGGCTGCCGCTTGTCGACCTTCCCGACTGGAGCTGCTGCGGGGCGACGCCTTACATGGCAATTGATCCCATGCGATCCGTGGCGCTGTCGGCTCGAAACCTGGCCATAGCAGGCAGGGAGAAGAAAGACCTGGCTGTTGTCTGCCCGGCCTGCTACACGATACTGAACAAAGCCAAGCAGATTCTTGCAGAGAACCAGGAGCTGCGCACGCGCCTGTCGAGAGAGCTTTCGGCCTGGGGCTTAAATCTGGACGGCGATGTGCCGGTGCGCCACCTGCTGGACCTGCTTGTGAACGACCTTGGACACAACGGGGTCTTCCCCAGGCTTCGCACGCCGCTCAGGGGGCTGCGAGTCGCCTGCTACTACGGCTGCCAGATAGTGAGGCCATTCTCCACGTTCGACGATCAGGAGAATCCCACCAGCATGGATCAGATTATGACCTGGATTGAGGCCACGCCGGTGGACTTTGCTCTGAAGACGAAATGCTGCGCCGGAATGCTTATGACCACAAACCAGGAGGCTGCGTTTCCGCTGGTGAGAGATCTCTTGCGAGCAGCGCATCAGGCGAAGGCTGAATGCATTTCGGTGGCCTGTCCTCTGTGTTTCATGAATCTGGACACCTACCAGGATCAACTGGAAAAGGAAGAGCGGCTGCCGGTTTTGTACTTCACCCAGCTACTGGGCCACTCGCTGGGATTAGGGGAGAAGGAGCTGGGTCTGCATATGGGTTTGAGCGGCGGCGCCGAGCTTCTGAGAGATAGGAGCGAGCAGAAATGAGCAATCAGGGAGAGAACGCGGGCAGCAGGGATATGCGCATCGGCGTTTATATCTGCCACTGCGGCACAAACATCGCCGGAACGGTTGATATTGAGCGGCTGAGAGAGTTTGCGGCGAGCCTGCCGGGGGTAGTGGTGGCGCGAGATTACAAGTATATGTGCTCGGCGCCCGGGCAGGAGTTCATCCGGCACGACATCGGCCACCTGAGCCTGAACCGCGCGGTGGTGGCCTCATGCTCTCCCACGCTTCACGAGCAGACCTTCCGAAGGGCCTGCGCGGAGGGCGGGTTGAACCCCTTCTATTTCCAGATGGCCAACATTCGCGAGCACTGCTCGTGGGTGCACGAGGACAGGGGCGAGGCGACATTGAAGGCGATGCGCCTTATGCGAGCTGCGGTCAGCCGCCTTCCCTATCATGCGCCGCTGGAGCAGAGAAAGGTCCCCGTGAGACCGGCCGCCCTCGTGATTGGCGGCGGCATAGCGGGCATTGAAGCCGCCCTTCGCCTGGCCGAAGCGGGCAAGGAGGTCTATCTGGTGGAGCGGGAGCCGACCATCGGCGGCCACATGGCCTACTTCGATAAGACTTTTCCCACGCTTGACTGCGCGGCGTGCATATTGACGCCGAAGATGGTATCGGTGGGCCAGCACCCGAACATCCACCTGCTCACCTTCAGCGAGGTGCAAGAGGTATCGGGGTATGTGGGAAGCTTCGATGTTCGCATCAGGCGAAAGCCAAGGTATGTTGATCCTACGAAGTGCAACGGGTGCGGGTTGTGCTGGGAGATGTGTCCTTCGCTTCGATTTCCCTCCGGGAAGGTGATAAGGAAAGGGGATCTGATTCTGAACAGAGAGGTGGGACCATGACGGAAGGCGTGGCTGAAGCTCAGATAAGAAGAATTCTGGACCGGTATCAGGGAGACCGGGCAGCGATAGTGGCGGTTCTGCAAGATGTGCAGGAGGCGCTGGGGTATCTGCCCCAAGAGGCGCTGGTGGAGGTGGCCGTGCAGACAGGAGTGCCTCTGAGCCAGCTATACAGCCTGGCAACTTTCTACAGGGCTTTCAGTCTGAAGCCCCGGGGCAAGTGCCAGATAAGCGTATGCCAGGGGACGGCCTGCCACGTGCGCGGGGGAAGGCTGCTTCTCGAGAAGTTGGAGCGGGACCTCGGCATAAAGGCGGGCGAGACGACTGGTGACGGGCTTTTCGGCCTCGAGACAGTTTACTGCGCCGGGGCGTGCGCTTTGGCTCCTCTCATGGTAATTGGCGGGGAATATCAGGGGCGCATGAATCCGATAAAGCTCGACAAGATCATCGCAAAGTATAAGAAGGGAGCCATAGATGAACTGGTTGTCGAGTTTCGATGAGCTTAGCAGATACCGGCTGAGGCTGACGGCCGAGCGCAGCGACCTTCGGCCTACTCTGACAGTGTGCATGAGCACGGGCTGCACGGCCTCGGGCTCGCCAGAGGTCCTGAGGGCGCTGATGGAGGCGCAGCGAAAGCTGGGGGCTGAGGGAAGGTTCGCCATAAAGCGCACCGGGTGCCATGGTTTCTGCGAGCGCGGGCCCCTCGTGGTATTGCGGCCGCACGGGCTTTTGTACCAGCAGGTTGAAGAGAAAGATGCTGAGGCGATAGTCGCCTCAATCATTGACGGCGTGCGACCGGTAGAGCGCTTGCTCTACCAGGACCCGGCCACCGGCGTCAGGGTTACGAGGGAAGAGCAGATTCCCTTCTATCAGAAGCAGACCCGCCTGCTGCTGGCAAACAACGGCCACATAGACCCAACAGACATCGGCGATTATGTGGCGGTGGGGGGCTATTCGGCTCTGGAGAAAGTCCTGTCTTCCATGAAGCCGGAACAGGTTATTGACGCGGTGAAGAGGGCGGGCCTGCGGGGCAGAGGTGGAGCGGGGTTCCCCACCGGGCGAAAGTGGGAGCTGTGCCGGTCGGCGGAGGGGTGGCCCAAGTATGTGATCTGCAATGCGGATGAGGGGGACCCAGGAGCCTTCATGGACCGCAGCCTTCTGGAGGCAAATCCTCACAGCGTTCTGGAGGGCCTGCTTATCGGGGCCTACGCAATAGGAGCCGAAGAGGGCTATTTCTATATACGAAACGAGTATCCGCTGGCGCTGCGGCATGTTCGCACGGCAATTCAGCAGGCCAGTGAGAGCGGACTTCTGGGCGAGAACATACTCGGGTCGGGTCTCAATTTCACTGTGAAGGTTTGCCGCGGCGGCGGGGCGTTCGTGTGCGGCGAGGAGACTGCGCTCATCGCCTCCGTCGAGGGCCGCCTGGGCGAGCCCAGACCGAGGCCGCCTTATCCTGTCGAGCGCGGCCTGTGGGGAAAGCCCACCGACATCAACAACGTCAAGAGCTGGGCCAGTGTGCCGCTCATAATAAACAACGGGCCGGAGTGGTTCGCAAGCATAGGAACCGAACACAGCAAGGGAACCATGATCTTCTCTCTGGTGGGGAAGGTTCGGAACACGGGTCTTGTCGAGGTGCCGATGGGGATAACGCTGCGGCGGCTAATCTTCGACATTGGCGGAGGTCCGCCGCCGGGGCGAGCTTTCAAGGCCGTTCAGGCGGGAGGGCCGTCAGGTGGATGCCTGCCCGCAAGTCTTCTTGACTTGCAGGTTGACTACGAGCAGCTCGCCGCAGCCGGCTCGATGATGGGATCCGGCGGCATGGTCGTGATGGACGACAGAACCTGCATGGTGAATGTGGCGAAGTATTTCCTCACATTCACGGCCGACGAATCGTGCGGCAAGTGCGTGCCCTGCCGTGAGGGAACAAAGGAGATGCTGGCGATCCTGACCGACATCACGGAGGGCAGAGGGAGCAACGGGGAGCTGGAAAAGTTGGAAGAGATCGCGCACTGGGTGAAGGACACGGCCCTGTGCGGGCTTGGTCAGACGGCGCCAAACCCGGTTCTCACCACCTTACGGTATTTCCGCGACGAGTATGTCGCGCATACCGAGCAGCATAAGTGCCCGGCGGGAGTTTGCCGGGCTCTGATTCGCTACTACATAGAGGAATCGGAGTGCCCGGGGTGCGGGCTTTGCCGGCTCAACTGCCCCAGCACGGCCATAAAGGGAGACAAACAGAAGCCGCACGCCATTGATGACGCGAAGTGCGAGAGATGCGGCGTGTGCGTGGAGCTCTGCAAGTTCGGCGCCATAAAGGTCGAGTGAGAAGGCAAGGATGAAGGATGAGGGCGGAAGGATGAGACGGTGTAGGGGCGCGATTCATCGGGCCCATGCAACGGGCAACGGGATATGTAGGGGCGCGATTCATCGCGCCCGAAATTCGAAGCCATGTAGGGGCGCAGCATGCTGCGCCCTCGCGATGGGCAACACGCAGCCGGATGAAGGCGGAGCGAGAGGATAGCAGATGGTCAGGTTAATCATCAACGGCAGAGAGGTAGAAGCGCTCGAAGACACGACGGTGCTTCAGGCGGCGAGGCGAGCGGGGATTGACATTCCCACCCTTTGCTACCACGAAGCTCTGAGTCCCTATGGAGCGTGTCGGCTTTGCATAGTGGAGACAGGCGTGCGGGGCGCAACGAAGCTGGCCGCCTCGTGTGCGATGCCTGTTGAGGAAGGGCTTCAGGTCCTGACTCATTCGCCCAGGGTCCTTGACGCAAGACGCCGAGTGATGGAAACCCTCCTGCGCCGCCACCCGGGAGCGGTCGAGAAGCTGGCGCCTCTGGCCCGCAGCATGGGAGTGGAGCCTCCTGAGCCTGCGCCCGGAGAGGATCCCTGCATTCTCTGCGGGCTGTGCGTTAGGACGTGCGAGGAGATAGCAGGAGTCAGGGCCATAAGCTTTGTCGGGCGGGGAGACGAGCGTAAGGTCAGCACGCCGTTTGACCGTCCTTCGGATACCTGCATAGCTTGCGGCGCGTGCGCATACGTGTGCCCGACAGGGGCGATAAAGATCGAGCAGGTCGAGCAGGTGCGCCACAGCGAGCTCGTGCTGGGGCCCAACAAGGCGATAAATGTTCCCTTCCTTCAGGCAGTGCCCAAGACGCCCGTTATTGACACGAGATACTGCATTCATTTCCGGACTGGGGCCTGCTCGGTGTGCCAGAGATTCTGCGAGCCCGGCGCAATTGATTATAGCATGGAGGAGAAAGAGGAAGAGATAGAGGTCGGAACCATCGTGGTGGCCACAGGGTTCCAGACCTTCAATCCGTCGCGCTTGGCGGAATATGGCTACGGCAAACTGCCGAATGTCATCACGAGCCTGGAATTCGAGAAGATGTCCAACGCCGGCGGGCCAACCGCCGGGCAGATACTGATGACTGACGGCCGGAAGCCGCAGACAATCGCGATTCTTCACTGCGTGGGCAGCCGCGACGAGAACAACCTGCCCTACTGCTCGCGGGTGTGCTGCATGTATTCTCTCAAGACCGCCCACCTGGCCAAGGAGAAGACGAGCGCCAAGATATACGAGCTATACATTGATATGCGGGCCTTCGGGAAGGGCTACGAGGAGTTCTACAAGAGGGTCCTGAGCGAGGATGTGATTGTCATCCGGGGCCGGGGCGCGGAGGTTACCACATACGCGCAGAGCCCCGAAGAGGAAGGGAAGCTGACAGTCCTGTGCGAGGACACGCTGATGGGCAAGAGGCGCAGGCTGCCCGTGGATATGGTCATCCTTTCAGTAGGCCTTCAGGCCCAGGCCGATGCCGCGCAGCTCGCGCGCATCCTGGGCATAAGCCGAAGCGCTGACGGTTTCTTCATGGAGCGGCACGCGAAGCTGGGGCCTGTGGAAACAAACACGGACGGCATATTCTTGGCTGGGGCGTGCCAGGGGCCGAAGGACATACCCGACGCGGTAGCCCAGGGCGGAGCAGCCGCGGCAGGGGCCCTGTCGCTCATTGACGCGGGCGAGGTTCTGCTGGAACCCTTCACAGCGGTAATTGACGAAGAGCGTTGCTCTGGATGCGGCATCTGCGAGCCGATGTGCCCCTACCGGGCCATAACCTATGATGGAGAGCCGCGCGTGGCCAAGATAAACGAAGCCGTCTGCAAGGGCTGCGGCGCGTGCGCAGCGGCCTGCCCCGGCGGAGTCATAAGCGCCAGGGGATTCACGGACGCGCAGGTGCTGGCAGAGATAGAGGGCGCCCTCGCGCCTGTGGCCGCTTGATCAGGTGGGCGAACGTAGGGGCGAAGCGTTGCTTCGCCCGCGGGAGCAGCGGCGCTGCTCCCCTACGAGATCTGCGGCATGGTGAGGAGGAGAAACCGATGGCTAATAACGCAGATTTCGAACCGACCCTTATCGGCTTTCTTTGCCGATGGTGCAGCTACCAGGGCGCGGACCTGGCCGGCACCAGCAGGCTCAAGTATCCGCCGAACCTTGTGCCAATCAGGGTCAACTGCTCGGGAAGGTTGGACCCGGTGTTCATCCTGCACGCTCTGCGAAGCGGCGCCGACGGGGTTCTCGTTGCGGGGTGTCATCCGGGCGATTGTCACTACCATGATGGGAATTACAAGGCTCTGCGGCGTGTAGTCATGATGAAGAAGGCCCTTGAGACCTTCGGAATAGACCCGAGGCGAGTGAAGCTTCAGTGGATATCGGCGTCGGAAGGGGAGCTGTTCGCCCAGACGATTCGCAGCTTTGTCGAAGAGATAAAGGCCCTGGGTCCAATGGAGAGAGAAGGGAAGCCGGCCGCTGCGCAGGCGCCGGCGGAAGTGAAGGAAGCTGCCCTACATGCCGAGGAGGCACGCGTGTTGAAGGGTGAGGGATGAAGGCGGGAACGGTGAACCGGCGACAGATGCTGTAGGGGCACGGCATGCCGTGCCCCTGCCGAGGTTTACGAAGGTGAGATCAGGAGAGAGAGATATGGCGAAGCCACAGGTTGCTTTCTACTGGACGGCGAGCTGCGGCGGATGCGAGATGGCAGTGCTGGAGCTGCACGAGCGCATCCTCGATGTGGCCTCGCTGGTTGACATACGCTTCTGGCCTGTGGCGATTGACGCGAAATACTCCGATGTTCGGCGCATGGCTGACGGCGAGCTCGATGTGACTTTTTTCAACGGGGCCCTGCGAAACGAAGAGAATGTGGAGATGGCCCACTTGATGCGGAAGAAGAGCAAGCTTCTCGTGGCCTTCGGCGCCTGCGCGCAAATGGGCGGGATTCCGGGGCTTGCCAATTTCAGCAGCAAGCGCTCGCTTCTGGACCAGGTCTATCACCAGGCTCCCTCCACTTCGAATCCCAGCGCGACCGAGCCGGTTGAGAAGAGCGCATTGGACGGTTATGAGTTGACGCTGCCTCCGCTGCTGGAAAGGGTTTATCCGCTCGACGGCGAGGTTGAAGTTGACTACTCGGTTCCCGGCTGCCCGCCGACCGGAGAGACAGTGTGGCGAGCCGTCACAGCCATCCTGGAAGGGCAGCTTCCAGAGAGGGGAGCGGTTCTGGGAGCCAGCGAGGAGACGCTGTGCAAAGAGTGCCCTCTGAAGAAGCAGGAGAAGAAGGTCGGTCATTTCTATCGGCTGTATGAGAAGCAGCCGGATGGCGAGACTTGCCTGCTGGAGCAGGGGATTGTGTGCGCCGGGCCGGCCACTCGCGGAGGATGCGAGGCGGCCTGCATCAAGGCCAACATGCCCTGCCGGGGCTGCTATGGGCCTGTGGCCGGCGCGCTGGACCAGGGAGCGAAGCTTCTTTCAGCCCTGGCATCGTGCATGGATTCGAACGAGATGAGCGGCATTACCGAGCTGGTCAGCCAGGTGCCCGACATTAGCGGTCTTCTGTGGAGGTTTTCGCTTCCCAGAAGCCTGGCGCAAGGCGTGAGAGAACCCGCGGGCAGTTCCGCCGGAGGCGGAAGCTCCTCCGGCGCACTGACGGGACGGAAGGAGGCAAAGTGACTGTCCGAACGACCATAGATCCCATCACGCGGCTGGAGGGGCATGGCAAGATAGACCTGTTTCTGGACGACAGGGGCGAGCTTGAGAACGCCTACTTCGTCGTTCCTGAACTCAGGGGATTTGAGGAGTTCTGTAAGGGAAGAGCGATTGAGGAGCTGGCTTTCATAACGCCGCGCATCTGCGGGGTATGCCCGGAGGCGCACCACATGGCCTCGATGAAGGCTCTGGACGCGGTCTTCAAGGTGGAGCCGCCTCCTGCGGCGAGAAAGCTGAGGGAGCTTCTATACAACACTTTCTATGTTACCGACCACACTCTGCATTTCTTCTTCCTTGCGTCGCCGGACTTCGTGATGGGGCCGGATGCGCCTGTGGCTGAGCGAAACATCCTTGGCGTCGTCGCCAAAGTCGGGCTCGAGCTGGGGGGCCGCGTGATTGCGCTGAGGAAGGAGTGCAACGAGGTCCTGGCGATGCTGGCCGGGCGCCAGGTTCATCCTATCTGCGGCCTTCCCGGCGGGGTCTCCAAGGGGCTGAACGAGGACGAGAGAAAGCGCGTTCAGGAGATAGCCCCACGGTGCGTGGAGTTCGGACAGCTCGCCCTGAAAGTCTTCCATGACGTTGTCCTCGGCAACTCCGACTATGTCGCGCTCATAAAGAGCGATATTTTCGCGCACCGCACATACTATATGGGCCTCGTGGATGAGCAGAACAAGGTGAACTTCTACGACGGGCATCTGCGGGTCGTTGACCCCGACGGCGTCGAGTTCGCTCGCTTCCGGCCCGAGCGTTATCTCGATCACATAGTCGAACATGTGGAACAGTGGACTTACCTGAAGTTCCCGTATCTGAAGGATGTTGGCTGGAAGGGACTGGTTGACGGCAAAGACAGCGGGGTCTATCGGGTTGCTCCGCTCGCGAGGTTGAATGCGTCTGAAGGGATGTCAACTCCACTCGCCCAGGCCGAGTATGAGCGGTTCTACGAGGTTCTCGGAGGAAAGCCCGTCCACGCGACGCTGGCGACGCACTGGGCTCGACTCATAGAGCTTCTGAATGCGGCCGAGGCGATGGTGGAGCTGGCGGAGGACCCCGAGATAACGAGCGCCGACATAAGGCGCATCCCGACAGAGACTCCCGGCGAGGGAATCGGGTGTGTGGAAGCGCCCAGGGGTGTCCTGATTCACCACTATGTGGCAGACGCGAATGGAATCGCGCAGAAAGTCAACCTGATTGTGGGCACGGGCCACAATTACGGCGCTATTTGCATGTCCATCAAGAAAGCAGCGCAGGGGCTGATAAAGGCTGGCCAGGAAATAACGCCTGGCCTTCTCAACCGGATCGAGATGGCCTTCCGAGCTTATGATCCCTGCCTTGCCTGCGCCACGCATTCGGCATTCGGGCAGATGCCGCTTCAGGTGAGAGTCTTCGACAAGCAGGGCCGGCTGGTTGGCGGAGCGGAAAGGGGCCTTTCAGGGGCGCAGCCGCGGGGGCTTGAGTGAAGTGCGCACCAGCCTTCGCCCCGACCAGGTTGGGGCTTCGGGGTGCAGGGTCCGCATCATCGGGCTGGGGAATCCGCTGCTGTCTGACGACGCGGCGGGGCTGCATGTGGTGCGGGCTCTGCGGCGGATACTTGCCGGCAGAGAAGGTATTGAGCTTCACGAGCTGAGCGTTTCGCCGCCCCGGCTCGCTGAGCTCTTCGCCGGGCCCGAGACCCTCATAATCGTTGATGCCGTAAAGACCCCCAGTGGAAAAGCGGGAAGCCTTCTGCATTTTCGCATGTCCGGCGAAGAAATCGTCGGGGCGGGTTTCAAACCCGCCCCTACAGAGGCGCGCGGCGAGAGCGCTGAAGGCGTCATAGTGAGCCACGCAGCCGACCTGAGAGCGGCGTTTCGCATGGCGCGGCTCATGGGCGCCGAGCTTCCCCGGCAGGTGTGGATTTTCGCAGTCGAGGCAGAGGATGTAACGACCTTCCGCGAGGAACTCAGCCCTGCCGTGGCGCGCGCTCTGCCTGGCCTTGTCGAGCAGATAACCAGGGTTGTCTGCGAGGACGAAAATCGATGAGCGAGGCTCATACCCGTAAGCAGCGGGCTGTAGTTGGACCGCTCTGTGAGCTGCCTGGTGAGGGCGGCCAGGACGACGCTGGCGCGGATGCCGTCGAGAGGTGGCGAGTCACGGTCGAGGGAGTCGTGCAGGGAGTTGGCTTTCGTCCGTTCGTCTATCGTCTGGCGAATTCTCTCGGCCTTGGCGGGTGGGTGCAGAACACTCCCGGTGGAGTTGTCATAGAGATAGAGGGCGAGAGGGCGCGCGAGTTTCTGGCTCGCCTTGAGGCCGATGCCCCGCCGGTGGCCAGAATCTTGAGAGTAAGGCGGCAGAAGCTTGAGCCCCAGGGCAGCGATGGCTTCCATATTCTGGCCAGCGGGACGGCGGAGGCGACGCGGCCATCCATTCCTCCTGATGTGGCCATGTGCAGGCTGTGCGGGCTCGAGGCGCTCGATCCGAAAGACCGCCGCTGCGGCTACCCGTTCACCAACTGCACCGACTGCGGGCCTCGCTTCACGATTACGAAGAGCTTGCCGTACGACAGGCCCAACACGACGATGTCGCAGTTCATCATGTGCGCGGCATGCTCGAAGGAGTATCACGACCCTCTGAATCGGCGGTTTCATGCGCAGCCCAACGCCTGCCCCGCTTGTGGGCCTCGGCTTTTTGCGGATGGCGAGCCGGTGGAGGCCGCTGCGGGCGTTGCGCTCGCGGCGCAGTGGCTCAGGCAGGGAAAGATAGTTGCCCTCAAGGGCCTGGCGGGATTTCACCTGGCCTGCGACGCGCGCAATCCGCAGGCTGTCGAGACTCTGAGGGCGCGGAAGCGCCGCAGTCTGAAGCCCTTCGCTTTGATGGCGCGAGATATTGAAGAGATCAAGCGGGTCGCCGTCGTCGGAGAATTTGAAGAGAAACTGCTTCAATCGCCGGAGGCTCCGATAGTTCTCATGAAGCCGCGAGACTCGAACCGGGAGCTGGCTGCTCGCATCGCCCCCACGAGCCGTTACATCGGGATAATGCTCCCCTATACTCCTCTGCACCATCTTCTCACGGCTCGCTCTCCCTCGGTGCTGATAATGACGAGCGGGAACCTGGCCGAGGAGCCGATATGCCATACCGACGAGGAAGCGAGGCAGAGGCTCGGCGCGATAGCTGACCATTTCCTGACTCACGACAGGCCCATCCACATGGCCTGCGATGACTCGGTCGTTCTTCCTATCAGAGGAAGGGCGATTCCCATAAGGAGGTCGCGCGGGTATGTTCCGGCGCCCATTGGAGTCGGCTTTCGAGCGCCGGCAGTTTTGGCCATGGGAGCCCAGTTGAACCACACATTCTGCCTGCTGGAGGGAGAGCAGGCGGTGATCAGCCAGCACGTGGGAGACCTGGAAAACGCAGAGACTCTCGATTACTTCGACCGGGCTGTCGATCACCTGAGAAGTCTTCTGAGATTCGAGCCCTCCCTGGTCGCTCATGATCTTCACCCGGACTATCTTTCGACCAGGCTTGCCCGGAGGCAGTTTGGCGGGCCGGCTCTGAGGATGGATGGGGCCGAGAGGGAGGGCGTTCAGCATCACCACGCGCACATTGCCAGCGTTCTTGCGGATAACCAGGAGCGAGGGCCTGTTATCGGCGTGGCTTTCGACGGAACTGGATACGGAACGGATGGGGCGGTATGGGGAGGAGAGTTCCTGGTGTGCGACATGGCCGAATTCCGCCGCGCAGCTCATCTGGCTTACATTCCTCTGCCTGGAGGAGAGGCCGCAATAAGGAAGCCCGCTCGAATGGCCTTCGCTTACCTGCTTGAAGCATTCGAGGACTTTGAAACGGCTCGGGCGCTGCTTCCAGCCCTGGAGGCGAAAGAAGCGGAAGTGGTGGCGAGACAAATCGAGCGGAAGCTCAATAGCCCTCCGACATCGAGCATGGGCAGGCTTTTCGACGCCGTGTCTGTGGTTCTTGGCGGGCCGGCGAATGTTACCTACGAGGGAGAAGCGGCATGCTGGCTTGAGGCCCAGGCGGCATCATGGCCGTCAGTAGAGGCGCCGTATACTTTCGGATTTCAGTGGGAATCGGGAGAGCCGCCAGGCCCCGGCTTCGCTCAGGGGCTGATTGTGGATGTCCTGCCCACCGTCCGAGAGCTCGTGAGCGAGATTCTGCGCGGTTTTCCCAGAGAGCGGGCGGCGGCAAGGTTCCATTCGACTGTGGCAGAGATGGCGGCGACGATATGCGCGACTCTGCACAATGAGGGAGCTCCGGGTAAAGTTGCGCTCAGCGGCGGCTGTTTTCAGAATGCGCTTCTGACGGAGCTTTGTCTGGATGCGCTTGAGAGGCGGGGGCTTCAGGTCATCTGGCACCGGCACGTGCCACCGAATGACGGAGGCATCTCGCTTGGACAGGCGGTTGTGGCTGCGGCCCGAAGGCGTCTCAAATCTGAAATCTCAAATCTGAAATCTCAAATCCCGGGCGCGAGGTCGAGACAATATGTGCCTGGCAATACCGATGGAGGTTGAATCCATCGCCGGCGAAGAGGCGATTGTGAAGCAGGCCGGCCTGCGGCGCAATGTGCGGCTTGACCTTCTCGACGAAGTCGAGCCAGGCGACTATGTCCTCATTCACGCCGGCTTTGCGATCGAGAAAGTCAGGCCTGAGGAGGCTGAAGAGACGCTGGCCCTGCTGCGGGAGATGGCAGGTGCGATACCTTGATGAGTTCAGGGACGCGAACATCGTGCAGGCGCTGGGCAGGAAGCTGAGCGAGTGGCCTGACGATAGGTCGCCAAAAAGCTCGCCGACCCTGATGGAGGTCTGCGGGACGCACACGATGGCAATTGCCCGGCATGGGCTGCGCGAGCTATTGCCCGATGGAGTGCGCCTTGTTTCGGGGCCCGGATGCCCGGTATGCGTGACCGCCCAGGGGCAGATTGACAAGTTTCTCGCCATCGGCGATGGACAGGTCATAAAGGCCACCTTCGGAGACCTCGTGAGGGTTCCGGGAAGCCCCGGCCGGGCAGGCCCTTCGACTCTCGAGGCAGAGAGAGCAAGCGGAACTGATGTGCGGATCGTGTATTCTCCAATGGACGCTCTCGCCATTGCGAAGGAGAATCCGGGGAAACAGGTAATTTTCTTTGCCGTGGGTTTCGAGACTACAGCGCCCGGCGTGGCCGCATCGGTGCTTGAAGCTGAAAGAGAGGGAATCGAGAACTACTCGATTTTCTGCGCCCACAAGCTCGTGCCTCCCGCGCTTGAGGCCCTGGTCTCTCCGGGCTCGGCAGGCGAGTCCGGCATCAGCGGCTTCATTCTGCCGGGCCACGTTTCTGCGATAATCGGGGCCAGGGCTTATGAATTCCTGGCGCGGGAATATCGAGTGCCGTGCGTCGTTGCGGGCTTTGAGCCCACAGATATTCTCCAGGGCATACTGGCCTTGCTCAGGCAGCATCTGGAGGGCCGGGCTGAAATCGAGATACAGTATTCGAGAGCCGTGACGCCCGAGGGGAATGCCAGAGCGCGGCAGATAATGGAAAGGGTGTTCCAGCCGTGCGACGCTGAGTGGAGGGGGCTGGGCGGCATACCGCGCAGCGGGCTTGACCTTCGAGAGGAATACGGCACCTTTGACGCCGAAAAACGATTCCCCGTGGAAGTGCCAGTTTTCGATGAGCCCGCCGGCTGCCTTTGCGGTTTGATACTTCAGGGTAGAGCGACGCCGGAGGAATGTCCGCTTTTCGGGCGGTCATGCACGCCAGTCGCGCCCGTTGGGCCATGCATGGTTTCCAGCGAGGGCACATGCGCCGCCTGGTATCGCTATCCACCAGTTAGGAGGGTCAAGGCATGACGGAGGAAAAAGTTCTTCTGGCGCACGGCGACGGAGGTCAGTTGATGGCTGACCTTGTAAGCCGGGTATTTCAGGCCGAGTTCGGCGAGCCTTTGGAAGGCCTGGACGGGCAGACCCTCGGCGACGACTGCGCTGTATTCTACTACGGCGCCCGATTCGCTTTCACTACAGATTCGTTCGTCGTGAGTCCACTTTTCTTCCCGGGCGGCGACATCGGAAGGCTGGCTGTTTTCGGAACGGTGAATGACCTGGCAACCGCCGGAGCCATGCCTGTCTGTCTATCTGCCTCGTTCATACTTGAAGAAGGGCTGGCGATGGACATCGTGAGAAAGGTGGCCGCTTCCATGGCCGAGGCGTGCAGAGAGGCGAATGTCCCCATACTGACGGGCGACACAAAGGTTGTCCCTCGCGGTCAGGCCGACCAGATGTTCGTAACGACCACAGGGGTTGGGGCTTTCCTTCTGCCCTGGCCTGTAACGGGCGACGGCGCGCGGCCAGGCGATATTATCCTGATAAACGGCCCTATCGGCGACCATGGTTTTGCTATCCTGTCGAAGCGCGAGGGCATGAAGCTGGAATCGGACATCGTCAGCGACTGCGCGCACTTGGATGATCTCGTGCGAACGGCTTTCAAGGCCAGCAGGAAAATCCACGCAATGAGAGATCCCACAAGAGGAGGACTGGCAACATCGCTTTGCGATCTGGCCGCTCAGTCGAAAGTCTGCATCGAGGTGGACGAAGATAAGATTCCCGTGCGCGAATCCGTGAGAGCCGGCTGCGAACTTCTTGGGCTCGACCCTCTGTATCTGGCCAACGAGGGGAAGATGATAATGATTGTTGACCCTGAGCAAGCGGATAAGATACTGAACGCCCTCAAGGGTCACGCGCTGGGCCAGGAGTCGGCTGTGATAGGCCGGGTCCTCGACGGGCCGGCTGGCAGAGCGCAGGTGAAGTCCTCTGCGGGCACTCACCGGATACTTCAGAAATACGCCGGCGAACCGCTGCCGCGAATCTGCTGAGAGGCCCGGCGCACACCGGTCCGCGCTGAAGCACCGGAAGTCGCAGGGGCGACCCCCTGCGGTTGCCCCTCTCAACGCAACCCGCCGCCAATCGCATGGGCAACCTTTCAAGGGGCAGGCGCGGGGGCCTGTCCCTACATGTGTTCGGGCGCCCTGCGGGGGGGGGGACGAAATCCGGGGACAGGTTATTCATTTGAAGGCGAGAGATCAGTAACCTGTCCCCTTATCTTGTCCCCTTATCTAAAGGGACATTTGGCGTCTTGCAGTTGGGGTGAGTGAGAAGGGCGCCCTGCTTCTGAAGCAGAAGGCGATGAGCCAGAAAGGAGCACGAGAAGGTGGGAACGCAGGGAGAGGCTGGGGGGCGGTCGGGACAGCCGAGACAGCCCGAGCAGGCGGCTGAGCTCCCGGTCTCATCCGACGCCTGCTCGCCTGAAGGAGCCCAGGGGTCGCTGGCGTGCCGAGGCGCTCGCAAACATGTCGCGTCAGAGCGAGCCGCAGCCCGAGGCGCTCAGGCGCGACCCATCACCTGGCGATCCATTATCCTCGGCGCCCTCATCGTGGTGGCCAACAACTGGTGGCTTACCGAGAGCGAGATGAGGACGCAGGTAACCCTGCTCTCGGGCGCATCGCCCTTCATCGGGGTCGTGTTCATCATGTTCGTGGTGACGCTGACAAACTGGGCGATCAAGCGCTTCTATGCGCCCGCGGCCCTGTCCCAGGCTGAACTGCTCGTCATCTATGTGATGGCCACCATCTCGACCTGCGTGGGAGGCGTCGGGGCGATCGGCTGGTTCCCCGCCTACCTGACGACTCCTTCCTGGAACACCATCAACGACCCCAAGTGGAGTAAGTACTCGGAGTTCGTTCCCTCCTGGTTCGGCCCACGCGATGAATCGATCCTGCGCCCGTTCTACGAGGGACACTCCACTTTCTTCACGCTCGCCCACTTGCGGGCGTGGGCCTTGCCACTGGCCCTCTGGGGCCTATTCTTCTTCGTTCTGCTCTCCGTTACCATGTGCATGATGGTGCTCCTGCGCCGGCCCTGGGTGGAACACGAGCGGCTGAACTTCCCCATCATCTACCTGCCCGTCGAGATGACGAACATGCAGTCCGACTCGTTCTTCCTCAACCCGGTGCTGTGGCTGGGGTTCGTCATCCCGGCGATCATCCATTCCCTCAATAGCCTGAACGCTATCTACCCAGTGATCCCGACGCTGCGCATCAACAAGGGGTACGATCTGCGGACATCCGTCGTTACGCCCCCGTGGAGCGGGATCGGGTGGACGCCCGTCAAGCTGCACTGCTCGGTGGTGGGAATCGGATACATCCTGGCCCTGGACGTGTCATTCAGTTGCTGGGTCTTCTACTTCTTGCGAAAGGCCATCCAGATCTTCGGCGTCGCCACGGGCCTCCGGTCGCCAGACCCGGCCCTCGCGACCGAGGCCCATGAGTTCCCGTATGTGGGCACCCTATCTATCGGCGCCTGGGTCGCGGTCGGGCTCATCGCCCTGTGGGGCATGAGGGGCCACCTGATCCGCGTCTGGCGAAAGGCGGTCTGGGGTGAGCCGGTCATTGACGACAGCCGGGAGCCGATGAGCTATCGGGCGGCTCTTCTCGTGATCGTCCTCGGATCGCTTTTCCTGTTGGCCTTCTGCGAGCTGTCCGGGATGTCGGTTGCGCTGCCGCTGCTCATCCTCGGACTCTTCTTCATCATCATGATTGCGCTGTCGCGCATCCGGGCCGAGTCAGGCGTTCCCGCCAGCGAGCTGATGTGGGTGGCGCCGTTCCACGCCCTGATCAACTTGGGCGGGTCGGCTGCGTTCAGTTCGAAGGGGCTCACCACGATATCGCTCCTGGCCTGGTTCAACAAGGACTACCGCACCGCGGCCATGCCCGCCCAACTCGAAGCCTTCAAGATCGGCGAGCTCGTGCGAGCACCCCTGCGCCCCATCGCCGTGGCAATGATCGTTGCGCTGCTCGTCGCCATTCCGGCTGCGATGATTTTCTCGGTGAATCTCTACTACACCTATGGCGCCGGGACGGGGAAGACCTATATCAACTTCGTCTCTGCGGGGGGCAACAACTGGGACTCGCTCAAGGGCTGGGTGGATAACCCGGAGCCCGCACGGATGGGCCCCATCGTGGCCGCTGCCTCCGGCGCCCTCGCGGTAGCCCTCCTGTACTGGCTGCGCATCACCTTCGTGGGCTTCCCCTTCACCCCATCGGCTTTCGCCTTCGCGATGACATATGCCATCGACTTCTTCTGGCTCGACTTCATCATCGCCTGGATCTTGAAGGGCTTGATCCTGCGATACGGCGGCATCAAGCTCTACCACAAGGCTATGCCCCTCTTCCTCGGCCTCATCCTCGGAGAGTTCGTCACTTCGAGCTTCTGGACAATCGTGGGCGCCGCGTCAGGACTCCAGCTCTACCGGACCTTTCCGAACTGACGATGGTCGCGCCTTGATGAACAGATGCGGCACGGGCGACCTGCCCTGTGATCCTTCCAGAGGGAGATCTCTCGCGGGCTGCGGACGGGCCCTGTCCAACCATGTTGACAAAATCTGGAATCTGGTGAATCTGGGGACAGGTTATTTATTTGAAGGCGAGAGATCAGTAACCTGTCCCCTTATCTCGAAGCGGCGGCAAGCCACCACACATGCAGGGACGCCAGCCGCGCCGTGCGGGTTTCATCGAGATTCCCGTAGGGGCGCACGGCCGTGACCCCCGTACATCCCCTTATTCTGCTGTGGCGGCTGACGCGCATCGGTCATCCAATTGCGCGAGACTCGAAATAGAGGGCTCAGCTCCTCCCGAGCGGCGTCAGGCGTCGCCCCGCGCGCCAGAAATCCTGCGCAGTGCCCATTCTGTTATAATGAGCGCCTGAGGAGTTCGGAGTGCGCATCCTCTCTACACGCAAGCTGAGCCCCCGGAAAGTCGCGGATGAACTTTCACCGGGCTTCGCTCAGCCGCCCGTGAGCCCTTCGGGCCCGGGCGGCCCCGGCTCTGCACAGGGGCCGCGAGCAGACCAACTGGAGGCGACTCGACAGATCGTCGAGGCGGTTCGTCTTCGCGGCGACGAAGCTGTGGCCGAGTTCACGAGGAAGTTCGACTGGCCCGGCGCCCGCCGAGATAACCTGCGCACGCCGCGCAGCCAGATGCAGGCGGCGCTGAAGTCGCTTGGGACAGCCCAACGAAGAGCTCTCGAAGCAGCCATCGAAAATGCGCGCGCCTTCCACGGGCAGACTCTGCCCCGCGATTTCCTGCTGCCCGTGGCAGAGGGCCTTGTCGCAGGCCAGCGCTTCACGCCCGTTGATTCGGTGGGCATACATGTGCCTGCCTTCACTGCGCCACTGCCGTCATCGCTGATAATGGCAGCGGTGCCGGCCCAGGCGGCGGGCGTGAAGCGGATAGCCGTCGCAACTCCGCCCGATAAGAGAGGCCGACCGCAAGCGGGGATTTTGGCCGCGGCCGCCCTGCTCGGCCTGGACGAGATTTATCGCATCGCGGGCGCTCAGGCCATCGCCGCTTTCGCATACGGAACTTCCAGCATTCAGCGAGTTGATAAGGTCATCGGCGCTGGCAACATCTATGTCGCTCTCGCGAAGGCCATGGTTTTCGGGGTAGTTGGAATTGACGGTTTTTACGGGCCGTCCGAGGTCGTGGTGGTGGCCGACGAGAGCGCAGACCCGACAATCGCCGCAAGCGAGCTTCTGGCGCAGGCGGAGCACTCCTCAGACGCTCTGTCGGTGCTGGTGAGCTGGAGCGCCAAGCTGGTCCGCGCTGTGAGGGCTGAGCTTGAAGCATGGGCGAAGCGCTCGAAGCAGCCCGCCAGCCGGCGGGTCAGGGAATCCGTGGCGGCCCGCGCAGCCCTCGTTCAGACGAGGGACGAGGGAGAGGCAACGGAGGTGGTCAACGCGTTTGCCCCGGAGCACCTTGTTCTCATGGTCGCCGATCCGGCGGCGCTCCTGGAGAAGGTTCGCCACGCCGGATGCATACTGATGGGGCAGTCGAGCCCAGTGGCTGTGAGCGATTACGCCGCCGGGCCCAGTCATCTGCTGCCTACAGGCAGGACGGCGCGGTTCTCCTCGGGACTGGGAGTTATAGATTTCATGAAGAGAAGCTCCGTCGTGAGCGTTTCTCCTGCCTGGCTGCGCCGCTTCGGCCCTGTAGTTGAGACGCTGGCGCGCATGGAGGGTTTGCCCGAGCACGCGCGCTCGATATCCCTGCGCCTCAGAGCTTACCGGAAAAGGAGTTGACTGCGGTGCTGAGCGAACGCGCACCATACCGCCCTCGTCATTGCGACCCCGACCAGTCGGGGGTGGCAATCCCATGCGGCGCAAGCCTGATTTGATGAGATTGCCTGCCCGAGCCGGGCCACGGCCAGGGCTTCGCTGCCGCTCGCAATGACATCCGCCACCGTAATTTGCGAAACTGAATAGTAGGCTTGCCCAAGGCGGGTGCGGAGAGAAAGGAGCCCGATGTCGCATACAGGGCTGAGCAATGTCAGGGCCAGACCGCAGGTCATGGATATTGTCCGGGCCGTTGATTCGCTCATTTTCGATGTTGACGGCGTGCTTGTTGATGTGAGCCAGTCCATCAGGATTGTCAATGTCGAGACCGTCCGAATCTACCTCAGCCAAGTTCTGGGCTGGCCCGCTCACAGTCCAGCCCGCCAACCGGCGGGCTCGTGCTGCGAGCCCGAGGATGTGGATGAGCTGAAGCGGACGCCGGGCTTCAACGATGACTGGGCCGTGACAAAGTGCCTCGTCCTGCTGTGCCTGGCAAAGGCCGAAAAATATGGGACGAATGAGCCGGCCAAGCTGCGTTCCCTTCCGCCGACGGTTAGCGAGATGGCGCAGGAGCTTCGCAAGAGCCTGGGGGGATATGGCGGGTTTGTGGAGATGGCGCTCTCGGGGCTGGATGAGAAGGCGCGCCGAGCGGCCCTTGCGAACTGGCGCGGCGAAACGATAGTGGAGCTTTTCAAAGATGTCTATGCCGGCGAGGAGAATGTGCGCCGGTTCTACGGCCGGGAGGCCAAGCATTATCGCGGGCCGGGGTTTTTCCGCTTCGAGCGCCCAATAGCCGATGCTCAGAGGCTGGCGAAGGCGCCCTGGAAAATGGGGCTCTACACGGGAAAACTGTGGGGCGAGACCGTGGCTGCGCTCGAGCTTGTGGGCGCCGACGACATATTCGACCGCGCTCGCGCGGTCGTGGCCGACGATGGAATCCTCAAACCGGACCCTCGCGGCCTTCAGCAGGTTGCGGCGGTTTTGCAAAGCAAGGCGGCAATTTTCGTGGGCGACGGGCCGGATGACACCGAGGCAGTCCGACGCTACACCGAGAGCGCGTCGCCGCAAGACCCGCCGGTGCTTGGCTGCTCGGTTCCTTACCAGGCCGGCAGCGGCGCCGACTTGCGCGACTTTCAGCCAGGAATTGACATAGTCGCTCCGGATGTGAACGCGCTCATTGACTGGCTCGAGCGGGCACAGGCAGCGAGCGGCTCGCCGGGATAGCGCGTGGTAGGGGCACGGCACGCCATGCCCCTACCACGCGGGCGCAAATTCTGAGAACCTTGTCTGCCTGGCGCCGTCAAGCGATGCGGCGAATCTCAACGGTATTTCCCAAGCCGCAGCCCAGTTTCCACGAACACCTCGTAGTTCTTCAGGATTCGGTCGTCGAATGCGATCCAGTGGCTGTGATCCGATGTGGGGGATAGAATGAAGCCGCCGCCCGGCTTTCCTTCACGCATCGCTGCTTCCGCCGCCTCCTCCATCTCTTCAGGCTCCGCCGTTTGGAATAACCCTATCTCCACATTTCCCTCCAGCGCCATTCTCCCAGAGGCGCGCCGCTTCGCCTCGGCAAGCGTTATGTCGCCCATCGGCGGCGGCTCGACCGGGTTGAGGCAGTCAACGCCCATTCCGACGAAATCATCGAAAACCGCGTTCACCTTCCCATGGCAATGCACCCAAACAAGCCCACCGGCGTCGTGGATGAGTTCGATAAGGCGCTGGTCGTAAGCCGTCACAAACCCCCGAAAATCCCTGGGCGACTGAAGCGGCGGCACGCACAGCTCGGGTCCCACATATCCGAAGATCGGCCCCACCCCGGCGGCAAGCAGATGCTTGACATAGGCCTCAAGCCTCCCATACATCACATCGACCATCTCGAACAGAAGCCCCCGCTCAGAGATGCTCCACTCGGCCCACACCTGCGAGCCTGTATGCGTGTTCACCCCGTACATTGCATGTCCAATGCTCGCCATCAGCGCCCCGTGATCTCCCAGCTTCCGGTCCTCTTCGAAAAATGCGTCGGTGGGCGGTTTCACCGGCACGGTCGGAATCGAAAGCCACCTCTTCGCATCGTCCAGCGTCTCAATGAGATGCTTGATCTGGTAGCCGGGCTTTCCCTCGAGGCTTCTCAGATGCACACCTGTGAGTTCTCCAGCAGGCGTAGTGACCACGGTGACATCCTCAACAAACCCGTCATGGTCTGACGGCCTCTGGAAGCTTCTCGCCGAGACCTCGTCCGATGCGGTCAGGAAATGCCCCATGCCCTCTCCCGGCCCCCAAGAATGCAAGATGTCAATGCCATGCCGCCGCGCTATGTCCCAAAGCGGCCTGTCAACTTCCCGTCCAGGCTCGACTGTATGGTTCACGCCCCACAGCCTCACCGGAACCCGGTCAGCCGGCTCGCGGCGAAAGGTGGCGAGTAATCGCTCTCGTGAAGTCATTTTCCTCTCCAAATGCGCGCTCGGTGCGCACCCATAAAGGGTGCGGCTACAGGTGGCTGCTTATGCGTATCACCACCTTGACAGCTTCCCGCGCCTCCACGAGCCGCAGGCCCTCTCGAAGCTGTTCAAATGGCAAGCGATGCGTGACGAGCGCGCCGAGGTCAATTGCGCCGTTCCTGACGAGCTCGAGCGCTCGATCGTGAGCTGTGCTCTCATCGCACTCGCCCGCGACGACCCGGGGGTCGGCTGCGAGCTCCTGCCGCGAGGGTTTCGCGCCGTCGTCGCTCGCATAGGCGCCGAACCTTCCGCGCGGCTTGAGAACCTTCAGAGCCAGCCGCATCAGGTCTGCATCTCCAGCGGCATCAAGGATCAGGTCGAAGCCCTCGGGCGCAATCTTCTGAAGAGCCGAAAGAGGCTCTGCTTCCCCGGTGTTGACCGTCATGTCCGCGCCCATGCGGCGCGCCCACTCCAGGCCCTGCGGCCGCCGACCCAGCGCCGCCACGATTGGCACGCGAAAGACCCTCTTCGCCACCGCGCACATTTCAAGCCCGACGGGGCCAGCGCCCATAATCAAAAGCCGCTCGGCCTCCTGCGCCCGCACCCTCGTCAGGTAGCTCAGGGCTTCCTTCCAGCCGATGAGCTGGGTCGCAAGCTCTGGCTCGATATCCGGCGGCACTATCTGCATGCCCTTGTGCGCCGGCGGGGGTGGCTCCACGCCTTCAGCCGCAGCGGTGGGCGCGTCCGTGACGAGACCATATTCGGCGAATCCTCCCCAGAAGCTCCCAAGGCCAGGCGCCTGCGCCATGGGCCGCAGCACGCGCGCGCCGACCGGAAAGGCTCTCGCCCTCGCATCTGCCTCAACCACGATGCCGACAGATTCATGACCCAGTATCCCCGGGTAAGAGCTTGCTGGAATGAAAGTCAGACGCCCCCGAAAGATCTTCAGGTCCGTCCCGTTGCAGATTGAGCATGCCTCGACGCGCACGAGGGCCTGGTAGGCGCCGGGCCTTGGCGTCGGCGCCTCGCGCAGCTCCAGCTCATTGGGGCGAGCGACAACGGCCGCCCTCACTGCTTCTCCTCTCGCCACTGAAGAAGCATCGTCATGACTGACTCGGGTTGCTCGACCATGATGCGATAGGCCTCGGCGCACTGCTCGGCGGGCAATACGCGGGGCACGAAAGGCGCTGCGTGCAGCCGCTCTTCCTGAATCAGCCGCAGCACCTCGTCTTGACCTTCGAGGTAACATGGGAAATACATCGTTACCCGCTTCGCGTGCGCGGGGTGGAAGTTGAACTGCGCCTTGCCCGGATACCAGCCCTGCCACACGATTTTGCCCAGGGGGCGCACAAGGTCAACGCACTGGTCAATCAGCTCTGTGCGCCCAACAGCCTCAACTGCAATATCTGCGCCATTGGGCGAGCGGGCCAGCACGGCTGCCTTCAAATCGTCGCGCCGGGGATTCACGACTTCGTCGCAGCTATAGCGCCTGGCAAGGTCGCAGCGAGAGTCAATGAGGTCGGCGCCAATGACCGCCGCGCCCCGCAGCCGGGCTATCTGGCAGAAGCCCTGCCCGATGACTCCCAGGCCGATACACACCACCAGGTCGCCGTCCCTGAGCTCGCACATATTGACTCCCCGATAGCCGACGGCGAAAAGCCAATGGATGGCCGCCTCCTTCAGCGAGACGCCGTCCGGTATCTTGACGGCTTTGCTTGCAGCATCCACGGCATGACCGACATGGGCGCCGGTGCCGGCGATGGGCGGCTCCAGGCGCGAGGTCCCCAGCGCCACGCGCTCTCCCACGCGCCAATCGCCCGAGACCTCCTTGCCCACCTTCGCCACATAGCCGACATTCTGGTAGCCAACAATAGCCGGGTAAGGGAAGTCGGGCCGCTGCCCAGTGAACCACCACCGCTCGGTCCCCATCGAGATGCCCGAATAGACAACCTCGACAAGCAAGTCGCCCGGGCCCGGGTCAGGAACTGTTATCTCCTGGAACTCCGCCTTGCCCGGCTGAGTGACCACTGCGCCATAGGTCTTCACTGCCACCTCATCTTACCTCCGCTCTCTCAACTGAACGACATGGCTGCAAACGAAACAACCGAATGCATGCCCTGTTCAACAGATTTCATATAGCAGAGCAGGTTGCCGCGGTTCGCCTTCACCGTCCGCAGGAGGGCATATATCGGCGGGCCGCCGCAGATGCGCCGCCTGTCTTCCTCAGCAGCAATCGCGCTCACGAACCCCTCCGCGTCAAGCTCTCCAGCTCGCTGGAGCAGCGCCCTGTCGCGCTCCTCTATCTGCCCAAGCCAGCGCAGGTCGAGCGGCCTGTCATCTCCGAACCGCAGGCCCACATGCGCCAGATCTGCGCCCGCTATTATGCAGACCTTCTTCCTGTCGCCGATGAGGTTCCGGGTGAGAGCCGACAGGAAGCCTTCAAGCTCCTCATCCCCCCTCGGGCTGACCACGCTCTCACCCTTCCTGTGAAAACCCGAGCAAAGAACCGGAAGGATTTTGAAGGCGCCCGGCTCCCGCCAAAGATATTTGAGGAAAAGCACCTGGAACTCGATGGAATGTTCGCCGCGGTGCATTATCTCATCGTCCAGAAGCTGCGGTCCGCATTCGTCAACAAGTTTCTTCACCAGCAGGCCGTCGGTCTCCGCTTCTCCGAGAGGCGTTGCGAAGTTCTTGCTGGTCAGGATGAAAGACTTCGAGCCGCCGGAGTGAGAAGTCCCGAAGATGATGAAAAGGCCGGGCGGCTCACCTTCCCCGGCCGGGCAGGCTATCGCTCTGTAAGCCGCGGCGTAGCAGCGGCCGCCTCGATCCAGGTCAATGTGCGGCGAAATGACGCCAGAGACCTCTTCGGCAGCAGCAGGGGCTTCGGCGGCTGTCATGAGGCCCTTTAGCTCCTCCTCGAGAGCGGGACCATCGGCAGGATATGCAGTGCCGGCGTGAGCGGGCGGGCGAAAAGGAAGAGCGCGGAACCGCTCCTCCACCTCCTGGCGATACTGCTCGAAGCGCTCGCCCTCGAGCAAGAGATTCTCGTCGAGCTCCTGGACCAGGCGCTCAAGCTGCTGGCTCAGAATAAGGTCGCCGAAGCGGCGCACATACTCAACCTGTATCTCTCTCAGGGAATGGCGCCCGTCGAGCAGCGACAGGAGGAACAACGTTCTCGGAGGCACCGCCACGGTGCGCTCGGAAAGGTTGCCCGGATCGCGCAGGAGCATCATCTCGCGCCCGCGAGAAACGACGGGAACCACCTCGACAGATCTTAGCTTCGGATATGTCATGTCGTGCAGAATTCTGCTTGAAGCTGCCAGGGCGGCCGCAGTCGCCGACGCTCCATAGCTATGGCGACGGAGCGAGGGCCGCCCCTACGGCCGTGACGATGGCGGGCCCCCGGCCATGCCAGCCCCTCCTTCTTCCTTGGATTCATGAATGATCCGAGTCAGAAGGCCTGTGAAAAAGCCGCTCCTGAACGCCCATAAGGGCCTGCCCGTGCCGGGTCTGGACGGCCAGGGGCTATGCTACACCGCCAGGCCGCGCCGCCTCGCACAGCCTCATTTCGCCGCGCCTTTCCCCCGCAGCCCCCATTGGACTTTCGTCCAATAGACTATCGTACTTCAGTTCGGGCCAAAACGCGACCACGAGCCAATAGTAGTTTCGGCTTCCTCGGGGTAACCTCCTCGACGAGATTAGATCCGGTCGCCAAAGACACAGTCTACCAAGCAGCGCAGATTGCAGTTTTCTTCGCAGCCCCGATAACGGCCCCATAAGCAGTTCTATTCGCATCTCGAAGTAGCAGCCTTATTTCCAGCCACGTTCGCACTCCTCTTCGCGGCGCCATCGGAAGGCGCTCTTGCGCCTCGGCGGCGCGCGTCCGGCGCCGGAGCAGCTCGACCAGAACGAGTTGCTGATGAGACAGCAAAGACAGCCGAAAAGAGACAGCGCATTCCCAGGTGATAGGGGGCTGCCCTCGTGAAGTTCGCTCTGATGCCGCCGAGCGCAATCGTATCCAGCCTGGTCGTCACGAGACTGGCCCGGAAGACATCTCATACCTTCAACCCTTCCTGCGACGTCGAGCCAGGCGCAAACAACGCCCAGGTTCCGCGCACTCAGAAGACGCACGGCACACCACCGAGATCACTGGCGCTTTCCATGAGGCACATTTCTTGCTACTGCTTGTAGCTTTGACTGCTCGGTCAGAGGGCTTTGCTCAGCCGGGCGATCGGATGCGAGTCCACTAAAAAAAGGAGGTGATAACGAATGCTGAAGTGGCTTAAGGGTTTAGTGCGCGACGAAGAGGGTGCGACCATGGTCGAGTACGCGCTGATGCTGGCGCTGATAGCCATTGTGTCCATCCTGGTCGTGACGGCTCTCGGGCAGAACGTCGGTACGACCTTCAAGACGGCCAACACCTCTCTCAGTGGGACGCCGGGCCCGGTCCAGCCGTAACTGCGCACGCTGAGTGGTGCGGTCATGGGGCCTTGCCAGGTGTGCGTTCTCCTTCGTCGCTCGAGGAGCTGTGGACAAATAGCGGTGCGAGAACCCCAGGCGAGGCCCCTAACTGCCCCATACACAGCGTGACAGAGTGAGACAGTGTTCAGTTGTTGCGCTTTGAGGGGCAAGCAGTGCTGACTGTGAAGATTGCTTCGATAACCATAATGGCCGTCATGTTGACGGTGGCTGTGGCGACTGACCTGAGGTCGGGAAAGATTTACAACTGGCTGACTTTCCCGGCCATGGGAGCCGGCCTGGCGCTTGGGGCAATTCAAGGCTTGCCGGCGCTGGGCGACAGGGCGCTCGGCTTATCAATTGCGGTGGTGCTGGCGGTCGTGCTCCAGGCTGCCGCGCGCATGAGCGGCGGCGATGTCAAACTGCTCATGGCCGTGGGCGCCTTGCAGGGGGCACGTTTCTTGCTATGGGCGATGCTGCTGACATGTGTGATCGGAGGGCTCATGGCAATCGTCTGGATAGTTCGGCGCCGGATCGTGAAGGAGACTGCGCTGAACCTCGGCTTGAATGTGATGACCCGGGCTGCCGGCCTGCGCTTGGATGTGGCCGGCGGCTCGACGGTGGGCAAAATGCCCTACTCGATAGCTGTCGCCCTGGGCGCGCTGGCGGCGCTGCTTCTCGCGGCTTAGCGGCGGGCGGGAGTATTGGCAAAATGCGAGCTATGAACCTAATTGCGAGATCCAGAGACAAGCGCGGCGTGGCGCTTGTCGAGTTCGCTCTCGTCGTGATGCTTCTGTTTGCCCTCTTCCTGGGCATCATCGAATTCGGCGTGCTGATGATGAGGCAGTTTACACTCGTGCAGGTTGCGCGCGAGGGAGCGCGGCACGCATCTCTCGGCCGTTCCGTCGAGCAAATCACAGAACGCATCACGAACACGGCGGGCGCGCTGGACAATCCCAGCGCTATCACGATCGCCCTGACCTACAGCGCCGACGATGGCCTCACCTATCCTAACATCCTCGAAAATGACGGCGGCGGCCACAACGACGCGCCGCCCGGCAGCCTCATCAAGGTCCACCTCGGCTATCCTTATCACTTTGTAACAGGGACTTTCTTCTCGTTCCTGGACCGCGCGCAGGGGGATGTCATGCCCCTCAGCGCCGATGTCATCATGAGAAGAGAATGAGGGGTCGGAAAGATGCTCAGCAAAATCAAGCGAGACAGACGCGGCATAAGCCTTGTCCTCACAGCCATGCTGCTCGTCGTGCTGCTTGGCATGGTGGGGCTGACTGTGGACATTGGAAGGCTGTATCTCGCCAGGCAATTCCTGGTGAACGGATGCGACGCCTCTGCCCTGGCAGGAGGAATGGAGCTGCCCGACCAGGCCGGCGCCACCGTAAGGGCCGACGAAGCCGCAGTTGCCAACCGCATGCTCCAGCACGCTGTCTCTTTCCCCGCCGAGGACAAGATACGGGTGGACGGCTCCATGCTGGTGAGCCACACATTCGCCCGCGTCCTCGGCTTCAACCAGTCAACGGTGCACGCCTACGCGGTCGTCCTGAAAACCGGCCCGATCAGTTGGGTCGAAGACCAGGTGGTTCCCTGGGGCATTGGAGATGTGAATTACAGCCCCGGCCAAACCATCACGCTGAAACTCGGCAGCCAGCAGAGCCTTCAGCAGAACCAGTTGCAGGGCAACTTCTATCCGCTCGCGCTGGAGCGCAGCCTCGGCGATGGATCGAGCGGCGGCGATGTTTACAGGGAGGACATCCAATATGGCTTCGGGGGCGTGGTAGAGGTCGGCGATATGACAGAGACAGAGCCAGGGAACATGGTGGGCCCCACTCGGCAGGCTGTTGATTACCGCTTCGACCTGGCTGCCGCGAACCCCGACTGGGCCGACGATGACTGTTCCAACATTGATTATGGCAACCCCAGGGTGGTCGTAGTTCCCATAGTGTCGCCAATGGGCGCGGGCCGAACCGATGTGACCGTACTCGGCTTCGCCGCCTTCTATCTTCTCAGCGTGCAGGGGGGGCAAGTTACCGGCTGTTTCATTGATTACACGATTCCGAAGGCGGGAGGATCCGGCCCCGATTATGGGGTCTTCACCTTCCGCCTCATCGAATAGATGCGCAATATCGTTCGCCAACCGGCGAACAAAACTAAGGAGCGACGAAAGGAGATAGGGAGATGAGAAAACTCACGATGACGAGGAGGGCCGTATTCCTGGCGGCCATGTGCGCCGGCCTTCTGGCAGCTTTCATGGTGTATCTCTTATTGGAGCGCCAGAAAGCGCGAGCGGCCGAACTCACAGAGCCGGTCCATGTGGTGGTGGCCAAGCAGGACATCCCGCCCCGCACAATCATCCAGAGCGACATGGTGGAGCCTGCTGTGCGTCCGATTGGCACCCTGCCAAAGAACACGGCCAGCTATCCGCAGGAGGTCGTTGGCAAGGTGACCCTGAGGGCGCTGCCAGCAGGCCAGCCTATTCAGCGCCCCTACCTGGCAGCAAGGAGCGCCGCTCTGGGACTCGCCTATGTCGTTCCCATTAGCATGCGCGCGGTGACGGTGGCTCTCGATCCCATAATCGGCGTGGCCGGTTTTGTCAGAGCGGGCGACCGCGTGGATGTGCTCGCCACTTTCCAAGCTGACAAGGTGAGCGTCACGAAGACCGTGCTTCAGAATGTGGAACTCCTGGCTGTTGGGCCCGATGTGCGGCCCAGCGAGGTCCGCCGCACTGCCGGAGACCCCCAGGGACCGCGAGAGCGTCCAAACGCCACGCTATCGGTAACCCCCTCGCAGGCCGAGAAGCTGATCCTGTCCGAGTCGCGAGGCAAGCTGCGCCTGACGCTGCGCCCGGTGGACGAGGATTCCCTCGTGCCCCTCAGCGGCATTACGACAACCCAGTTGATCGGCATTGCACCCCAGACAGGCACGCCGACTTCTCCGAAGCAGGATGAGAGAAGGGTAATGCCGGCCGGCTACGCCTCGCCTGCTTTTTCCGCCTCGGCGCCAAGCTTCCGCCCCTTCGCGGGACTGCTGCCGCCCGTTTCGCCAGCTATACAGTCTGATGGCGGCGCGCGAGCATCCGGGCACGTCGTCGAGGTAGTGCGCGGCTGCGAGAAGTCAGCCGTGGCCGTGCGGGAATAGCCATGCCCAGGCGCGCCCGCAAAGCTTCTCCGAACGCGCCCTGAGCAAGGAGAGGACAGATGATACACACAGCACACCAAAATCACAGAATCGCGTCGTGCGCGGCGAGCGTGGGCTTGCTGCTCATGCTCAGCAGCACGCTGTTCACCGCGTCGCCCACACTGGCGCAGCAGCCGCAAGTTGTGACCCTCGGAACCGTTGACCGCAACCTTAAGGTCGGCGAATCGCTCATCATGGATTTCCAGGGCATCGCCCGCGCGGCAATAGGCGACCCATCCATCGCCGACATCGCGGTTCTCTCCACCACGCAGTTGCTGGTGAACGGCAAGGCCCTTGGCGAGACAAACCTGTTCGTATGGGACAAGCGGGGCCAGTACAGATACCGCGTGCTCGTCGAGCGCGCGGCGACAAGGCTCGCGGCCATGGTGCCCGATATTGTCAAAGAGATTGGCATACCAGGCGTTACCGTGTATGAGCGCAACGGCTACCTCATCCTCCAGGGAAAGGCCACGAGCCCCTATCAGGCCAAGCGCGCCGAGGCAATCGCGCGCACCTACAGCAAGGATGTCGAGAACCTGATCGAGGTTGAAGCTCCAAAGGCGGCCATCTCGCTCGAAACGCTTCAATCGGCAGTCGGCAACAAGGTTACAGTTCGGGCTCTCAGCGACACAACCATCCTGCTCGAGGGGACAGCCACAGCGGTCGAGCAGGCCCGGTTGGAGAAGATCATAGCCGTATTGGGCCGGGAGGTGCAGGTCATCAACATGGTCTCTGCGCCCGCCTATGCGCCCAGGCAAGTGCTTGTTTCAGCCAAGGTGGTGGATATTGACCGCAGCGCGCTCAAGGACCTGGGCGTTGACTGGGGAGCCGTGCAGCGCACCCAGACAACCGGAGGAACCACGCAGCTCACCATACGCGACCAGCCGATATTCTTTGGCGAGGCCGGACTTGGACCGTTCGCTATTGACCAGGGCGGCCCCATACGCAGACTCGACCCCCTCGGCGCGCGACTCTCCGCGCTCATCAGCCAGAACCGCGCCCGCGTGCTCTCCGAGCCGCGACTCCTTGTCGTTGAGGGAGAGAAGGCCCGCATTCTCGTGGGCGGAGAAATCCCAGTGCCCATAGCCCAGGCCGCCGTAGGCCTGGGGGCGATAACGATTCAATACAAGGAGTTCGGCGTCAAGCTCGACATAAAGGTCAAGATCGCCGCCGACGACAAGAGCGTTGACCTTCAGGTCGCGCCCGAGGTGAGCCAGCTCGATTTTGCAAACGCGATAATCATGAGCGGCTTTACCGTGCCGGCGTTCCGCAGCCGCAGGGCCGAGACGGTTGTCCACGTGGCCAGCGGCGCAACCCTGGTCATCGGCGGGCTGTATCAGAGCGAAGACAGCAAGGCTGTCTCGAAGATACCGCTTCTGAGCGACATTCCCATCATCGGGGAGTTCTTCAAGCGGACAAGCAAGGTCAGGCGCGAGAGCGAGCTGGTCATCTTCGTGACCCCCGAGATAGTTACACAGGAATCGCTCGAAGCAGCCGCCAAGGCTGCGCTTCCAGCAGAGCGAGAGGCAAAGTGACGACAGAACAGCCTACAGCGAACACGATTCGTGTCCTCATCGCGGAAGGCGATCCGAGCGACCGCGAGATCCTGCTCCGCATGCTTGCCAACGAGGCGGGCATCGAGGTGATGGGGCTGGCGCTCGACGGCCACGAGGCTGCGCAGATGGCAGTGCAGCTCAAGCCCGACGTGGTCGTGATGGATGAGGCGATGCCCGATCTGAGCGGCCTGGAGGCCACCGAGCTCATCTGGCTCGGCGCCCCCCAGGTCGCAACTCTGCTTCTGGCCAGGAACGGTGACCCGCAGATACTGCGCCGCGCGATGCGCGCCGGGGCCAAGGACTGCCTGGCCAAACCTGTGGATGCCACCACCCTGGTTGAGGCGGTGCGAGCGGCATACTCGGTGCGGCAGCGCAGAGAAACGCCGGAGTTCAAGGCGATAATGGACCCCCGGCTGATGCCCAGGGTCATCGCGGTCACCGGGGCAAAAGGAGGGGTGGGCAAGACCACCCTGGCCACCAACCTGGCCGCCGTCCTTGGCCAGAAGTTCCCGGGGCAGGTTGTACTTGTGGACCTCTACTCGCAGTTTGGCGATGTGGCGCTCATGCTCGACCTCCGGCCGAAGCGAACGATGGCCGACTTTGTGAACATTGAGGATGAGCTGGACGCCCAGCTCCTCGAGGGCTATCTCATCCCTCACGATGCCGGGTTCAAGGCGCTGGTTGCTTCAACCGAGCCGCTCCAGTTCAATTTCATAACGCTGAAATGCATGAGCAAGGTTCTCAGCCTGCTCAAGCGGTCGCACCGCTTCGTGGTCATTGATGTGCCGCCGATGCTCTACGATGTCAGTTCGTATGTGTTGGCGCATGCCTCGACAGTTCTTGTGGTGGCCAATCTGTTCGACCTCACCACTCTCGACGATACTCGCAAATTGCTGCGCACACTTGCGTCGGGCACGGTGGCCAGAGAGAAGGTTCGCCTGGTGCTGAACCGGGTGGCGCGCCACAACCGTCTGCGAGCAGAAGAGGTGGAGCAGTCTTTCGACCACGGAGTCGCTGCTCGTATTCCGAATGGCGGGCACATCGTAGTCGCCTCGGTCAACGAGGGTCGGCCAGTCGTATTGGCCCATCCCGATTCACCGGTCTCGCGCAGCATCCGCGCCCTGGCCGAGGACATCGCCCGCGACACCGTCGGCGTCAACAGCCATCCTTCTCTCGCAAGAGCAAGGCTGGGCTGGCTGACGCGCGCAAAGATAGATAGAGGAGGAAACTTATGACTTCCAGCGCTGTTCGCGGCGCCTGGGCAGCAACTGTTGCGACCGGAACGCTCGGTCGGGAAGAGCGCATGGCCCTTGTCGCCAAGGTGCACAGCGGACTGCTTGAGGCTTTCCAGCCAGCCGCGCTGGCTGCCATGTCGCGGGAGCAGATCACGCGGGAGATCGGCGGCACACTCGACCGCGTCCTGTCATCTGAGGGCCGCCCGCTGCCGCAAAACGCGCGCCAGCGCGTCATCGGCGAGGTCTATGATGAGGTGCACGGCTACGGCCCGATTCAGCCCCTGATCGGAGACGACACGCTGACAGAAATCATGGTCAACGGCCCGAAGCAGGTATATGCCGAGCGCGACGGCCAGTTGTTCATCACCGACATCGTTTTCAGAGACGACGCCCACGTGATGCGCATCATCGACCGCATAGTCTCGCCCCTCGGCCGCCGCATTGACGAGGCTTCTCCCCTGGTGGACGCTCGCCTGCCAGACGGCTCCAGGGTCAACGCCATCATCCCGCCGCTGTCCATCGTAGGTCCCTGCCTGAATATACGCAAGTTCTCTCGCACTCCCTACACTGCCGACGACCTTATCAACTTCGGAACTATGACCGCGGGCATGATGGCTTTTCTGAAGGCCTGCGTCATCGGAAGGTTGAACCTCATAATCTCCGGCGGCACTGGCAGCGGCAAGACAACTACCCTCAATGTCCTCTCGCAGTTTATACCTGAGAGCGAGCGCATCGTCACCATCGAGGATGCCGCCGAGCTTCGCCTGCACCAGGACCACGTGGTCAGGCTTGAATACCGGCCCCCCAACCTCGAGGGCAAGGGCGAGATAACCATCCGCCAGCTCGTGCGCAACTCCCTTCGCATGCGCCCCGACCGCATCATCGTGGGCGAGGCCAGGGGAGGAGAGGCCCTGGACATGCTCCAGGCCATGAACACGGGCCACGACGGCTCGCTATCTACAGCCCACACCAACAGCCCGCGCGACACGCTCAGCCGCCTGGAGACCATGACGCTGATGGCCGGCATGGACCTTCCATCCCGGGCTATCCGCGAGCAGATCGCGTCGGCGATAAACCTGATCATCCACCAGGAGCGATTCCACGACGGCAGCAGAAAAGCGACCCACATCTCTGAGGTCCAGGGCATGGAGGGCGATGTAGTAGTGCTTCAGGACCTTTTCCTCTTCGAGCGGCAGGGGCTTGACAAGAATGGGAAGGTCATGGGGCATTTCCGGCCCACGGGTCTGCGGCCCAAGTTCTTGTCGCGCCTTCTGTCTCGGGGGCTTTCCCTGCCACCCGATCTTTTCTCTCCCCACGGAGGTAGGCAATGAACCCGTTGATCTTCATGGCAGTGTCGTTCTGCGCCGCGTTCCTGATTGTCGGCGCCCTGCTTATCTGGCTGACCTCCGGACGCTGGCGCATCGGACGCCGCATAGGAGCAGTGAGCAGCGAGACGCCCTCGCAGGGCCAGGATGCGACAGGCAAAGGGCAAAGGCCAGACCTGTTCCCCACGATCACAGGGCTGCTCGGCCGCGCAGACAAGCTGGCCGCCCTCACGCGCGAGATAGAGCGCAGCGGCCTGAGGCTGCGGCCCAGTGAATTCGCGGCCTGCACTGTGGCTTTGTCCGCGGCCCTGCTGTTGCTGGTCTGGGCGCTGCTGAGAACCCCATTGAGCGCGGCGGCGGCCGGGCTGCTTGGGGCCTTCATCCCCTTGATAGTCCTCAAGACGCTCCAGGCCCAGCGCCTGCGCAGGTTCGAGCAGCAGTTGCCCGATGGCCTCATGGTCATAGCCTCATCGCTTCGCTCGGGCTACAGCGTGATGCGTGCAATACAGACCCTCGGCCAGGAGATGGGCCCTCCCATCTCCGATGAATTCCGCAAGGCCCTCGACGAGATAAATGTCGGCGCCACCAATGAGGTCGCCCTGCGGCACCTCGCCGAACGCGTGAAAAGTTACGACCTCGACCTTGTCGCCACGGGAATGCTCATTCAGCTCCAGGTCGGCGGCAATCTGGCGCAGATCATGGAGACCGTCGCAGAGACCATCCGGGAGCGCCAGCGCATCCGCGGCGAGGTCAACATCCTCACCGCCGAAGCCAGGCTCTCCGGCGTCATCCTGTTCCTGCTGCCGGTGGTCATGGCGTTCATTCTTACGGCCGTCAACCGCAACCACATGATCGTCCTGTTCACCACGAGCGTGGGCCGTATGATTCTCGGCGCAGCCGCCGCTCTCATGCTGCTTGGGGGACTGGTAATCAACCGCATGCTTCAGCTCGATGTCTGAGAAAAGGAGGGAGCTCTCGTGGAACTCTTGATACTGGCGTTGACCTTTCTTGCGGCGTCGCTCGTCGTGTCCGCGATGTTCCCGAGCGCGGCTGTCGTTGTGCGCACGAGAATAGACGATTATCTGGAGGATGAAGCGCCGGGCCGCGCCCCGAGCACCCCCTGGCTATCCTTGCCAGTCGCGCAGCGGCTCGTCGTGCCCGCCCTGCGGGCCGTGGGACGCTTGGCGCTCAGGGTCACCCCCCAGGGCGTCGTCGCCAACACCCGGCGCAAGCTCGAGGCGGCCGGCAGCCCAAAGCACCTCGGAATTGCAGAATTCCTCGCACTGCGAGTTGCCTCGGCGGCAGTCATAATCCCGTTGGGCTGGGTCTTGCTGCGCTTGCTGCAGCTCCATCACGCCATCCAGATTATCGGGATGCTGTGCGCCATTGTCATCGGGCTTTGGCTGCCAGACGGCCTTTTGGACCGCGCCGTCCAGCGCCGCCAGTCGAAGATTCGCCGCGCCCTGCCAGATGTGGTGGACTTGCTGGTCATCAGCGTAGAGGCGGGCATCGGCTTCGATGGCGCAATGCAGAAAGTCGTGGACAAGTGGGAAGGCCCGCTGTCTGACGAACTGTCGCGCGTTCTGGAGGAGATCCGTTTGGGCCGCTCCCGCGGCGAAGCGCTCAAGGAAATGGCCCGCCGCACCGGGGTTTCCGACCTGGAGTCATTCGTGGCCGCCGTCTATCAGGCCGAGGTCCTCGGCGTGCCCATAGCAAAAGTCCTGCACGTTCAGGCTCAGGTGGCCCGCGAGAGGCGGTCGCAGCGCGCGCGGGAGGCAGGAGCAAAGCTGCCGGTCAAGTTGCTCTTCCCCCTCGTCTTCTTCATTTTCCCGGCGGTGTTTGCGGTCATTCTCGGCCCAGCCGCCATGCGCTTCCCACTGCTTTTCAGGATGCTGGGTAAGTAGGCAGGGGCTCGCAGGCGATGCGAACCCCTGCTCACCGCTTGACCCTGTCCGGGTCCGGCAGCCAGACTCAATGCGCCGTTGCGACACAGAGATGTCCAACAAGCAATCCCGACAGCCCATTTCGGTTCTGGGCGATCGTCATCGCGATGGCCATCTGGATTTGCCTGAATGTCTTCGACCTTCTCGTCACTTACCAGGGCTTGTCGCTGGGTTTGGCCTACGAGGCGAACCGCTTCATGGCAGCCTTCATGCGCTTCCCGGCGCTGGCAGCATCTGTCAAGCTGGCGCTTGCAGTGCTGGTGCTTCACGCTGTCCAGCGCATCGAGACGCGAACGCCGTACTCCGGCTTGCTCCCTCTTCTCGGAGCAAACTTCTACCTGGCCTGGGCTTGTCTGCACAACCTGGATGTGCTGGCCGGCCAGACTGGCTTGTCTCAATTTCTAAGGTGGTATCCGCTGGCAGGCCCGCCCCGATAGAACCGCGAGCGCGATGAAGCCGACTACTGAGACAATTGAAACCGAGGTGAGTTTCGCGAGGCCCCGATCGGCAGGGTCAGAGGCTTGTCAACTGGTGCCTGATGGCGTAGCGCGCCATACCCACGCGCCCTTTCACGCCGAGCTTGCGAAACAGGCTTGTGACGTGCGCCTTGACCGTGCGCTCGCTCACGAACAGCCGCTCGCCTATCTGGGCGTTTCGCAGCCCCTCGCCAACAAGCCCCAGAACCTCGCGCTCGCGGCGGGTCAGGCGCGCCTTGTCAAGCTCCTGAAGGGCGCCGCTGAACTGCGACATCTGCGAGAAGACGCGCGAAGTCATCTCGCGCTGCAGCCAGGGTTGCCCGCGGCTCACCGACCTTACGGCCTTGAGCAGCAGCGCGGGGTCGGCCGTCTTGAGCAAACAGCCGTCAGCGCCGTTCGTGATGGAAGTCGCAAGGGTAGGTTCGTCGTCGGGGGAGATCAGGGCAATGACGCGCACCTTTGGAAACCGGACGCGCACCTGGGCGAGTATCTCACCGTGGCCGAGGCCGGGCAGATCGCCGTCCAGGAGCAGAACATCCGCTTGCCGCTTCGCCATCATGCCCATCAGCTCCTGGGCATCTGCGGCCTCGCCGGCGATCGTCATGTCGTCCTGGTCATCGAGAAAGTGACAGAGCCCGTAACGCAGGAAGGGGAAACCCTCAGCGACCAGGACGCGAATCGCGCGCCCGGACTCGAGCCTTTTCTCGGCAGCCGAACTTGTGGCTACTTGCCTTACGCCCACACCTGTCCCTTGCTAAGATCTGCGGCCTACGCCTTGCGCAGCGATGCCCGACAGACTCTACCCCAGCGACTCTTCCGCATCCCCCGGTCAACCCGCTGGCTGACGCCTTGCGGATGCGGGGAAGATGTGGGCGACCCTCGACACCCGGTCAAGTCGGATTGCAGCCGGCAGAACCCCGCTGTGACATCCGTGTTTTGCATAATATACCCAAAGAATAGGCCTGTCAACGCCTTTTTTCCATATTTAGGCAATCCGACAGGCTGCCCAGGATGCAAGGCGATGCATGCATCGCCGGCCGCCGCGCAACCGGTTGTTTCCGGCGCATCCTTCACGCGCCGCGAAGCACGGGCCTGGCCACATGCTGAACGCGAGGCCGCGGCGCCCGACTCCTTCAAAGAGCCCGCCTGGAATATGGCAGGCAGACCCGGCAGGCATGTTCTGAACCGAGGCTCACAGTGAGGATAAACATGACGAATCTCATAAGGACCCACAGAGAACACATAGAGGTGGCTGTCGTTTTCACTGTAGGCTTGCTGCTTGTCTGGGTCTGCGGTCTTGCGACTGCCTTCCAGCGGTCGCGCGGCCTCGCGGCGACTGCGGTCAGCCTGGCTTTCATCATCTTGAGCGTTCGCCTGGTTCAGTCTATCATCGCCGCCCACCCGCGCGTGTTCAGATTGCTGCGTCGTCCCTCGGACCCTGTCTTCCGCAGCCAGATGTATGATCTGAGCGCGGGGCTGAAGCTTGCGGCGCGTTTCTGCGAGCGGCTCCCGAGCCGCGACCCGGCGCTCATGAAGCGGTATCTTGGCGGCATTGTCGCCAGCCTCAGCGCCTTCCTCGAAGAGTTGGACGAGACCGAAAAGGCCGAGGCTGAAGAATAGCGGCTGTCCCATAATCGCTCGACTTCAGTCGGAGCCGCCCTCAGTGTGTCTCCCTCCCCCCTTCGAGCTTGCCATTGCCCACATCTCGTGGTGGACCGCGTGGTCGCCGGGGTGGCCGTCGTTTTGCAGGTCCCCACGCCTGGCGGGCGCTCCTTTGGACTGCGGCGGCTGCTACTCTGCGTAGTAGCGTGGCTACTACGCTACGAAGCACGAGTCGCCGCCGCTTTTTACCCGCCGCCGGTAGGTGAAAGCGGGAGCAAGCCTGCCCACCTGCCCGAGCCGGCCAGCCTTCAGGCCGGCCAGGGGCCAGGGCTCCTGCACTCCAGATACAACACCAGTTGCGCAAAGCGGCACTCGCAAGCTGCGCGCGGCTGCGTCCGTCGGGGCAGGATTCGAAGCATTCGGGAAATAACCATTGAAGGCGATTCGCTCGCATCCGGCTCATGTTTACAGAATCCGCTGGGCCCGAAGAAGAGTTTGCCGTCAAGCGAAAGGGGACGCTGCTTGCCGAGGCGCGCGGCGTCATTTTCGACATTGACGGCACGCTCGTGGACACGCGCGAAGCCCACCTTCAGGCCTGGCAGGCGGCGTTTGCTGCTTTCGGGGTCCATGTCCCGCGCAGACAGCAGGAGGGGCAGTTCGGCAAGCATTCGCAGCAGTGGGCGCGCGCCTTGCTCTCGCCGCGCGAGTTCGAAGAATTCGGCCAGGACATCATCGCGCGCAAGAACGCCGAGTATTTCGAGCGGCTGAAAACCGCAGCCGCCTTTCCTGGGGCCCGGGAGCTGCTGCGAGAACTGAAGGCATCGGGAAAGCTGATTGCCCTTGCCACCGGCGCGACGTGGGAAGAGCTGCGGCTGCACCTGGAGAAACTCTGCGCGTCCGCCAGTCGGCGGACAGGACTTGACCGGGCGGCGACGCAGCCAGGAAGCGAGGGCCTTTTGCGCGTGGACGCCGTCATCTACGACGCGGAGGTCGAACGCGGCAAGCCCGACCCGGAGGTCTATGTCATTGCCAGGCAGCGATTGGGGACGGCACCGCAAGAGACCATTGTCGTCGGCGACAGCATCTACGACGTGCTCGCGGCTGGAGCGGCCGGCCTGCGCTGCATCGGGGTCGAGACGGGCGGCTTCGGTCGCGAGCAGTTGCGCGACGCAGGCGCGGCCGAGATTTGGAAAGACATCGGCGAATTGCGGCAAGCGCTCGCCCGCGCTTAGAGGGTGTGTGAAAAGCCTCTTCTTCGGCTATGATGACTGAGGTTAGCAAGATATGTTCAAGAAAACGGCTCTGAAATGGCCTGTCCCGGGCACGGCAACGTGCGACGCAGGGTCGGATGCTATATTATCGCATCCAACTGTAGCGTCCGGCCTTGTGCCGGACGAGAACCTTATGTTCTCACACACGCTCTCAAAATTGCCGGTGCTCGTTTCCATGATAGCGTGATAGGATGCACAAGAGGCACCTCTGCTTCGCGAGCCTGCGTAGCGCTTCGCAGAGCAGGCCCCGCCTGTTCCGCCAGCCCAAGGGGCTGGCCCACCCCGACACGTCGGGGTGCCACACCCGATGGCACCCAGAAGGGTTTTCGGGATAGGCGCTAACGCACAAACCCGGGCTGGAGGGTCTCAGCGTTCAAACCCCCACACTGCTGCCCCTCGACACCGCACATGTGCGCCTTGACACCCGTTCGGCTCGCCGTTAGACTTTACGGATGACGCGAGAAATGAGGCGCTGCGGGTTTCGCGGCGAAGGCGCAGGGGATTTAAGCGTGGGGCGCCTTTCATTGGGCCGCAGCAAGTCCGACAGGGTCGCCATCTCCGCGTTTCGGGCCGTTAGCTCAGTTGGAAGAGCAGGGGACTCTTAATCCCAAGGTCGGAGGTTCGAGTCCTCCACGGCCCACCACCCTTCGCCAAGGCCACCCGGCCGTGGTAGCGTTCAGCCGGGAAGGCGGTAGGCTGCGGCTGGGAAGCGGCGTCCGCGCATCCGCCAGCAACGTAATGTTTGAAGGAGCTAACAGTGGGCCTTCACTATTCGATTCTCACGCCGAATGGCCTTTACGACAAGCCCATGCTCCTCCGCGAGTACATTCTTCAGTCCCACGACGATCTTGGCACAACCGCCGGCGAAGCCGCAGAAATAGTCAACGCGCTGCCCGAAGCCATCCAGCGGGCGCCGTGCTTCCGTCTCAGGCTGACGGGGGCCTGGTGCTACGAATACGGCCTGCCGTTCGACCTGCCCAACGGCCAAGTCCTGTTTGGGGCGCCCCAGGTCCCGCCGGTGAAGAAGCTGGTCGCCGCGGTGCACGCGGTCCTGCGGTACACTCGGGAGACTACACGCACGGCCATCTTGCGGCGCCTGGAGAACCGCCAGAAACATGACCAGGTCCTGGCGGAACTCGCGCCCCCGGCGCTGGCTCGGAATCTGCGTTCCGCTGACCACGAGGTGCCAGGCTGCGAGAGTCGCACAATAGACTGGCATCTCAGGTGGGAGAATGGCATGCAGTTGCTCCTGGAAGTGAAGAGCCGGATATACGACGTCGTCGAGACGCTGCCCAAGGCCGACCCCGCCCACCCAACCACCCTTGTGCCACTGACGGCGCCGGAACGCCTCTTCAAGGACGTTGAGGGCAAGTTCCCGTTGAGAAGCCCATCGGAGTGCCTGCAGGCAGCCTGGGTTGAGGTGCCAGTAAAGCAGAACAAGCGGGCGATTGACGAGCACTTCGCAAGGATGGATCCGGCCAGGGTGCATTTGGGCATCATCTGGCCTGGAGACATCGCCGACCGTCGGGCGTACCTGCTTTGTCGCGACGGCATAGACGGCCCCGCTGTGCTCCGTCTCTTCGGGCTGGGGCACTCAGAGGGGCTTGTCTTCTGACCCGTAGGCCCTGGCCACCCTCCGGTATCGCGCTCGCGGAGCCCCGCGCTTCCTGGCCAGGCGCCACCTCGAACGCCTCGCCCCCATGCCTTTCGGCACCGCCGAGGGTCCGCTCGCACCCTCAGGCCAAGGCAGTCGCTCCGCTTCGGGCGGTCGCGTGCCCTCCGGCGAACTGCAGGCGGGGAATTTCGGGGACAGGTTATTTATCTGACGGCGAGAGATTAGTAACCCGTCCCCTTATCTCCTCCGAGAGCATTTCCAATCCGTATGGACGATATGCCAACCCCTACGGTAACAACCTTCTCAACCCGTACAGCGTCTATGGGAGGAAATTAGGGACAGTTACCCATTTCGACGTGCGCAGCGCTGTCTCGCCAAACTGACCCGGCATAGAAATCCGCCGCCTCGTCCGCATCTCCCCTTCGACTTCCCTTCGATTTCACTCGGGGCAAGCGCTCAGGGCAGGGAGCAGAAGCCCGTCGTTTCGACTTGTGGTCAACGACCCGAACGACGCCGGGTTGGTTTCCTCCACGAGCCATCCCCCGGCGGCAGGACTTCGGCAGCAGGCCGGCGAAACCAACAAATATCGGTTGGTGCAGGAGGCGCGGCGGTGTGGAGAATCGTTCTCGAGCTGTGCTCAGGACTCGCACTCCTAGTTCTTGGCGCAGGTTTTTGGGCCGTTGTCAAATCGCCGCGATTCTTCGAAGGTCTTCTAGCAGATTCGAGTGAACTGCGGGCATTCACGGACTTTTTAGGAACGAACAGGATCGTCGAAGAAGCACGGGACGTTGAACCGGTATTTGGATCGTACGGTGCAAACATCGACTTTTTCACGAAAGTACACCTCGAGTCACTTCGCAGAACGAGGGCCATGGTGCTCGCGCTAGCCGTTCCTATGATCCTGGGGAGTTATCTTCTCGGTGCTTGGTACATGATGACCAACGCGGTCGTATTTCTCCTGCCAGGAGTCTTTCCGATTCCGGCGTCAGCAAAGAACAACACGGTGACTCTCGTTCACACGATAGCCCTGAACATCCACAGGTGGCACGAGGTAGAGTCAATTGCCTGCTTCGACTACTGCACCAGGCAGAATCCGAGGCTGGCTGAACTGCACACGCTTGTTACTAACCTAGCGCGAAGTTGAGAGCCGTTGCGCTAGCAACAGAAATGGGGACAGTTGCCTATTTTGCTCGCGAGCCACCCAAGCCCAATGCAGAGCGTAGGGTGAAAATAGGGACAGTCACCCATTTCCCATGGAGAAAGTCGCGATCTACGTGCGTGAGGGGCTGCCAGCACATGTGAGCCGTCAGCTCCCCTCTGGAGAGTGCACCAGCAAGTGCGCGGACCTCGAGGAGATTGTGCACACCTCGGCTGGCCTCGAGGGTACCCTCTACGGGACGGTTTCCTTCCTGATGAAGCGGAAACTAGGGACAGCCACCTATTTCGCTGGCTGGCCGCCGCTGGGCTTCACTCCCAGGCGTAAACGCTGGGTTTTACAAGGGTGAGCGTGCCCACCAAACCGACCTGGCATTCGAACCGGCTACCTCGTCCGCCGACGGAGCAGTTCGTCCATGCAGCAAGCCAAGGCAGGCGAACCGGCCGGCGCCACTGAATAACACGTCCTGCGGCCGATTTGCTCGCCGCCTGATGTGGTGCGCTGTCCCGGGCACGACAACTCGTGCTGTTCGTGGCATGCGCCAACCCGTACCATTCTCGCGGCGCCACGTGAAGAATTAGGTCGTGTGTCCCCCCCTGGATCCCCGTTATGCTGCGCGGCGCCGCGCGGCAGCAGAAGGATCGGAGCTCAACGAAAGAAAAGAAATGTCGGAATCCGCGACATCGAGGTGATGCGCAGGGCTATTCCGGATGCGCCGCCCGATTATGTGTTCTTCAACGAGGATATGGCGTATAAGGGGGCCTCGCTGATCTCGCCAAAGATGGTCAGGGAGTTCATGCTTCCCGGCTACAGGCAGCTCACGAGCTTTCTGAAAGAGTGCGGGGTGCCAGTTCTCATGATGGACTGCGACGGATACATCGGCGAGCTGATACCAATCTGGCTGGAAGCGGGATTGAACGCCACCTGGCCCATTGAAATAGCGGCTGGAAATGGCCCGATTCTCTACCGGAAGCAGTATGGGAAGAGATTGGCCATGGGCGGAGCGATTGACAAGCGCGAACTGGCCAGGGACAAGGCGGCAGTCGAGCGCGAGATAATGTCGAAGGTACCGTGGCTGCTCGAGCAGGGCGGCTACATTCCCACCTGCGACCACGGCATCCCGCCCGATGTTTCTTATGAGAACTACCTGTATATGATTGAGCTCATAAAAAGGGTGGGGGGAGCCTGAGGGGAGATAGAGATGTCGTCCGGCACGCCTGCCCGGCCAGGGAGGCCGGACGCTACGGGTCTGAGCGAGAGCGACAATGCAGCGTCCGGCCTCGCGTCGGACGCGATTGCGGATTTGGCACAGACCCCGTAGGGGCGGAGCGGCGCTTCGCCGGCGTCAGCAGCGGCGCTGCTCCCCTACGTGTTGTCTGCTGTTTGCTCTTGCAACGCGCAATCGCGCGTCGAGCGCCCGGTACTGGCCCGGTGGGCCCGCACCCAATCGCGCTTGACCCTATTCCTGCCTGCACATATAATCGAGTTGGTGCCGGCCTGTGATCGGCAGGGCCCTTCCCGTGTGGAAAAAGAGCTTGATAGTCGCAATCTTGTGGCTGGCAGCGCTTTGGCCTTCGCTACTGGTGGGACAGGAGCCGCGGGACGCGCAGGCGGTAATGAAGATGCCGGAGCGCGGCGCTCTCGTGGAGGTGGTCAGCGCCAAGGGACAACGGGAAGAGGTAACGGTGCTCATAGACAGTCCGGCGCCGCGTTCGAGGCTGCGCAAGTTAATTGACGGGGCGGCAAAAAAAGGGAACTGGTCATGGGAGGGGTTGAGCGCAGAGGTATTGCCTTTCACATCGCTGTGGGAGCAAGCTACCGAAAAGAATGCGCGGACGCGCAAGCAGACGATGGGCCAGTTCAACGCAAGGGGCCTTGTGGAGCGCGAGGAAGGCAAGCTCGTGGTCGCCGAGTTTGTGGAGGCCTTTCAGGCCTATGCGCCGGTCAGGGTGACTTACCGGATTGAGGGCCCCTTCTCGCTTGCCAAGTCATGGCGCCCTCGGCTGGAAGGGTTCAAGATACGCACTTATTGTCAGCCGGGCTGGTATGTCTTCGACGCGGTCAGAACCAAAAGGGCATCGGCTGCTCCGCGAGCAAAGATTGGCAGAGGCAATTGGAAAATCCCGAGCGTTCTGGGGGCAGGGGTCCTGGTCACAGGAGCGGCGCTCGCGATTCTGCTGCTGCGCCGGGGGAGGCGGCCGCGTCAAAGGGAGGGAGAGTGAGAAATGGCGGACCTGAAAGAACTCTGTCGTCTGGCTGTCGAGCAGAAGGCATCTGACCTGTTTCTGAAGGCAGGGTCGCCTCCATGCCTTCGCGTTCACGGCCGGATAGTCCCCCTTGAGCAGTCGCGCCTGACTGGTGAGGATACTGAGAAGACAGCCTTCTCTATAATGACGCCTGAACAGCAGAAACGCTTTGAGGAGTACCACGAGCTCGATTTAGCTTTCACAATAGCAGACCTGGCGCGCTTCCGGTGCAATGTTTATATGCAGAGAGGCAGGGTGGGGCTTGTCCTGAGAGTGGTGCCGCTGGAGATATACACCCTTGAAGAGCTTGGGCTGCCGAAGGTCCTGGGGGAACTTATCCAGCACAGGCAGGGGCTGATTCTGGTCACGGGGCCGACAGGATGCGGGAAGTCAACAACCTTGGCAGCCATGCTTGACATCATAAATAGGAACAGGCGCTGCCACATTGTGACCATCGAGGACCCCATCGAGTTTGTCCACGAGGACCGCATGGGCATCATCAGCCAGAGGGAAGTGGGAATAGACACAGAGTCTTTCTGGGACGCGATGAAATATGTGGTTCGCGAGAGCCCGGATGTGATACTGATAGGTGAAATGAGGGACGCGGAGACGATGAGGGTGGCCCTGACAGCGTCGGAGACGGGCCACCTGGTCTTCTCCACCGTGCACACGACCAGCGCGGCGGACACCATAGACAGAATCATCAACATCTTCCCCCCTCATGAGAAGGGGCAGATATGCCTGAGGCTTTCGACCGCCCTGCTCGCCATAGAGTCGCAGAAGCTGGTTCCACGGGCCGATGGAACCGGGAGGGTGGCGGCGCTGGAGCTGATGATAAACACGCCCACCATCGCCAAGTTAATAGAGGAAGGGCGCACTTCGCAAATTTACCCAGCCATAGCTGAGGGTGGTTACTGGGGCATGCAGACCATGAATCAGTCTCTTTTGAAATATTGCAGGGCGGGCATAATAACTGAAGAGGATGCCCTGGCCTATTCGGGGAACTTAACGGAGCTGAGGCAGATGATGCGGCGGGGTGTGACTGCTGCTGCTGTGGAGGCCAAAGAGGCCTCCCAGAAAGGGTAAGGCATGGCGACAGTCGCAACTGCGGCCCAACTCGACGACTTGCTGAAGATGGTGGTGGAGCGCAACGCCTCTGACCTGCACATAAAGGCCGACGAGCCTCCTGTGCTTCGCATTCACGGTCAGCTTGTTCGGGTGCCACTTCCTCCCCTCTCACCAGAGCAGACCAAAGAGATCATATACGGGATCATGAACGAGGAGAGGAGGAGAAGGTTCGAGAGGAAGCTCGAGTTGGATATGGCCTACGCGGTAAAGGGGATGGCCCGTTTCCGCGTGAATGTTTACAGGCAGCGGGGGTGCGTGGGGGGCGCTTTCAGGCTGATTCCGCTGCGCGTGCAGCCCATTGACGAATTGGGCCTGCCCCAGGTGCTCAAGAATATCGCGATGTTGCCGAGAGGTCTTGTCCTGGTCACAGGCCCTACGGGCAGTGGGAAGTCCACGACTCTGGCTGCCATGATAGACTGGATCAATGAGCAGAAGAGAGTGCACATTGTGACGATAGAAGACCCGATCGAGTTCGTCCACACAGATAAGCAGGCTGCCATAGAGCAGCGCGAGGTAGAGGTCGACACGCACACGTTTGCGGACGCGCTGCGCCACGTGATGCGGCAGAACCCGGATGTCATACTCGTGGGAGAGATGCGCGACCTGGAGACGATGCAGTTGGCCATAACGGCGGCGGAAACCGGGCACCTGGTCTTCGCCACCGTTCACACCACCGACGCCGCCCAGACCATGGACCGCATTGTGGATGTGTTCGACCCGGCGAGGCAGGAGCAAATCCGCATGCAGCTCTCGGTTGTGATTCAGGCGGTGATTTCCCAGACTCTTCTGCCCAGGGCAGATCGTGAAGGAAGGGTCGCAGCCTTTGAGATCATGCTCGCAACCCCCGCTATCCGGAATCTTATCCGCGAGCGCAAGACCCACCAGCTCTACTCCATGATACAGACTGGTTTGGACATGGGGATGCAGACCCTCGACGGCCATCTTCTCGGACTTTACAGGCAAGGCATAATCTCGCTGGACGACGCTCTGGCGAAGTGTTCGAACCCCACCGAGTTCCGCCAGAGAGCGAAGCTGTCAGAGCGGGTGACTGGCGCTATCTGAAGATGCAATTTGAGCTGGACGAGGTCCTTGTTCAGATGGTCGAGAGGGACGCTTCCGACCTCATTTTGAAGGTTGGAGCGCGGCCTCTCATGCGCATCTATGGCGAGCTGAATCCGCTCGATTACCCTCCCTTCACACCCGAGCAGACCCGAGAGGTGACCTACAGCCTGATGACCGACCGCCAGCGAGCCATGTTCGAGAGGGACTGGGAGCTGGACCTGGGCTACGAGGTCAAGGGGGTGGCCAGATACCGCGGCAACTGCTTCATCCAGCGCGGAAATGTGGGAGCCGTCTTCCGACTGATTCCTCTCAGAATCCGCACGATGGAGGACCTGGACCTTCCAGGGGTCTGTCGTTACTTCGCCGACAGGCCCAGAGGACTTGTCCTGGTGACTGGACCAGCCGGGTGCGGCAAATCAACAACTCAGGCGGCCATGATTGACTATATAAACGAGAATTATGCCTGTCACATCGTGACGGTCGAAGATCCGGTAGAGTTCGTTCACCAGGACAAGAAGGCGATGATCAATCAGAGGGAACTGGGGAGCGACACCCTCTCTTTCGCCAACGCCCTCAAGTATGTGCTGCGCCAGGACCCCGATGTGATTCTGGTGGGAGAGATGCGCGACCTGGAGACAATACAGCTTGCTATCCGGGCTTCAGAGACGGGGCACCTCGTGCTGGGAACGCTGCACACAACGGATGCGGTCCAGACCGTTGACCGCTGCATAGACATCTTTCCCACACACCAGCAGCAGCAGATAAGGATGCAGCTCTCTGTGAACCTGCTGGGCGTCGTATCTCAGATTCTCGTAAAGAGAAGGGACTTGGACGGTCGGGTTGCTGCTTTCGAGACGCTGGTGGCAATTCCGGCCGTGAGGAGCAGTGTAAGAGAGCGCAAGACACACCAGATCGCCTCGGTGATTCAGACTGGGTCGAGACAGGGCATGATGACTCTCGACCAGTCTCTGTCAGAACTCGTGCGGCGCGGTGTTGTGAGGCTGGAAGATGCGAGGTCGAAGGCGAAGGACCCGGCAGAGTTCGACCGCCTCCTGGGAGAAGAAGCCGTCGAGATGCGCGCCCCGACTGCGCCTGTGTGATCCGCCGCCTGGCGGACCGGTCCGGGCTTCTCCGCCTCCTCAACCGATATCCGCTCGCAGCCGGAAGAGCCGGCGCCCTCAAGAAGTTGAGAGCGAGCACTCGACTGGGTCGTCTGACGCCGGGAAATCGCTGACGCGACGCGGGTTTTGCAGTTGGAGCTGACGGCTCGTTTCGTCGCGTCACTTTGAGCACAGACTCACAGTAATCCTGGCGTCTCGCGCCGCAGTCCGGGAAGATGAGGGCGGCGCGCTCAGCGAGAGACCTGACCACGGCCCCAGCATTTGCGAACGGGCTGCAGGTGTGATAGATACTTTCTGAGAAGCAGATCAGGAGGGAGAACGCCGGCCCATGATGGGCCAGGGGCGAGGCCGGCAGAAGGAGAGAAAGTGCCAGAGGAGGATTCATCGTCGGCTGTTGACAGGGAGCTGGTGGAAGCTGCTCCAGCGTGGGTGGAGCGCACGCTTTCAGATTTCCTGGAAGCTGGTGAGGAGAGGCGTGCGCTCTTCTGCTCCGACATGACTTTGGAGGGCGAGTTCGGCCAGGTGTGGCTGGCGATTACGGACAGGAGACTGTTAGTTCTGTCCGAGGATTCAGACCGGCCGGTTCAACTGCACCTTCCCCTGCGCAATATCACAGGTGTCCGCGCGCGCGACTACGCGGGCAACGGCTTCCTGGAAGTGGTCACCGAGGATGGAGCTTACAGCGCCCTGCGCTACAGTCGGGCTATAGCCCACAAGGCGGGCGCGGCGAGCCGACTGCTGGAGCAGCTTGTTGAAAAAGCCAGCGCGGAAAAAGGTGAGAAGCTGCCAGCATCCGGCGCTCGCGGCGCCGTCAGCTTTCGCGCGCCGGAGCACCGGTGCCCCAAATGCGGGCGCGTCCTGCCAAAGTGGTCTCAGGAGGCTTGCCCTTATTGCGTACCTCGCGGGAAACTGCTGCTGCGCATCGTGGGGCGCATGAGGCCGCAAGTTCGCCTTGCCATCCTGGGCTTCGGGCTTACCATCGTGCTTACTGCGCTCCAGCTCATTCCTCCCTATCTGCCCAAAATCCTGATTGACACTGCGATCCCCGACCACAACTTGAGGCTGCTCTGGGTCGTCGTGGGTGTGCTCCTGGCTGTTCACGGCGCCAGCAGCCTCATAACGGCTGTTAGAAGCTTCACCATGGAGTTCCTGGGGCAGCGGGTCATGGCAGATTTGAGGGCGCAGCTTTTCGACCACTTGCAGATTCTATCGCTGTCCTTCTACAACAAGCGGCAGACGGGTCAGATCATGTCGCGGGTGACCACCGATACCTTCCGTCTTCAATATTTCCTGGCTGAGGGGCTGCAAGAGCTGATAGTGAACCTGCTGACGATGGTTGGAATCGGGGCCGTTCTTTTCAGCATGGACGCCAGACTGGCTCTGCTGAGTCTGCTGCCGGCGCCGATCGTCGGCGTGGCGACTTATGTGTTCGGGCGCAGGATAAGGCGAGTCTATCACAGGCTCTGGAGGCGCTACGCCAGCATGCACGCTCTGCTCGCCGATACCATACCGGGCGTCAGAGTGGTTAAGTCGTTCACCCAGGAGGCCCGCGAATCGCGCCGCTTCAGAAGGAGGAGCGAAGACATAGTGAGCGGCGAGATCGGCGCTGCGCGGCTGGCGCAGTTCTTCTTCCCGATGATGAACCTCGCCACGGCTACCGGATACGTGATTGTCTGGGCTTACGGAGGCTGGGTGTTGATAACGGGCGCGGGAGGGCTGACCCTGGGAGTGATGTTTGCCTTCACAGGATACCTGTGGCGGTTCTACATGCCCATTCAGTCCCTCGGGCAACTGAACCACAGGCTCCAGCACGCGGCAACCGCTGCGGAACGAGTATTCGAGATTCTCGACACGACCCCCGACATACAAGACAAGGAGGGCGCAGAGACTCTTCCGACCATCGAGGGCAGAGTTGAGTTCAAGGATGTGTCTTTCACCTACGACGGCATGAAGATGGCCCTTCAAAATGTAACCTTCGAGGCAAACCCGGGTGAGATGATAGGCCTCGTGGGGCCAAGCGGGGCCGGGAAGAGCACGCTCGTGCATCTCTTGTGCCGGTTCTACGATGTGACAGAGGGCGCGATACTGGTGGATGGGAGAGACCTGCGGGATGTGAAACTGAAGTCGCTTCGCGAGCAGATAGGCGTGGTGCTTCAGGATCCATTCCTCTTTCACGGGACGATAGCTCAGAACATCGCCTACGGAAGACCCAACGCGAAGCCCGACGAGATAATGGCCGCTGCCAGAGCTGCCAATGCGCACGAGTTCATAATGAACTTCCCCGACGGCTACGATACTCAGGCGGGCGAGCGAGGCGTCATGCTGTCAGCAGGTGAAAGACAGCGGCTGGCGATAGCGCGCGCCGTTCTCAGGGATCCGAGGATACTCATACTCGATGAGGCCACCTCGAGCGTTGACACAGAGACTGAATCGGTCATACAGCAGGCGGTGGAGCGTCTCGTGAAGAACCGCACGACCTTCGCCATAGCCCACCGGCTTTCGACCTTGAGGAGGGCGGACAGGCTCGTAGTCATCGAGAACGGTAAGGTTGCGGAGGCTGGGACTCACGACGAGCTCCTCGAGTCAGGCGGCATTTACAGCAGGCTGTGCCGCCTTCAGGCAGAGCTCTCCAGGGTCCGCGCCTGGTAGAGGGTGCAAGACAAGTTGGAAACCGACCTGGGCGCACAGGCAGAATTCCTCGAGCCCGATGGGGTAAGAGTCAAGCTCGACGACCAGGGAAGGCTTTGCCTTCGTCTGGGTGAGGAGACTCATGTTGACATAAAGGTGGCGCGCGCATTTCCGCTCTCTGGCAGGGCGCCTTTCGTGAGTTTGCTGACCAGCGAAGGCAAGGAGATCGGCGTGCTCAGAGGGCTCGAAGGGCTCGATCCCCTGAGCCGCAAGACGCTGGAGGGGGAGCTCGAGCGAGCCTACTTCATGCCCGAGATAACCCGCGTGCTCGACATAAATGAGCGCTATGGGGTATCGCGATGGGTCTGCGAGACCGACCGGGGCGCCAGGACCTTCGAGGTGCGCGACAAGGAGGATGTGCGCATTCTCGGCGGCGGGAAGATAGTGGTTCTGGACGCCGACGGCAACAGGTATTTCATTTCCGACCCCCACCGTCTCGACCGCGCAAGCCAGATGCTGGTGGAGACACAGTTGTAGCAAAAGCGTTCGAGGATCGTAGGGCAGGAGCGCTCCGTCGCCAAAGCTATGGAGCGTCCAGCCTTCGTAGCCGAAGGCTACTTCGGCGGAGTAGGCTCGGCGACTCGCCTCCTGCCCAGGATCCTCCGCAGTGTGGGTATTGAAGAAGGGGCAAGATTGTGGTATCTGTTCTGAGGAGCATCCCGTGGCCCTGACTTACACTGTAGTGATCGAGCGTGACAGCGAAAGGTGGTATGTTGCCCGCTGCCCGGCCATACCCGGATGCTTCACCCAAGGCCGCACGCGAGCTGAGGCCCTCGAGAACATCCGCGAGGCAATAGCTCTGGCCCTCGAATGCTACGCCGAGGAGGGGGTGGAGCCCTCGCAGGAAAGCCCTGAGACGCCCTCCGTCGTGAAAGTTCAGGTGTAGCGGGGCTTGACGCCCGTGGTAGAATTGGGGTAGAGGCGTTAGGCAAAAGTTCGTAGGGGCACGGCATGGAAGTTGTTTCATAATTCGCTTGCTTGCCTGGAAGGAGGTATGGCGCTCTCTGTAGAAGTAAGGAAGCATGAGCAGCGACGGTCGCTTCTATGAGTTGCAGGACCGCGAT
>Ga0315280_10000245_pt1 | contig 104802 bp, 116 predicted proteins | sample YL17G06_40_MG_FD_203697 | JGI IMG/M metagenome (GOLD analysis project Ga0315280, IMG submission 203697) | Sediment microbial communities from Yellowstone Lake, YNP, Wyoming, USA - YL17G06_40 | ecosystem: Environmental > Aquatic > Freshwater > Lake > Sediment | place: USA: Wyoming | collected...
GAGAGAAAGGCTCGCACAAACATACAAATCCCGTATGATGACGGTGAAAGACGCCATCTCAAAAGACGAATCCGTCGTGGCTCTACACGAGCTTGAAAACATGCAGCAGGACTTGATGAAACTGTTCAGCGAACGATTCGACGAACTGAGCTCAAAAATCGAAGAACTGCGAACAAAAACAGAGATCAAATCCATCAAAGAAATAACCATCGCCCCCAAAGCGTTGACAACCGAAACCTCCGCTCCAGAAGAAAAACCCACCGATGAAGAGAAAGCCAAAAAGAAGAAGAGACAAGCACCCCAAAAACCGAGTCCGCGAACAGAGGCAGAAAAAAGAATAGAAGAAATCAGAGCCGAAGTGGAAAAAGTCCTGGACAAACTGGGGCAAATGGAAATTGAATCCTAAGCAAGACTGGGTTGAAAAAGCCAAGAAAAACGCAGCCCTAGAAGCTGTAAAGCACGTCAAAGATGGCTTTACCGTGGGGCTAGGCAGCGGAAGTACAGCCGCCTACGCTATCGAAGAAATCGGAAAAAGAATGAAAAGAGAAAAACTGCACGTTCGGGGCGTCCCAACATCATATCAAGCCTTCATGCTCGCTGTGCAGCATGGAATCCCAGCGACAACGCTTGAAGAAAAGCCGATGTTGGATTTGACGATTGACGGAGCAGACCAGATAGATCCAGAACTGAGCCTTATCAAAGGTATGGGTGGAGCACTCGCACGTGAAAAGATTGTTGCCTCAGCGTCGAAAAAACTAATCATCATCGCAGATGAAAACAAGAAAGTCAAGGTTCTGGGAGAATACAATCACCCGGTGCCTATGGAAGCACTTTCTTTTGCAGCTTCACTGGTAATGCGCAGGATAAAAGAAATGGGCGGAACACCTGTCCTGAGAGAGGGAAAAGGAAAAGTCGGACCCGTCATAACGGACAACGGAAACATCATAATAGACGCAAACTTTGGACCTGTTCACGAACCAGCCGAGTTAGAACGCAGACTGAAGTTCATGCCTGGAATCGTGGAGACCGGCCTCTTTGTCCACATGGCAGACATAGCATACGTCGGAAAGCATTCCAACGTGGAGAAACTTATCAGAAAACAGGGCAAAGAACTTTAGCTGATGAACACTTCAGCCCGCGCCTAGCCTGACAACAGCATAAATAACCTTAAATCAACCCTTCTCAAACAAAATAGCCAAGAAACCCACCGCCGGGGTAGCCTAGCCTGGCCAGGGCGCCAGACTCATAATCTGGAGAACAACAACCGGGGCACAAAGGCGCCCAATGTCCAGAAGTCGCGGGCTCGAATCCCGCCCCCGGCACCAACAGCGCGCGCACTTGCACCCAGATGCTAGAACCGCGGCCAAAATGTACATTTTCAGAACGTTTCTAGTAGTTATTCTTCCCGATCTATTCTTTTCCTTCTATTCTCACTATTGGTCTAGCCATGACTCCCCTTATTTGGGAAGCAACGTTCATTGGATTGCGAACCTTTTGCATTGTCAGGTCGCTTTCGGTTTCGCTTTGAGTGCGAATGATTATGTCTCCAGAGTTCATGATTCTGTTGGAAATCGATCTGATGACTTCCAGATCTGAGAAACCTGAAGGAGAGATTACGAACGACCTTGAGGTTAAGATTCCAGACCTTATTTCCAGACTATCATTTCTGAGAATATAGGTGTTTGAAGCCCTCATCAGCAGCAAGTGCGCCAAGCTCAGCAGCCAAACCAGAAAAATCACCAAATCTATCCATAATGGTATCTGTGCATTTGGAATCGGCAGATTTGGAAGCCTCTGCCATATGTCATATGTGAGTTCGAACCAAGATATCACAACGGCGACTACGATTATCACTATTGTCCGAGTCACCACGTTTGGAAGTATCCATGGTTTGCCCGTCCAAAGCACTGAACCAGAAGTCTCAGAATTCTTCGGCATGTCAGAGAACCTTCATCGTTCTATGTTTAATTTACTATTTAAACTATCGCGAGTGCTGCGTCAATCTTTCTGGGCTGGTTGAGATATAATGTACGATGAAACTCACTTCAGACAAATCTTTTATATTGCGTGCGCCATTTTGAGGAAGCAAAGGTGTTTGCATGGGACACTTGTGGCTAGGAGCTTTCGTCGGCTTCATCGTAACACTGATAGTTGGCTGGCTGTTTCCAGGACTTGGACACCTGATAGGTGGGTTCATTGGCGGATTCGTGGCTGGACTCATAGCTGGCGGAGGGGTTGGAAGAGGAGCTTTAGCCGGTTTCCTCGCGGGAATTTTCGGCGGCATCATCATTGCAATACTCGCCTTCATAGGCCTCGCTTTAGTAGGCGTGGCTGCAGGGGGAATCCTAGGCGGACTTCTCGGCGGCCTAGCTGGGCTGGCAGTTGGAATCATAGCGATCATACTTGCCATCTTCGGAGCGATCGCATCAACCATCGGCGGATTGATAGGCGGACTGCTAACAAAGACAGAAAACCAATAAAACGGAATGCGTACCTGTTCACAATAAGCCCTGCTGGCAGAAGGCCTCCCAGACTTGAGTATTCATCCGCACATCCGTCGGCTTCATGGTTTTGTTACCAATCATTGTTACATCTGTGGTAACACAGGAGAGGTAGGGGGCCAACTATAAGCCGTTCACACACACAGCAACATTACATCTGATGTGTGTGCGTAGACGAGGGGGCCAACAATAACAGCATCGCTACAGATTACAATTACAGATTACATCTGATGTGTGTAACACCCGACCGGGGGCCAACTTTGAGCTCGCTTCTCTTCAAGCACAGCCCGCTCTCAGACGCCGAGAATTTGGAAGTTAGAATGCAGATAGTCCGCGCCGCTATGCGCGTCCGTTTGAGCCTCAGAAGAACCGCGAAATGAGCGCCAAAAAAGCAAAGGCTCGAATTTCAACATGCAGCCATCTCAACCATCAAGCGACCCAGAACAATCAGACCGAGAATGCACATGCAATGATCTTTCGAGAACTCAGCTTCGCAAAGATTCAGGTTTCCCTGATTATGGACGTGGCGCTTCGAGTAGACAATTCAAGCTGTTCGCCGAAACCCCTCTTGACATAAACGTTCTTCATGACGATTCTGTCGCCCACCTTAAAGTCCTTCACAGAATCCGCGTGGTTTCGCCACGCTGAAACCCATATCCTGCCCGTTTCATCCTTCAACTCAAAGGTTGCTAGCTTCAAGACTTCCTGCTTCGAGGTTTTCACGTCCCTAACCATCGGCGCCGTCACCACCTCCCCAACAACGCTGACACGGTCCAGGTTCTCTTTCAAATTCGCCAACGGCAACAACTCTGAAAAAGCCTCAAACCCAACGTATGTTGATCCGTCGACGTGAACCTCTAGCCCTCTACCAGCCGCTTTCTTAACCCTGCCGTTCACCACCTGCGCCCCGACGCCGACCTTGAGCATGGCGTCAACCTCATCAACCTTCTCGTTCCAAACCACGACCGAAACTTCCCCAGAGCCATCTGACATTACAAACCGCATAACCTTGCCGGAGCTTGAATCCGACCGCTCAAACTCCGACACCGAACCCACCCGTTCAACATTGCCCGCCACGTTCACCCTGCTGCTCTTCGGAACACTCGACAGCTCGCCTATTTTCGTCGTAAATCTGCTAATCGAAGGATAATCCTTTGACCTCACGCCCGCCGGGTTAACCTCAACGGTGCACTTCTCGCCAACGTGCACCTCAACTCTGCCGCCAAAATCCTCGCGGGTGTACACGTGACGAAAACGAACGAGGTCGCCGACCTTCACTCCGCCGCACTCCGCCAAACCCGCCTTGTCATTCCACAACACAACCCGCAGAACACCACTCTCATCGGCGACTAGCAAGCTGGCAAACCTCCCCTTCCTGGTCCCGTTGAAAGCCCTCGGAGAAAACACGGCAACGACCCGCCCGACAACGCTGACGTTGCTCAATCCCGGAATCAGATCTCGCAGCAACAATGCAGGCGTCCCAGTTCCGCCGCCCAGAATCTCACAGCCAAGCCCTGACGCAATCATCCTCAGGAGAGCTTCATCCGAAATCAAGCCGCCTGCTCTGCTTCTCTCCGCTTCCAGCCTCTTCAGAACCGATTCCCTTGAAACTCCAGGACAGCCTGAAAGAATGCGCTCAACCATCTCTTCAAACGACATCTCGGCTTCAACAAACCTCAAGAGTGAAACGACTCACTCTATAAAGTTTATCAGAACCCCACGGCGTTTCTGAGCATTCGAAGTAAATCTAGCGGTTCTAATCATAACCATGCTTCTGACACTGTGCAGAAAACCCTGCGATGCGCCGGTTTAGGATTCTTCTTTTTCCTCTTTGCCGTAAAACACGTACAGGAATATCAGAACTAACGCGATGAACGTCGCAACAACCATGGCGTACTGGAGCAATGTGAAGTATTCTCCTATTTGCATGCCAACATTCTCCTTTCACACTCTATCAGAGTTTAGATATTTAAACAGTAGCTTTTTTCCATTCTTCCATGAGCGAATCATGAAGCTCATCATGCTCCTCGATGCCTTCATACCAATCCAGAGCTTTGGCCAGTTTCTGCGCGATGAGATGATAGCACAGGTGAACCTTCTTGTCCACAACTCGAAAATAAAAATCGTCACACGTGCAGAACTCCGCCTCAGGCATTATCAGGTAGTCCCGTTCCTTCCCAACCACGATCCAAACGTTCCTGCCGCTCGGCCTGAAAACGTATCGTTTCACCCTGTTCTCCTTCAAAGCCTCAAAAGCCCTGGTGAAACGTTGCCCAAAAACCTCGTAAAGCCTCGTCAGATCCTTGCCGCTCAGCTTGTCCTCTGCCTTAGCTCCTTTGCATACGGCATTTAGCAGTTCATTCTCGGATTCTTCGTCCATAATGCTAACCCAGATCAGCAGCACGATTGAAAAACAAGGGCTACTCTACGTTTATAGGCTCGCCCTTAGGCTGTTTTCCATCCTTCGTCTTGGGCAACGTGACTTCAAGAACGCCGTTCTTGTACTGTGACTTCGCCTCTTTCACAGTGACCTTTCCGGGCAAGGAGACCTCCTTGAAGTACTTGCGCTGAGGAGTGTCCACCATTATGGTCAGTGCGTCTTCCGTGCAGCTGAGCTTTATGTCCTCCTTCTCAACGCCCGGCAGCTCAGCCACAACTTGGATTTCACCGTCCGTCTCAACTATGTCCACCAGTGGCTCACGCTCCTCCTGTACGTGGGGAAGCCCGTTTCGCCTCGGCTTCACGTTTCCAAATTCGCGGATTTCAGGCTTCCCGTCAGGGCCCACCTTCATGCTGTAGCCATACACGAAAGGCCCGAACTCGCGTGCTGTCGAACCGTCCGGCAGCTTACGTTCCCTCACGTAGTCTTTCGGAACACGTGAGGCGAAATCTTTGAACTCTTCTTCCATCATCTTTTCCATATCTTCGAAAATCTTGTCAATGTCATTGAAGCCCCAGCTCTTGAAGTAGGGAGAGCGCCTCCTCCTGTACCACTCTGAAGAGTCATCTTCGGAAGGCATCGCATCCATCACTCCTGACTAGGATGAAGAACATGTCTGTCTATAAATGTTGTGCGCGCACGGACGCTCAACTCAAGGTTCTGAGTTGCTCAATAGTTCCAAGCAGGGTTCCGTCGAGCAGGTACGCCTCCGCAGCCTTCATGTCAACGGCTTCAGACCGCAGAACTGGACCGGTCACCATCTCAGCCTTGAACCTGCCGCTTGGTCTCCTCTCGTTCAGCGGCCTGCCTCCGAGGAAATCGTTGAAGGAAGGCATAATGAAGAGCTGCGAGGTCTTAGGCTTCACACCGTAATGCTCATGAAAGGTCTCCAGGGCGCTCGTTTCAACCTTTATCCTGTGTTTCCTCAGCAGAACCTCCGAGAGCTTGCTTCCGTCGCAGTCTGCCTTCACCCAGACCTGTCTCGTCACCCTGAAGCCCGCGGGGTCGCGGAACACCACGACGGGGTGAACGTGCCCCATCACGAGCGTTTTACACTTTAAAAGGGCGACCGAAGGCCATTGATGCCCGTGGAAAAAGCCCACGTCACCGAAAGCCACTCCGGTTGACGGCAGGACCGTTATGCCCTCAGGAAGCAGGGGCTCAAGGTTTCCGTCGTGGTTGCCTCGAATGATGGAGACTTGTTGCACACGCTTCTTCAGCGCGTTGAAGAAGTCAGGGATGTCGTGCCACTCCATCTTTTCCGCCGTGGCAATCGTGTGTTTCACGTCGCCCAACACGAGGATTTCATCCGGCTTATATTCTGAAAGAAGGTCGGTGAGCCTGTTCAGAAGCTTCGGCGTCTGCGATGGAACGTGTATTCCCTTGCCTGAAAGAGACATCTCCCAGCCCATGTGGAGGTCAGCTATGACCATCAGCCGAGTTGCGCGCATTTTCAGAAGTGCAGCCGGGTACGGTGGCAGGGGTGTTATCATTCTTTTTCCTTTCCAAGCTTGATTAAACCGAGTATCTTCCTGTGCATTTCAGCGTTGGCGGCGGCTACGAACTCTACCTTCTGTCCTGGATCCAGCTTGACGTCCAAAGGCTTTCCATCCGGCATCGTCAAGAGTGCACCAGCCTCTTTTAGGATTAGGCAGGCGGCAGCCATGTCAGTCGTGCGAAGTTTTCCGCGGATGTCGATGAAGGCGTCCGTTTTTCCGTCCGCCACGTAACAGAGTTCCAGAGCGTTGGCCCCGTAGTGCCGTATGTGCTTTGTGTTCTTAATCAGCTCTGTCAGTCTGGGAACGATTCCCTCCACCTTGTAGCTGTTCAAGTCGATGCCTACGACTGCTTCTTCAAGTGAAACGTTGTGGGAAGGATGGATTCTCTGATTGTCACGATAGGAGCCCTTCCTCTTCTGTGCCGTGTACGTTACGTCATGGAACAAATCGGAGACCAAGGCTGAGTGTACATCCTTCAAAAAGGGTTTGTCCGACACAGCTATGGAAGTTGCGTAGAAGGGGAGCCGTCTCATCAGGTTTGTCGTACCATCTATGGGGTCGACCGTTAAGTAGCATTGTTGCGGGCTTTCCCCGTGTTCGCGAATGCCGGACTCCTCGCTTATCAGCGTGAAAGAAACCCTTCGCTCCGTCAACGTGGCGACGACGGCGTTTTCAGCTGCCAAATCTATCTTCCTTATTGGATCCCCGCCTGCTCCGATGCCCAAGTCTGGCTGAGGCTGATCCAGCGTTTGGAGCAGTGGAGCGATTTGCTTTCGTATCTGGTTCTTGCACTGTGCCAGTATGTCTGGCCAGTCGTGCTGTTTCATTAAGGGTCTCCGTTCTTGCATACCACTGCTCTCGTTAAAGCCTTTCCTGAAGACGACTTCAGCTTAGAACTCTTGGACCTGAAGACTTTACTACAACGATGGAGTAGGGAAAGAATATTCTAGAAAAAACTTCTCGAAGATAACATCAGAAAGTCTTTAAACGCACGTGGACGATTAGCATTTGCTGGATCTGGCGATGGCTTTGAAGATTGGGGAAGTGCTGGAGAAGCTCAGTGACGGTGAATGGCACTCGTTTGAGGAAATCAGGAAGAAGATGAACCTGAGCAGGAATCAGATTCAGCAGATTGCAGGTTTTCTGAAGCAGTACGAGTTCGTGACGGTTGATGGGACAGAAAAGAGGATGAGAATTGAAGAGGCTGTTAGAAAATTCCTGGTGGAAGAGGCTACTTCATGAGGGCCTTCAAGCCTTTGTAAGCTTTCAGGAATTCCCTGCCTTTTTCCGTAACCTCGAACATCACGGTCTCATTCTCTCTCGCTTGGCCGTTCAGGCGTAACAGTCCGTTCCCGAGCAGAAAACGTGAATAACCCTTCAACTGTTTGAAGCTTAGGTTACAACGGTACATCAGATTGGTTTTCCCGGCTCCGCTGTGAGAAGCGTCCAGTATGTCTGCGATAATGTCGAAATTGCCGCGATGGCTATTGCTGATGCTTTCTTCAGGTTTAATCAACAAACTCACCAACGCAGGCTTGTGGACTCGGTTGTTTGGAACCCCTTTCTCCCACGTAATAGTACTGGCGAACGAAAATTTAAACGTTCTGAAACTGGAAAACCATTGAAGGTAGACATGGAATGATGCCCAAAAGTTTGGGCATTTATTCATCAAGACCGCGGTCTGGCAAGGTATAGCTCTTGTTGACCCGTGTTGTTAGCCGCATGTTGAAATCCGAACCCATGTGTCTGAGTGCGCATTTCGTGGTTTTCTGAGGCTCAAACGGACGTGCAGAGCGGCGCGAGCTATCCGCCTTTTGACCCCAAAACGTTAGTGTCTGTGCGTGAGGTTGCTTCAGGATGAAAGCGCGACAACGTTGCCCCCCCTCCTCTGTTACACACATCAGATGTAATGTTGCCGTGTGTGTGAACAGCTTATTGTTGACCCCCTACCTCTCTTCTGTTACATCAGATGTAACATTGTCTGGTAACAAACCGATGAAGAAGCAGACAACCGCGCGGATAGTTGCTCAGGTCTGAGAAGCTGGTTGGCATAGGGCGCCGTGAAAAGCTCTGGCCTTCTGAGCCGATAGAAAAATGTATCAGGCATGTTCTGCGGGCGCTCGCCTGCGGGATTTTTCTCTTCGATTGAGAACTCAAAATCGACTTCGGAGGCCTGGCTAGCAACTGCGTTTAGGATAGGCTGGACATCTTTATGACTTTGAAGACTTCGCAGTACTTGCCTTTTCCCGTCATGGCTCCTCGGAACCTGGCGAGACCTTCAAAGGCTTCGTCGTACCGAATGTTCTTGATCTGTGACTCATGCTTCCTCAGGGCGGCAACCTTTTTGTCGATGAATTCTGAAATGTCTTCCACGTACTCGAAATCTGAGAGCGGTGTCCAGACTTCGTAGGCTAAGGCGGTGTCGGTAGACCATGGAGTCCCTTTGTACTCTTTGAATATGGGAGCACTTGCCCTTCCCAATGATTCGTTTACGAGCTGGAAGGTTGTTCTGTGATCCTGATGACCGTCAGACTGATGGTGAACGTAGACTATGTTCGGTTGTTTTTCCCTGATGAGTTCAACCAGTTTCTTCAAGTTGCTCTTATCGGATTCCAAGTAGCCGTCTGGGTTTCTCAGATAAATCTGGTCTTGGAAACCGATGACTTGGGCGGCGTTCCTCGCCTCTTTTTCCCTTATTGTTAACAATTCGTCCTTGGAGTAGTCTAGACTGCCAGCCTCTCCAGAAGTCATGTAACAGGCTGATACTTGATTTCCCAGTTTCACGTGCTTTGCCAGACTGCCGCCACACCCTATGATATCATCATCAGGATGCCCTGCAAAAACCAGTACACGCTTTGCCATAAACCTCCCTTAGCCAGTCTATTTCTATTAAATACTTGCGCTTCGCTACCGAAACTTGGCTGAAAGTCGCATGCGCACGCCCAAGCCGCATTCTATGTAGCTCGTGACTGGCCGAGTCATGATATATACGTCTGAGCCGTGGCGATGGCCCCATAAAGGCCAACGTCGTCGCCGAGAGGTGTAACCATTATTTTTGGGATTCGGTTTATGACGTAGTCTTTCACGTGTTTTTTGATTGGGGACAGAATCATATTCTTGTTCTTCAGCGTCACAGTCCCGCCAACTGTAATCAGCGATGGATCGTACGCGTTTACCACGTTCGCGAAGCCTATGGCGTTTAAGACTCCGATTTCCTCGACGAGTTTCACGGAGATGCTGTCAGATTTTTTTGCGGCGGCGAACAGGTCGCTTGCAGTTAACTTTGACAAATCGCCGCCTATCCTTTTGAACAGCAGACTTTCCTTCACCGCCTTTTCAGTGTCTTTGAGTCTCATTCTGATGAAGTTTGGAATGTTGCTCCCCGAACAGTAGGCTTCCCAGTGGCCCCGTTTTCCGCAGCCGCACGTAAGCCTGCCTTCATAGTCTATGACGAAGTGGCCGACTTCATGAGCGTTCCCGTCCTTTCCCAGAAGCAGAGTGCCGTTGACAATCGCTCCACAGCCTATACCGGTGCTTATGGTTATGTAAGCATAATTTTCCAAACCTTTTGCGGCGCCAAACATTTTTTCGCCAAGAGCTGCGCCGGCAGCATCGTTGATAAGGCATGACGGTATGCCCAGTTCCCCTGAGACGGGTTTCGTGAGGGGCACGTAGTCAAACTTTATGGCGGTCGGATGAATGAGGGCGCCTTCCTGCTGAACCAAGGGGCCTGTGGCCACAATGCCGACTCCTCTCAAGGATTTGGGGTTAAAGCCCTGTTTGTTGCACAAAAAACGTGTGAGCCTAACCATCTGGTCACTGATTGCCCTAGCACTGCTCTTGTCAACCTTTTCGCTTGTCTTCGAAACAAAGCTTCCCTTTTCGTCTGAAAGGACGACTCTTACCCATGTGCCTCCTAGATCTATCCCTATCCAGTATTCACCTTTTACCAAGCCTCTCACCCCAAAAAAACACGCAGACGTTTCGCTAACATTCTCGTTTGTACAGTTCTTATGATTTGCGGGAGGTCATGGATAGCTGGCATCATTGCGGTATCCGTTGCTTTCCCAATAACCTCGAAAGTTGACGTTGTTGGATACTTCGATCTTGGTTACCCATTTAATCCATTTGTACCCCAATTTGCCCTCGGCCACCAGTTGGAACGGAAAGCCTTCTTCTGGCGGAAGTGTTACGTTGTTCACTTTGTAGGCAATCATTATATTGTTGCCCACTACGTAGGAAAGCGGCAGGCTTGTCGCGTATCCATCTTGAGCATAGAATATCAAGACTGGGGCACTCTGATTGTATCCTGCTTCCTCAAGGAGGTCTTTCACACGCACACCCTGCCATAGAGCCGTGACTTCCCAGCCTTCCACGCAGTGGAGCGTGACAACTTTTTCGTAACTAGTGTGATTGTTGACAAGGTCGTCATAGGTGTACACGGTCTCGTTTTGAACAAGCCCCGTGACAACAAGCCGGCAAGAGCTTACGTTTATGTATTGTATACCTTTTATTGCTTCGAGTCTGAAGTCATTTATCGAACTGAGCCTCGTTCCATTGTATTCTCTGATTTCAGGGTACACCGTGTTTATTCTATTAGTGAAGTTACTCCAGACCTGGGTTCCCACGAACGCAGCGGCTGCCACCAGTATCAACATAAGGGCTACCAACAGAACTTTTTTGGCCTGCAACCGTTGCCCGCCTTCAACAACAATGCGACCAATGCTATGCTTATATTGATTCCGCGCATGCCGCATTAAGCTATAAAACGGAATAATAAGTCATAAATCGTAATATAGGTTAAATCTTTAAAGGATGAAGGATATACAAGAAAAGGACAGGATGATGTGAAAATGAAAGATGGAGAAGAGAAGAAGGCGATACACATTCTGACGGACCCCACGCTTTCGCGGATTAAAGCCATGCTTGAGAAAGACCATGCTATAGATTGCATTCTGCTGCTTCACATGAGTCGTGGAAAATGGAAGGAAGCGAAAGACTTCATGCGCCAGAACCGTCTGACGCTCAGCGACGGCACGTTCAGGGCTAGGATGATAGAAATCGAGCAGTTAGGCTTGGCTAAGAGCGAGCGGATAGACCCCCTGAAGAAGTTCTACACGATAACGCCGCAGGGCAAGAAAATCGCGGAGCTGCTCATAGGGCTGTTCGACAAACTGGAACAATAAACGCCGGAAAACACGCAGACGCACAACTGTTCAACAGTTCTTTTTTCAACATTCCCTACGCGTTAGGCTGACCGTTGTTTGTTGGAGTGGGAGTATTTTTGTCATACAAATAGGTAATCTTGTGTAGTGAGTCGTAAGATTTAAAAGCCTAGGTTCTACTAGATATTCAGTAACTCTAAAAGGAGGGATATGAAACAAAATGAAAATGTTGAGAAGCAGAAAAGCCCTAAGCCCCGTAGTAGCCTCAATCATACTCATCGCCGTAACAGTCGCAGTCAGCATAGCAGTAGCAGCATGGATGGGAGCCCTAACATTCAACTTCATGGCAACAGAGCAAGGACAAATTACAAACTTGGATTTCCCGGTCGCAGGCACCTCAATTGTAGTGACATTCAATAACACTGGAACCACTCCGATAACAATCAATGAGGTATGGGTCAACAACGTGAAAGTGACAACAGGCTATACTTGGAATCCAGCTACTATGCCAGTACAAGACAACGCAGGAGCCATATGTACTATAACCTACACCGTTAGCTCAGGCTTCCAGTACGAAGTCAAATTGGTTTCCTCGAAGGGCAACACGTTCATCAGAGCTCAAACAGCTCCCACTTAGTCTCCCCTTTTTGTTTAAACTGGGGGGGCGGGGTGAAGAATCCTTAGTTTCCCATATTGTTTCCTATTCGGAGGTGCATTGAATGGTTGTGGAAATAAAAGAGTACGGTTCAGCAGAAGACATAGCAGAAACCTTAGACAAAGAGATTTCCGACACAAAAAGCTCGTTGGGCGAGTACCTACGTCGTTTGGATGACATCAGAGCCTTGGCTGAAAAGTCGAAGAAGATTCATGAGGTAGTCATGAAGCTCGCAGGCAAGAAAGCAACATCTGAAAGCTTGGGAGAGATTTCAGTCGGCAGCCTAAGCATAGTACTAGATGCAAACCCGTTCCACGAGCTGACGGCCATTGAACAGGTTGTGCGAAGCCACCAGGAAAGACTGTTAGTATTGCAGAAGGCTCGCGATGCTTTGAAATGGCTAGACCAGCTCGGCGACACCGAAGGCCTCAAGTATCTCGTCCTTGAAAGCGACGGCGTTCCTGAACGAATACTCTTCAGAATAACTTAGCCTCATGAGAAGTGAAAACATGGAAAACGACGTCTACTCTTTTGCCCTAAGGAACACTCTAAACGAGATCACCAACGCATGCCCAGACATCAAAACCATTTTCTTATTTAAAGAAGACGGCGACATCATAAGCGGAGAAGATAAAGCTCAAGAAGAAGCCGCAGTGCACACTGTTGACGCACTTGACGACATCCTAGAAAAAGCTGAAACTCTTGGCGACTTACAAAACATGATCCTTGAGGGCACCAAGGGCACAGTGAACGTTTCCCGCATGAACGACTTTTACCTAGTAACCGTGGTCCCTGAAAAGGGAGACATGAAATACATAAACTCTTTGACCAGTGTCATTGTTCCAACAGTTCTGAAAGTACTTGAGAAAATCAACCCTGCCCTCAAAAGAGACAACTCGTCTGAACCTGAGACTGAAGAGCCCACGGTCAAACCGGAAATCAAGCCCACAGAGGTATCTACCGAAGAACCCTTGGAGAAGAATGAAGAACAAGAGACGACTGAAGCTGACACTGAGAGGATTCTCCCAGAGCCTCAAGTGAACCAGTTCATCGTGGAAAACATCGGAGGCCTGTTTGCATCGTCAGATACCGTGCGCATCGACAGCAAGACGCTGTCACAATGGCTAGAACTGTATGAACACCAAAGAATCGAGGAAGTCACAATCGAGACTTTCGGAGCGAAATCAACCCGCTGCAAAATCAAGGCGATAAAAGACTCAAAATACGAGGGCAAAGGCATTATTCAGATTCCTGAAAAAGTCCAACAAACCCTGGAAGTAAGGAAAGGTGAACTCGTCAGGGTTAAGCCGATTATCGAATGATGGAGGCTTCAACGTGGTTAAGCAAAAGAAAAACCTTCAAGAAACTACCGGCGAACTCGAGCCGATAGCCATCGAAAGGGCGTCAAGCGAAAACAACATACGACCCACCTTGGAAGAAATCAAGCAAAGCGACGGAGTCATAGGCTTCATACTCAGAAACACCACGTCCGCAGCAATAGACCTCAAAGATCCGACCAAAGTCATAGACTACGCCATTCTCTCTTCCTCAACATTTGAGGCAAGCGAACAACTCTCAGAACTATTCGAGTTGGGCAAAATCAAAAACATCATAGTGGAAGGAAAAAAAGCAAAAACGCTCCACCTGAGTGTTGACGAAAACAACATAAGCATCTTTATGGAAAAAAATGTAGATGCCAAGAAAATCCTAGAAAAAATACAGTCACTATAAACACGAACAGAATCCGTCGCACGCAGTGCTTGGGCACCTAACAACGTCCTTTCCCGAGGCAAGCAGCAAGAAGACATGATAAAACGAAGTATCCTCTTTTCTTCGTTCAACGTTTTCGAGTTTGAATTCTGCATCGGCACGCGCATGGCCAAACTATTTGACCGTGAATTTCCTGAACCTTTCTCTATGTTCTTTTTAGGAATATTGTGGTGAGAGAAACAAAGTATTATCTATTAAGATACAATTTACTTCACGTTGACAAGGTGAAGGACAATGTTCAAGAAAACGGAATTCTGTGAAGATATCAACTTGAACGTGCAGCTTGGCGCCAAAGAAAGGATAGAAGCCACATTGCAGAAGTTGCAGGCTTTGAAGAGCAGAATCTCAGGACTGAGAGCCCAATGTGAGGAGCTGCAAAGGTTGCGCGTTGAAGATCGAAGAAGTGCTTATCGTTGCGACGAATGTGGCCGTGCGATAGAGCCAGGGGAGGAAGTCGAGGCCAAGAATTTCGGCGACGAAGCGCGTCATTACCATAAGGAATGTTTCCGAAAACTCTGGCTGCAATGATTCTTGTTATTGCCTCCTGCGAAACGTGTTCATCAGCAGATGCTCGGCTGCCTGAAGAGTACTGCGGCTAAACACTCACTTGTTCCCGGAGCTTCGTCGTCGCTCGCAGAGTCTTCTCCGCTGTTGCGACGGAAAAGAGGAGGTCATCGATAGTTGCAACAAACGTTGAGAACCCCTGACGACAGCTTATCATTGTAACGACCTTTTTCCTTTCACTTCGCGTCTTGACCGACAGACCGGACGGGGTTCCAGAGTTGTCCGGGGAAACCGCATCTGCAATAGCGTCTGCGATTCTAGCATTATCATACTCTATGGCTATTTCAGCTTCCACTTCTCTCGCCTTTCAGTTTTTTCCCAACCAGTTCATTCGCGGTATTTATGAAGTTGTCTATGTCTTCAATGGGAACCTGCGCTCCGGCGGCAACGTTGTGTCCTCCCCCTTTTCCCAGAAATTTTTCTGCTGCAACCTGCATTATCTCTCCCAGATTAAGGCCTCTGCTCGTGACTGTGTCCGTGGTTCTTGCAGAGATTTTTGCAATGTCTTCTCCTTCCACAGTCGAGTAGGCTATCAAGGGTTTCTCCGGGTTTGGAAGGCTTCCCGAGAGTATGGATGAAATCGCGCCTATTATCTTGTCATCGATGAAATCTTCGCCAGAGACAACGTAGATGTTCTCAAGCTCTCTGACACGTTCAGGTTTCTCCATCACCCATCCGAGGTACTTGTTTATGGTTCTCCTGTAATCCTCCAGAACCTTGTTCGCCCCCTCAAGTCCCTGCCCTCTATCGCCCATGCACACGGCTATTCCGAGACCTGACTTGTCCATTCTACCAGTGGCATTCAACAAGACAGCAAATTCCCTCGCATCGCGGAGCGGAGTCCAAGGTTCCTCACGGTTCAAGATGTAAACGTGCCCGATGAGATTTGATGCTTCGTACCGCAAACCCTTTGAGAGCAGGTGATCCGCCAAAGCCGAACACAAACGCTTCTTCTCTTCCTCTGAAAGGTCCCTCAGAGCACGCCACTTGTCACCCTCCCTTGGTTTGATGCCCAGACTCGTAAGAAAAGCCAAGCTCTTGTCTTCTTCACCGCTTATGCCCGGGATGAACGGGCTGGTCGTAGATGCCAAAGTCTTATGGATAGGACGCGTTTCTCTGCCGAAGAATATCAGATCCTTCTCCACACTGAGAAGACCCGAGCCTGTCGCATCCTCAAGTATTCTCCCGTTAAGTCCCCCAAGCAATCGTTGATCGTACTTGTCTTGCATATCTCCCAACGCTCCGACGACAGCGATAGGAGCCAAATCAACGTTGACTTTGTCAATGGCGCGGGCGACAAAATAGGCCACGCCAGCTCCGCTCACGTCCCGGGCACCATCAATTTCATACAGATGAGGGTTCACATGGACGAAGTTGTCCGACTCCTTGCCGATGATTTGATGATGATCCAGGATCGCAATCTTGAAGTCGGCGAGTTTCTGATTCAACAAATCGACGTACCCGCTTCCCAAGTCGGTGAAAATCACCAATTGCGGCTTGTCTGAAAGAATCTCGCCCACAATCTTCTGTTCAATCCACTGGGTTATGCGGATTCGAAACCTTGCGTCAAGCCTACACAACGCTTTTCCGATGATCCCTGCCGCTGCAACCCCATCAGCGTCCAAATGCGAAAAAACATGGATAAACCCGTCTTCCTTGGCCGTCTCCAGAATCGTCTTAGCTGCCTGGCTAGCCGAATTCAGAAAACACGCAACCTGATTCTCCTTCATAGGTGAGGTCATGGGCAATCACTTTAGGCTAGCAGATCAAGTTATTTAAGGATTTAAAACTGGCAAGACGCACTTTCAGGCGTGGAATCCGTGAAACAAAAAGGCTGGACGAGAAGGGCTAGGTTATCGAAGCTATCTTCGCTTCATACCTCCAGTTCGGCGGCAAGATGCCCTTACGCTTGTAGTACCTTGATATCTTGTGAATCTTAGCCTCAATCAGCTGAAGCGCCCTTTTGTTGATCTGGTCGGTTCTATTTTTCTCAAGATGAAGACCAAGGCTTTCAGCTTTCTTGAGAAGACTTGCCAAGTCCTCCGGCAACGATGGAGCAAGGTTGTTTTCTCTGAGTACCTTAATCACTCTTTTTCCGATTATCGGCTTTGCCAACGGAATCGCGTGCTGATCTCTGAGGATTGTCCCGATGCGACTCGGAGAGTTGCCTTCCTTCCCCAGTTTTACGATCAAAGCCTCTACCTCTTCCGGCTGATATTTGCACCAGCTCGGAGGTCGCTTGCTAACAGGCCTTATCTGATGGGACTTTCCCTTTTCTTGCTTAGGCATCAAATATCCCTTAAACTCTGTATCAGCGAAGGTACGCGCATATTTAAGAATAACTGTCTCTTTCGACAATACGTGCCTCTTTCATTTGTTTCTGTTTTCTGGAGTTTCCTTATATCAACTTCCTAAGCGTAATAGCCCAACTTCTAGCAATTTGCCGGATATTCCGAGTGGGCGCCTCGAACCCATGTGGCACGCATTTATATTGAAAAAGTGTGCTTTCTGTATTTCCAAGCGTCTGGAAATGAATAAGGAATTATCCACATGAAAGCGTAAAGAAAAGATTTCAGCAAATCAAAACCTGGACTAATTCTGTTAATAGTCCTTGTAAATACGCCTGCCCTTTTTTCATAGGAAACCCTCCCATACTCGCCCAAAATCCTCGAAAACTTGTGATCTTCTGCCACAGCCAATTCTGGATCGTACAGGTATCCCTCATCTGCACAAATTCTAAGAGCTACGTCACGCAGGACGGCAATACTGAATCCTGGAACACTTGGGCCCGAGATAGGGGTACCACGTATCCTTATGGTTGGGATTTTTGTTGAAAACCAAACAGTGTAGTTCTCCCCCATAGTTCCGAATCTGCGACTGATTTTCTGCGTGTCGCTCGCTCTGGCAGAAGGAGCTGCCCCTACAATGTTCTTGCTTCTTAACGCCTCATACATCACCTCAAAGTAGTTTTCATATTTGTCAAGCTTCGGGGTCACATACTTAAAATCCAAGTCGGTTCCGCTAGAGAATTGGGTGTCAATATCCTGAAAGACCACGATGCTTCCTCTTGAATAAGAAAAACCGAGGTTTCTACCTATCGTGGGAGAATCCCATGACTTGTACTTGATCTTTCCAGATAGGTAAAGTCCTTGTCTATATTTCTGATAAGTCTCGCAAGCTATTATGTTGGAATCACTCAATTTTGGAAAATCTGTGTTTCCTCCTGCGTCAACGATTACGAATTCTATTCGCTTGCCTGTTTTCTTCTCGAAGAGCTGCTTGACCGTTTCCCAGTTTTGAAAAATCTCCTCAAGGAACCTCTTGTTCTTCTCGTTTTTTGCAGTAGTTACGACCGAGAAAGTCGGTTTCTCCATAATAGGATGGGAAGACGCCGGATTCTTAAACTTTTTCAACGCACGTTCGACTGTACTCGACACAAGTGTTTTCAGCGCACCATGTGCGCTCATTTCAGCTCTTGTGACTTGGTCGAGCGCCATATTTGTCCACCAATAGTGCACTCGCGCTCGCTGTCGCATGAAGTAGTTTCCAAACTGAGTTACTTGTACCATTCGGCGAATTTCTGAAAAGCGGCAGCGCGGTGTGAACGCTGGCATTTCTCCACAACATTCATTTGTGCAAACGTTTTGTGGCTTTTGTCCGGTCTGAAGATTGGGTCAAAGCCAAAACCTATTCTATTACTTGCTTTCCTTTCTTCGTGGACTATTTCTCCGGAGACCCTGCCCTCAAAACACAATGGCGATTTCAACTGCGAGGAAAAGTATGCAACCACCGATTTGAACGCGGCTCCCCTGTTACTGACTTTTTCCATAAGTCTCAGCAGCCCCCCGTTGCCTAATGTCCTGTAAACGTAAGCAGCATAGGGACCAGGGAAACCGTTCAAGGCGTCCACAAACAGACCGGCATCCTCTACCACCATAGGCAACCTGTATCTTTCAAAGGCTTCGACAACGCTTGCCCCCGCTATTTCTTCAAGGCTTTCGCTTTGGATTTCCAACGACTTAACCCTGAGCATTCCAACAGCTATCTTGTATTCAGCCAAGACCACTCTGGCTTCGTTGAACTTGTTGACATTATTTGTCACGAAGAAAACAAAGCGGCCTTTCAACTCTTTATCCATAGAATTTCACGTCTTTCTCGTATCTGAAACGTGAAGAGTTATACTCCAGAAAGCCCTTTTCATTCTCTCTCTTTCCTTTCAGCGACGTAGCGCCCTCTTCTCTCTATTTCCCTGATCTTGGCAAGGACGTTTTCTGATTTTTCATGACTCAAAACTGTGGAATATCCCTTGATGGCAGATTCAAAACACTCTTCTGCAAACTTGTAATGGGTGCTTTGAAGAGCTCTCTTCATCAAATGTAGGTCAACACCTCTAGCTTCAAGCTCTCTCGTCTTTTCGCCAAGCCCGAAATCCACGAAGAAAATCTTTCCCGTCGGGTGTTGAATTAGGTTGGAGGTAGTTAGGTCACCGTGAACTATTCCATATTCGTGAAGTTTGCCTATTGATTCGCCAACTTTAAAGCAGAGGCGTTGTCTCTCGCTCTTGGGGACTTCGTTCAGCAGTTGCTTCACTTGTTTCCCCTCTATGAACTGCATTATTATCGTAGCTTCCGCTTGATCAACTAAGAATATTATTGGCGTGGGCACTCCAGCTTTCTTGGCTTCATGCATCAGTTGAGGCTCGTGAACCGTTCGGTAAGCGCGAATTTGCTTGTCTAAAGCCGAGGGCCGATATTTCTTGGGTAGGCGCTTCTTCAACACCACTTTTCTTCCATGCCAATCCGCGAGGTAAAGACTAGCTTCAGCCCCCTTCTTTAGCAACACAGGCTGTTTCATTGCATCCAAGGAACTTCAACCTCTTCAAGCCGCCATCTCAGCCGCACTTGACTTTTCTCAATCGCAGTTACCGCGCCATGCGTGTAAGCCAAGACGCCTGTCCACGCGATCATGGCGCCGTTGTCAATCGCAAAATTGGTCGGCACCACGTCAAATCTGGCGTTATGCTCCTCCGCTACTGATTTAATCATGTTCTGCAACCTCTTGTTGGCGGCGACTCCACCCGTCAGCAGAACTTCTTCTCTTCCGGTGTGCGCGAGAGCTCTCTCGGTTACTTCTGTGACCATTGAAAACGCTGTCTCCTGAAGACTGTAACACAAGTCTTCAAGTTTGCAATCTCCTTTCTTGAACAGGGTGACCGCAGCCGTTAGTAAGCCGCTCAGGGACACGTCCATGCCTTTAACGGTGTAGGGCAGTTTTATCAACTGTTTCCCGTTTTGGGCAAGCTTTTCGATAACAGCCCCGAAGGGCAGACCTGGCTTCTGATGCAAACCAGCTTCCCTTGCAAAAACGTCTAAGCAGTTTCCCAGCGCGATGTCAAGAGTTTCGCCAAAGATTCTGTATCGTCCGGAATCGAAAGCCGCAACAATGGTGTTGCCTCCCGAAACGTAAAGCGTCATTGGATTCTCGGATCGTGTTTCCAGTTTTCCTATCTCAATGTGGGCCACGCAGTGATTGATTCCCACGAGCGGAACATTGAAGTAAGAAGCCAACGCACGGGCCACTGTTGCTCCAGTACGGAGGCATGGACCCAAGCCTGGGCCTTGAGAGAATGCTATCACAGACAGGTCCTGCGGTTGTACTTCCGCTTCCCAAAGAGCGCTTTCTAACACTCTTCCTGCCACATCAGAATGGTGCCTGGCAGCCTCCCGCGGATGAATGCCGCCTTCTGGCGGGACATAGGCGTCTATCGTGTTTGCCAGTATTTTGCCACGGAACGTTGATATTCCAACGCTGAAGTCGTCTGCTGATGATTCGATTCCCAAGCAGTAGCGCTCTTTCGCCTTGTTCTTCTTCATTTTTTCCCGTCCTTGACCATGGATTCTATCAATTCTAAACATAACCCTTTTTATTTAAAAACTACACATATTAAGATAGACTGGAATGGATCGCAATGCCGAAACGCAATGACTTGGAACAGAAGGCTCTTCAGTTCATCATGAACACTGGTTTCAACGGTGTTCTTCAATCTGACCTCTGGCATGAACTTGGAGCAACCAGCCGGGAAGGCTCCAGAATATCGTTGAAGCTAGAGACTAAAGGGCTTATCCGTCGAGAAAAAGAGCTTCGTGAGGGAAGATGGACCTTCCGGCTTTTTCCGAAGAGGTTGCCCGCCTCAATCGATTCGATAGTGGATTGTCCCTGCCTGATGTGCGCGGATAATCCTAGGTGTGATCCATCAAGCGCAACGTCACCCCAGAACTGTGACCGCCTTACAGACTGGCTTGATTGCATATCTGGAAGCGCCCAACGCGGCGAAATGGGTGACAGTTGAATTTGCCTAAAGCATACATCCAGGACAGGAAAAGAGACTATTACTACCAGAAAGCAAAACAAGAAAAGTATCGCTCAAGAGCATCCTACAAGTTGTTTCAGGCTATCCAGAAATATCATTTTATAGAATTCGGCGATGTGGTCATCGACCTGGGCGCGGCGCCTGGAGGATGGATTCAGGCTGCGAGAAAAACTGCTGGAAAAAAAGGCTTCGTTCTGGGTGTTGACTTGAAGCGCATCGAACCGTTTCCTCAGGAGTACGTCAGGACAATAGTCTGTGACATTATGGATCAGGACGCCGTGCAGCAGATTTCCGAAATGCTTCCGAGAAAAGCCGACGCAGTAATTTCAGACGCTTCTCCCAACATATCAGGAGTATGGGAACTTGATCATGCGCGACAGATAGATCTGGCCCAGCAAGCCTTGCAAATAGCAATAGAAACGCTCAGACCCGGAGGCAACTTTTTCGCGAAGGTCTTTCAAGGAGATATGCTTGACGATTACACGCACAAAGTGAAACAACACTTCGAGACGGTTCTGGTGATAAAACCTAAGGCAAGCAGGGCTAAGAGCTCGGAAATGTTCATTCTAGGACGACGCTTTAAAGACACCGCGGCTTAAACAGCAAACATAAATCCTATCATTTGGCCTATACTAGATTCGGTGAAGAACCTGAGAATCATTGCCGCAGACTCCTCTGCAGCCGTGCTGAACGAAAAGTTCGAACCCGTTTCGATTGTGGCCGCAGCCTCAGTATTGGTCGTTCCACCCTACAGAGAGGCAAGCACGTGTTTGGCCGAGCCGATTTTTGTGAATGCAACGAGCGGATCCGAAGTCGTGGTGCACGAAGCAGAACTCTGCAGGGATCTCATTGCAAGAGTAGGGGCAGATGTCGTGCATCTTGACATGTCTCTGGAGTCGACGCCGCTTGAACAACTTTCGCCGATTCAATTCACTAACATGAAAATCTCCGCCAGAGCGAGACAACATCTTCTCAAAATCCTGCCACGGATTAGGAAGATTGCAAACGAAATAACACTGAAATACGGTGCAGAAGTGCTGGCCATAGGCAAGGAAAGCATTCCGGTGAGGGTTGCGGAGCTGACAGCGGGTGCGCATGCGATGTTGTACACGTCTGAAAAGGCCGTCAACGAAAAGAAATCACTGCTTCTAGGCTTGCCTTCCAGGTGCCAACCTCGCCCCACCGAAGACAGAGTGGATCTTTACTCGCTCATCGCTGCAGAACACGACGTGAGAGGTTTCGCAGATGATTCTGAAGGGATTTTGGGTAAAGTTAATATCGTGGAAATGTTAAACCCAGTTGCAAGAGGCTTCCGAACCCTCAGGATAGCACCAAAATCTTGAGGCAAGTCTGGTTTGCGTCAATCGAATGAGATGCTAGCCTTGTTGACTCATCAACGTCTTGCAAAATCCTTTTGTACGAACACAAGCAGAAGCTTTGAAAGGCGAATTGCGTGAAAAGTGATACTGTTCCCCCTGATACTGTTCCCCCGATTGAGGCTGTTATGATAGTTGTTGCAACCTTTGGGATTTGGTTGTTTGCAGGAGCCGCGTCTTTCATCTTGTTAGGAAACGGCCCTGCACTGATTATCGAAGAGTTGCTTGTCATGGTTGTCCCCTTCGGCTACCTGCTTGCAAGGAAGATTAATGTACGAAGCTACATAGGCGCCGGAATTAAGCCTAAAACCCTCTTGCTGGGCCTTGCCGTAGGGGCCCTGCTCATCATTTTTGACATATTTGTTGTCAATTTGCTATTTGCAATACTTGGAACAAGTCAGGCCATTGAAGAGGAAAACAAGATAATCGCGGATCTCATCAGTTCCCCCCCTGGATTGCTCTCAGTCTTGATCGCGATGACTTTGGCAGGCGTGTGCGAAGAGTTCACCTTCAGGGGCTTTCTACTAAATGCCATAGACCGCAAATACTCCTTCGGGCCAGCCTTGCTTGTCTCTTCCCTGGCTTTTGCGTTCTTCCATCTCGATTTTCAGTTCGTCAACACTATTTTCGCATTTCTAATGGGACTCATGTTGGGCTATGTGTATCACCGATGGCACTCTTATACTCTCTGCGCAGTGGCCCATGCAACCATAGATCTTGTTGCTGTAGCCATGACTCTACTAATTCGATAATTTTGCCACACATGTTTGCAGCTTTGCACGCGCATTATGCAAACTCATTTTTTCTTGATCTCTGTTATTTCCAAGCTTATGTCCAAGCGCGCGGAAAAAGAGTGCGCGCGGCCCGATTATTGGGTTCTACGTCTTTCTACAATTCGGGCGTCATAATAGAGGCTGAGGCTATTGCGCTGCATCTTCCTCCGACTCTGACTTTCTTCTCGCTGTTTCTAACGCCTGTCGCATGGTTGGAGTTTGTATCCTATTCAATGGGCATTGCCGGGAGTGTTTGGCTGTCGGCACGCATATTTCAGAGAAGCTTCAAACATGAACTAGTGAACACGGCCAAGTTCATTTCAATATGTGCGGTCTTGCTCCTCATAAGTGCTGTAATAGAAACCGCTTTGATATACGCTCTTTCTAGTTCCTAGAGATTCTGTAAGTTCTGGGCTTCTTTGCCACGCGGGTTTATTTTGTGAGAACCTTGGTGACTTTCATGTTTATGTCTAAAGCCCTTGCACTGTCTGTTACTTCTCCTAAGCTTACAATGTCGATTTTCTTTGAAGCAAACTCGATGAGGTTTTCAGCTGTGATACCACCGCTCGCTTCCAGCAACACTTTTCTAAAGAACCCGGCTTTCTCAAGAGCTTTGATTGCCCCTTCTATCTGTTTTGGAGAGAAATTGTCCAGCATAATTACGTCTGCACCTGCTTCCGCAGCTCTAGGAGCGTCAGCGACGCTGGTTACTTCAACCTCAATCTTCTTGCTAAATGAGGCCCTTTCCTTAGCGTTTCTAACAGCATCTTGCAGGCTTCCGGCCACTGTGATGTGGTTGTCCTTTATCAAGATCATATCGTCCAGATGAAGCCTGTGAGTGTCGCCTCCCCCCACCAGAACTGCTTTCTTGTCAAAGTACAGAAGTCCGGGCACTGTTTTCCTCGTACACGCCACTTTCGTTTTGAGCTTGGCCTTCTGGATCTTTTTCACTAGCCGCCTCACGGTAGTTGCTATGCCGCTCATGCGCGAAAGAAGGTTGAGCAGAGTCCTCTCCACCGACAGGATTGTTCTTGCATCGCCCGATATCCTCATCATGACCTGATTAACCCCTATTTCATTCCCGTCTTTGAATAGGGCTCGAACCTTGAGACCTAGGCTCTCAAGAAGGACCGCGGCTTCTTCGATTCCGGCGGCAACGCCGTGCTCTTTGCAGATGACCTCTGCTTCTGCGGTTGCTCCGGCTGGAACTATGATTGCAGTTGTTATATCTCCTTGCCCTACGTCTTCGGCCAACATATTCCGAAGCTTCTCTTCCAGAATTTTGCGGGGCAGAAACATGCTCGTACTTCTTGTTCTTCTAGCCTAAAATACTTGCTTATTCCTTGGCTACCTCAACTACTGTTCTGACAGCATTCTCGAATCCGCTGTGCTTCAACGCTTCTTCCTGGATGCGTGCTAGTCTTTCGCCAGTTTCTTTCTGCAGACATTGTCGAATCTTTTCCAGAAGGTTCTCCTTGCGCGCGCCAAACCGATGCTGCATAGAGCAAAATAGACCCTCATCTGACTATTTCCCGCCGAGGGCCTTCTGCACTATTTTGCCACCCGGTTTCTCTTCTTCGAAGATTATGGCCTGGAACTTGTATATTTTCGTGCCCTGTCTCAGCCAGTAGTCTTCGAGTAACCCGGCCTTGTTGCAGCATTGGCACAGGAATTCCTGTGCGTCCCATCCCCATTCAACGGGCACTTGGGGCAGCAGTAGTCCTTTGTAGATTCCTCTTTCAACGATGAGACCGTCTTCTCCCACAGTAACTCTTGTACTGTAGTCTTTTGGGTTTTTCACTTCTATCAGTTTTGGCGGTGTTAGCACACTTACTTCGAAGACTACGTGCTCAAGTTCGCCCAACGACAGTGGCGGAAAACGCGGGTCTTGAGTCGCCGCGTTTACTGCAGAATCGGCTACCGCCTGCGCCAAGGGCAGCGTCGGATAGGGAAAACCAATACATCCCCGAAGTTCCTTTTCTGCCCCCGTTATGCTGTTTATCGTGACGAAAACGCCGCAGGGCTGCTGGAACTTCTCAGACACGTTCTCTGGGATGTCTATGCATTTCCTAGTTTTCAGGTAGTGCTCGACAGCTTTGCGCGCGAGTCCGACGAGAAACGTACCTTCTTCTGGGTTTAGTCGAAATGACAACCCTGTCCTCTCCGTTAATGGCATATGCTAGTACATGACGAGTGTTTAAGCGTTCTTAAAAATCTGGTCTAGAATTTTGTTGATTCTTCTTGTATTCCGTCTTTGGTTATTATCAGAAAGTCTGTACCATCGCCACTCATGATGTCTCTGCTTATGGCGGATTTCATCGCTTTGACGACCAGCTCTTTTGCTTCTTGGGCGCTCATGTTCTCCTTGTACCCATCCTCTATCACTCCAATGGCTATTTCTGTTCCAGAACCCACGACAGTATATTTGTCGGGCAGCACTGAACCCAGGGGATCTAGCGAGTAGAGTGATGGCCCTTCGTCGTCTATTCCGCCCACGATTGTCTGCGTTATCAGCGGGCCCAAGCGACGGTTGAAGAGCAAGTTTGACATCAGTTTCGCCGTCGACCTCACCGAGATTGGTCTGCCAGCGTCGAGGGTGAAGAGGTTCACGTAGGCCTCCACTTCTCTTATGAGAACCTGCATGTCTGAAACCAGTCCGGCGCATGCAGCGCCGATAAGATCCGTTATCTTGAAAACTTTTTTGCCAGTCTTGCTGACGACGAGGTAACCGTACGAAATACGTTTTTCAGAAGCCAATATGACCCCGTCTTTGAACGTTACGCCTATGGTGGTCGCGCCTGGAATGAACATGTAACCGCCTTGCTGTGATTCTTTCTCCATGTAAGGCACCTTTCTCGCTTTTATGCACGGACAACCTATTAAACTTAATGTCCTTAGAATATCTGAAAAAGGGGCAAGTGGAAATGACGAGTGTTTACACGCAAAAAGCTGGAAACGTGTGGTTTGGCGTCGCGTTCGACGGTGAGGGTATCTATGCCACCACATTTGGCTCTAGTGAAAAGGGTGCTTTGCGAAGCTTGAGGGAGAGCGTTCCCTCAAATGTTCCGTTTCAGCGTTTGGAGAAACCTTCGAAGTTTGCCGAACGGGTCATTGCCGTTTTGAAGGACGTCTACGATGGGAAAGATGTTTCTCAGAGTCTTTCTTTCGAAACGAAGCATTTGTCGAACTACGCTAGAAGAGTTATTGAAACCGTCTGTCTGATTCCGCTGGGCTACGTTGCTTCTTATGGCGGAGTGGCCCATGCTGCGGGTGGAAGCCCAAGGGCTGTCGGTCGCGTCATGGCTACCAACCCGTTTGCACCGCTTTGCCCTTGTCACAGAGTCATCGGCTCAGATTTCATGCTGTGCGGTTACGGTGGCGGTTTAGACGTGAAACTGGCTTTCTTGAACCGGGAACGCAGAGGCTACGCTTCCAAAAAGCTGGTTGAAACGGGTGGCGGGAAGTTGGAGCTGTTTCCAGTAGAGTTTGTGCTAGACAAGTTGGAGAAAGGTAAACGTTAATTGAGCTTTGACTCGTAGTAGTCATATAGCTGGTGGCTTTCAATGGTTAAACGGGGATTGTATGTTGGAAGATTTCAGCCCTTTCACCTGGGTCACCTCAGCGCAGTGAAGACCGTTTTGGAGGAAGTCGATGAACTCGTGATCGTCGTTGGCAGTGCGCAGTACAGCCACACAAAGGCTAATCCTTTCACTGCCGGCGAAAGGTTGATGATGGTTCACTTGGCGTTAGAAGAAGCTGGCGTGGATTGCACACGAGTCTGGGTTGTGCCCGTGCCCGACGTCCACCTGCACATGCTCTGGGTTTCGGCCTTAGAGGGATACACCCCCAGGTTTAACGCTGTGTATTCGAACGAACCTTTAACGCGAAGACTTTTCACAGAGGCTGGTTACAAAGTAAAAGGAATCCAGTTTTTCGAGAGGAAAGTCTACTCTTCGACTGACATCAGGGCCAAAATGGTTAATGGTGAGGACTGGAAGAAGCTCGTTCCCAAGAGTGTGGCTGCCTTCATAACAGAGATAGACGGAGTCAACAGGCTAAGCGATCTGACGAAGAGCGACAAAGCTTAGCATGCACGAGGAAATTCGGTGTACGTTGGCTTCTGAACACTCAGACGAAGTTAGCAAACAAGATGCTACAAAACGCCTCAAAAGTCATGAAACCAACGCTCATTATTCAAGGCGAAGCCGACACGATTGCGCTGCCAATCAGTGCAAAACTTCTCCAAGAAAGCCTGGCTTCAAAAAACAAGTCTGTGCGAACCTTCGCCGAAGCTGATCATTACTTCTATGACGCGATATTTCCCAAGACGAGTTCAAAGTATGATTCAACGCAAAGAAAACAGGCATCCTCGGCCATTAAAGATTGGCTGAAAGCTCAGTAGCTGATCAAAAAGAAGGAGTCAGAGGCACCTTCCGACCCTAATCGTTAGGAGCGGTAGATCAGAACCTTGTCTCCGACCCTCATGTTGAGTACGTTCGCGGCACTGCCCTGATTCACGGAGATTTCCAAGAAATTGTGGCTGCCGATGATGGCTAGTGGCTGTTGTTTTTCGACGTTCCCATAGGCCTTGCACAGCTTCACCGTCAGCTTAGTGTTTCCAACTTTAACGTTCAACTTACCTTCGGTTTTCGTTGTTCCAAGCTCTTTTTCCGTGAAACTTGTGATTATGTTTCCGAAATCATCTATGTGAATGACCTGACCTTCCAACGCATCTTTTCTTTTGACAATTCTGGCAAACTCTGGCGACATGATTTTTTGGATCTCCAGCCCGAATTCAGCAGGAGATCTTCCGTTCGCAAGGTGTGCTGCTGCTGGCGCGAAGACGTCTCTTCCATGAAACGTGTTGGACACTTTTGGCAACATGAGTTCACGGTTGGTTATTCCATGGATGTGTATTGCCCCGCCGATGTTTTTCGCCGCCAAGGCCAACACACCGTTGTCAGGCCCAACAAGACAGCCTTTTTTGGTTTGTACGATTATGGGCTGCCTTTTCGTTCCAACGCCTGGATCCACAACCGCCACATGAACAGTACCATCAGGAAAACAAGGCGACGCTGAGGCTAGGACATAAGCTGCCAACGCCACGTTAAACTTCTCAATTTGATGGGTTATGTCAACAATCGTTGCCTTCGGGCTTATGCCCAGAATCACCGCCTTTATCTCTGCAACGTAAGAGTCTTTCAATCCAAAATCGGTTGTCAAAGTGACTATTGGGCAACGCATGTTACTTCATTTATAAATGACACAGGATAATTAGATTTCTGCACTCCACAAGACCGATGGTCCAGAATGCCTGCCTTCAAAAAACTGGGGCCAAAAGAAGTTGCCTTGGCCGCGTGTTTCGCCGCCCTGTACGTGGTTCTCTCTTTCGTACCCATGTTTCCTCTCCTCGGAGCTTTCCAAAACATAACCGCTGCGGCAATAGTAGCGCCTTTAATCGGCATCATGCTAGGAGCATACCTGGGAGCTATATCGACGTTCTTGGGTGGAATCGTCAGCTTGTCCCTTAACATATCGTTACCCATGAGTCTTGCAGCTGGAGTAATCGGAGCAGTGTGCGCAGGCCTGCTGTACACGAACAGACGAACCCTATGCGCCCTCACCTACCTGACTCTTCTTCTCATCTTTGGCGCATACCCTTCTGTCGGACCTGTCTGGAGCTTTCCACAAATCATGTGGTTCCACATAATAGGGTTACTCATCCTCGTCTCGCCACTGCAGTCTGCCGCATCCAACAATTTCAAATCCAACAAAGCTACGAGACTGCTCTTCGCATTCTTCATAACATCTCTAACGTCAACCTTAGCGGGCCAAATCGCAGGCAACATAGTGTTCGAAACTCTATTTGACCCCCGGACTATTTGGCCCGTCCTAACCTTTGTTTATCCTTTTGAACGCACGATAATCGCATTAATCGCAGCCTTCATAGGTGTGCCCTTGTTCGAGACTTTGAAAACAGCCAATCTAATCAACGTTGCCCAGCGGTTGAAGAAGTGAGAGCTTCAAGCGGCCTCCTTGTAACAGTGGCATACAGCACTTGCCCTTTGCGCCGTTGCGCGCACAGCCATATCAACGATAGGTTTAAACCAATAAAAGCAACATTTCCCTCGATTGAGGCTGACCTTCATGGAAAGAGTCGTTGCTTATTGCGGCTTGACGTGTTCCGATTGTCTGACGTTCAAGGCGACGAAAGCGAACGACAACGTTGAAAGAAAAAGAGTGGCAGAATTGTGGACGAAGGAGTATGGTTATCCATTCAAACCTGAAGACATTAACTGCAATGGCTGCTTGAGCACGGGAACACGCGTCTTCAACTACTGCAACATGTGTGAAATACGAAAATGTGGACAGCAGAGAAAAGTCAAAAACTGCGCCCACTGCAGCGACTACAAATGCGCCACGCTCTCCAAAATGCATGAACAAGCTCCAAATGCAAAAAGCACCTTGGAAGAAATACGCAGAGAACTGGATGGAAAACCAAGAGACTAGCTAGCACCTGCATCAGAAAACTTGTGCAAAAATCATCTTTGAAAGAAGAAAGGTAGGGAACCTCCAGTGAAAATCGCTTCTAATAGATTCTCGGGTAGATCACAACGCTTCTCGAGAAAAGACTCTGACTGTTTCATAAACTGATGTTGCTGCCGCGATACTTATGACCGCTAACGAGAACACGTATTCTCTCGTCAATATTGGCGGTCTGAGAAAAACTGCAAGCATCACCAATGAGCTTATCAAGAATATCATGTAGAAAAGGTTTCTCGGGATGAGAATTCTTCTGAAGCGGACAAGGTTCTCGAGGACTACTCGATCTACAACGTACCCGTTCAATTCCTTCCTAATCAGCCCAGCTTCTTCAAGCTTATTTATGTGGTAAAGCGCAAGTGTGGGACTACTCAGATTCAATGCCCTTTGAACCTCGCGTATCCCAACAGGTTTGTCATTCTTAAGAATGAACCTGTAGACTTTTAATGTGAGCCCCCTCAGAACGTCTTTCTGTTCACTCACGGTTTATCAGTCTCCACATAGAAAGAACCCTTTCACATTATTTGCCTATTGCTGTTCAAATTGTTTGTACACATGTACAAAAACGTAGAATTAAATTCTCCGATGGCTATCCACTACGTTGGTGGCGTGAGTGACCTCAAAGAAGGAAGTGTTTGCGGCATCGCTTCTTGCCATAGCTCTTGCTGCTGGCCTTGGAACGATAAGTCTTGGCTTCTTCGCTGAAGCGCCCCCCAACGCTCGAATCGACGTTTTTTCAAAGAAGAATGGGGCGACCAGCATCTCCTTTCTCCCTTTAGACCAAGTTCTTTTCGAGGCGCAAATATCAAACAGGAACGCCTCAATCGCTGGCGCCCCGGTTACCTTCGATGTTAAGACGCCAAATAACACAGACTTTCTTTTGAAAACAGTTTCTACGGACACCCTCGGAACGGCAAACGTTACGTTCCAGATACCGTGGCCTTCAAACTTCTCGCTCGGCACATGGCAAATGCAAGCCGCCACTGAAATCTATGGACAAGCACTCAACGCCACAACAAACTTTGAGTGCGCACTTCTACCGCCTACGATAGATGTTTATACCCAAAAGAGCGGATACGGACCGAACACCCCAGACGGGACCTTTGCACTTAACGAAACAATATTTCTCTACGTGGAAATTCGAGACCAACTGAATCACACGGTACCCTACCAACTGGTGGCTTTTGAAGTCAAAGATTATGCAGGAGGAGGTTTTGATCACCTGAATGTCCAGACGACAAACGCCTCGGGAATTGCATATGTAATGCATCCCATCCCCCCAGGCGAAGCATATGCTGGAACCTATGAAGTCTTTGTAAGTGCCAAATACAATGGAATTATACTGCTTGACACCCTAACCTTCACCCAAGAACCTTATTAACTAAACTCCGCCAAACTTCATTGAAAAGAAAATAGCCAAATGCAATCGCATCTGAGCGCGCGCCTCAATCTTTGAAAGCGTTCATAAAGATACATTCTTTGAACGGCATCATCATCTCTGCTGAACCGTGGACTTTGTCGTCAAGATCCACAGGAGCGTCCTTTATTAGCACGATGGGAGTTTTCTCAGCAGCCTCGCCCATCAGCAAATGAGCAGCAGAAGCCAAATCATCCGCCACCGCATGCCTAGTAATCATTATAGGCCTCCCGAACAAGTCCTTTTTTCCCCTCCACTCTCTCACCGGGTTGAAGCCTGCAACTGCCAAAGCCAATCCAACCGTGCCTATACGAAGCGGAACCAGACCACTGTCAATCACCAACACCGCAACGCGCCTACCAGTCTTGCGGCTGATTTCCTCCCTAAAATTCTTCAACCATTCCATAAGATTTTCAGGCCATAACACAACGGAACCGAGAGGTGCGTTCTTGTTGTCCATACCAGCATTTGCGGTCAGAATACAATCCTTAAGCGTTAGAACAGCCTTTTCAACGCCGCCGTAAACCTTCTCCGCTTCACGCAGAAGGAGCTCAGCAAACTCGGGCTCCAACGAGTACTCTTTCCCCAGTTTCTTGGCTTTCACTGAAGGCCTAACCTCGCTCAGTTTCACAAGGCGACCTTGCGAGTAGGATACGATTTTCGAAGCCAAGGCTAATACGTCATAGTCTTCAAGCCTAAGCTGCTGAGCTTTCAATGATTCAAGAACTACTTCAACCAAATTGTCGCCGGGTTTCACAATAGGCGTCAGGACTGGGTAGAGTCGCATGCTTTATCCTCCGTGCACAACTGGAACAAAAACCACTTCGTCTCCATCTATGATCATCGTTTCAAAACGGTCTAGGACGCTTAGCTCTTTACCATTCACAAGCACGAGCATGTTAGTCTTCGGGCCTTCACACTCTGGATCAATCAACGCTTGGCCAAGCTTGGGCAGTTCCTCAACAATCATCTTGATAACCTCTCTGATTGGAGAAGATTCTTGAAGCCTAAGCTCAAGCTCGTTTTTGCCGGAAAGACTGCGGAAAGAACCGATGAACTTCACGGTTACAGTCATCCTATCCTTCCGTCTAATGTCACGTGACCACTATCACGGACATGTCGTTGACGTTTGTGCCTGTAGGTCCGGTGAGGATGAGGTCGCTAAGCCTTAAAAAGAATCGGTACGAATTATTTTCGGCAAGGAACTTTTCAGGAGCCAAACCCATTTTCAGAGCTCTCATCGCAGTTTTCCCGTCGACCACTGCTCCTGCAGCATCAGTCGGCCCATCTATACCGTCTGTGCTCAGGGAAGCCAGCACTATACCGTCTGACCCCTTGAGTTTTGAAGCAGCAGCCAGCACTAGCTCCTGATTTCTTCCACCCACCCCCTTTCCCGTGACTGTTACAGTTGCTTCCCCACCTGCTACGATGCCCGCTGGTTTCTCAACAGGGTTTCCAGAAACTGAGACTTCCCTGGCTATCGACGCTAAAACGACGCCTACATGCCGCGCTTCCCCTTCAAGAGTCGCAGTCAACAAGAGCGTATTGAGACCCGCTGATTTCAGCCGCTCACAGGCTGCCAGGCTTGAGGATCTGTTGTTTCCGACAACAACATTGTAGACTCTCTTAAACGCTTCGTCGTCAGCTTTAGGAGTCTCCGGGATGAGTCCCTTCTCTCCCTCCGACAAGACCTTCTTAACCGACCTCGGAGCCGCAGCCCACAAATCGTACTTCTTCAAGACTTCTAAGGCGTCGTTGAATGTTGTTGAGTCCGGAACAGTTGGACCTGAAGCTATGAAATCTAAGGGGTCACCCACAACATCAGAGAGGATGAGGTTCAGAATCGCGGCGGGATAAGCCTTCTTAGCCAGCCAGCCGCCCTTGAAATCTGAAATGTGCTTGCGCACAGTGTTGACTTCGTTTATCGTTGCTCCCGACTTCAACAAGGCCTGAGTTATCTCCCTCTTGTCCACAAGAGATATGCTTCCGCGCGGCAGAGGCATCAAGCTTGAGCCTCCTCCCGAAATCAAGCAGATAATCAAATCGTTGCGTTCTGCACGTTCCACTATGTCCAGCATGCGCCGCGTTCCTTCAACTCCTGCCTCATCTGGTACCGGATGATTCGCCCCATGAAGCTTAATTCTTTTTGTCCTGTTCTGGTTGCCGTGAAGAACGTTTACAAGTCCATATGTTATGCGCTTGTCCAGAATTTGTTCAACTGCTTCAGCCATCGATCCGCTTGCTTTGCCGCCCCCTACAACGTAAATGTTCTTCACCTTGTCCAGATTGAAAGAGCACCCATCAACCTTCAGCGTTGAGTTCTCCAAGAGTAATCTGGATTTTAGCATCTGTTTTGGATCAACCGCGTTCAGAGCCGCTTCAAGACTCTCAAGAGCTAATTTCCTCGCTTTTTTGTTGCGTTGAGTTTCGCCGTTCTCGATGAGCTGTGCCTTGTTCTTTATCGCAATCATTTGAATGGCCCATTGCATTTTCTTTTAAGGTCAATGCGTAAGTGTAATAAGCCAACGCTAATAAAGAATTCCACAAATCAAAGCTTGGTGAAGTGCATGCCGAAACTGAAGATCTACGTCACTCGTCAGCTTCCTGAAAGAGGCTTGCAAATAATAAGGAAGCACTTTGACACTGAGGTCTGGCCTGAATACGCTCCACCACCGAAGAAGATTATCATGGAAAAAGCCAAGAACGTGGACGCTCTTGCCACACTTTTGTCTGACAAGATGGACGCTGAAGCCTTTGACGCTGCACCAAAATTGAAGATTGTTTCACAGATGGCAGTGGGCTTTGACAACATAGACCTAAAAGAAGCCACAAAAAGAGGCATCTACATCACGAACACCCCTGAAGTGCTGACCGACAGCACCGCAGACTTCGCGTGGGTCCTGCTCATGGCAGTCGCAAGACGAGTTGTTGAAGCAGACAAATACGTTCGCACTGGACAATGGAAGGTCGGGTGGCACCCCGACATGATGACAGGCAGAGACATCCACCACGCAACCATAGGCATCGTGGGCGCTGGCAGAATAGGCTACGCCATGGCGAAAAGAGCGAAAGGATTCGACATGAAAATCCTCTTCTACGACGTCATCCAACGACCAGAAATGGAAAAAGACTTCGGCGCAAAACGCATGGACCTTGACGCACTGCTTAAAGAAGCGGACTTCGTCACCATTCACGTTCCACTGATGAAAGAAACACAACATTTAATGAATGAACAAAAACTGAAGCTGATGAAGAAAACAGCTTACCTGATAAACAATTCGCGCGGACCAGTTGTTGACGAAAAGGCCCTCTACAAAGCGCTAAAAGAAGGCGGGATAGCCGGTGCAGGACTGGACGTTTTCGAGCAAGAACCAACACCCATGGACAATCCGTTACTCAAATTAGACAACGTCGTGGTCGCCCCGCACATTTCAAGCGCAAGCCTTGAGACACGCTCGAAAATGGCTGAAATGGTTGCAGACAACCTCGTTTCCTTCTTTGAAGGAAGAAGACCGCCGAACCTCGTCAACCAAGATGTCATGAAAGTGCGTCCCCTGACGAAGCAGATTTGAACATGGGCTCGTCATAGACCCAACTGCAAATAGTTAAATACCCCCTTTCTTCTTACCTTCAAATTCCTTTCAACACAAGGTGACTCATGTGGACTCTATCTTTGCAGATAGAATGAAAACCCTTGGAACAGAAACGGCTTTCGAAGTACTCGCAAAGGCCAGGGCGCTTGAGAAACAGGGAAAAGAAATTGTGCACTTGGAGATAGGCGAACCGGACTTTGACACGCCGAAGAACATCAAAGACGCAGCGGCCAAAGCGCTGAGTTCAGGCTACACCCACTATACTCCTTCCGCAGGCATGCCAGAACTGAGACAGGCCGTCGCAGACTACATTTCCAAGACTAGAAAACTAGACGTAAAACCGGAAGAGGTTGTTATCACTCCCGGCGGCAAACCGATAATGTTCTTCAGCATCCTAGCCTTGGTAAACCCTGGCGACGAAGTTCTGTACCCAAACCCGGGTTTCCCAATATACGAATCCTTGATAAATTTTGTCGGCGCCAAACCCGTTCCGATACAGCTCAAAGAACAGGATGAATTCGGCCTCGACCCAGAATACGTCAAGAAAATGATAACGAAAAAGACCAAGATGATCATTCTTAACTCTCCAGAAAACCCAACAGGCGGAGTCGTAACGCGAGAACAGCTCAAAGTCATCGCCGACAGCATAGCCGATAGAAACGACGTGTTCGTACTTTCAGACGAAATCTACAGCAGAATAATCTACGAAGGCAAACACGAAAGCATAACCCAGTTTCCAGGAATGAAGGACAAGACAATCCTGCTGGACGGGTTCTCAAAAACTTACGCAATGACTGGATGGAGACTCGGCTACGGAGTGATGAGAAAGGACTTGGCTGAAAAAGCCGCGCAACTGATGACGAACTCAAACTCGTGCACTTGCGCTTTCACCCAGTTAGCTGGGGTTGAAGCTCTAACAGGACCGCAGAAAGAACCAGAAAGAATGGTTGAAGAATTTCGAAAGAGAAGAGAAGTCATAGTTTCCGGATTAAACAACATTGAAGGCATAACATGCAAAAAACCCCACGGAGCGTTCTACGTGTTTCCAAACATCACGGGAACAGGCCTGGACTGTTGCAAGCTCGGAGACCACTTGCTCAACAACGCTGGCGTGGCAGTTCTGGCAGGCACATCCTTCGGAAAATACGGTGAGGGCTACCTGCGTTTGTCCTTCGCCAACTCCGTCGAAAACATCAAGAAAGCCCTAGACCGCATAGCAAAGGCTGTTAAGAAACACTAAACCTCTTTAATCTTCCACTTTTTCTTCTGTCAATGTCTCAACTATGTCTGACGCCAGGTGTACTAAATCGTCGGCCTGTTTCATGGCTTTCTCGCCATCAACTTCTTCAACCTGCGTTAACTGTTGAAACATTGCCTCAATTTCGACTAGAAATTTCAAAACAGGATCACTTATTGGACCCTGCATCTTCTCTGCCGTTTCCCTCACAACGATCTCCACGAACGCAGGTTCCCCGAGACTGTAATAAATAGCGTTCCTAGCCTTCCTAATCGCCTCCAAGACAAGGCTTGGAGCCATGTAAGGCATTTTTCTTGCGGCCTGAAGCTCCGCCTTAGCTTCGCGCAGATACCTCAAAGCCCAGCTTCGTCTGTACTCATCCATCATTTCAATTCGCCCTTCATCCGGCCAGTAAACAGCCCGATTGTCAGCAAGGTTACGCGCCTTCTGACGCTTCCGCCGCCGATTCTTCCCCTTCCTTCTCCATATCCTTGGGAGCCTCCTCTTGCAGTTGCCTTTTTTCTGCTGCCACAAACCTAGTTATATAGCCGGCAATCTGATTCAGAACCTTCGGCGTTCCTCCCTGCACGAGACCCTTAACCGAATGCTTGTTGTTTTCAAAATCAATAGAGAATTTGTCAGGAAATCGCTTAATAAGCTCCTTAGCCGTTCGCTTGATTTGCTCCGTCCGCACGTTCCCCAAACTTCACGGTCCTCCGAACATTCTTGCCTCTTTACTCACTCCAACGCAAGTAAATCCCAGTTTGAACTGTCATAAACTAACCATACTAATTTAAACTTACCCCACGGAACATTTCAAAACACCCTATTCGCAACGCCTCGGAGCGCCTTGCTGCCAATCGAAGGCGGACGGTGGCCTTCTGCCATCGCCGTAAAGCGGACAATAAGTCCTACGTGAAGTGGATTCGCATTCATCCTTTCAACTTCACATCAAAGAACTCTTGGAAATTCCTCAGTATCTGCTCGGCGACTTCTTCGACGCCAATGTTCTTAACTTCTGCAAAAGCCCTAATCACGGTTGGGATGAAGGCGGGTGTTGCTCTCTTTCCTTCAAAAGGCGCTTTGAAAAAGCGAACGGGCCCATCGGTCTCTGAGAGCAGGTTGGTCAAGGGCACTCTTCTCACCACGTCGCGTATGCCATTTGAATAGGCTGCCGGCAGCCCCTCGGTAATATAATACCCTCTTTCGACAGCCTTGACAAGCGCGCTCACGGGATTGCTGAACCAATGCAACAATACCTTCTTGAGCTTGTAGGAAGGAAGAATATCGACAATCTGCGCGGTGGTGCCCCGCGAATGGATGATCACGGGCAGACTGAGCTTCTCAGCCAAGCGCAGCATCGAATCAAAAACCTTCATCTGCTCATCCCATGTTTCCACATACTTAGAATCCAACCCTATCTCGCCCACGGCGACAAACGCCTTATTCTCCCTCTGCGCTGAAATCAACTCCGTCACCTGATGAAGCTCCTCCTCCTTCACGCTTTTCACATTCCAAGGATGAACACCCAACGCGGCATAAACCATCCCAGAATGCTGCCGGGCCAGCTTCAAGTTTCCGACACAAGTTTTCAAATCCACAGAGTTCGAAACCAGAGCAACCACCCCCGAGTTTTCGGCTTCAGCAAGAACCCCATCCACACGTCCCGCGTACTCTTCGTCTGAAAGATGGATGTGCGCGTCAACGAACTTCATTCCACAGTCACTTCAGAATACCATTGATGCAGCATCTGTTTTATTAAATTCGCCCTGAAATCACAGACGCGGAGGCATGTTTTTATGAAAAATAATGATAACGGAAACGAACACTTGATTGTGTTTTTTGATAGTGATCATCAACAATAAACGTTAAATACGGCTTTAAATAGTAAAAGAAGCTACGGAGGACTCTTTGTGGTCGATTTGGAGTTGGCTGTAGCCCCAATGCATAGACTGTGCAAAAAGGCTGGAGCTGACAGAGTAAGCGAAGCAGCAGCTAAAGAGCTTGCGAAAGCCCTAGAGGAAATCGGCGTAAAAATCGCCAAAGAAGCGCTAGACTTCGCCATGCATGCCGGAAGAAAAACGATAAAGTCTGAAGATATCGAAATCGCAGCCAGAAAAGTCATGGGCAAATAGAGCTATTTTTCCAACCTTCTCCCTTCTTTTTATCAAAACCGATGTGAAACAGTACAATCGAACGTTTTTAGAACTTGGAAAACCCTTAAGAACCCCAAATCAAACTTCAGTTACAGAAGCTGATCAACATGGGCGGAAAAAAGAAGCTCAACCTGAAACAGATGGAACGAATGCAAGATAAGAAGGATGAGGCGGACAGAGAAAAGAAGAAGAAAGAAAAAGGCGGAGGGCCGAAAGAAAAGAGGGCTTCAGCCGTGGTTGCGCCAGACGCGAAAAACGATAAAATCATAGCAGAACTGAAGAAGATGCACGTTTTGACGCCTTATGCAGTGGCCACTCGTTACAACATAAGAATAAGCGCCGCCAAAGATTTTCTGGAGGAACTGCAACAGAACGGCGCGATTCAACTGGTTTCCGGCAGCCACAACATCAAAATATACAAGGCAGACTGAACCCTTCCAAAGCTTCACACTCATTCGCCACAAGTATCTGTACCCGGCTGTTAGAAGGCTAGAACCTGCTTGAATTTTCCTAAGAGAATCTACACAGAGGAAGAAGTTAACAAAACAAGAGAGCTAGTTGAGAAAGGATACAAACACAGTCTGAAATCTGAAGGAAGCCTAGCCTTCAAAGAGAAGGTAAAACAAGCACTCGAGCTTGTTAAAACTGCAGGATGCTACGATTTCTTGAGAACCTACATCCGCACGATAAAGGAGATTGATGGCCTGACACAGCTCAGGCAGGCAGACGCAGAGATATGGGCGAACAAGTATGCTGTGGAGAACCCTGTTGATGCTGCCAGCCTTTTTGTGCAAAAAGCCAACCACATGAAAGAATACCTGGAAGGCAAGCTCTACTATGGTGGAGCAGCGGAGAAACGTTCAGACGAGAAACGCATAGAATTTCTCAAAGTGTTGAAAGCCAAGAGTCAAGAGGAACAGGTAAGAGAAGAATGTGAAAGAATCCTGAAGTTGTGGAGAGAAAGTTACTGGGTGTATTAGACGCTTTCAACCCTGATTGTTGTTCCGCTCTTCACCTGTTTGAACAGTTCAAGGTTCGCGGTGATTTTGCCCAGGATACTCACCGGGCTGTAGGGCTGCGAGCTGCCATAGAATATACATATTGCGCTTCCCATCGGCCAAAACGCGATCGTGCCGACCTCAACAGTGCCCTTAGCTTTCTCTTCACCCATCTTTATCGATGTTTCAAAGTAGACCTCTTCCTTCCACACGGCCATTCTGCCCTCTATCGGCAGTTTCCTCACTATCAAATCCACCGTTCTAGGTGCCAAGAAGCGAACCAGTTCGCCTTCTGCCTCGCCCAAGCCTTCTACCGTAAACTTCACTTTTACACGGGATATCTCTGCTTTTTCTTCAGTCATTTTTCTTTCCGGCTTCTTTGAATGAACTCGCCCAGTATCTGCTCAAGCGAAACTGGCCCCAGAACCTCGAGTTCATACTTCACTCTTACAGTGGGCTTGTTAATAGCTATAACTCTTCTAAGGTCGATGGGCGTCCCGATGACCACAACATCGCACGGTGTTCGATCAATGGTTTCCTTCAGCTCCGCGACTTGTTTCTCACCGTAACCCAACGCTGGAAGAACAGCTCCCAAATGCGGGTATTTCTTGTAAGCCTCCCTTATCGAACCCACAGCAAAGGGCCTTGGATCTACCAGCTCAGATGCCCCAAACTTCTTCGCAAAAACCACACCTGCTCCATAAGGCATCCCGCCGTGCGTTATCGTAGGTCCATCTTCAATCGCCAGAACCCTCTTTCCCCGAACAGCCTCAGGGTTCTCCGCCGTTATTGGTGAAGCCGCTTCCAACACCGTGGCATTCGGATTAACGGTCTTCGTATTCTCTCTTACCTGTTTCACTTTAAGCGGATCAGCAGTGTCAACCTTGTTTATTATAACGACATTCGCCATTCGCAGGTTGCTTTCGCCAGGATAGTAGGTCAACTCGTGTCCTGCCCTGTGCGGATCGGCCACGACAATGTTCAGATCGGGCTTGTAGAACGGCATGTCGTTGTTGCCTCCATCCCACACTATCACATCGGCCTCTTCCTCTGCTTCTCTAAGAATTTTCTCGTAGTCAACTCCTGCGTAGACGATTATTCCGTTGTCAATGTGCGGTTCATACTCTTCTCTTTCTTCAATCGTGCACTCATACCTGTCCAAATCCTCGTACGAAGCGAAACGCTCGCAAACCTGTTTCCTCAAATCTCCGTACGGCATCGGATGCCTAACAGCTGCAACGTTCAGACCCATGCTCTTTAAGATCTTTGCAACCTTCCTGGCAGTCTGACTCTTGCCTGATCCTGTTCTCACGGCGCACACCGAGACAACGGGCACCTCGGCCTTCAGCATCGTCGTCTTCGGCCCCATCAAACGAAAGTCTGCGCCGTTTGCCAAAACTAAGGAAGCCTTGTGCATGACGTACTCGTGCGAAACATCGCTATAGGCAAAAACAACTTGATCAATATCATTTTTCTTAATCAGCTCGGCCAGCTCCTCCTCCGAGTATATCGGTATTCCATTCGGATAATTTGAGCCAGCAAGCTCAGTCGGGTATCTACGGCCTTCTATCCCTGGGATCTGCGTAGCCGTGAAAGCCACGACTTCATACGCGTCGTTGCCCCTGAAGTAAACGTTGAAGTTGTGGAAGTCTCTGCCGGCAGCGCCCATTATTATGACCTTGATTTTCTGCATGATAGAATCCTCCGTTAACACCCCAAACTGGGGAGTTCAATACTACCTGCGCATTCCATATAAACCTTGACGTTACCGAGCTATTTTACCAACTGTGAAACACTGTCGCCTATGAAGTCTATCTGCTCCGTCGTGACTCCAGGATGGACAGGTAACGAAAACACTTGCGCTGAGGCCTTTTCTGTCTCTGGAAGCCGGTATCTGCCAAACTTGCGGTAATAGGGCATGAGATGTATAGGGTTCACGTAACAAATGAACGCGTCTATTCCCTTATGCTTCAGCTTCTGAACAACGTCGTCTCTCTTTTCCCTTTTTGCGTTCTTCAACCGGACGGTGTAGAGATACCAGGAGCACTTGGACCCCTCCTGCTCGCTCGGCAGCTGGAGACCCCTCGCCCTTTCAAGAATCTCAGTGAGTCTTTTTGCGTTCTGGCGTCTCTTGGCCACAAACTTCGGCAGCTTTTTCAACTGTTCAACGCCCATGGCGGCTGCTATCTCGGGCATGTGGTAATTGTGTCCAAGCAAGAGAGACTGATACTTCTCTTTCTCCCCGTGGCTGCGAATGTACCGCGGCATTTCTGCAATCTCGTCGCTGTTGGTTGTTAGCATGCCGCCTTCACCTGTTGTCATGTTCTTGCTTCCATAGAAGCTCCAGCACGCAGCATCAGCAAAGGCTCCAACAGGTTTTCCTTTGTAAGTGGCCCCGTGCGCTTGACAAGCATCCTCGATAATCTTGAGCCCATGCTTATGGGCAATTTCTTTTATCGGCTGCAAGTTAGCAGGCATGCCGTACAAGTCAACTGGCATTATCGCCTTGGTCCTTTTTGTCACTGCCTTCTCAACCGCCTTCGGAGAAGCAGTGTACGTATCTGGGTCTATGTCAACAAAGACTGGTTTCGCTCTGTTGAAGACCACAGCCTCGGCTGTAGCAACGAATGTGAAGCTCGGCAGAATAACTTCGTCTCCACCCCTAACGCCCGCCGCTGCAAGGGCCGAGTGCAGTGCAGCTGTTCCCGAGTTCATGGCTATTGCGTGTTTTGCTTTTACAAATTTGGCAAATGCGTTCTCAAACTCTGTAACCTTCGGGCCTGCACCCAAACTTGAAGTCAACACGCCGCTCTTCATCACTTTGATAACAGCATCAATCTCTTCCTTGCCAATCTGCGGCGCATTAATCGATATCATCCTAAAGCCTTCGATTTACTCTACCAATCTTGCGTTAATAACCTCTGCCCTCGCCTTTTTACCCAAGTCTACGAGTTGAGGAGGCGATTAAAATCCGTTCGCTAAACACTTTACTCTGTTAAGATACTCTTCCTTCTCTTTTTCGACCTCGTTCATTCTTTTCGACAGAAACTCCAGTTCTTCGGACATTTCTTCAAGCCACTGTCCCATCGCCAACCTGGACTCTTTTTCGGTCATTTTTGAGAGGTATTTCGAGACATCTTGGGCTGCACTCTTTTTGAGCGAGCGTAGGGGATGGTTGATTTCCCGAAACTTTGAGAAGGGAAAGAAGTGTCTGGTTGAGCGTGGTTCCATCAGGTGGCCGCTAACTCCAGCTGAAATGACGTCTTTGATGGTTATTTCCTTGTCGACCCCGTTTGTGTATCGGTGTACTCGCCTTTTTCCAACGTGTATCTTCTGATTCTTGAAAACGTCGACGAGAATGACCGGTATCAGCTCGTAACCGAGGCTTTTCAGTGCGAGCCAGCGATGCATCCCATCCAAGATGACATGCGTCTTTTCATCGGCTATTATCGGATACTTAAGCACACCATCTTTAAGAATTTCTTTTCTCAAGAGCTCAAGATACAGTGGAGAGCCTTTTTCATGCGGCTTCATTTGGTTGACTCGCAACAGAGTCACTCTTGCATCGGTGTTTTCGGTCTTCAAAACTGTGCATGTCAAGTAATTCACCTTCAGTAACTGAAGGTGGGAACTTCGATTTTTTCCGGCTCGTACTCGACGAGTCTACCCGCGAGATACTCTTCATATGCTGACAGATCGAGTAAACCGTGTCCGCTGTAGTTCATGGCGATTACCTTCTTTTCGCCAGTCTTTCTGCATTTCAAAGCCTCATCCAAGACGAATTTGAGGCTGTGGGCGGTTTCAGGAGCCGCTATCATGCCTTCTGTCTGAGCCAACAGTTTTGCAGAGTCGAAAACCTCAGCTTGATTGTAAGCCACTGAACGGGCATATCCTTTATGAATAAGGTACGAGATCAGCGGTGACATTCCGTGGTACCTTAGACCGCCCGCATGTACTGGTGGACACGCGTAGTCATGACCTATGGTCAGCATTTTGATTAGTGGTGTCATCTTGCCGGTGTCTCCGTAATCGTAGGCATAAACCCCTCGGGTTGTGTGCGGAACGGCTTTCGATTCGCAAGCAACAAATTCCGTGCTCGTCTTTCCCTTGAGCTTGTCCATCATGAAGGGGAAACAGAAGCCGCCGTAATTGGAGCCGCCGCCTATGCAGCCGCAGACGACATCTGGCTCTGCGTCTATAAGCTCAAACTGTTTCTTTGCTTCTAACCCGATTATGGTCTGGTGCATCAGAACATGGTTCAGGACAGATCCGAGCGAATAGCGCGTGTCCTCATGGGTCACAGTGTCCTCGATGGCTTCGCTTATGGCGATGCCGAGTGTCCCTGGATGATTTGGATTCTCTTTTAGCAGTTTTCTGCCAAACGCTGTCTGGTCGCTCGGTGACGGATACATTTCGGCTCCGTACAGCTGAGCCATGGTCCTTCTTCCCGGCTTGTTCTGATAGCTCACGCGGACCATGTATATCTGACATTTTAGCCCGAAGAGTGCGGTTGCCAATGCCAAGGCCGTGCCCCATTGTCCAGCCCCGGTCTCAGTGGCTAGTCTTCTGATTCCCTGTTTTCTATTGTAGTATGCTTGTGCGATGGCCGTGTTCGTTTTGTGGCTCCCTGCTGGACTGAAGTTTTCACACTTGAAATAGATTTGCGCGGGCGTCTTGAGGAATCTCTCGAATCTTATGGCGCGGTAAAGTGGTGTTGGACGAGGCAGTCTCAGATACGCGTCAAGCACATCGTCTGGTATCCTGAAGAATCGTTCCGTTGACACCTCTTGTCCTACAAGTTCTTTTGCGAATATTCTTTCTAGAACGTTTGGGTTTATCGGTTTTAACGTGGTTGGGTCCAATGGAGGCGGTAGAGGTTCTGGAAGATCTGCCTGTATGTTGTACCATGACGTTGGTATCTCGTCAGGCTCTAGCGGGGTTACATATTCTTTGGTTTTGCTCATCTTAGTCACTTGTCCTTCATGTATGTACACTTATGTGCCTTTATGTACGTTAATAGCCAGATAGAACCTAGAGAACATATTTATACTTTATTGCACAAAAGTGTACATGACGGAAACCGTGATATGTGGAACAACGCAAAGAAATATTTTGTGGGCCATCCAGAAAGGCTTAAGGTGACACGCGTACTGATAGAAAACGGCTTGGCCGTAAGAGACCAGAAAATCTATCTTAACGAAATTGAAATCCCGCCTGTTCGCGTTGCGCGGGCTGCCGGAGTAGATAGGCGAACGGTCATAGAGACTTTGAAGGCTGTTGGATCCGATCGTGAACTCCGACTGATATTTGAAGACATACGGTCCGCTGGGCATTCACTGAAGGAAATCGCCAAGCACCTAAACCTCGGCGTCGTGGAAATTACACCTGTGGACGCGAGGACACCTGGTATACTAGCAGGTTCTGCCATGATTTTGGCGAAAAATGGCCTAAGCATAAGACAAGCAATCGTTGACGACCCCGAACTTTCACCGGAACCCAAACTCACATTGATAGTTGAGAAAAAAATCCCAGGGGAGCTCATTCCAGAACTACTGAACGTGAAAGGAGTGGCCAAGGTTTCAGTCTACTAGGAAGTCAACAGTGACACCTACAAGGTCACGAATCTAAGTCCACTTCAAGTTGTCAAGCTTTCAGCGGGTCTAAACATCAAAAAAAAGCGTTTTTGACAGAAAGGATAATAGAGAACTTCAAGGGCAGTTTATTCATAATTAGCCACGGACGGCTGACTGATGACCAGAATTGGCGTATATGTTTGCCACTGCGGCCTGAACATTGCTGGAGTCGTTGACGTGGAAAAAGTTACTGAATATGCCAAGACCTTGCCAGATGTCGTCGTGGCCAAGCATTACACCTACATGTGTTCTGAACCTGGACAACGCATGATTCAGGATAATATTAAGAATGAGAGGGTTGACAGGGTTGTGATAGCAACGTGCTCGCCTCGAATGCATGAAGAAACATTCCGGAGGACGGTTGCAGAAGCTGGACTCAACCCTTACTTGACAGAAATAGTGAACTTGCGAGAGCACGTTTCTTGGGCGCACACTCATGAACCTGAAAAGGCAACGGAAAAAGCCAAGATACTCGTAAGAATGGGTGTGGCTCGCTCAAGACTCTTGGAACCATTGGAAAAACGAAAAGTGAGCGTTGAAAAAAGCGTACTAGTCGTGGGCGGAGGAATTGCAGGCATACAAACCTCGCTCGATCTGGCCAATGCTGGTTTCAGAGTGTACCTTGTGGAAAAAGCTCCCAGCATCGGCGGGCGAATGGCACAACTGGACAAAACCTTCCCAACTCTTGACTGTAGCGCGTGCATCTTGACACCCAAAATGGTTGACGTAGCCAAGCATCGTAACATAACATTGTTGACGAACGCCGAAGTCACAGATGTGAAAGGCTTCGTCGGAAACTATGAAGTCTCAATACTCAAAAAGCCAAGATACGTCGATGTGAACAAATGCGTAGGCTGTGAACTGTGCACAAAAGTTTGCCCTGTCAAGGTTCCAGACAGGTTCAATGAAAACATGAGCGAGAATCGTGCTATATACATTTGGTCAGCGCACTCAGTACCAAAAACTGCAATCATCAATCCAAGCTATTGTCTGAGATTGAAACTCAACAAGGACGTTTGCGGCAAGTGCCAGACTGCCTGCGAAGCAAATGCCATTGATTTCAAACAGCAACCCGAAACGCTACAGGTCAGAGTGGGCGGCATAGTTTTGGCAGTGGGCTCCGAAGTTTTCGATGCCTCAAGAGTGGCTGAGCTTGGCTACGGGCGCTTTAAAAACATTATCTCGAGTATCGAGTTTGAAAGAATATCTGATGCGGCTGGACCGACTGGGGGGAATATCCTTTCCCCGAAAGATAAAAAACCTCCCAAGACGATAGTCTTCATCCAGTGCGTGGGTTCACGCGACAAACGTTTCCACGAATATTGTTGCCGAGTCGGATGCATGGTTTCTTTGAAACAGGCTATCTTGGCACGCGAGAAAATCCATGGGCCCGTCAAGATATACGTCTGTTATATTGATCTCCGAGCGTTCGGCAAAGGATACGATGAATTCTACAGACGAGCTCGAGACATGGACATAGATTTCATAGCCGGCGTACCATCCGAAATACACAGCACTCCAGACGGCTCACTCTACTTCGACGTTTACGACAAGGGGACAAACAAGCTTCTGGAAATACGGCCAGACCTTGTTGTGCTTGGAACAGGGCTGGTTCCGAACAGTGACTTGGGAAAGATCAGCACCCTATTCCACGCTTCAAGAAGCTCTGACGGCTTTCTGCTCGAAGCACACGCGAAGTTAAGACCACTCGAAAGCTCGACGGGAGGCGTATTCCTTGCAGGCTCATGCCAAGGACCGAAGGACATACCGGACACCGTGGCACAAGCAAGTGGAGCAGCCGCGAAAGCCATAGACTTGCTGTCAAGCGGAGAAATTGAGCTTGAACCTTTGAAAGCCGTTGTGGACAAAGACTCGTGTAGTGGATGTAGAATTTGTGAAACCGTCTGTCCGTTTATGGCAATCGAGATGAAGCCTGAAATCGTGGAAGGCCAAGAAAGATTCAGAGCCGAAGTAATTGAAGCAATGTGCCAAGGTTGTGGTTTATGCGGTTCAGCGTGCCCAACAGGAGCCATCAAGATACAGCAGTACAGCGACAAACAGGTCGTGACCCAGGTCCAAGCAGCACTTTCAGAGGCCTGTGCTGAGGGAGGTAAGTGATTTGAGCCTTACAGATCTAATGTCAATGGCAAAACCCAACTTCGAATCACGAGACAAAATTCTCTCGAAACTCAAAGGAAAAGAACTCGTGAACTGCTTCCAATGTTTGAAATGCACGAGTGGGTGCACAGCCCTAAAATTGCTGGAGCTCAAACCCCATGAAATAATCAAACTTGTCAACCTGGGTTTTGTTGACGAGCTGCCCTCTTCGGACATAATCTGGACTTGCGTCACCTGTCTGAAATGCGTCCAAAGATGCCCGCAGAAGGCGTCACCCTACCACGTGATAATTGCTCTCAGGAACTTGGCAGTTGAAAAAGAGGCAAAAGTCCCCGAGACCTACATGAAGATAGTCTCATCGATATTGGAAACAGGGTTGGCAGAGCCCCCACAAAAGATCGTGACCAAGAAGATGAAAACCGTTGACCGTGAGTGTTTGAAACTGCCAAAAATCAAGCCTCCAAGAGAAAGTTTCCAAGCTAGCTTTATGAAAGCTATGGAGGAGAAATAGGTTGAAGGTCGCGGTCTTCTGGGGTTGCTGCATACAAGCGAACCAATTTGCTTATGAGATGTCCGTGCGTGAAACCTTTCCACGGTTGGACATCGAATTGGTTGACTTGAGCGAGGTTATATGCTGCGGTGATCCTGTCAAGAGCGTAAACGAGTTCGCAGCCAACTTTCTAGCAGTCAGAGTCTTAGCCTTGGTAAACCTAACAGGGCAGGACAACCTACTTGTCCCATGTAACCGTTGTCACTTCACAATTTCTGAAGTCCAAGAAACGATGAAAAACTCGAAAAGTGCTCACAAGATCATTGAATTGCTGAAACAGGAAGGTTTGGATTACAATTCTAACATCAAAGTATGGCACACGATTGATATTCTACATGATCTCGTTGGGCTGGAAAAACTTAGACAAGCAGTGAAAAAACCGCTAAAAGATCTGAAGGTAGCCACTCACGTTGGCTGTCAGATAATCCGGTACAGTGACCTCCAAAGAGTTGACGATGCAGAAAACCCAAGAAAACTTGACGAGTTGATAAATGCGCTAGGCGCGGAAACGGTGGATTATGCCGAGAAGCTTGACTGCTGCGGAGCAGCTCTGACACGCAGCCACCCCGACTCTGCCCTTTCGCTCGCAGGCTCGAAACTCAAGGCTGTGCAGAGCCTCCGAGTAGACGGAATGGTCGTCTCGTGCCCAGATTGCCAATTGATGTTCGATGCAAGGCAGAAAGAAGCTGGAACGACTGTTGGGACAAAACTCAACGTTCCAGTGGTTTACTACACACAGCTGCTCGGTCTGGCCCTAGGAATTGACGAAAAGAAACTGGGCTTGGACTTGAACCAGAGTCCTGTTGACCAACTCCAAGCCAAGATTTGCGTCTAAAGACCCAAACAATTTTTATGTCAGTAGTTCCAAAGTCTGCTTCCAAAAGGGTGAAAAGAATGGTGGATTTCAGTTTCACAGAAGAACAGGAGCTTTTCCGCAAGGCAGTACGAGAATGGTGCGAGAAGAACTTACCGATGGAAAAAATCAGAGAAATGGACACTCAGGGCTGGATTCCACAGGAAGTACTGCGGAGCATGGGCGAAATGGGACTGCTCATAATGACCGCCCCACAGGAACACGGTGGAACTGGCGCAGACTGGGTCACTGCATGCGTCGCAGCAGAAGAACTGGGCTACGCAGATGTAAGCATCGCGTTGCCTGTGCTTTGGCTTGTAGAGTCATCGTGGGGCTACGTGGTTGACAGATACGCCAGCGAACAAGTTCGTGAAGCTGTAATTCGCAAGGCGATAAAAGGCGACGCGTTCATAGGCATAGGCTCGACGGAAGCGGGAGGAGGCTCAGACGTTGCAGGCTTCAAATCTACAGCAAAAAAACAGGGAAACGACTGGATTCTTAACGGCGAGAAAACTTACATCAGCGGCACTGAAGAAGCCAAGAAGCTGGGCGGGGGCTACTTCGTCGTTGCACGAAGTTCACCCGCACCTCCAGAAGCTTCTCACCGCGGTATGACTGGCTTCTATGTTCCAATGGATGCGCCTGGAGTTGAAATCAACAAACGCTACGAAGACATGGGAAGAATGGCAATTTCAACGGGCGGGTTCTTGATGAAGAACGTCAAGGTTCCAGACACCTACCGATTAGGAGAAGTGGACAAAGGCTTCTACTTGACGATGGAAGGTTTCGACACCGCGCGCATATTGATATCAGCTGTGTGCACGGGAGCAGCGAGACGGGCTCTAGACATCGGAATGGAATACGTGAAAGAACGAAAGGCTTTCGGAAGGCCTATCGGCAAATTCCAAGGCATACAGTTTGAGATGGCAGACGACTGGGCACACTTAGAGGCTTTGCGGTCATTGACTTTCCGCACGGCATGGATGACGGACATGCGCTACAAAGAAAACAAGTTCTCAGTGCTCGAGGTGACTAAAATGATCGCCGCGTGCAAGCTTCTTGCGCCGCACTTGGCATTTGACATATACAAGCACGCGATGATATGGCTCGGAGCCTACGGCTATACAAAAGAATGCCCGTTAGAAATGGGATTGCGGGGCATAATGTCCTACTGCGTGGGCGCTGAAGGAGCAACCAACATTCAAAGAACAGTCATAGCCAGAGAACTACTAGGCAAAGACTTCATAGCCTACAAATAGGCTGACTTGACTATATTCCTCCTGTCTGAAGCAGAAAGAGAATTAATGGAGTTGCTTTTTCAGGGCCTCTTTGAGAGCGGGCAGTACCTCGTACAGGTTGCCGACAACTCCGTAGTCTGCTATTTCGAATATCGGTGCCTCTGGATCCTTGTTGATGGCCACTATCACTTTAGAGTCACGAATTCCAGCCACATGCTGGATTACTCCTGAAACCCCGGAGGCTATGTACAATTTAGGTTTGACCTTGTGCCCTGAAAGCCCAATCCAATCTGAGAACCACTTTCTGTCTTCAACCAGCGGCCTTGAACAGCCAACTTGGCCGCCCAAAACCTCGGCCAAATCCTCCAACAACGCAATGTCATCTTTCTTTTCTAAACCCCTTCCGCAACTGACTATCACCTCAGCTTCTTCAACTCTTACGCTTGAGGTCTCAAGCGGTTTTCTCTCAACCACCTCAACCTTCGGAGACTCAATCTTCACATTCAACTTCACAACTTCTCCTCTGCGCTCTTGCGGGTTTGGCTTTTCAAACGCTCTTGCTGGTACCGTCACTATCTGCGGCTTCGACATGAAAGCCACCCTTGCCACCGCGTTTCCGCCGTAGGTTATCCTATCGCAGATCAGCCTCCTGCTATCGTTAACGCTCAGCCCGATGCAGTCAGGGACGCATCCAGCGTCAAGGCGCGTTGCAAGTCTGGCGGCCAAAGGTTTCCCGTTTCTGCTGGATCCGACCATGATGATTTCGGGGCGATAGTTTGCAGCCAGATTGTGAAGAACACTTAGGTAGGGTTCAGCTTGAAAACGCTCCAAAGCAGGGTCGTCGACTAGATAAACCTTGTCTGCACCGTACTTTATCAGGTCGTTTCCTTTCTCCTGTATGTTGTTTCCAAGCAGAACTGCTGCAACCTCCGTCTGTAATTTGTTTGCTAGCTCTTTGGCTTTTCCAAGCATTTCAAGTGTCAGGTCGTAAGCTTCTGAGAAGGCCCAGATTCCCTTGTGTTCGTCCATGCTGCTCACCTTCCGACGACTCCTTCCTGAATCAGCGCCTTGGCCAGTTTTTCTGCTATTTCTTGCATTGTTTCGCCTTTGATCATGATTTTTTTCCTCTCCATTTTAGGCGCCAAGGCTTCCAGCACTTCAATTTTCGAGGCGATCTTTTCCTTCTGCACACCAATGCCTGCCAGCGACCATGTGACAATTTCCTTTTTCGAAGCCTTCATTATCATCATGAGCGAAGGGATTCTTGGCTGATTTATCTCCCTAGTTACGGTTGCGACGGCAGGCATTTTCGCTTTCACAGTCTCGCTCGCGTCTTCAAGCGCCCTCTCAGCGATAACGGCGTCGCCCTCCACTGAAAGCTTCCTGACAGAAGTTACCAAGGGCAAACTCAGAAGTTCTGACAGCCTTGAACCCACGAGTCCGGAAAAACTGTCCAGAGAAGTTTCACCACCTAGAATCAGATCAAATTCTCCGATTTTCCTCACTGCTTGAGCCAGAATGTAAGCTGTGCCAGATGTGTCGATTCCCTCGACTGCAGAATCGTTGACAAAGTAAGCCTTGTCTGCCCCCATCGCAAGAGCTTCCCGCAAAACTGGTTTAGCATCCTCCGAGCCAACAGTCAACGTGAATATTTCGATCCCGCCGACTTTCTCCTTGATCTTTATCGCCTCTTCCAAGGCGTTCTTGTCAAAGTCGCTGATTTTTCGTGGCGCTCCAGCCGTGATCAACTGTCTCGTCGCAGGATCAACTTTCAGTTGTGAGACATCGACCGCCTGTTTTAGGCAGACAATTATGCGTTTCAAATCATCCAACCTCTCGCAGTTAGCCTGAATCGGAAACTAGAAACTTGGCACTTGAAATAAAAAAGTTTCGCCTCACGAGCCACAATTTGGCGCGAGCCGCCACCCAACAGGGAAAACCCATTTTGTTCAAGCCGTTGTGTCCAATTTCGCTCCTGCGCCTCAGAGGCACAATGCGAGGAAAAGCTTCCAATTCAATCTGCTGATCGCCGTCCGGCCAATTTCCAATATGGCTATCAAAGTGAAAATAGTTAGAGAGAAACAAGTTTGTCTTGAGCAGCGGCCAATCCTGCCCCGAGGCTGAACTTGTAACCAAGATGTGTTAACGTTTGTTCTACGGCTCCTATGGTTGAAAGTATATCGTTTTCGCTCACGTTTCCCATGTGACCGACTCTGAACCCTTTGCCCTTTATTGGCCCGATCGTCGCGGCGACTACTACTCCGTGCTTTCGCATTTCACTCCTGAATGCTGTATCCTCGACGTTCTCAGGGTAGAAAGCTGCTGTCAGAGTGTCTGCTGTGCATTCTCTTTCTGCTACGAGTCTGACGTTAAGAGCGTCTAATGCAGCTCGAAAAGCTTCGGCTATGATGTGATGCCTCATGAATCTCTGTTCCAGCCCTTCAGCAAGAATTGCTTTCAAAGATTCAGAGAGAGCATACGTCATGTTAACGGCGGGTGTGGCGAAATACTTTGATGGGTCTCTCATTACAGGTAACCAGTTCTTGAGGTCGCCGTACCAAAATCCTACAGGTGTCTTTCTGTTTTCCAGAAGGTTGAGGACCCTGTCGTTTGCAGAAAGCAGGGCCAAGCCGGGCGGAACCCCTATACATTTTTGGGAACCGCTGACGCAAGCGTCTATATTCCAGTCGTCAACTCGAACCTCAATTCCGCCTAATGAGCAAACCGTGTCAACAATGTAGAAGGCGTCGCTGTTTTTCTTCACAATCTGGCCAATTTCCTTAATCGAATTAATTACTCCCGTAGAAGTATCCACATGCGTAACTGTGACCGCTTTGTAATCATCTTCCTCTAGAGCTTCTTTGACTTGATTCGGTTTCACACATTTACCCCACGGCGCCTCCAGAACCTTGGTTGCGGCTCCATGAGCTTTTGACATTTTTACAAAGTAGTCTCCAAAATACCCTACCACGATGTTCAGGATTTTGTCTCCAGGTTCTATGATGTTTGCAATGCCAATTTCTAATGCCAACGTTCCAGATCCGGCAATGACGAAAACTTCGTGTTTGGTCATGAACACCTTTTTCAAGTTCTCGAGTGCTTCCTTGAAGGTTTCAACAAACTGCGGATCCGTGTGCGCGAGGGTTGGCTTGCTTAACGCGCGCAGAACCAGTGGATCCACATTTGTCGGACCTGGAATCATGAGAAGTTTTCTTTCGTTCATAAGAACTCACGACTCATCTAACATTTGGGCAATCTTATCTTTTCATTAGCCTAATAACGATTATGTAGTTACCCCCATGGTATTCCTGAATTCGTTTAACGTTTTTCAAGTTTCTCATAAAGGGTACGACATAGTTAGCATTTATCTTGAAGTCTGCTTTCTCTTGAGGGCACGCTTTCCGTCTTTTGGCCCCATAAAACATTGTCCTAAGATGTGTGCTTCGGCAAAACTTTGGCCTTAAGAAGCTTCAACGTTGGCCCCCCTCGTCTGCTACACACATGAGATGTAATGTTGCCGTGTGTGTGAACAGCTTATTGTTGGCCCCCTACCTCTCTTGTGTTACATCAGATGTAACATTGTTTGGTAACAGTGCATGAAGAGCCTCTATGAAGATCTCTTCCTTCGGAGTCCGCCTCTCTCTTATTGGTTACATCAGATGTAACATTGTCTAGTAACAAATCTTGAAGAAGCAGGTTTGCGGGTGGATGCTCAAGCCTCGACGAATTTACTGGAATCCTAGCGCGCGCTGGTCACCACTCGCCGTAACTGCATGGGGAAATGCACGTCGACCTGATATTGCAAAAATGATTAGACAACCGTCAGTTCTTTTGATATGCGACTCAGCATTCTTCCCTTGGTATGTGAAACAGCCATGTTATCTTCGATTCTGACGCCAAACTTTTCGAAGAAGTATATCCCGGGCTCGATGGTAAACGCCATACCAGGCTTCAGCATTGTTTTGTTGCCTTGAACGATGTATGGTTCTTCATGCACCTCTAAACCTAACCCGTGACCTGTTCGATGAGTGAAGTACTTGCCGTACCCTGCGTTCTCTATTACCTTTCTTGCGGCGGCGTCAACTTCTTCAGCTTTGATGCCCGGCCTCACACATCTAATAGCAGTTTCCTGGGCTTGGGCCACAACGTCGTAGATTTCTTTCTCTTTTTTTGTCGCTTCTCCGACGAATAATGTTCGGGTGAGGTCTCCATAATATCCTTCATAGACTGCTCCTACATCCATCAACACAACGTCTTTTTCACTCACTTTTCTGTTCGATGTTTCCCCGTGTGGAAGAGCCGAATTTGCTCCTGAAAGCACTAAGCAAAAAGGAACACTTTCCCCGCCGCTTTCTTTTATCGTTCGCTCTATTTGGCTGGAAATCGCCAATTCAGTTACTCCGGGCTTCGTGAACTCTATTCCCGCCTCAATTCCCTCAGCAACGATGCCTGCGGCCTTTTCTATCATTCCCAGTTCTCGTTCAGATTTAATGCACCTGAGCTGACTGAAGAGGTTTGAAGTATCTTCTGTCCTTATTTTTGAGGATGTGGCCACCAACATCTGGTAGAACTTGAAGGGTAGAGTACCTTCAATCCCCAAGGTGGCTTTCTCTAGTTTCAGCTCTTTTACCACCTTATTGAGCAGAAGCGCTGGACTCTCCGAGTCAGAGTAGCTCATGATTTCTTTGAGCGGGAACTTCTTCGCCTTTGTCTCCTCAAGCCTCGGAACTATCACTATTGGAACGCCTACCTCAACTGGAATAACTATTCCAGCGAAGCGTTCTATAGCTAACGTTGAAAAGCCGGCTAAATATCTCATGTTCTTTTCAGAGGTGACAAGAAAAGCGTCGATTCCGACCTTCTTGCCTTCTTTCTTCAAAGCTTCTATTCTTTCCTCGAATACCGTCATACTTCTCAACTTCAAAACTTATTTCTAGACCATATTCTCGTCAGGAATATATTAGCTCGTTGCAAGTTGTCAAGAGAACATCAACTATAAATAAAGTGTGAAACAAGGGAGACTTTGGAGACCGCAAGTTGAAGACCATTAGAAACGATAACATGCTGATCCGATTGGGCAGCATGTGGATATTGGGCTTGGTGATTCTGTTTTTGGCATGGATCTTCAGCTTCAGAGCTCTTCCGGAGGGTGTCGTTCGAGGCAGCTCAGGCGCGTACTATGTTCCTGTAAAGGCAGAGAACACGATGGAAACTTTCGCTCGAATTTTTCTTTGGAACATTTTTCTAGGCTGCATTCCTGTGGTGATCGGCAACCTCGTTCGAGTGAAGGGCGTCCCCTTGGGATATGTACTGGCCTTCTACCACTGGGGGATATATGGCGTTCTGCTCGGAACGAATTCCTTCGTGATTTCCGGTCCGGGAAGATTCTTTCCATCTCTTATGACACTCTTCTACGGAAGCGGAATTTACGAAATTTCGTGCTACACGTTTATCTCTGCAGCAACTTTCAGCCTGCATGATCGATATGAGGATTCCACTTGCGATGCGGCGTGGGTTAGAAAACACGGGTGGGGCGCCCTGAGACTGTCAAAAACCGAGTTAGCTGTGATAGCCTTTGCCATTTTGATACTAGCAATATCCAACTACTATGAGGCCTGGCACATTTTCCACCTGTGAAAAGAAACGATTTGGAATAACAGACGCCATTTGAGCTTCCGGTTCCCGAATCTGTGCGCGCTGGCTCGTGGCAGAGTTGCAGTGGTTGGGCATGATAAGGACGATTCCGGGTTCATTTAGCCTCTTCCAGAATGTTCTTGATAGACCTGTGTTCTATGCCGAAGCCAAAGTGTTTTTGAGAGAAAACACGGTATCTCCTCTTCCAGACTTCACATCTCGCCTTTTTTCTTCCAATCACCGCTGCTTTTCCGCGTGCCTGCGAAGCTTTATTAGAACAGGAATGCAAGACAGAAACAGGTGAAATCATGCCTAGTGAGCAGATTTTTAATAAAGTTTTACTTGCTGTTGATGGTTCACTTCCGTCCATTATTGCTGGAGAACTAACAGCTTTCTTGGCTAAGAGACTTGATTCAAGGGTGACCGTTCTTAATGTAATATCTCACGAATTCATGGGATCCCAACTTGAGAAATACGTGCCAATGCTGTACAAAGATGTCCCTCTAGGCACAGGAGGCATACCGGAAGAACGCGCCTCTGCGGAGCCAACGTCGGGTGCACAAGAAACTGTTTCAAAAGAAATCGCAATGTCATATCGACAAAGAAGCACAGACGTAATCGAGGAGGCCGTAGCTCTCTTAAAAGAAAAAGGCGTGCCTGTGGACCAAAAGCTTGTGGAACATACTGACCCAGCCGAAAGCATCACAAGAGAGGCTGAAAAGGGTAACTACGACTTGGTGGTTGTTGGGTACAGTGGCGAGGAAGAGAAGGAGCCGCATCTGGGAAGTGTCGCCAAAAAAACAGCGTTGTACGCCAAGACTTCCGTTCTAGTTGCAAGGGAGAAAAAACAGATATCCAAAATAATGGTTCCAGTCGACGGTTCTGAACATTCCAAAAAAGTCGTCCATTACGCCACGATTCTGGCTAGAAAATTAGGCGCTGAAGCGGCCCTCCTTAATGTTCAAGAACCTGATTTGCCCCCAAAAATCATGAAAGAAATAGGAACACGAATACTATCCGAAGCAGCTGGCCAATTCGAAGGTACGAAGCTATTTCAAAAGCTGGCATCGGGCGACCCGGCAAAAACGATTATTCAAACGGCAAAAGAAGGGGACTACGACCTGATACTCATGGGACACAAAGGACATAACGTGGTTAGCCGATTTCTATTGGGCAGCGTGAGCGACCACGTAATCCAATACACAGACCGATCAGTACTACTAATAAGATGAGACATCTTTATCTCGCAATGGATTCGAAGACAGTAGTGCGCCCTCAGCGGCATGTTTCAAAATCTTGTCTATTTCCGAAAACAACAGATAACATGCGCAAGCCTGGAGGGCAAATGAGTGCCGTGTGAATGCCCAAGCATAAAAAGAATCAGGCGCATATTGACAGATGAGCGAACACGATTAAGATACAATTGACTTGGATTTCCTTATTTTTTGTTAAGCTGTAATAGTTCTTTGTGAGCGGTTTAGGACAAGACTTTTATTCGTACGAACATATTTCCGCATGGAGTGTAAGAATTTGTCTTGGTACATGGAACTTGGAAAAGCTGCTGATACACTTGTAAATTACGTTTTGAGAGTGAAGAAGGACGAGGACGTTCTAGTCTACGGAGACGATATCGTCGATTTTGAGGTGTTGAAAGCGACAGCAGCTGCCACAAAATGCGCTGGAGCAACGCCGACTATAGTCATTCACGAAACGCGTGAAATCTCCTTCACCGAACCACCTAAGCCTCTCGCTGCAGCAATGATGGATTCAGACGTCACTGTGGAGTTTTCAGCAAGAGCTATACTTTACACTCAAGGTCAGACTAACGCCTTGAAGAGAAACAGAGCCTACATTTGTCTGACCTCTCTTGACCGTGAAGCGATGGTTAGAACCCTAGGCTGGGTAAACTATCCGAAAATGGTTGAGCTAGGAGACAAACTCGCAGCAATAACCAACAAGGCCAAAGAGATCAAGGTAACCAGCCCCTCTGGGACGAACTTCACTGCGCAGATCGGCGGACGCAAGTTTGAGAACTTCGGGGGCACGGCTGACAAAAGGAAAGTCATAATGTTAGGCGGTCAGACGGGTGGTGCTCCGATTGAAGAGACAGAAAATGGTGTCCTGGCTTTTGACGGAAACGTTTGGCCTCCAGACGAGATCAAATCCAATATAAGAACGCCGATAAAATGCAAGGTCGAAAAAGGTATAATAAAGGAAATTTCCGGCGGCGTAGAGGCTGACATACTCCGGACGTATTTGGCAGGCCTTAAGGATCGCAACATGTACCGGGTGGCCCACGTTTGCTACGGATTCCATCCAAAGGCGAGAGTAACAGGCGACATATCAGAGGTCGAAAGGGTTTGGGGTTGCTTCCAGGTTGGCTGGGGTTCACAGGGACCGCTTCTCAGACCAGACCTTAAGGGCGCTTATGGATGGAAAGCTGCGTCACACGACGACGGCATCATACTGAAGGCATCGATATACCTTGACGGTGAACCCGTGCAGAAAGATGGAAAGTTCGTCCACCCAGAGTTGTTGCCGATCATAAAAGAGATGGGCGTCGAACAGTAGTATCGCACATCCCCCTTTTCTAAGTGTCCGTCGCTTTTCTATCAGAACATTGCCTGCATCGAATTGGTGCGCGGTGATTTGTGCCCATCATAAATGTGCGCGATTCGCTACGTGTTTTCAATCAAATTGACCGTCAACTTGCCAAATTTGTCATCCTTGACGCGCGCTAGACGAATCGATTGATTAAGAAAAGTATTATACACAAACCTCAGAGCATCATTTGGTCAGGGATTGTTCTGGGTCTGTCGGTGTGTGTAAGTGTTACGCGTGCACATGCAATGTTAGAGGTGAGTTATGGTGAGGACTCTTGACAAGCAAGATATTGAGGACCTTTTGGTCGGAGCGAAGATTTTGGGCACAGGTGGAGGAGGAGAGACGAAATTTGCGGGACCCATGATAGAAGAGGTCTACGCCAAGAAGAAGCATTTTCGCTTGATTAGTCTTGAAGAGGTTCCGGACGACGAAATCGTTATGATCGTCGGGACAGTCGGAGGTGGGATCTCGGAAGATATCAAGAGAAAAGTTGCCGATATACCGAGGATGAAGGAGAAACCCGAGTTTGCGGCGCAGAAGGCGCTGGCAGAGTATCTCGGAAGGGAGCCTTACGCATTTTTCCCAAGCGAGATAGGGGCAGCCAACACGTTGGTTCCGATGTACACTGCCGCAATGGTTGACCGTTGCTGTATTGACGCGGATGCATGTGGCAGGGCGAAGCCCGAGATTACCTTGTCCACCACGAACGTGGCAGGTCTTCATGTTTTTCCTTTGGCAATCGTAACCCCTTTCGGGGACACTATCATTCTCAAGAATGCCGTTGACGACGCGAGAGCAGAGGACATATGTAGATACGTTGCAGTCGCATCGGGCGGAACATGTGGAGTGGCTAGATGCCCCACGAAGGGAAGAGACATCCGGAATGCAGTTGTTCCCAACTCGATTTCTGCAACGATAGGCATGGGAGGAAGTATCAGGAAGGCAAGAGAATGTGGAGAAGATCCCGTGCAGGCTTTCATTAAAGCTTCAGAAGGGTACTTACTTTTCCGTGGCAACGTGAAATCTTTTGAAAGGAAAGAGGAGGGAGGCTTCATGTGGGGCAACATAAGCATTAGCGGGACAGAAGACTTCAGGAGAGACGAACTGAAGATTTGGTTCAAAAATGAATTCCTAGTAACGTGGCTGAACGGGAAACCATACGTAACATGTCCAGATACAGTCTGCGTTGTCGACGCAAAAACGGGTGGAGGACTCTCAGCATGGGGTCAGGAATTCAGGAAGAACAGAAAAGTGGCAGTCGTTGGAAGAAAAGCCTACAAGATATGGAGAACCAAAAGAGGAATAGAGTTGTTTTCTCCAAGACACTTTGGCTTCGACATAGAATATAGACCAATCGAAGACTTGATGCAAGAGCAGGAATGAGACTTAAGATCCGAGAGTTGAAAAAGGGGGAGAAAGAAGATTCTCTTTACGGAAGCAGCTTTCCGTCTTTCATCACTGGTTTTCCGTCCAGCATCCAAGTTGGCTTTGGAATGATGAAGTCTTGATGCAGATCTGCCGACACTTTTCCGCCCATGTGGGAATTGTCTCCTATCGCCATGTGCACTGTGCCCCTGATTTTCTCAGACTCAAGGATGTTATCGGGGCGTTTCGCGTTCGGGTTGGTTCCTATGCCCAGCTCGGCGAGGTTTCTTCTTGAAATATAGGGTTCTTCTTTTTTGCTGAAGTTTAGCAGATTTCTGTATTCGTCGCCGATTTTTCCGCCGCCTATTATTTCGGCTACGTTTCCATCTTTGAAGACTAGCGTCATTTTCTCCTTGAGGTCTGGGTACCAGTTTACTTCTACTACGAGCTTGCCGTTTGCGGTTCCTTCGACAGGTGCGCAGTAGGCTTCTCCTGATGGGAGGTTGCCCCAAGAGCCTTTTTCGGTGAAGATTCCTGCGTCAACCATGCCGTTTCTGCCCTTCACGCTGAACTTTATGTCCGTGCCTCCTGGTGAGGTGACTCTAACGTCGTTGGCTTTTGTGATCCAGTCTGCAATCTTCTTCGTTTCCTTGTCTATCTCACGATAGTCTGAAGACATCGGTCCGCCCTTATAGAGCATCTCAGCCTCAAACATCGGCATGCTGGCGACTCTTCCGCCTGCCTTGCAGGTGTTGACGCGGGCGTCTGTGTGAGTGAGAGAGTATGTGGTTATTGCAATGGCAACGTTGGCGCTCTTCATTTTTTCTTCAACTTCCTTTCCAGGATAGGTTCCGTGTTTGCCAATTGCGAGGTAGGTGAAGAACTCAACGCTGTTCATGGAAAACTTTTCGGCTGCAATTTCGCTCATCATCTTAGCCAGGATTGACCTTTCCACGGCTTTAGCAAGTTTTGCGCTGGTCTGGGTTTTCCACTCTTCGGCTGTAGGGACATCAGTGACTACTACAACTTTTTCGCCGTCTTTCAGGCCCATGTTCACTTTGAGCATGTTGACGACGCCGCTAACAAGTTTCTCTTTTTCAATCATACAGGTCACAACATTATCGCTTGCTCAAATGTTCGTAAACTAGGTCTGTTCAAAAAGCTTATAAGATTTCCGTTGTGCCGTTCTAGGCAGAACAGCTCTGTGTGAGGGTGGATTGTGAAAGACGAGTCTTTGATGGAGGCTATCAAGAAGCGGAGAAGCCTGCGAAGATACAAGAAGGAACCTCTTCCAATGAAAGAATTGGCTTTGCTGGTTGAGGCTGCCCGTTGGGCTCCTTCGGCAGGAAACTCGCAGCCTTGGGAGTTCTTGCTGATAAACGATGAAGACATGGTGAGGGCACTTAAATCGGTGTCTCCGGGATGGTTGAAACATGCTCCGGCGCTCATAGTGATGTGCGTTAACAAGAACAGAAAGACGAACTGGAGCTTCATGGACGTTGGAGCGGCGATGCAGAACATACTCCTATACGCTCATTCAAAGGGTTACGGCTGTTGCCCAATCGGCAGTTTCGTGGTTGAGACCGTGATTGAACTGCTGGAGCTGCCACCGCATCTCGAACCCGTGCTTTTCATTACTGTGGGCTATCCTGACGAGGAGCCACCAGCTACGAAGCGCTTGTCAACAGACGAACTTGTCTTCAAGAAGGTTGGAAAATGACAACAAAAAAAGCAGATGATTATCTTTTTGACATAACCTGTTTCCTGATATCCAGCGCCCAGAGAGTCTTGGGACCAGAGAGCGGTTATGCAGCTTGTCGCCTTGTGCAGACCCTATACATGCTTTCTTTCCTCCCGGATTACGTTGACATGAAAGGTAACGATTTGTTGATGAAAGTCAGAGCGTACGTGGATGCGGATTCTCAGAACTTCTGGCGCGAACCGCAGTTGAAGCAGTTTGTTGCCGAACTAAGCCAGCAACTAGCGAAGGAGATAAAGAAACAGAAGAACTTGAAAAAGTAGTGCGCTCTAAGAATCTGGCAGGGATAAGGCTATTTGAAGTTGCAAAACGTCCCGCTGTTGCTGGCCGTAGTTTTACTTTGGGGATCGAACTATCCTTTGGTGAAGATGGCGTTGAGTTACGCTTCACCATCAACCTTGCTCTTGCAACGGTTCTTGGTGTCAGTAGCCGTCATGTTACCTCTTTTTCTCATACTCCACAAGAAACTGCCTCGCGATATAGGAACTCTTGCTAAGCTGACGATTTATTGTCTGATCTATGTCTCAATCAACACAGCACAAGTCGTCGGGTTGGTTCAGGGAAGTTCTGGCATCGGTGCGGTGATTACATACACTCAACCGCTTTTCGTCCTGTGCTTGGCAGCACCGTTCCTGAAAGAGAAAATCACGGCCAACAAGGTTCTCGGAGCTGCTGTTGGGTTCACAGGAGTCACGGTCCTCTTCCTTAACAAAACAGGTTCCTTCACCATTGGTTCCGGTCTCATCTTGTTTTTCTCTGCGTTCCTGTGGGCGGTCTCTGTTATTTACTACAAGAGACTCTTGGGTCATGTAGACCCTTTCATGGCAGTCTTCCTCCAATTGGCCCTCGGTTCAGCGGTTTTCATGGCTTTGGATTTGGGCATGAACAGCCTGACTTTTCCCACAAACACCCAGTATGTAGCAATAGTTCTCTATTCGTCTGCGGGCGGATTTGCACTGGGCAACATACTCTGGCTTCATCTGCTGAGAGATGAAGAAGCAACAACCCTTTCAAGCTCCGCCCTGCTCGTTCCCGCAGTCGCCCTCCTACTCGGATGGATATTCCTCAAAGAGAACTTCAACCTCGAATCATTCCTGGGCTCAGCGCTCACCCTTGGAGGCGTATGCTTGGCCAATCTTTCCAGAAACCGGTCCCGCAGCAGAAACAAAAACAGTTAACTACAGAAGTCACGCACTAGCGCGCGCTCAAGTTTTAAATACTCTCCTTTGCTCTAGAGAACCGTGGGGAACCGAATTTGCTGAAGATCCTTTACATAAACCCGGTTGGTACTGGCGCCTTCGATAAACACATGTTGAAGACAATAAATGAGGTTAAGAGAACGGATGTTAAAGCTAAGGTCGTTTCCTTGCGCAAAGGTCCAGTCCACTTGGAGTATCACTACTACGAACATCTGAATCTTGGTGAGACCTTGGATTGGGTAAGGTGGGCAGAGAAGGAAGGATACGATGGGGTTGTCATCGGCTGCTTTTATGATCCTGGAGTGAGAGAAGCCAGAGAACTCGTTTCGATCCCTGTGATCGTTCCCGCGGAAGCTACAATGCACGTGGCAGCGACTCTTGGGCATAAGTTTTCGGTAATTGTGGGCAGACGGAAGTGGATTCCGAGGATGGAGAGCAACGTTTACGTCTACGGGCTTGAAAGGAAGCTTGCTTCTTTTAGGCCGATAGATTTTACGGTTCCGAGGATGGGTTCTGAGCCTGAGAAGCTGAAGAAGGCGATATTGACGGAGGCTAAGAAGGCTGTTGAAGAGGACGGTGCGGAAGTGATAGTCCTAGGATGTACGATGGAGTCTGGGTTCATGAAGGAGTTGACGAGCAAGCTTAAGGTGCCTGTTCTTGACGCTGTGGTGACTTCGTGGAAGTATGCTGAAATGATGGCTGATTTGTATCGCAAAGTTGGCTTGGTGCACTCAAGGCTTTATGGGTACGAGCCTCCTCCGGACGTGTAGAATGACGACTTGCATGAAAAATGAGCAAATGCATGTTAGGTTCGCGGCACGACGGAGTGCTTGAGGATTCTTTAACAGAGAAAAACATATAACGTCATCATCGCTACAATGTCTTCAAGGAGGAAAAAGATGAAGAATTTCTTAAGCAGATCAGCCATTTCTAAAATGTACGCAGTTGTAATAGCGATAATCGTAATTGTGGCTGTAATTGCGGGCGCATGGTACTACACAGGTTTGCCTGGTCCTTCGCCCTCTCAATCGTCATCGGTGTCGCCTTCGCCGTCTACGCAGCCCGTGAGACTGTTGAGGATTGGCTACGCATGGCCACTTTATGCTGATCCAGCCATTGCTACTGACGAGTGTGGTTCAACCGCCATTAGTAATCTTTATGACCCGTTGATGTGGCCAGTTCCCAATTCAGAGCCTAAAGCCTGGGTTGCCCATAACTGGACAATTTCAACGGACGGTTTGGTGTACACTTTCACGATAACATCGGGAATAAAATTCCACAGTGGCAACAATCTTACAGCGGACGATGTTGTGTTCAGCATGAAGAGGTTGACGGCCATTGGTCAGGGGTTCAATTATCTGTTCTCACCCTACGTGGACAAAGTTGAGAAGGTCGCAGCTGACCAAGTGCGTTTTACGCTCAAGAAGACTTTCGGGCCTTTCCTGATGGTGTTGGTAAGACTCTACATAGTTGATACAGCAACAATCTTGGCTCACGAAAACATGGCAGCAAAGCAAAACTATACTATAGATGGCACAAACCACGGAGATCTCGCTACAGAGTGGCTAACGGTGCATGACGCAGGATCCGGAGCCTACAAGATTGTTGACGCTGTAATGGAACAGTGGTTCGAGTTCGGCTTGGTCAACAATTACTGGGCCCCGGTGAACGCTAATGCACCTACTCTGGTGACGATGGAGTGGACGAGTGGCAATCCAGCAACAGAGAAAACCAGTATGTTGAATAGAGAACTTGAGGTAACTGATGCATGGCTTCCAGCGGAGACTCTAGATTCGCTGGATCAGGATCCGCATATCACAAAGATTTCATGGTTGGATCCTAGCGAATATTACTACATGCTTAACACTCAGAAACCACCATTGGATGACATACACGTCAGAAAGGCTCTGGCATACTGCCTGAATTACTCGGAAATGATGTCGGAAATATACTCAAGATACATACTATCAACCTCATGCGTGCCAGCTGGACTACCCGGCTACACTAACTGCTCAACATATTACTACAACGTAACCAAAGCCCAAGAGGAGCTCCACCTTTCCAAGTACTATCCGGACATTCTTACCAACGCATCTTTAGCTATCGAATTCCACTGGATTCAGGAGGTTCCTGAAAGAGAGAGGGACGCTCTGCTGTTCGCATCGAACGCCGCCGCAATAGGACTACACGTTAATGTGGTTAAGACCCCTTGGACCAAGACTGTTGAAGAAATGACCAACGCACAATTGAGTGCACACATATACAACATATTGGTAGCCCCTCACTTCCCAGAGGCAGGGTCACTGCTCGACTCACGATACCACACGGCCCCATTGTCATGGGAGTCGAACGAGAAGCTCTACAACACAACACTCGACCTTGAGATAGAAGACGCATTATCTACGCGCAACGTGACGGAGAGATATGCAAAGTACGCACACATTCAACAAGAGATAATGGCCATATGCCCAAGCCTGTTCATATACGACTATAAGGACACGATGTGCGCCCAAGACTACGTTAAGATACCCGCAGTAGAAAGCCCACAATTAACCATGGGTATACTGGGGTACGACAGAATCTACAGGGACTGGCAAATACTCTCTCACTAAATCCCATATCCTTCTTTTTTTGTCTTGTCAGACAGTATACCGTAAGTTTGCATCGTCAAGCTCATTCCAGCACATTGTTTTGAGCGGATGCGCAAACAGGTGAAAACACGTTTCGTAATCTACTTCAGCGCGTGCTATCCGAGTGTAAAACTCTGCTCGCAAGTGCTTTCTAGCAAAGGACTCATTTGAAATTGAAAACCTTTTAAACATCCATTCTAATCTACTTAGTTGGAAGGAGGGCTCATGGACAATGAGGCTTTCAACTTACATTTTGAAAAGAACAACGTACATCGTGTTCACTTTGATTGGTTTGTCAATCTTGGTTTTCGTCCTAGCTAGAGTCTTGCCTGGGGATCCTGCGCGAATGGCTGCAGGGCCCAGAGCCTCGGAATCGGTCGTAGAGCAGATTAGAAAACAATTAAGATTTGACTTGCCTATATATGAACAGTATTTCTATTGGTTAAATGATGTTATTCATGGAGATTTGGGTTATTCTCTAATAACTCGACGCAGTATTACATCCGATATTCTTCAGTACCTTCCAACAACTCTTGAATTGATAATTCTGGCCGCTGTATTTGAAATAGCCGGATCCTTTGCGCTTGGCGTGGTGGCGGGCAGATATTCTTACAAGTGGCCTGACAATGCAGTGAGGTTGGCTTCTTACATTGGAATATCAATTCCATCTTTTGTTTTAGCCATAATACTTCAGCTTCTATTCACTTGGAACCTTAAACTGTTTCCAACCAACGGGATGCTTTCTCAGGGAATCACACGACCACCCGTCGTGACCGGAATGGTTACATTGGACTCCTTGATTGCTGGCAGGTTTGACGCGTTCACAAATGTCTTGTGGCACATGGTACTGCCGGCTTTGGCGCTATGCTTAGGAGGAATGTTGCAAGATGCAAGGATAATTCGATCTGGAATGGTTGAAAACAAAGACAAAGATTACATATTGATGGCGACATCCCAAGGCTTGCCTGAAAGACAGGTTATGTTCAAATACTTACTTAAACCGTCCTTGATTCCTGCAGTGACGGTCATGGGATTGGATATAGCCGCACTGATGGCTAACGCGTTTCTTGTGGAGACGGTTTTTAGTTGGCCAGGCTTCTCCAGACTTGGCATCACACTAATGTTAAACAAAGACCTAAACGGCATAGTAGCACTCGTCTTGGTCATAGGAGTCATCTACGCCATAGCAAACATAGTTGTCGACATAATCGTCGCATATCTAGATCCCCGAATCCGATTGATGGAGAGAGGCGACTAGATGGAGATAATGGGAAGAATTAGAAAAATCTCAGCCAGATACGATTTGAAAAGAAAATGGTATAGATTTTCCCGCAGTCCCTTGTCAATAGTCGGACTGGTCATCGCTTTGACAGCAGTATTTCTGGCAATAGCAGCTCCCTACGTAACTCCTTATCCTACACATGCAGGCCTGATGACAAACTTCAAAGACAAATTCCGACCCCCAAGCCTCACCTATCTCTTTGGCACTGATGAATTCGGAAGAGACGTGTTAAGCAGAACAATCTTTGGGTTTCAATACTCTCTCATGATGGCAGTTGTAGTACTGGCACTTGTTGTTCCACCTGGAGTGGTCTTGGGTTTGGTAGCAGGATACTACAGGGGAACATGGATCGACAGCGCAATTATGAGGATAGCAGACGTATTCATCGCAGTTCCTCCATTGGTACTAGCATTATCTATAGCTGCGGTGTTGACTCCAAGCGTGTTCAACGCCATGATGGCAGTTTCGCTAATGTGGTGGCCTTGGTACACAAGGTTGACATACAACTCCGCGTCGGGCGTGAGAAATGAATACTTCGTTCAAGCATCTGAGGCAATGGGTGCCAGCTCCTTTAGCATAGTATTCAAGGAAATCCTTCCTAATTGCCTCGGTCCAATCATGACCAAGATAACATTGGATGTCGGCTGGGTTATACTCCTAGGTTCGGCGCTAAGCTTTGTAGGATTGGGAGCTCAGCCTCCCACGCCTGATCTGGGCACAATGGTTGCCAGCGGTGGAAACTACATGCCTGATTTCTGGTGGATAAGCATATTTCCTGCAATAGCAATCTGCATCATAATTCTGGGCTTCAATCTCTTGGGAGACGGCATTCGAGACATATTCGTTGAGGAGGTAAGATAAACGGAAAATCTCCTAGACGTGAAAGATCTCTACATAGGCTACAAGACATACATGGGGAAGATGAAGGTATTGAATGGCGTAGACTTCAACTTGCACGAAGGAGAGAAAGTCGGAATCATTGGAGAATCTGGCTGCGGCAAGACCACCACGATGAAGGCTATTCTCAGAATTCTAGCAACCAACGCTGTAGTAGATGGAGGAGAAATACACTTCAGAGGCCATGACATGCTTAGAATTGGCAAAAAGGAATTGGACCAAGTCAGAAGAAAAAACTTGACTATGATATTTCAAGACCCCACAGCGGCCCTCAATCCAGTATTCAAGGTCGAGAGTATACTCGGAGATGTCGTCAGATTTTCGGGCAATTTCGAACACGAAAAAGCTACCAAAAAACTGATTCGTGAAAAATCCTTAGAGGCCCTTAGCGAGGTTTCGCTGCCAGATCCTGAGAGGGTATTGGACAGCTATCCATTTCAGTTAAGCGGAGGCATGAGGCAGAGAGTCTGTATTGCAATGTCTCTGGCTACTGCCAAGGATCTTCTGATTGCAGATGAGCCAACTACTAACCTCGATGTGACAATACAAGATCAGGTTCTACGTCTTATGAAGGATCTTGTGGACAAAAAAAACTTGTCAATAATCTTGATATCTCATGCGCTCGGAACCATAAGGGGCACCGTCGATACGGTTTACGTTATGTACGCTGGAAATATGATTGAGTCTTCAGAAACAGGAAAGTTGTTCTCAAATCCACTGCACCCTTATACGCAAGGGCTTCTGAAATCTGTTCCCAAGTTGACTGGGGCAGGGTTCTCGAAAGGCATTGAGGGAAGAATTCCAGACTACATTAACCCCCCACCGGGCTGCAGATTCAATCCCCGTTGCAGGTATGCAATGGAAATATGCAGAAAGGAAAACCCGCAGCTTCTCAAGATTGATGCCGACAACCATAGGGTTGCTTGCTGGCTTTACCACAAGAGATGAGCAATGATGGATAAGAGTGAGGACCTACTAGTAGTAGAGAACTTGACGAAACACTTCAAAACCTCTTTTGGAGTAGTGAGGGCAATTGACGAAATAAACTTCACCGTTAAGCCTAGCGAAACATTCGGCCTAGTAGGAGAATCCGGTTCAGGAAAAAGCACCACAGGCTATGTGATAATGGGAATATACACGCCAACATCAGGTAGAATAATCTTCAAAGGCAATGACATATCAACACACGCCAAAAAACGTCCAAAGTATTTGAAGAAGGATCTTGCGATTGTTTTTCAAGATCCTGCTTCTTCATTAAACCCTACAAAAACAGTTAAAGACGTGATAGGACAACCATTGAAAGTTCATGGGCTAGCCAAAAGCCGTGACGAGTATGATAAGAGAGTGGCCGAGCTGCTTGATGTGGTAGAATTGCCCCCCCAGGATTTCATGAACAGGCGCCCAAGAGATCTAGGGGGAGGGGAGAGGCAGGCGGTGGCTATCGCCAGGGCTATCGCTACGAATCCCTCTTTCATAGTTCTTGATGAGCCCACATCAGCTCTAGACGTTTCAATCCAAGCCAAGATAATGAAAGTACTCATGAAACTGCAAGAAGAACTCAACCTGTCGTACTTGTTCATAACCCACGACCTGAGCCTCATGAGAAATGTGTCCTCAAGAGTCGCAATAATGTATTTAGCCAAAATCGTGGAGTTTGCGCCAACCGCGATTTTCTTCCAGAACCCAATACATCCCTATACTCAGATGTTGCTCTCGTCTGTACCTGTGCTGACGGACGAAGAGGAGAAACTGAAGCCTAAACAGGTAAAATCTACAGGTGAAGTCCCAAGCGCCATCAACCCTCCACCAGGCTGCCGGTTCCACACCAGATGCCCCTTCGCAAATGAAATCTGCAAGGTCAAAGAACCAACCTTTGTTATGGTAGAACCGGAACACTACGTAGCATGCCACCTCATGACAAAGTGAGGCTGCCTATTCTGACAATGCGAGCTAGCACGAGTATCAATTGCGCGATTGACCCATGGTCACCGCAAGATTTTAATAATGTGCGATTTTTGTGCTAGGGGAAGGTGAATTGTTTGTCGTTGCACATGGAACTTGCGGGAGCAGCTTACAAACTCGTATCTGAAGTTATGCGAATCAAGAAGGGAGAGAGCGTTCTAATATACGCCGACACTGCCAGTGACGAACACGTTGTGAAGGCAACGGCGGACGCGTGTGCCATTCTAGGAGCCAAAGCGGCCGTAATGTGGTTTGAAACCAACCCTGAAGTTACGATGGATCCGCCTGAACCCGTAATCGGAGCCATGAACAACTCAGACGTCCTAATCGAATACTGCGTCAACTACCTGCTCTACTCGCCGTCTTACGATGAGATGATGAAGAAGGGAAGGACAAGATACATTTGCCTTACTGGAATGAACGTTGAATCAATGGTGAGGACGATTGGCAAAGTAGATTATCCTGCTATGCTCAAATTTGGAGACAAACTGGTTGAACTGACTAAGAAGGCAGACAAGATTCGAATCACCAATTCAGCCGGCACAGATGTCACAGCTTACAATCGAGGAAGACCCGTCTCTCAGCCAGGTGAAATCGCTAAGAAGCCTGGCCAGTACATGCTAGGCGGCCAAGTCGGGTGGAATCCGGTGGAAGAAACCATCAACGGTGTAATTGCACTTGATGGTTGGGAATGGAACGTCGGTTTCATTCAGACACCGATCAAACTCAGAATGGAGAAGGGTAGAATTGTGGACATCACGGGTGGCAGAGAAGCGAAGATATTTGCAGCTTGGATCGGAGGGTTTAAAGATCCTAACATGTATCGCCTGGCCCACTACACATACGGTTTCAACCCCGGCATCCGCAAGCTGACAGGACTACACAACGATGACGAACGACTGTTCGGATCAGTAACTTTCGGCTTCGGCACACAGGGCAGCATCATCGGCGGTCCAGGCTGGAGGGCAGCGGCTCATACAGACTGCGGCCTTATGAACCCAAGCGTCTACCTTGACGACGTCGCCATAGAATTAGAAGGCAAGTACGTGCACCCAGACCTTGTCAAACTTGCCAAGGAGCTAAAAGTGCCAGGATACTGATATCAATAAACCAGAGCTAAATCTAATTTCTCACTTTTCTTCTTTTGTTTCAATTTGGAGACGTTAGTGCAAAACGTCAGAATTTCCAGTTTGCGATTCTTCGCATTTCTTTGAAAATCCTTTTATTTCGAAAAACATGTGTCTAAGTCCTGTGGGAGCAGTTATAGACTTTTCTTTCCTGAAGGGCGAGAAGGCACTCGTAGTCTACGTGTTGTTGGCGTCGTTGATAGCAAGAATCTCCTTGTTTCGTGTGCCGGGTTACGGGGGCGACCTTGCAATTTTCGCTGCGTGGTTTAACGCAGCTGCTCAGCACGGACCGCTCGTTTTCTACCAGGTCACATACTGCGATTATCCACCCTTTAACGTCTACATCTTTTGGACTTTCGGTTCTTTGGCCAAATGGCTTTCGCTGCTCAACTCATCGTCTCCCATTCTGAAACTACCTTCAACTCTTTTTGACACCGCCACGGCTGGTCTGATATTTGTCTTTCTTAGAAAACGGCTCAGCTTCGACACCTCACTCATAGCAACAACGTTTTACGCATTCAATCCAGCAACAATATTCAACGCATCAATCTGGGGACAGTTCGATGCGATATACACATTCTTCCTGATATCGTCGATAGTGCTCATTCTTGATTCGAAACCGAAGCTGTCTGTAGCCGCGTTCACAGCCGCTGTACTGACCAAGCCACAAGCCATTGCCCTAGCACCGCTGATCATCTTTTTGCTCGTGAGAAAACACAGCTTGAAGACTGTGGCTGCTTCGGTCGCCACGTCTGCCGCACTGATCTTCGCCGTTTCAGCTCCCGTGAGTCTAGACAACCTTGCGAATTTCTTGGTGAGCATCTACCTGAGAGGCTATCGGGAGTATGCTTACACTTCGGCGAACGCATTCAATCTCTGGGGGCTGGTCGGCTTATGGAAGTCTGACGCCCAGACTCTTCTATTCCTGAATTTCTTCCAGATAGGTTGGATCATGTTCGGAACCCTAGCCGCTTTTTCTCTGTACTACTTGTACAGAACAATTCAGCGCGCGGACAAGACTGGCTACACTTTCGAGATGGCAGTGCTTTTCACCGCCTTTGTCCTGCTGTTCGGCTTCTTCATGCTTCCAACCAGGATCCATGAGAGATATCTATTCCCAGTCATTAGCGTGTTAACGATGATGTTGCCTTTCATTAAAGAGTCAAGGCCACTATACGCAGTCTTGAGTATCACGTATCTTGCCAACATGTGGTATGTTCTTCAATTCCTGAATGCAGGCAACAGCATACCCGCAGGGGATCCTGTTGTATATGTGATAAGTGCTATCAACCTAGCCGCTTTAGTCTACGTTCTCCTAGTAATGGTTAGAAAGCAGAATGTGACGACAACTTCTATTCCTGTGCAACCCAGAATGCAAGGCATTCAATTACGGGAGAATGAGCCATGATGCTGATTGCGAGACGCGACGCGGTCACGGCTGTCTTCTTGTCCCTCGTCTTCCTCGGAATGGCAACATGGGCTCTGGGAATGTACAATGTTCCAACAAGCACCTGGCAAACTAACAGCGGAGCAACCTTCTATATTGAACTTGGAAGCCCGAAAAATGTCAGCGAGATATACGTTTTGCTTAATCAGGGAAGCATCAGCTTCATGGTCTACACTGGTCAACCTGGAAACTGGAACCTGAAGACAGAAACTTCGATGGACAACTATTATCAGTGGGGAGCTGTTCCAATCAACGACGAAACCAGATACGTAAGGTTCGTTATCCAATCTTCCTACGGAGATATTGCAGAATTAACTGCACTGGATGGAAATGGCCAAAAGATCGTTATACAAGCCATAATAGGCGAAAACACTGACGACAAGGAGCTGATGAAGCTCATAGACGAACAGAATAAAGTCGAATGCCCCCCGACATACATGTCGGAAACCTACTTCGACGAGATTTATTACGTGAGAACCGCTGAGGACTATCTCCACCTCAGAGAAGCTTACGAATGGACTCAGCCTCCATTGGGGAAGTTGATAATGGCAGCTGGAATCTTCACCTTCAACTTTGACCCTTTCGGGTGGCGAATCATGGGAGTTCTTGTTGCTGCGTTGATGATACCCCTGATGTATCTGCTTGGCAAAAAGATGTTCGGAACTTGGATTGGCGCGTTTGCACCGGCTTTCCTTCTCATGTTTGATTTCATGCACTTCACTATGGCTAGAATCGCTACGATTGACACTTTCCTCGTTTTCTTTTCGTTGCTGTCACAGCTTTTCTTCTTCATATACTTGAAAAACGTGCTGAGCCAAGGATGGAAAACTTCCACTTGGCCCCTGTTGCTTGCTGTAATCTTTTTCGCGCTTGCATTCTCAACAAAGTGGTACGCCTTAGTCGGCTTTCTCGGACAAATGTTTATTCTACTCGTAATCAGGCTTCGGGACCTCTCAGTTTCTAAGGGATGGGTGACAAGAGTCAAAGGCTTTTTCGGTCGCCCATTCTTCACCCTCGTGATATTCCTAGCCATGGCCTTTGGCATTTACCTGCTCACTTACATACCGTACTTGACGATTGGGCACACGTTAACGGATCTATACCGACTTCAGTGGTCTATGTACGATTATCATGCGACGCTCACAGCCACGCATCCATTTGCTTCTCCTTGGTGGAGTTGGCCCTTGATAACGAGACCCGTGTGGCTCTATGTATCGTACCTACAGAGTGGCATCGTTTCAACGATAGCCGCGATGGGAAACCCAGCTGTATGGTGGGTCGGTCTTGCCTCTGTTGCCATAGCAGCCGTGGAAGGGATTATGAAGAAAAACCACGTATGCCTGTTCATCGTGACCATTTTCCTTTTCCAGTGGCTTCCATACGTCTTCATTTCAAGGGTTCTTTTCCTCTACGCCTTCTACTCCAACGTTCCCATCATGATCCTGGCAAGTTCCTACTTCATTAAAGATTACTGGGGCACCAGACGAGGGAAGGCCATCGTGCTGGCCTACCTTGTTGCAGTAGCAGCTTTGTTCGCGATATTCTATCCTGTCATCTCAGGAATGCCGGCACCGAGTTACTGGGGCAACGCACTCAAATGGCTGAGAAGCTGGGTGTTCTAAGAAATGAAAACAGAGCCCAACGAAAAAAAGGAAGTCGATGTTTCAATCGTTTTCCCCGCCTACAATGAGAGAGAAGACTTGGAAAACGCCGTTAGAAGAACGACCCAAGCTCTCAAAGAGATCACCGACTCGTATGAAGTAATAATCGCTGAAGATGGAAGCACAGACGGAACGGATAGAATTGCAGCCAGGCTTGCAAGTGAATCCCCATTCATAAGACATATTCACAGGGTCAATCGCCTGGGCAGAGGACTGGCACTGAAAAACGCTTTTGCAGAATCCAATGGAAGAATCTTGGTCTACATGGATGTGGACTTGGCAACTAGTATCGGGCAACTGAGAGCGCTCGTAGAAGCAGTTAGAAACGGCTACGACTTTGCCACAGGCTCAAGGATGCTTCCTGCCAGCAAAGTCACCAGAAGCCTATCGAGGCAAATTACCTCAAAGAGTTATAACTTCATGGCGAGAGCAATTCTGGGCTCCAAGGTTGCAGATCACCAGTGCGGCTTCAAGGCTGCGAAGAGAGAGGCTCTTCTGGAAATCTTAGATGATGTGAAGGCGACACATTGGTTCTGGGATACTGAAACGCTGGTCAGAGCTCAACGCAGAGGCTACAGGGTGAAGGAGATCCCTATAGAGTGGACAGAAACAGGCAGAACTAAGGTAAGACTCATGGAAGATTCCGTTTCAATGGGAAGCCAAATACTCAAACTCTGGTGGGAACTCAGGAAAAAGCCTGGCTCAGGCAGAGCCGGTTTAAGCTATTGAGTTGTGACCCACTTTACTTTTGACGCTGACACGATTCGCTTAGGCAAAGCCCTTATGTGCTTATGGGTCGAGACCGTGCAAACACTGGTGATTATCGAGCGCGCGCGCTAATATCCTAGTACGCCTAGTTTTTTGGCAAGCTTGATTAGGTCAGGATGCACGTACTTGCCTTCTAATTCTATGGCGACGTCGTCAAGGTAGACGCTTGGGTTTAGTATTCCACAGTCAGTGTGCGCGGACGCCATCCAGCCGGGTCCGCCGATGAGAGCCTCTTTTGTGCCGAAGCCGAAAGTCACTGATCCAAAGAGACGCTCATCGTCATTCTGAAGGCCTGTTAGCTTCAATATTCCAGGGTTAAAGCCATACGTGTAGTGGGCTAGACGATACACGTTAGGGTCTTTGAACCCGGCAAGCCACGTGGCAAACCTCTTAGCTTCCCAGCCGCCTTTGATATCAATAATTCGACCTTTTTCTATTTTGAGTTGAATGGGTGTCTGGATGATTCCCACGTTCCATTCCCAACCATCGATGGCGATCATTCCGTTGATAGTTTCTTCCGTCGGATTCGAAGCAACCTGGCCGCATAGCATGTATGCTCCTGGCTTGACAGCTATTCCGCCTGGCTGGGCTACTGGTCGACCCTTGTTATAGCCTGTGATGTCGGTTCCTGCCTGGGTGGTTATCTGTACCTTGTCTGCCTTTCGCGTAATTTCAACAAGCTTTTCGCCGAGTTCGATCACAAGTGGAACATTCACCTTGCCGATTGTTCGAACTATAGACCCAACGTTCATCCCGGTGAGACAGATGTACCTCACTCTTCCCTTCTTCATCATCTCATCATATGCCTTTGAATAGTTCAGATAATTAACAACGTATTCGATTAGAACATCCGTGCTGTTCATGGCTCCGATTACGGGTTCAGGCGGATCCATCGTAACTTCAGGGTTGGTTTCAAACCACATTACGGCCGCTTTAGCACCTTGAATGGCACACGCGTCCGCCGTTGCCTTCACAATATCCTCGCCAGTGGCGGTGTCGGCAACTATTAGAACACTCTCTCCTTTTTTGACGCACATAACCTCAGATATGAGCTTGTAAGCTGCCGCTGCAAGTTTCCATGTGCAACGACAAACACATCAACCTTCCACCTATGAAATTGCACGTTCTTAAAAAGCATTACGTCGAAACCGATTTTTTTCCTGAAAGACTTCCAGCATCCTTCGTTCAGAACTGGAATAGAAAGCACACAAGCCCCGCGAGTCACGAACAGGTCTCTTTCAGCATAAGGCCGCAGACTGCCTCGATGCCAGTGAGGGCTGTGCACATTATGACAGCTGGCAGAAACGACCCTGTCGCCGTTGAGAGATAACCCGCCAACAAAGGAGCAAACGTTGCGCCAAAATATCCGCCGACAAGCGTGAACCCGCCTGCGGTTGCCGAGTAGGATGCCCCCATGAGCTCGACGGGCATGGCCAAGATTATGGGCGCCATGCTTCCGATGAGGAAGCCATAGACAATGACTGAAACCCAGAGCGGAAAACCCGAAGCTGTCCCAGTGAAGTAGAGTGCTACTGCAGCGACAATGGACGTGGCCCAGATGAAGGGTTTCCTTCGCCCCACTCGATTAGAGATCATGGGCGCGACAAAGCTGCCTGGAATCATGAACCACGATACCATAGATGCTACTACTCCTGCAGTTATAGGATCTATTCCTCTCCCAGTCAGCATGTCTTTAAGGAATCCGAGCAGTGCGATTTGAGGTCCGAGAAGAAATAAACATGTAAGCATCACGATCCACATGTACTTGTTTCTGAGCACGGTAGAAAGAGATTTTCTGAATGGAACACCTTGCCTCTCAGCAGGCGACAGACCCTTAGGTTGACCGACCGCTAAATTGGCGGGCCTCTCCCTTGCCAGTAACGCCCATATTGAAGTCATCGTTAAAGCAATAAGACCGACAGCTATGAAAACACCTTGCCACGAACCTGTCAGCGGAAGCAGCACAGCAGGAGCCAGTATGAAGGATGATGCTATTCCGACCTCCATACCCGTGAACATGACGCCGCTGGCCAGTGCGTATTCTTTGTAAGGAAACCATAGGCCTGTAACTTTGGGGAGGTTTGGGTAGGCAATCGAGTAGCCCACTCCACACAAAAACATGGTTGTTGCCAAAGTCAGGAAATTCGTCGCGAAGCCTCTCAGCAGCCCAAAAACACCCATGATTAAACCTCCAATCAGAACGGCGGGCCGAACCCCGAATCTATCAGCAAACAGGCCTCCGGGAATGCAGAGTATTACTAGAGCTAACGGAACCAGCGCCACTAGAAACCCAGCCTGTTCAAGACTCAGGCCGAGGTCTGCCATCATCGTTGTTATCATTGGTGGAAAGCAGAACCAAGACGTTCCGAGAGAGAACAGCATCAACCACGTTATGACAGCCATCACCCAACGATAACGCGGAACCTTCTCACTCATCTAGCAGTTCTCCGAGCACGCTTCACACCCTCTCTCTTTCTGCATCAGGTTCTGCCTTGAAACTTTATATTTCTTCGCACGTGCCAAGAGCTAATGAAGATACTACGAGTAGGCGCTGCTACTGTTATAGCGCGCGCGAGTTTGTTGAAAGAAAAAGGTGGAGAGAATCGGGTTATCGTCAGTCCGAATCGACATTCGTCTTAGGTTTTGCCAAGTTTCTTTGCTAGCCTGGCGAGTTCAGGGTCTTTTGCTGCGCCTTTGTCCCATACCTGTTTCCCATCTAACCACACGGATGTGTTCATGCAGATGCCATCTGAGTGAGAAGGTGCCGGGATTGGTTTGCCGCCTGTCAGCATCTGACCTATGTAGCCGATTCCCCATTCGGTAGCGCCCCAGACTCTCTCGTCTTCCAACACGTTTCCAGTCAGTTTTGCGCCTGGGTTGCATCCGTAGCAAACGTGTGCCATGCTACGCATGAGAGGATGGTTGAAGCTCTTGAGCCAAGCATCGAAAACCATAGCATCTTGGCCGCCATCAACTTTCTCTATCTTTCCTTTCTTGACCGTAAGTCTTACTGGTGTCTTGCACAAGCCCAGCGGCGGATTGATTGAACCATCAAAGACTATTGTGCCATTTATCGTCTCGAAAATGGGTGACCAGCCTATCTGGCCTCCAAGCATGTGGGATCCAGGTGTGTCCGCATACCCTGTTTCGAGTATCATGGGTCTCTTCGAGTCGTTGTTAAATTCTATGTCGGTTCCTGCTGGCGTCGCCATCTTGACGTGTTTGGCTGCCTTGGTCATTCCTGTCAGTTTTTCCTCGTATTTTTCCAGTGCTTTTATGTCGATTCTGGCGATGGTTCGCACCATCATGTCGACGTTCATTCCGACGTAACATGCGTGTCTAAGCTTCTTGTTAGCTTCCATGGCGTTTGCGTATGGAGTTGAGTAGAAGATCCATTCGTTGTTGAATTCACACCACGCGTCTGCGGCCTTTAGAACTGCTTCAATTGCTTCTGCGGGCAAGTAGGGATCTGCGGCCTTGCCGACTCCTAGTGGCGAGGCGTTCCAAATCACCAACGGTTTCGCTCCGACGGCAAAGGCGGCTGCAGCTGTAGCTTCAACAACTCGAGGATCGGATTCGGTGTCTCCACTCACAATGAAGGTTTCTCCGGGCTTCAGTTTGAACCATTCCGCGACAAGCCTGTGTGCAGCTTTGGCCAACTCGTATTCGTAGTATTGAGGCATTCTCATCACTTCCAGAAAAAAGCTATCTTTGTCGTTCAGCTTATAAAACTTGTCAAAACCTTTTAGGCGCGATAACGACTCATCTTACCGTTGTCTCTGAAATAGGGGAACAATATGGATGTCTTTGAGGCTATAGAAGGACGCAGAAGCGTGAGGAAATTTAAGTTGAAGACAGTTGAGAGAGAGTTTACTGAGAAATTGCTGACCGCAGCTTGTTGGGCGCCTTCAGGCGGGAATATTCAGCCTTGGAAATTCATAGTGGTGGAAGATCGCACGACTCTTGAGATGGTTCGCAAAATCTCTCCGGGATATTTCGGCCAGACTCCTCTAGCGATACTCGTTTGCTCCGACAAGATGAGGGCCCATAGAGTTGGTGGCACAATGGGACGTGATTACCTTTCAATCGCGGATTGCGCGATGGCTACTGAAAACATTGTCTTGGCAGCGTGCGCGCTGGGATTAGGAACATGCATTGTGAAATCTTTCTCGCATGCCGCAATGAAGGAAATTCTTGAGATTCCGGAAGGCGTCGAACCGGAGCTTCTGGTTGTGGTCGGATACACTGACGCGTCTCCAGCTCCTCCACGTCGAATTCCTCTGAAAGAGAATACGTATCTCAACAAGTTCGGTCAGAGTTTTCAGCCTGCGGGGGCATAGATGTGACTAAGGCTCGGAACACGGGTAACGAGTATCTTTTTGAACTCGCACTCTTTCTGGCAACGAGTGCACGGAACTGTATTGACGAACCGCCGCTTTATGGGCCTTTCCGGCTGCTGGACGCAATCAGCAGACTCGCAGCTCTTCCAGAGCATGCCGAGGGTTTGGATGAGGATCCATTTCTCAAAGAGGTCAAGGCCTTCGTGGATGAGAAGAAGTTTCTTGTAACGACCGACGTGGAAGGGTTTACACGGGCTGCAGACGAATTGGTGGAGAGGTTTGCGAAAGAGCTCAAAAGAAGATCCGCAGAGAACAGAAGCAATGAATAGAGAGACTCTACGCACACGGAATAGTTCATGGTGGCATTTGGGTCGATTTATCCTTGGGAAAAGTTCTTATTTACTAGCACGTTGATTCTCAAGGTTGGTTCTGATGAAGCTTTCTAACCTTCGCGCGCGCGAAGGGTTGGGGAAATAACCCTGAGGAATGTCGAGTCCTTCTCCTCCCTTTGCGATGCCATAGTTCGCACTAAAAAATTCTGAAAGGTCAAGGTTGACATTGCCTACGGTGGCAGCTTGTACGCGATAGTTTCAGCCAAAGATGTCGGACTCAAAATGGTTCCTGATGAAGCTGGAAAACTGCTTGAATATGGTGAAATTCTGAGAACATCGATACAAGAATAGCCAGAGATGAAACATCCCAAGGACGCGAACCTTGCAAAGGTTCTGTACGTTCAATTCACTGGGCCTCCAACTCATCCGAAAGCGGATATGAAGAATGTGGTTGTCGTAGCACCAACAGGCCTAGATCGATCGACAATATTCTGCGATTATCCCTGAAGTCTTGGGCAACGCTTACATAACAGGCTTTCAGCAACTTGTTGCTGAGCTGGATGATCCCCCTGAAAAATGGCTTCTTACTGTCCGACACTTCATAACGCAAAACATTCTCGCCTTTGCGAGCCACCGCGACCAAGGTTAAGTACTGCCGATGGCTAGACTAAGCATCGGCCTGTGGAGGTGAGTAGACACGTTTCTGACACACGAAGAAGAGGCATTGCTTGATGGCGAGTACGGGGAAGGGTACGAAATCGCCATGTCTGTCCTTGCGAAGCTCGGAGACATTTATGGTGCTGACAGAATGCTGAGGATCGAAAACGTTCACATTGACGGTGCTGCCTACGGGTGGATTAATGATTCTGGTTTGGAACTGATTGAGAAACTTGCCAGTTCAGGAGCGTGTTTTCGGGTTCCGGCGACGTTGAACCCGTCTTCAATCGACTTTGACATGTGGCAAGAGCTCAAGATACCTTCCTGCGTAGCAAATAAACAGCTGAGATTGGCTAACGCTTTGAAGAGGATGGGTGGGATACCAACGTGGACTTGTGCTCCCTATCAATGCGGTGCCGACCTTAGGTTTGGCCAGAATGTGGCTTGGGGAGAGTCTAATGCAGTCGGTTTTGCAAACACTGTTGTAGGTGCGAGGACCGAAAGGTTGGGAGATCTTGCTGACATGTGTGCCGCAGTCGTAGGCGAATACCCACGTTTTGGACTGTATCTTGATGAGAATAGGCGAGGACAGATGCTTTTTGAGGTTGACAAGGTTGGCATGGAATCCTTCAGCTCCATGGATTATGGAGTTCTGGGTTTCCATGTTGGATCAGTCGCTGGAGCAGGGGTTCCAGTAGTTTCAGGCATGCCGAGAAAGGTGTCAAATGACGAGCTGAAGTCTTTTTGTGCGGCGGCGGCAGTTGGAGGTTCTGTGGCTCTATGCCACCTTTGCGGGATTACGCCTGAAGCAAAGACGATTGCAGAGGCGTTTCACAGTTCAGCACCCGAAGAAAAGATAACCATCGAGGCTGGCGACCTTGAATACACGAGACAGAAGCTGAGCACTGGCTACGAGGAACAGGCCGAAGCTGTTTGCATCGGATGTCCGCACTGTTCAGTTCAAGAACTCGTGCAGATTGCGCGGCTTATCAAAGGCAGAAAAGTGGATAGAAATGTTAGGTTTCTGGTTTTCACTAGCAGAGCTGCGAAGGCATTGACACGTGAAATGGGGATAGTTGAGAATATCGAGGCGTCTGGTGCTAGAGTCATTGCCGACACATGCTGGAACTTCGTTCCCTTAGAAGCTAAGATTTTGATGACTGATTCTGTGAAGATGGCTTGGACGTCGCTGAGCAAATTCACAAGCGTCGCGCTTGGCAGTGTGGAAAGATGCATCGATGTTGCGGTCGAAGCGAAACAATTGGGATGACCTTTGTGAGAAGCATAGTTATAAGATGTGTTCCGGTGTCGAGAGGCGTTTCTGAAGGAGAAGCTCTGGTATCGAAACAGCCGATGTGTTTGTATGACTCGCTAGATCCTAGAACTGGCTTCATCGTGAACAGAAGACATGAGCTGTATGGAGAGTGCGCGTCGGGAAAAATTCTTTTCTTTCCCTATGGAATCGGCTCAAGCACGAGCGCCGCCACAATTCTTGAAGCGTCAAGGTGCAACAAAGCTCCAAAGGCCATTGTTAACCTGGAAACGGAGCCGATAATCACCGTTGGTGCTTTATTGGCGCAGAGGCTGTATGGAAAGACAATCCCAATAGTTCACAGACCAGAAACAGACCCTTCGGATGTAATTGAGAAGCACGATTCGGTTAGAGTGAACGCTGACGTTGGACTGATTGAAGTCTTAAGGCGCGGTCGAAGTCTTGGGGGCGTTATGTGAGCTTGGCGCTCATGTGAACATTCAACTCTAGTACATAATGTTTTTAAGATTCACTCCGAGCAAGGTTTAAGTAGCAGCTTTCTGGAAAAGGTGGAAAAGACCATCCCAAAAGGCATCGTTTTTGACGTTAAAAGGTACGCCACTGACGATGGGCCAGGGATACGCACGACTATATTCTTTAAGGGTTGTCCTATGTATTGCTGGTGGTGCCACAACCCAGAGAGCCAGAGTCCGAAACCCGAGTTAATGTACAAACGAAATAGATGCAACGCCTGTGGCGAATGTGTAGACAGCTGTCCGAAAGGTGCAGTCATGAAGAGCGGCCATTGCGTATCCATCAACAGGAAACTCTGTGACCTGTGCGGCAAATGTGCAGGTGCCTGTCCAAGCGATGCTCTGGTGGTGGTCGGCAAGGCAGTGACGCCAGATGAGATTTTGCGAGAGATAGAGAAGGACATCGCATTCTATGACGAGTCTGGTGGCGGCGTCACTTTCTCTGGCGGGGAGCCACTGATGCAACCAGATTTTTTGAACGCACTTCTCGAAGGGTGCAGGAAAAGAAACATCCGCACAGCCCTAGACACGTGTGGATACGCATCATGGGAAACTGTGAATAGAATGAAGAACAAAGTGGACCTGTTTCTGTATGACATCAAATTCATGGATGATCGAACGCATAAGAAATACACTGGAGCGTCAAACAAGCTCATCCTCAGGAATTTCGAGAGGTTGGCAGATGGTGGAAGCAGTATTTCAATTCGTTTACCCATAATTCCCGGCGTCAACGACGATACGGAGAGTGTCGCCAAAATGGCCGAGTTTGCGCTTTCGCATGGCGTGAAGCAGATGTGTCTTCTTCCTTATCACAGAGCAGGTATTGAAAAATACAGAAGCCTAGACAGGCCTTACAAGCTTGAAAATCTTCGGTCTCCTTCAGATAAGAAAATGCAGCAAATCAAAGAAAAACTTATCACCCGCGGGTTAGACGTGAGAATAGGAGGAGGGTAAGATGAAAGACAGGATTAGAAAGCTGAGAGAACGTAGCGTTAGAACTAAGCCGTACATTACGCCTGAAAGGGCACTTCTAGTAACGGAGTTTTACGCTGGCGAAGGAGCTAGTCAGTCGGCATCGACGCCTGTGAAAAGAGCTCTTGCCCTCACGTATTTGCTTGAACACAAGCAGATATTCATCGATGACGGTGAACTTATTGTTGGAGAAAGAGGACCTGCTCCGAAGGCCGTTCCAACCTACCCGGAGATATGTTGTCACAGCCTTCAAGACCTTGAGATTCTGAATTCTCGGAAGAAAACGCCGTTTGCGGTGGATGAAGAAACAAGGAGAATATACAAGGAGAAGATCATACCCTTCTGGAAGGGCAAATCAATAAGGGAAATGATTTTTGGTCAAATGTCTGAAGAGTGGAAGGCCGCTTACGAGGCCGGTGCGTTCACAGAGTTTCTAGAGCAGAGATCTCCAGGTCACACGGTTCTCGACGACAAGATCTATCGTAAGGGCATGCTTGATTTCAAGAAGGAAATTAAGAAGAGCATGCGAGGCCTCGATTTTCTGAATGACCCTGAAGCATTGAAGAAGATGGAAGAACTCAAGGCTATGGAAATCGCCACGGACGCTTTAATTCGTTACGCCGAACGACACGCTGAAAAGGCCAGAGAGATGCAGAAGAAGGAGAAGGACCCGGCGAGAAGAAAGGAGCTTGAGAAGATAGCGGATGTTTGCAGCCACGTCCCGGCCAACGCACCTCGCGATTTTTGGGAGGCTTTGCAGTGCTATTGGTTTGTTCATCTGGGAATCATAACGGAAGTCAACCCATGGGACTCATTCAATCCGGGCAGGTTAGATCAACATCTGTATCCCTTCTACAAGAAGGGTTTGGAGCAAGGCACCTTAACGAAGGAAAAGGCGAAAGAGTTGCTTGAACTGTTCTGGATAAAGTTCAATAACCAGCCCGCGCCGCCCAAGGTCGGGGTTACAGCGGAGGAGAGCAGTACCTACAATGATTTTGCTCTGATTAACGCGGGAGGCGTGAAAGCTGACGGTTCGGACGGCGTGAACGAGCTCTCATACCTGATTCTGGATGTTGTAGAGGAAATGAGGCTGATGCAGCCTAGTTCCATGGTTCAGATTAGCAAGAAGACTCCTGACAGTTTTCTGAAGAAAGCCGTGGAGGTCATAAGAGAAGGCTTCGGACAACCTTCAGTCTTCAACACAGACGCGATAATTCAGGAACTCCTGCGGCAGGGGAAATCGATAGAGGATGCGAGAAACGGGGGAGCGAGCGGATGCGTAGAGGCCGGAGCTTTCGGCAAAGAAAGCTACATTCTCACAGGATACTTTAACCTGTCCAAGATCTTAGAGATCACATTGAACAACGGCTGGGACCCGAGGACAAAAAGAAAAATCGGCCTCGAAACTGGAGACCCGTCAGAATTCAGTTCGTTTGATGAACTCGTCAGCCCATTTGAGAAGCAACTCAACTACCTTGTCGACGTAAAAATCAAGGGTAACAACATAATTGAAAGGTTGTATGCTGAGCATCTTCCAACGCCCTTCCTATCGCTCCTGATAAGTGATTGCATAGAAAAGGGAAAAGACTACAGCGATGGCGGCGCCAGATACAACACAAACTACATTCAAGGTGTGGGGCTGGGAACCATAACTGATTCTCTGACAGCGATTAAACACAAGGTCTTTGACGAGAAAAACGTTAGGATGAAAGAGCTAGTCAATGCATTGCATGCCAACTTTGAGAAACACGAGAACCTTCGCCAGATGCTTTTGAATAAGACGCCCAAGTACGGCAACGACGACGATTATGCGGATGACATCATGAGAACTGTCTTTGAGATTTACTATTGCGCAGTAGACGGGAGGCCGAACACCAAGGGAGGCTATCACAGGATAAATCTTTTGCCGACCACGGTTCACGTTTACTTCGGGAAAGTGTTAGGCGCAACGCCTGATGGGAGAAAAGCAGGTGAACCCGTTTCCGAAGGGGTTTCACCAGTTCAAGGAGCAGACAGGAAAGGCCCTACAGCGGTGATAAAGTCAGCTGCCAAGATTGATCACCTCAGGACAGGCGGGACTCTTCTTAACCAGAAATTCGCTCCCGAACTGTTGCAAGACGAGCAAGGAATAGACAAACTGGGTCATCTCATACGCACGTATTTCAAGCTTGACGGTCACCACATCCAGTTTAACGTCATAAACGCGGAGACCTTGCGAGACGCACAGAAACATCCTGAAAAATACACGGATCTCCTGGTGAGGGTTGCAGGGTACAGCGACTACTTCGTTGACTTGAGCACTGAACTTCAGAATGAGATTATTAAGAGAACAGAGCATAAATCGTTCTGAATGACAAGCCCATAACGGTGCTGGCTAGATTGACAAGCGGCTAAAGCTCGATTTCTTTTCCGATTCCTTCTTTCTTTGCTTTATCATATGCCAGTTTTGCTACTGCGGCATCTTCGAGGGCTAAACCCACGGCTTTCCAACACGTTATTTCAGTGTCAGACGTTCTTCCAGGTTTTACGCCGCCGACTATTTCTTGAAGTTCAGCGTATATATCATCCTGTGAAATTATGCCCTTCTTTATTGGGATAATGATGTCTCCAGTTTCAGCAAGTGCGCCCTCTTTGGTGTCGACAACGATTTTTGCTTTCTTGACGGTTTTATCGTCCAGTTCTCTTCCTTCAGGTCCGACTACTCCGATTGAGTTTATGTGCCCTCCTACTTCTATCCAATCTCCGTCCAACACTGCAACCTTCGACGTTGTGGCTAAAACTACTACATCGGAGTTTTCAACGCACTGTTTGCTGGTTTGTACAGGCTTGACTGTTAGGCTCAGTTCTCGTGAGACACTTTTGGCAAATTCCTCCGCCCTCTTAGGCAAAATGTCGTACACCTTTATTCTTTGAACGTTTTCAAGAACCTCGCACAGCCCCTGAACCTGAGCTCTTGCCTGACCGCCAGTGCCTATGACACCTATTAGGCCGGAGTCTTTTCTTGCAAGGTACTTGGTGGCAACCGCGCTTGCGGCACCCGTTCTTGCAGCGGTTAGGTACGTGCCATCCATGAGGGCAAGCGGTTCGCCGTTTTGTGGATCGTTCAAGAGAATGGAGGCCAATATCGTTGGTAAACCATGCTTCAAGTTCCCCTCGTACTGAGTGACTATCTTGATTGCTATTGATCCCGTGGAGCTGAGGTATGCGGGCATATAATACACGACGCCTTCATGCTTGTGGACGCTGATGACCACGCGCTTCGGAACTACCGCCTTTCCTTCGAATAGCTCAAGGAAGGCTTTCTCCACCGCTTGAATGGCTTCGTTCATGCTGACCAAGGATTCAACATCGCTTCTGCTGAGAAACAGGACCAATTTAGTTGCCTCAAGCCTAAGGCATGACCTGCTCACTTAACTTTTTTTCTTTTCCTCAAAAATAGAAGAACAAACGCATTGCATCTGGAGCTTAAGTCGAACGGTGGAAAACATGGGGGCATCAAGCGGATTGTGGGCTGGGGCAGGAGCGGTTTGTAGCAAGATTGGTTAAGTATACGCCTGCAAGGATGAGCGCTGAGCCCAGAAGTAATTCAAGGTTGAAGGGCTCTTTGAGAAATATCCATCCAAATAGGAGGGCGACTGCGGGAACAAGCAGGGCGGAGCTTGAAAGAGTTGTTGCCTCTTCATCTCTCAGCAGATGAAGCCAGAGTATGTTGCCCAGACCCAACGCACCCGCAGCTGAAAAGAGAATTAGTGCAGCATACTGCGAACTCATAGGAAACGAAAAACTGTTCATACCTAAACTTAGAGCGATGAAGAGAACTGAACCGATGACCAATTGCAGGAAGACTCCCATGAAAGGATCTGCGTGACATAGAAACTTCTTGTAATAGATGACCGAGACTCCCCAGAAGAGAGCAGATAATATCAGGATTAGAATTGACCCGAGTGTGAAAGAACCTGTTTTGTTGAGGAAGAGGATGACGACTCCGGTGAACCCTATGGCAGCTCCTAAGATCTTGCTGGCTGTGATTTTCTCTCTTAGGAATGGTGCTGCTAGGCACAGAACGAAGAGTGGTTGAGTGTAAAGGATTACCGCACTGATGCCCGAGCTCCCGCCGGCAAGCCCGAATATCTGGCCTGCGTTTACAGCGGTATAGATGAGACCGTAGACTGTCAGTCCGCCCAGAGTTCCCATGTCTCGAGGCAATCTTTTGCGGAGTATGAGAAAAGCTGGAAGGAGAACGGCAACGGAAATCACGAATCGATGCAAAAGCAGCGTTGAAGGCGAAACCGAATTCAAGGCTATCTTCATCACGGAATAGTTGGATCCCCAAAGAACGACTAAGGCTATGAAAAGCGACACGTTATGCAACTTCAGACAGCCTTGCCTCCCAGCACAGATGCCTTTTAAGATGCACTGCAATATAAAAATCACAGGGCAAAGCCCATCGCGGCACAATTTTCGATTCAGCGCGTTACAAACATACTGACGCGCGGTTAGAAGCTTAGGTCTGAACTGATTCTTCTCAATTGGAGAAGGAAGTGATCACTAGATCAAATCCCGATTAAATCGTTTTCTGCGCCACAGAAGAGGGGCGCTCTCAGTCCGTTCTCGTTTGTTTCTTCTTATAGCGTCTTCGTATTTTTTCTGCAAGCTTGCCGTCTTCTACTATTAAGGCGCCCTGATAGCCACAGTTAAGGCATTTCCACATGGAAGGGCGATAGAAGACGAGAAAGTTGATGTTGGCAGAACCGCATTTTGGACAGAACTTCATTCTGCCCATGATTTCCTCTTGTTCTTTTGATTTAATTATCGACTTCTTGAGGCTCCACTTTTCTTTCAAAATGTTGCCGAACTCGGTGAAATTGAATCCTTTAGCTTCCTCCCCACACAGCGGACAATGCTGCCCCCGCTCGAGCTGCTTATCATACACACATTTAGGATTTGGGCAAGTCCATGATGGCATGCTAGCGCCTCATCTGAGACAGACCAATCACGAAAGATAAAACTCTTTATGGAACCAATGCGCGCTTTCCGAGAGAAAGCCGAGCGCTGCCATCAATGCTTTGCCTGTTTCTCGTTTGGCGTAGTGCATGAAAGTGAATGACGTCTTCGAAGACCTGCTGGCCAGTCCACTGTTCGAGAAAGCGTCGGCTGAACTATGTGTCACATTTCCAGCCTTGTTTAGTCTTCGCCTAACATTCTGTCATTCTGAGCATCAACCCACTCATGCGACAGTTGCAACACTTGTCGACCCACCAAAGCTCGCCGCTGAGTACGTGTTTTGCTGTCATGTGGTGTAGTAGCGCGCGTGCGGTGTGGTAGAGGAAGTCGTTGACGATTTCGAGAAACTCGTCCTGCGTCGGCGCCTGCGATAGTCGCGTGGGCTCGGACAAAAGCTTTATAGACTCTTGATTGGCGTTGGAGTTACCGCCGGGAAAGGCAATGGCTGAGTGTGATGTTGTCATCGTGGGCGGCGGAATTCTTGGCTTGTCGACCGCGTACCACATAAAGAATGCGCATCCCAAGGCGGATATCTTGGTTATAGACAAGTTGAGATCTGCTGGTCAGGGCAACACAGCTCGGAGTGCGGCTGCTTTCCGTTGCATATTCTCGTCACGAACGAATTATGCGTTGGCCGATTCTTCCGTGGAATTCTACCGTCATCTGCAGGAGGATTTGGGTGTGGATCTTAAGCTGCAGTGGCTGGGTTACCTTTGGCTCTTGACCGAAGAAAATTACAAGGAGATACATTCGACTTTCAAAGATTTGGCCAATAAGAACGAGCTGAAATACAAAGAATACGAGGGCAGAGAGCTAGCCCAGAGATTGTGCACAGGGACAGACTTGGCAAAAGATGAAGAAGCGCAGTCGATGGGTTTGGAGGACATTTTCGGTGGCGTACTAATCCCCAAAGCAGGCGTCATAAACGATGTCAGCTCGTTGGTCAGCTTCTATGAAACCGAGTTCTTGAGGCTTGGTGGGAAGATTCAGTACGGAGTAGAGGCTAAGAGCTTGATTGCTGAACCTCGTCAGCCGCTGGGCATTCCGGGTGAACCTTATTTTTGGGAGAACGCAAGAGTTGCTGGACTGAGCACTAATCAGGGCATTGTCAGATCAAAGAAGACCATCTTGGCAGCTGGCGCTTGGGTATCACAGATGTTAGATGCAGTGGGGGTTGAATGCTTCATTAAGCCGAAGAAAAGGCAGTTCTTCGCCATACCAGCCAAGAGCAGCGACCTACAGAAACTGCTGTTTACCAAGGGATTCAATCCCGTTGGCTGTTTGCCCTTCACCATTCTGCCAAAGCATAGAGTGTACATCCGTCCATTTTCGAAAGAGGGAATGTATTGGGTTGGTTATGCTGACGATTTCCCGCGAGCCTTCAAACTTGAGGAAGACCCGCAGCCCGAGAAAGGCTTCTATGAGTATGGCATTTATCAAGTCCTCACGAAGTATTTTCCACAGTTTAAAGACGTTCGTGCATCTTCAGCGTTTGCGGGACTTTATGAAGTAAACACTCTGGACGGACATCCAGTGGTCTTCGAAGAGAATGATTTGATGGTGGTGGGCGGTGCGAGCGGAAGCGGAATCACAAAGGCAGACGCCCTGGGAAGGATTGCCGAAGGCTTGTACAGCGGTGAAGAGTACGCAAGTTTTTACGGTGACAAGAAGTTCAAGATCAGTGACCTAGGACTCAAAAAAAGATACGTTGAACCCGAGAAACTAGTACTCTAGCCGCGCGCGCACCTGAGAAGACTCAAGAGAGCGATCACGAACTTCTTGAAGGAGCAAGAAACGCCTAAATAATATCATCCATAATGCAAACTAGGAGTCTGGAGGAAAAGTGAAGTGGTTAAATCAGGTACCTATTTTTGGTCTGGAAACGAGGCCTGTGTTGAAGCAGCAGTGATTGCTGGGTGTAGATTCTTCGCGGGTTATCCGATCTCGCCTTCAAACGAAATACTCGAAGGCCTTTCAGAACGTTTACCCAAGGTTGACGGAATTTTCATGCAGATGGAGGACGAGCTGGCTTCCATAGGTGCGGTCATGGGCGCAAGCTGGGCGGGAAAAAAAGCCATGACAGCCACTTCGGGACCAGGCTTCAGTCTAATGCAAGAAACGATTGGCTGGGGATTCATGACCGAGACCCCCTGCGTGATAGTTGACGTTCAACGAGTCGGACCGGGCACTGGGCAAGCAACCAAGTGCGCACAGGGAGACGTTATGCAGGCACGCTGGGGGACACACGGCGACTACGCGGCCGTTGCATTGTCGCCAAACTCGGTTCAGGAAATGTTTGAACTCACAATCAGAGCCTTTAACCTCGCCGAGAAATATCGCACGCCTGTCATTCTTCTGGCAGACGAAACCATAGCACACGTCAGAGAGCAGATAACAGTACCGCCGCTGGAAAGCATCGAGATTGTTAACCGCAAAAAGCCTAAGGCTGGAGAAACAGCGTTCTTTGGTCTGGAAGAAGTTGCACCTATGCCAGCGGTAGGCGAGGGTTTCAACGTAGCCGTTACAGCTTCAACACATGATGAGCGAGGAGTCCGATTCACCCAGGACGCTGCGGTGCACAGAAGAATGTTGGAGAGTCTGAATGCAAAGATAAACAATCACGCGGAAGACATCGTGGAAGTGGAGAGCTACAACGTTGACGACTGCAAGGTGGGCATAGTTTCTTTCGGGTGCACATCCCGCGCAGTCTACGAGGCTGTTGAAAGGGCGGAAGCGTTAGGAATAAAAACGGGTTATGTTCGATTGAAAACAGTCTGGCCCTTCCCAGATAAGGCCGTCGAAAGACTGGCTAAGACTGCTGAGAGGATTGTTGTGCCAGAGATGAATCTGGGGCAGGTTAGCAGAGAAGTTGAGAGAGTCGCATGCAAAACGAAAATCATAAGGTTGAACAAGATCGGCGGAGGAGAGCTTATCACGCCTGAAGAATTGCTTGACAAAATCGTGGAAAGAGGAGAATGAAATGACTGAGGTATTCTCATCTCGCAAGTACATGAGAGAACTGAAGCTGCCCTTCTGTCCAGGCTGCGGATTGTTTTCTCTCAGTGATACCTTCCTGAGGGCTGTACACGAGCTAGGTCACAAAGATCTGAGTGGATTCTGCTTTGCCAGCGGAATAGGCTGTTCCTCATGGATTCCTTCACCGTATTTCAACGCAGATTCAGTTCACACGCTGCACGGCAGAAGCATACCGGTTGCGACGAGCATCAAGCTCGTGCGTCCAGACTTGAGCGTTGTCGTGTTCGGCGGAGATGGCGATATTGTCGGCATCGGTCTGAGCCACTTCGTGCACGCTGCGAGACGTAACACGGACATACTGGTCATAATGGGTAACAACATGGTTTACGGCATGACAGGCGGACAAGTAGCACCTACAACACCGTTCAAAGCCAAAACAACAACGACTCCGTACGGAAGCTTTGAGCATCCGTTGGACGCTGCAAAACTCGCAGTGGCCGCAGGAGCAGCGTATTCCGCGCGTTGGACGACCGCACACTTGAACCAACTGAAAGAATCAGTCAAAACTGCACTTCAGATGCCAGGGTTCAAGTTCATAGAAGTTGTGACACACTGTCCAACAGCGTACGGCAGAAGAGCCGGGTTCAAAGACATCGGAGAAATGCTGAAGTACTATAAAGGAAACGCGGTCTCGACACAGCAGGCTGAAAAGATGAGTGAAAAAGAGCTAGAAGGAAGAATTGTCATCGGAGAATTCGTAAAGAGAGAGCGTCCAACGCTCGTGGAAACGGTTTACGCCGTGATAAAGGAGGCAAAAGCAAGTGGCGAGCAAGACTGAAATAAGAATAGGTGGAAGCGGCGGACAAGGCGTAGTCCTGGCCGCCCAGATACTGGGAAAAGCCGCAGTTTTAGATGGGAGAAACGTTTTGCAGACACAGTCCTACGGAGCTGAAGCCAGAGGAAGCCTCGCCAAGAGCGAAGTAATTATCTCAGACAACAAAATAGGATTTCCAGCGGTTAGAAAATGTGACATACTCGTAGCAATGAACCAAGAATCTCTCAACGCGCTAATCAAGGATATGAAAGAAAACGGAATGCTCATAGTGGACAGCACTAACGTAACAGACGTACCTGAAACAAAAGCCCAAGCCCACAAGATTCCAATCACAGAAACCGCCAAAAAAGCATTTGGAGAAGCATTCTATGCGAACATGATTATGCTTGGAGCCTTCACAAGAATAACCGGTCTAGTGAGCACAGGGGCAATGGAAAAGACCATCAGAGAAAATGTTTCGAAGAAGACGATTGAAGCGAACATCAAAGCCTTCCAGAAAGGCCTAGAGCTCAACCATTAAAAACAGTCGGAGACTCCGCGCAGCGAGATGATAGATCTCGCATAATGTTTTTATTGTTCCAAAAAAGTATTTGCGAGAGGTTTGTGTCAGACATAATCACGGTCAACAACCTTGTTATGGTGTACTCCGACGGGACGAAGGCTGTTGACGACATTTCGTTCAATGTGAAGGGAGGGCGAGTTCTTCGGGTTCCTGGGCCCCAATGGAAACGGAAAAAGCACAACAATCAAGATTCTTACGACATTTCTCAGGAAAACATCCGGTTCGGCCATCGTGGCGGGTCATGACCTCGACAAAGAGCCTGAGAAGATTCGGAAGCTCATCGGCGTTCAGAGCCAAGAAGTAGCTGTCGACGGAGACCTCACCTGCAGAGAAAATCTTGTGCTTCAAGGCCATTTTCAGCAGCTGCGTGGTAACGCACTCAAGGAACGCGTTGATGAACTCCTGAAACTCGTGGAACTCGAAGACGTCGCAAGCAGACGCGTGAGGAACTATTCGGGAGGGATGAAGAAGAGGCTCGATCTGGCCTCGGCCCTTGTGTACAGGCCCAGAATCACTTGGGACGTGCTTCTTTTACCAGAAATATGGTTATGACGAACGCAGGGATGGTTAGCGCCAAAGCCGTATAGAATGGAAGTTGTGGTGCAAAAGCTATGTACAAATAGTTGCCCAGAAGCATGCCAATCCCCATTGCTACGTAACTCATGAAGTTTATGAATCCGTTCACTTTGCCTCTGTATTCTGGTTTTACCAGGTCTGCTGCGAAAGCCATCGAGGAGGACATTACAAGTAATTGCCCAAGGCCGAGGAGAATCATCGCTATTGATGCAATGAGAAGATCGCCTACAATGAATGTTGCAAGACCAGCGTCGAACGCAACTAGTCCAAGGATCAACGGGATTTTTCTTCCGAACCTGTCGATAGCCTTGCCGACCGGAATGGAGACGGCGATCATCGTAATTGTCAGGGGTATGAAGACAAGCCACCACTGGGATTGGGGAATCAGAAGCACGTCTCTTGCATAGACGGCGTTGATTACGAAGAACATTGAAGCCCCGAACATTGTGAGAATCTGAGAGATGGCAAGCCAGAACATTGAACGTGGCAGCGTTTTCCACATTCCGAAGCTCTCTTTGACGGCTTTGGGGTAAGATGAGACGAAGTAGCGGAAGCGGATCGGCTCTACGCTTTGCATGGTCTCCTTTAGTCTCAGACGCCACACTGCCGCTGTAAGAAACAGCGCCGTCATCGTCAAATAGACTATTCTCATGCTCCATTCTAGCCCAAACTGCAAAAGGAGGAGGCCAGCGATTGCGGGACCGGGAGTGTTGAAGGTGCTGTGAATGAGCTGAATGATGGATGATCCCATGCCTCTACGTTCAGGGGGAAGGGAATCCTGGACCATCGAAAAAAGGGCTGGCTGATAAATGAGACAGAGACTGTTTACCGCTGTTCCCAGGAGAACAAAGTGCCATGTCGGGGCAAATGCAAAGAGAAGGAATGAGGATGCCATCCCGAAGGTCATAGTAGTTATGAGCCAACGTCTGCCATACTTGTCAGCCAAGTAACCGCCCGGAAAAGCCACAGCAGCCATACAGAGGAATTGAACAAGTCCTATCAACCCCAGTGCCAGTCCGCTACCGCCCAAAACCTCTTGAACATAGTACTGAAAATTCGGCGAGGGCATTTCGCTTGCAAGATCCATCATTATCCAACTGATAATTAGAATTCTGTAATTGCCAGTTATGAACGAAAATTCCCGCTTAACAGAATCTATTATTCCCACGAACATTTCCTCCCGCAAACCTTTGTAGTCATCGATATAAGCATTGGCACGCGCCGTGTCCCAAAACCGTAGCATCACCACCACTCGGGAGAAGCTGAGTCGAGATAATCCTCAAAAACGTGGTTTTCCCACCACCGTTCGGCCCCAACAAAGTGAAAAGCTCACCCTTGCCGACTTCAACGTTGACACATTTCAAAGCCTCAACTATCTCTCTGCTGTGGTACATCATGCGCAGACTAACGGACTTCACGGCTCCATTTTCCAACCCTTGGTCACGTCCTCTCTGCTAACCAAACACAACTGCCCTTTAAGCCTCAACGCACAACGAACAATCACAAATTGTGACTACCAAGCGTGCGCAGGGGTCCAATCGGACTTTCAGCGCGCGTTATCCTCAGACTTTACCTGCTATTTGTCGACCTACTGTAAGCTATTGAGCTGTTGAAATATCTGAAAGACAGGAACTCAAAGACAAGGCAACAGTTATTTGCCCGATTGCGCCTAAAGTATATTGGTATTTCGAAAACACCTTAAAGCCGACTATTAGTTTGGACTCCGAGGGATGTTACCATTGCTGGCCGAGATAACTCACCCCGACCACTTTTTTGCATACTCCGCCACCTTTTTGTAATACCTGCGCTATTTGTGAAGGTGCCAGTCAAACCTAAGAACGAATACAGGTGTCTCCATGAGATACGAAATCAGATGCTCAGAATGCAACAAGTCCTCGCCCAGTTTACTTGCCTTCAGATGTTCCTCATGCGGCCAACCATTGGACGTTCGGCTCAATTTCAGTTTTGACCCCGATAAGATACACACAAATAACTACAGCGTATGGAGGTACTCGGAATTTTTCCCCTATGCGCAGGAGAACAAAATCATCAGTCTGGCTGAAGGCTGGACGCCTCTAGTCAGGTTCTCAGACAACACATACTTCAAGCTTGAAAGTTCTAATCCCACTGGTTCCTTCAAAGACAGAGGCTCAACAGTTCTAGTCTCCGCCTTGCACAGGCTGATAGAAGAGGCGGGAGGTTACATTTCTGAGGATTCTTCTGGCAACGCTGGAGCTTCAATGGCCGCTTACGCAGCGCGTGCAGGCTTGAAAGCCAGAATCTACGTTCCAGAAACTGTCGCAGGTCCAAAGTTCAACCAAATTCAGTTTTACGGGGCGCAAGTCACCAAGGTTTCGGGCAGCCGCAACCGAGTTACCGAGGAAGCTCAGAAAGTGGAGAAGAGGAAATTCTACGTGGGTCACATTCTTCATCCGCTTTTCAGAGACGGAATGAGAAGCCTTGCATACGAAATATTCGAACAGTTCGGGTGGAATGTTCCCGAGCGTATTTACTTTCCTGTCTCGGCTGGGACTCTGCTTCTGGGCTTGATAAGCGGATTCAGACACCTGTCAGATTCAGGAGTCATAGATACGGTTCCCAGGATTGTGGCCTGCCAAACACGGCAGGTCTCGCCGCTCTTTCACCGATTGAAAGGCTTGAGGTATGATCCGCCCGAAACGGTGACCTCTATTGCCGATGCTTTGGTGAGCGTGAAGCCGCCGTTATTGGATCTGATGGTCAAGGGTTTGAAGGCGGTTAACGGAGACGCCGTCATGGTAGCGGAGGATGAGATAATGGAGGCGTTCCTGGAGCTCGCGAAGAGGGGTTTCTTTGTTGAGCCGAGTTCAGCGGTGGCCTACGCTGGTTTCAAGAAGCAGCTAATGAGTAATGAAACGTCAAGAGAGGACAAGGTTGTGATAGTCTTGACGGGGAACGGGTTGAAAACGACAATTAAGCCAGCCTGATGATGGGCATCATGGGTTAATCGTTGAAAATCTTGGTTTCACCCGATTTTTTTAGAAAAACTTATATTGTGAGGCTGTTTCTGTTTGTTCCGCATTGAGGAGGTTATAGGATTTGTCATCACAACAATCAGCTGGCGGTGTTCCAGTGTTAGTGCTTAAGGAAGGTTCAAACCGTTCAAGAGGAAAGGAAGCGCAGAACACAAACATAGAGGCTGCAAAAATCGTTGCAGAAGTAGTCAAGAGCTCTCTCGGGCCTAAGGGCATGGATAAAATGCTGGTCGACAGTTTCGGCGATGTTACGATAACGAGTGACGGGCGCACAATCTTGGATGAAATGGACATTCAACATCCAGCAGCGAAAATGATGGTTGAAGTTGCCAAAACACAGGACAACGAAGCTGGAGACGGAACAACAACGGCCGTTATAATATCAGGTGAGCTTCTGAACAAGGCTCAGGAACTGATTGAGAAGAACGTTCATCCCACGATAATAATTGACGGTTACAGGAAGGCTGCAGACAAGGCTCTGGAAATCTTGGAGAAAATCGCGATAGTAGTAGACCTGAACTCTCAAGATTACTTGAAGAAGGTTGCAATAACGTCGATGGCCAGCAAACTGGTCGCCGAGCACAAGGAATACCTGGCAGATTTGGCTGTCAAAGCGATTCTTGCAGTTGCCGAGAAGGATGGCGAGAAGTACAAGGTAGACGTTGACGATGTTAAGGTTGAGAAGAAAGCCGGTGAATCCGTGAGGGACACGAAGCTCATCCAAGGCATAGTCTTGGACAAGGACGTTGCGCATTCTGGAATGCCCAAACGTGTCGAGAAGGCAAAGATACTTTTGTTGGATGCGGCGCTTGAGATTGAAAAAACAGAGTTCGACGCAAAAATCAATATCGAAAGCCCTGAGCAGATGGAAGCGTTCATCAAACAAGAGGAAGACATGATGCGCGACATGGTGGACAAGATTGCCAAGACGGGTGCAAACGTCGTTCTTTGCGAGAAGGGCATCGACGATATGGTTCAGCACTTTATGGCGAGAAAAGGAATCCTCGCGGTCAGACGCAACAAGAAGTCAGACATGGAGAAGCTTGCAAAGGCCACTGGAGGAAAGATAGTTTCAAACCTGGATTCCATGAGCTCGGACGATTTAGGTTACGCGGCTCTTGTGGAAGAACGCAAGATAGGCGACGACAAGATGACTTTCATAGAAGGGTGCAAGCATCCGAAAGCTGTTACTATTCTTATCAGAGGCGGAACACAGCGCATAGTCGACGAAGCTGAAAGATCCTTGCACGATGCGTTGTGCGTGGTCAGAGACGTGGTTCAGGAACCTAAAGTGGTTGCCGGTGGAGGCGCACCTGAACTGGAAGTTTCCCGTGGACTGAAGAAGTACGCAGACACGCTTCCGGGAAGGGAGCAGCTGGCAGTCATGGCTTTTGCAGAAGCGCTTGAAGCGATTCCGACGACACTGACAGAAAACGCTGGTCTGGACCCGATTGACATACTCTCGGACTTGAGGTCAAGACACGAGAAAGGCGAAATATGGGCTGGAATAGAGGTTATCGCTGGAAAAGTACAGGACATGGCAAAAGCCGGAGTCATTGAACCCATTTCCGTCAAGAAGCAGATAATCAAATCGGGCGCTGAAGCCTCGACGATGTTACTGAAAATCGACGATGTAATTGCCTCTGGAAAGATGAAGACTCCCCCCATGCCGCCAGGAGGCGGTGGCCCACCGGGCGGTGGTTACCCTGGCATGGGGGAGTACTAGAACTACGTCAGAGAAAAAGAAAATCACGGTTGGACCGCCAAAGATCACTCGGTTCGAGAAGGCAAGGATAGTGGGGGCTAGAGCCCTTCAGATTTCCATGGGAGCCCCCATACTTGTCGACGTTTCAGAGGGCTTCACAGGACCCATAGACATAGCGTTGAAAGAGTTTGCAGCCGACATACTGCCGATGACTGTTAGAAGGACTTTGCCAGACGGCAGTTACCAGGACATTCCCCTGAAATGGCTTCTTGCGCAGCACTAGGCGCTCCCTTTTTTTAGTTCCCGCACATTCTGTTCGGCCGTTTTTAGTGTTTCTCTTATTTTCGTCCAGTGTGCACCTTGCCAGTAGACTTGGCCGCATTTGGGACACTCCCAAAACCCGGTGTAATGTTCAAAAGTGCTTTTCTCAATTCTGCTGGCCACTTCTTCTTTTGAAACGGGCTTCACTTGGGTGTTGCACTTTGGGCATCTGGATGTTGCCATGTCTATTTCAAGGCTGATGCTGAATCTTGCGGCGAGCTCCGTCAGTCTTTCTTCCTCTGTTTGTCCTTCAACGTAGAAGGCGTCAACTTGTTTGGCGGCAGCGTGTTTATAGAGTTCAAAATCCCTAGTGAGCAGGATCCTCTGCTCCTTCTTGGCAATTGTCAGCAGTTCAGAATCGTCCATGCTGTTTGAGTATTCCACGTCGTGTCCCATCATTCGAAGCCACCGAGCCAGCTTCCCCAGCATACCGTCGACGACAAACTTCAAAAGGCTACTCTCTCCGAATTATTCGTCCGCTTCCAGGTTTTGCCACTATCTCATCGTCATCCATGACCAGTTGACCCGCAACGAAGGTTTTAACTGGTTTTCCTTGAACCTCGCGGCCTTCGAAGGGTGAGAACTTTGCTTTTGAATGGAACTTTGACGGGTCAACCTTGTACTTTCTGTTGGGGTCCACGACAGTTAGGTCAGCATCGTTTCCTTCTTTCAAACCGCCCTTGTTTTTCAGCTTGAAGATTTCCGCGGGTTTTTCAGACATAAGTCTAACCAGGTCGCCTACTGATATTCGTCCACGGTTAACTTCGGTGAGGAGGAGCGGAAGCGTTGTCTCCAAGCCGGGTATGCCGACTTTTACTTCCCAAACAGATTCTGCTTCTTTTTCTTTCAGAGTGTGCGGCGCATGATCCGAGCCTATAACGTCAACCCAGCCGTTCTTGACGGCTTCCCACAAACCGTCAACATCACGTCTATCACGCAACGGCGGCATAGTCACCGCAAAAGTTCCAACCCGTCTCATGTCCTCAGTAGAAAGGAACAGATGATGAGGTGTCACTTCACACGTTATCGGTAGCCCGGACTTCTTAGCTTCGATTATTGTCCTCATCCCTGCTTCCGTGCTTACGTGACAAAAATGCAGATGCATGTCAGTTTGCTTTGCGAGTTTCAACAAGCGTTCGATTGCCTTCACTTCGACGTCTTCGGAGTGTGCCTTAAGAAAAGCGTTTATGTCATTTCGACCGATGTTCTTGAATTTGTCTTCGTTTCTCTTCAGAGTCTGCTCATCTTCTGCGTGAGTAGCCGTTAGAATCTCCAGGCTGCCCGCAACTTTGAATGCCTCTGCAATAGCTTGGTCGCTGTTGATGTCAACCCCGCCGACTTGTTCAGCCATGTAAAGCTTGAAGCCCGCGGCGCCCTCTCTGAAAATTGCTTCGATTTCAGAATTGTCCCTTGGAAACTCAGAATAGAATCCCACGTTCACCAGAATTTTTCTTTCGGCAACTCCGATTCTGTTTCTGAGAGTTTCAACGCTCATAGTGACCGGATTGTTGTTGGGCATGTCAAAAACCGTTGTAATCCCACCGACCGCTGCCGCCGCGGTGCCACTGTAAAAATCCTCTTTGTATGCCTTTCCCTCATCCCGAAGATGCACATGCACATCTATCAAACCTGGCAACACAAGAAGATTCTTCAAATCGAGCCTCGCATCTGACTTGGGCATGTTGGTTTCTCTGCCTATCTTGAAAACCTTGCCATCGTCGATTGCCACGCTGCAATCTATTAATGCCTTGTTCATGTAGGCCTTCGTGTTGACTAAGACGAGGTCCACGATCAAAAAGCTACCACCCTTGTTACTTGAATAACATTCAACACTATGTTAAAAGTTTGCTTCATCACGTTCCGCCGTCACGATTTTCATGTCAGTCTAGCCCGGCTTAAGAAAAAAGACTGGGAACAGTATACGTTAGATTACACAATATTATCTCATTCTTAACTTGTCTAGGCAGTTGCGAAAACTAGCGCACACTAAAGTCAGGAGTCACATGAGCGGGCTACTTCGAAGAGAATATTCAGAAATACTAAAAGTAGAACAACCTGGTGCTTCGCTTCATTGTAGGTATGGTGAATATTCCATGTAGCCGATTACTGTTAGAGCTGCACTCGCTGCGAACGCCAGACCCCACACTATCTTGTTCCAGTTGAACACTTTGAGCCCATCGAGAACTCCGAACGGAACCAGATTAAAGGCGGCTATGTAACCATTGAAAAAGCCCCCGAAAAGAAAGATGGGAGAATAAGGGCCTGACACGAAGGAGGTTCCGAAGAACAGTATTGACAGGACGATGTTGGTGATGGGCCCTGCTATGGATATCTTCCCGATTTCTTTTCTATCGGCGGCTCCGGCAATCATCACAGCGCCTGGAGAAATGAATTTGATGGGCAGGAACGCAAATATAAGAGTCAAAACAGAGCCCCAAAGGGTCAACCTGAACTCGGACCAAAGACCTCTTCTCTGGGCGGCTATTTTGTGGGCCATTTCATGAATGAAGAAGGACAGGATCAGCATAATGGTGAAGGCCACGACGGAGGTGGTGAAACCGGCCTGAGGTGAAGTACCAGCGTAGAGAACGGACAACAATCCAACAGCAATAACGAGCAATGCAGCAATGGTCAAATGTTTAAGCTCTCTTGGGCTGAAATGAACCCGCCGTTTAGCTAGAAGGGATGGCCCGAAAGTCACTTTGTACTCATACTCGTTCGGCCTCGAAACAACGTTAGCCTCCTCTTGTATTGGGGCACGAGCAAAACCTATCTTCGAACAATTGTGGTTTTCGGGCAAACGGTGAGCTGCACAAAATTGCCCGCCGCAGTAAGTGCACCTAAACGGCAGGACCGTATCTTGACCACACAATTCACATTTCATGTCTAGAAAAGCGCCTTTTTCATGTTTAGAAAGAAGATCATCGTTTATACTTTTCCTCCGAAACCCCGAGGAAACGTTCAAAGACATGGTGCGAACGCTTAAGCGCATGTGTTAAAGCCTACGATAGATGTCTCGGCAAACTCGCATGAGCATATCTATGCGCGCAGGACATGCGCGCTACCGCTTACACTCTCTCTGAGCGTCTATCATCATGACTCTCGAGAGTTGCTGGACTTGAACCGTCTAGGTTCTAATCCCAAACGCGCACGCGAACATGAGCCGTGAAGCCTAGGCACGCGAACTATAACAATTGGGTCAACTTTTTTAAATGTCCTTAGGCCAGACAAACTGTACTCCTACGCGCTTCTTAAAAAGGAAAGAGGGGATTCCAACGATTCAAACCATGTAGCAACTGAACAGGCAACCAGTTGCATTTGCTGGATTGAACCGGGAAACCCATCAAAAGCTCATGGGTGCTCAAATAAAAGTCTTTCTTAAACGGACTTTTATAAAGGGCATATAAGCATCCATCACACTATAAGAAGCGGTGTTTAATGCCGAAGACCAAAGCCATAGTAAAAATTCAAAACGTTGTTGCTTCTGCCACCCTAAACCAGAGAGTAGACTTAAACGCTGTTGTGAAGAGTTATCCAGGAGTTGACTATCGTCCACAACAGTTTCCAGGGTTGGTGTTCAGGCTCAAGAGACCGAAGACGGCCACGCTGATTTTCAGCTCTGGGAAAATGGTTTGCACAGGGGCAAAATCGGAAAAGGAAGCGCGCAGGGCTGTTATGGCAGTTGTTAAAGAGTTGAAAAAGGGCGGAATAATCATCATCAGCAAGCCGGACTTGAAGGTTGTGAACATCGTTGCTTCTGCAAGCTTAGGCGGAAAAATAGATTTGGAAGCAGTTTCCACGACTGGAAAAACGATGTATGAGCCGGAGCAGTTTCCAGGGTTGATCTACAGGATGGACGAGCCTAAGGTGGTCATACTCGTATTCGCAAGCGGGAACCTTGTCTGCACAGGAGCCAGAAGAGAACAGGACGTCTATGACGCCGTGCACAAGCTTCATGAAAGATTGGAGGAACAAAACCTCATATTCTACGAATAAAAACTTCATACCTTAATCGCCTATCGTCTCCGCGTGCGCTAAGCCTAGCGTTTGATGATCTGTTCATAAAGCCCCAGTGTTTTTCCAGCTATCTTCTCCCACGTGAACTCGTTCAGTACTCTGCGTCTGCCGTTTTTGCCCAGCCACTTTCTTTTCTCATCGTTTTCCAAGACGCAGTTTATGCCCCAAGCTATGTCTGAAGGGTTGCTTGGATCTACGTGATAACCGCACTGTTCCTCACCGTGATACACGACTATCTCCCGCATACCGCTGATGCCAGCTGCACCGATTACAACTGGCCGCTCCATACTCATTGCCTCGAGAACCACTATTCCGAAGGGTTCATAGAAGCTTGGGAAAACTGCGACATCGCACGCTGCATAGTGAAGGATACGTTCCTCTTCTGGGATAAACTCGAAACGAAACTTCACAAAATCGCTCATTTTAGTGGCTTTGACCAAATTTATCAGGTACTCTTGCAAGTCGCCTAGACCCACAACCACAAGCTTCGCCTTTGGATTTTTCGTCAGAATATGGGGCAACGCCATGATAAGCTTGTCAACGCCCTTGACGCCAACGAGTCTGCCTATGAAAAGAATCATGTAGTCATCGTCTTTGATATCATACATCGCTCTGACTTTCTTGATCTGCTCACGAGTCACTGTTGCTGGATCATATTTCTTTGGGTCGACCCCGTTGTAAGCAACTTGGATTTTCTCTTTCGGAAATCCGAGGCCTGCAAGCTCATCCTTCATCGCATAAGAAACTGTTACGATAAGGTCAGCGGCCTTGGCGGCGTGGAGTTCAATGTTGCTCAACGTAACCGAGCCCTTTCCAAGCGTTCTTCCTTTCTCTGTTGAGTGAACGTGAAACGCAAATGGCAACCCTGCCTCTTTCTTAACAGTCATTCCCCCTATGGCTGAAAGCCAGTCATGAGCAACGATAAGGTCGAACTTGATGTCTTCTTTTCTTATCAATTCATTAACGAGTTTTGCAGCGCTCAGATAATTGTACATGAGGATTTTTGAGAACCACTGTATCCCACTACCCCATTTCTTTATGTCTTCTGCAACTACATCAGGCAACGAGTCAGAAATGTCGATGTGTTGCGGCCGATGAATTTCGATACCTCGCCAAATATCACGCGTCGGTAGGCTACTTGCATCATCATTCATAGTGAAAACTGTAACGTCATTGTCCATGAGAACAAACTGGCGAGTTATTTCAGCCGAATAGGTTCCCAAGCCACCGACGATCTTTGGGGGATACTCGTAGACCAGAACAGCAAGCTTCACTGTTTTTCATCGTTGCCCGTTTCTTGATAGTCCCTTACTGCTATTGCACGCGCGCACGTGTTTCGCAAGGTTTTCCTACTCTTTTGCAAGAGTTATTTCCAACGTTGAAACCATCCGCGCTCTGTTTTCGCCTTCCCTTGCTGGCATCTCCTCTGTTCCGATAGCGATCTTGCTCACTTTTAGGTCTTTTAGGAAGCGGCTTCTGGTTATTTCAGCTGCGTCAACCGCGGTGGTAATTGCTCGTCCTCTGGCCTTCAAGGTTATTTCTTTAGCATTGCTCGCGGATAGGCTTGTAATAATCGCCAGAACATAGCTCATTGCAGGTTTACTTCCAATGAAGACAATTCCCGATTTTTCCGACATTTTCCATCATCCTCTCGTCATTGATTGTAATGTGTAACGTCGCTGTATTCTTCTATTCCTTCAACGACAGAACACTACTGCCCTATACTACGCACACTTCCTTATAAAGTGATTAAACAACAGAGCAGCCTGAGGATGTTTTCGCGCTTTAAGTGATCTGATTCGGTGCAGAAAGCTTGTATATGCCTTTTCAAACCTGCGCCTTTAAAAACTGGCTATTTTTGCGAGAACGAGGTTAAAATTGCAGAATTCAAGAGTTTTGCCGTTTCCCCAAGATTTTTGGCTTCAGCGCGTGCATTCTTAGCTTTCTTAGGATCGAAAGGGTTAATCGCCTTGAGCGCTACTAAGTAAGGGAGCAAAAGAGCCTCAAAAAAGAGCTTGAAGAGCCAACATCCATTACGGTGATATACAGGGGAAGCAGAGACTGGCGAATGGGAATTAGAGAGTGGTATTCCAGATATTCTCTTCTGGCGGAGTTCGTCTGCGCGCTGTCTAAACGGAGGCGCTTCAAAACTGTTCCTTGTGGATGACGAGACGGTAAAGAAGGTGGCTGCTTTGTTCGGAGAGGATGCTGTTAGAGTAGTTGAGGTCCTCAAAGGGGTTCACGAGATTAGTGATAACGAGATAGCGGATAAAACCCAAATACGCCTCAACCTGGTTCGCAAGGCAGTCTACAGGCTCTACGACCACTCCATCGTGGCTCTCAGGCGGTCCCGCGACAAAGAAACAGGCTGGTTTATCTTCAATTGGAGACTCCAACCAGACCAACTGGAAGGCTTTATCCTAAACCAAAAACGACGTGTTCTAGAAAAACTGGAAATCCGGCTTGAATACGAGAAAAGCCACGAGTTTTACAGCTGCCAAACGCCAAGCTGCAAGCTACACCCCTTCGAAGAGGCATTTGAGCTTCTCTTTAAATGCCCCACCTGCAACAAACCAATGATGTACCTCAACAACGACCGGATCGTTGAGATCCTAACCCGAAAAATTGAACACATAAAAGTTCTGTGAACGTTGAAATGTTAGAGAATTATTCCATCCGCAGATTTGAGATGCAAATTATTTAGCGAAGTTTTTGGGCGCGCGCGCGCTATTATTTTCCGTTTTGTAGTTGTTTACCGGTGTTTTATCTTTTGGGCATACAGCTTTTTTAAGTCCTGCATCCCATATGATTTCTGTTCTATTACAATTTGGGCATCGATATACTTTCCCCATCTTCCATCACCTCTTATTTCATTTAAGCTGTACTAAAGATTTATCTTTCTTTGGATTTCTCAAATGTTCAAGGGCTATCATAGAGAGAGAAATCATGAGATAGCGCGCGCACTGGAGTTCGTGATTCCAGAGTATCCATCGTTTCTCTTTTTGCCACTGTTCATGATTGCCACACTATTAGCGGTCATGGTCTGCCGAAGAAAATGCTCAATAGCATAGCAAGCTTGGATGTCAAGTTCCAGACTTTTCTCGCGCGCGTATATCAGAACAAACAATGTGCGCCCAAAACCTAAAAGCCAAGTGTTCAGAAAGAGAGAATGTGATTTGGATGCCGATGGCATATTTGTTGATAAACTCAGATGAATATCATCCACAGTTGATCGAAACCTTGAGGGAGATTAAGGGAGTCGAAGAAGCCTATGCCCTCTACGGCGTCTACGACATCATCCTGAGAACAAAAGCAGACACTATGGATAAGCTCAAGGAGATACATGACAAGATAAGGAAGCTGGACAGAGTTAAACAAACGCTTACAATGATCACCCATGAAGGATAGAAACTAGCACCTCTTGCGGCTGTGGCAACCTGCAAGAAAAAAGAAAGTGCTCGCACGGTTCATTGGCACTAGCGCGCGCGAACGTTTAGATAGTTCTCTCTCGAATCTCTTAGGACAAAGTCTTTCTCCCAAAACTCAAGACCGAAACGAACGGGCGCGGACTACAACTACTATGGTATCGGACTAAGCGCGCTGCGCAGGGTGACAGGAGAGAGTGCGCGCTAAGAAGTTGCTTTTACTGAATTTCACCCCGTTGTCTCCGCAGGATATCGCTTTCCAAGATTTCTTTCAGGTAATTGACAGGTGTTATAGCCGCAATTCCTATGTGATACCTTATTTCGCTGGGCCCATAATGTCCTTTCATGATTCCGAGCAAAAAGTATCTCTCTGGGCCCACCACTAGCTGGTTTGATCTTCTTGTAGTGCCAAATTTCAAAAAGACAGGCGAACCACTATTTCCCCCAAATGGGAAGCACTCAGCGAAATGGAACTTTGTGCTTCCTTCCGGCATTGG